>Ga0153990_1000014_pt1 | contig 124463 bp, 120 predicted proteins | sample TSNC074MetaG_FD_104739 | JGI IMG/M metagenome (GOLD analysis project Ga0153990, IMG submission 104739) | Attine ant fungus gardens microbial communities from North Carolina, USA - TSNC074 MetaG | ecosystem: Host-associated > Fungi > Mycelium > Unclassified | place: USA: North Carolina, Jones...
CCGGCGGCAGATCACCGAGTTCAACTATCGCTATCACACCGGCGAAGAGGCGCACATCTTCGTCGGCGTCCAGACCCATCCTCAGCGCGATCCGCGCGACGCCCTCATCCAGGGCCTGCGCGACCAGGGCTTTCCGGTGCTGGACCTGACCGACAACGAGCTGGCCAAGCTGCATATCCGCCACACCGTGGGCGGCCACGCTGCGCGGGTCGGCCAGGAGCAGGTGTTCCGCTTCGAATTCCCCGAGCGCCCCGGGGCACTGTTCGACTTCCTCGAAAAGCTGGGTGGGCGCTGGAACATCAGCATGTTCCATTACCGCAATCACGGCGCGGCGGACGGCCGGGTGTTCGCGGGGCTGGAGGCTAGCCAGGCCGAGCGGGAAGAGCTGCTGGCGACCCTGGATGCCATCGGCTATCGCTATTGGGACGAGACGGAGAATCCGGCGTACCGGTTGTTCCTGGGCTGAGGTCCGGTGGTGTTGGGCTTCGCTGCAGGTAGGGTGGACAACGGCGCAGCCTTATCCACGCTACGGCGATGATCGCGGCCATGGGCCGCTCCTACAGGGAATGATGTTCTTGTAGGCGCGACCGCAGCGGCGGACCGCCATGGCCGCGATGCGCCCACAAGCCCACGCTGGACCAGACCGCCCCCTCTCCCTCGGGGAGAGGGCTGGGGTGAGGGTAGCCCCATACCGGAAGCTGCCACCTGCTGGACTTTGCGGCGCCCAGCGCCAAGCTACGGGTAGGGTGGATAACGGCGCAGTCTTATCCACCGTTGGCACCGCGGCTCGTCTGCGGAAAAGGCTGCGCCGTTTTCCACGCTACGGGTAAGCGCAATTGATCGCGGCCATGGCGGTCCGCCGATGCGGCCGCTCCTACGGTCAAGCCTGTAGGAGCGGCCCATGGCCGCGATTGGTATTTGGCGCAAAAAGTGGAAAACGCTGCGCGGTTTTCCGCGCTACGCGCTGCGGAGCCCAACCGCCCCTTCTCCCTGCGGGAGAGGGTTGGGTGAGGATGACCACGCGCCAGACGCTCGACACCAACCTACGAAGCCAGCGGCTCCACTCGGATATCCGTCAATCCATGCACCTCCGCCTGGCGCAGGATGGCTGCGGCGGGAGCATCGGCGCGCGGCAGGGCCAGGCTGTTCTCGGCGTCGGCGCGCAGCTGTTCCAGCACGGCCAGGGCGGCTTCGTGCGGGGCGAGACTGGCCTGCGGATGCTCGAGGTCGAGCTGGCGGGACTCGCCGTCCTTGCGGTAGTGGACGCGAAACATGGGCATGGCGGCGGCCTCGGGGCGGGTTTCTACACAGACTTCCCCGAGCGCACCGCCGTTCCGATCTACTTGAGGATGACCAGTTTGCCCTTGAGGGCGACACCGGCCATGAGGGCACCGGCGTGGCACTCGTAGCGGGTGGGGTCGCTCCACTCGTTCTTCTTGTAGTAGCTGGTGATGTCGGTGACCGCATTGGCACCGGCGGCCTTGGCCGCTTCCTGCAGGCGGATCAGCGCCGATTGCAGCACCCAGCGGCAGGCGACCTCGTCGGTCTTGTTGAAGGCGTTGGTCTTCTGGTTGGTGGTGATGCTGGAGTTGACCACCGTGGCCTTGCCCGGCACCGGGTTGCCGGCCAGATAGAACTTCACGCTGCCATCCAGGCGCTTGGCGGCCAGGGCTTCCTGGACGACTTCGGCGAAGGGCAGTTGCAGGGTGGTGTCGCGGGCCTGGGCGGCGCCGGGCAGCAGCGCGGCCAGGCTCAGGGTGAGGGCGAGGGTGGAGGTGAGGATACGCATGGTGACTTCCTTGTGGTGGTGGGGATGACTGTTTAACCCAGAACGCCCGCTCCGTCAGCCGCGGGACCGGCGTTCTGTGCTATCGCGCAGACCGCGGATGGTCACTCCGCGGCGGCTGCGGGGGCCGGTAACTGCAGTTGCCGCCGGATGTCGGCGTCGAGCAGCTGGACCCATTTGTTGTAGTTGCGATGGATGCGCTCGCCGTCGTAGTCGAGGCCGGCGCTGTCGCGGTAGCGGATCTGGTAGCCCTTGGTGCTGTAGGGGATGTCGATCCAGGCCTGGTGGCGATCGCGCACCACGATGCTGGCGACCACCAGGCCGGGGCTCTCCTGGCCGACGCTCCAGCCACGGCGTTCGAGGGTGTCGACGATGGCGCGCCGGACATCGGCGGCGTTCTCCACCCGATCCGCCGGAAAGACCTCCTGGGGCGTCACCAGGGGCGCGCGGGTGCAGGCCGCCAGGAACAGCAGAGCGGAGACGAGCAGCAGGCGACGCAACATGGGCATACCTCGGGATAGGGTCATCAGGACCAGCGGCGGAAGATCAGCGAGGTGTTCACCCCGCCAAAGGCGAAATTGTTGTTCATCACATGGTCCGTGCGCAGCGCGCGTGGCCCGCCACGCAGATAGTCCAGCTCGCCGCACTGGGGATCCAGTTCGTCGAGGTTGAGGGTGGGCACGAACAGCTCCTCGTTCATCATGGCGATGCTGAACCAGGATTCCAGGGCGCCGCAGGCACCCAGGGTATGGCCCAGGTAGCTCTTCTGCGAGCTGATGGGCATGCGGGCGCCGAACAGCGCCTGGGTGGCGCGGGTCTCGGCGATGTCGCCCTGTTCGGTGGCGGTGCCGTGGCCGTTGACGTAGCCGATGGCGTCCGGGGTCAGGCCGGCGTCTTCCAGGGCCAGCTCCATGGCGCGTTGCATGGTGGCCTGCTCGGGGCGGGTGGAGTGCTGGCCGTCGGCGTTGCTGCCGAAGCCGACGATCTCGGCATGGATGTGCGCACCCCGCGCCCGGGCGTGTTCCAGTTCTTCCAGTACCAGGATGCCGGCGCCTTCGCCGATCACCAGGCCGTCGCGACTGCGGTCGTAGGGACGCGGCGAGGTCTGGGGGGCGTCGTTGCGCAGGCTGGTGGCATAGAGGGTGTCGAAGACCATGGCCTCGCTGGGACAGAGTTCTTCGGCGCCGCCGGCCAGCATCAGCGGCAGGCGCCCGAACTTGATGGCCTCGTAGGCGTAGCCGATGCCCTGGCTGCCGCTGGTGCAGGCGCTAGAGGTGGGGATCAAGCGGCCCTTGAGACCAAAGAACAGACTCAGGTTGGCGGCCGCCGTGTGCGGCATCATGCGCACATAGGTGTTGGCGTTGAGGCCCACCGCGGCGTCGCTGAGCAGCATGTTGGCCAGGGCCTTGATGTCGTCGGTGCTGCCGGTGGAGGAGCCGCAGGCCACGCCCATGCGGCCGTCGGTGATGCGCGGGTCGTCCAGCAGCCCGGCATCGGCCAGGGCGCGCTCGCCGGCGGCTACCGCCAGCTGTGAGACCCGCCCCATGCTGCGCAACTGCTTGCGGGTCCAGTGGCCGGGCACCTGGAAGTCGACGATGGGGCCGCCCAGGCGGGTGTTCATCTCGGTGTAGCGATCCCAGGCGTCCATGCGGCGGATGCCGCTGTGGCCGGCGAGGAAATGGTCGCGGATGGTCGGCCAGTCACTGCCCAGGGCGGTGACGCCGGCCATCCCGGTGATCACGACGCGGCGCGCGCTCATCAGCACAGTCCTCCGTTGACCGCCAGCACCTGGCGGGTGATGTAGCCGGCCTCGGGGGCGAGCAGGAAGGCCACGGCGTGGGCCACTTCCTCGGGGGTGCCCATGCGCCCGGCCGGGATCATCTCGAGGATCTTCTCCACCGGCACGTGCTCGTCGAGGATCTCGGTGTCGATCAGCCCCGGGGCCACGCAATTGACGGTGATCTTGCGCTTGGCCAGCTCCACGGCCAGGGCCTTGGCGGCGCCGATCAGGCCGGCCTTGGAGGCGCTGTAGTTGACCTGGCCGCGATTGCCGATTAGCCCGGAGACCGAGGTGATGCAGACGATGCGCCCCGGCGCGCGGCGGCGGATCATCGGCATGACCACCGGGTGCAGCACGTTGTAGAAGCCGTCGAGGTTGGTGCGCAGGACCACATCCCAGTCTTCGCCGGTCAGCGCCGGAAAGGCGCCGTCGCGGGTCAGGCCGGCGTTGCAGACCACCCCGTAGTAGCCGCCGTAGGCCTCGGTGTCGGCCTCCAGGGTGGCGGCGCAGGCGGCGCGGTCGCCGACGTCGAATTGCAGCACCCGGGCGCTGCGACCCAGGGCCTCGACCTCGGCGCGCACGGCCTCGGCTTCCTCGCGGCGGCTGCGGCAGTGCAGCACCAGGTCATGGCCGGCGGCGGCCAGGCGCAGGGCGATGGCGCGGCCCAGGCCGCGGCTGGAACCGGTCACCAGGACCGGAGCGGGGGCGACGCTCATGGCGCGGGCTCCTCTAGGTACAGATCCACCTGGGGTGGACGGTAGACGTTCAGGCGGGCGCTGGCCTGGCAGCCAGGGCCCTGCAGGTGGCAGTCGAAGATGGCCATGCCGTCGTCGTTTTCCAGCGCCGGCTGGGCGCGGATGCGTAATTCGCCACCGGCGGGAAAGGCCGGCACGTTGCAGGCGAACTGGCGGGTGCCGAGCAGAAAGCCCAGGGCCGGGGCCTCACCGCGACGGCGCGCCTGGCAGCCGGCGAAGGCGGCCACGCTCTGGGCCATCAGTTCCACGCCGATCCAGGCCGGTAGGGCGCCCGCGGCATCGGTGAAGAGGCCGGGCCTGACCACCAGGCGGGTCTCGATGCCGCTCTCGTCGCAGGCGAGGATCTCGTCGATCAGCAGCATGTCGCCGGCGTGGGGCACCAGCTCGGCGAGGGTCCAGGGGATCATGGCGTGGCTCCGAGGATGAGGCTGACGTTGCTGCCGCCAAAGGCGAAGCTGTTGCTCATGGCGTGGCGGCGACCGTCCAGGCGGCTGTCGGCATCCGTCAGCGCCAGCCGTGGCAGGGCCGGATCGGCCTGGCCGTCCCAGCGCTGCGGCGGCAACTGGCCGGCGGGATTGAGCCGCGGGTCCAGGGTCAGCCAGGCGAAGGCGGCTTCCAGGGCGCCGGCGGCGCCGAGGGTATGGCCGGTCAGCGGCTTGGTGGAGGAGCAGGGCACCCCGGCCGGAAACACCTGGTGGGTGGCCTGGCTTTCCATGGCGTCGTTGTGCGGCGTGGCGGTGCCGTGCAGGTTGAGATAGCCGATGTCCCCCGGCTGCAGGCCGCTGGCGCGCAGGGCGGCCTGCATGGCCTGGACGGCGCCGCGCCCGCTGGGATCGGGGGCGGAGATATGGTGGGCATCGGAACTGGCGCCGCCGCCGAGCAGGGCGATGGGGCCGGGTTCGCGAGTCAGCAGGAACAGCGCCGCCCCCTCGCCGATGTTGATGCCGCAGCGATTGACCGAGAAGGGATTGCACAGCGATTCGCTGACCGCTTCGAGGGCGGCGAAGCCGTTCAGGGTCAGGCCGCAGAGGCTGTCGACCCCGCCGCAGAGCACGGCGTCGCAATGGCCCTGGACCAGCAGCCGCCGGGCGCTGAGCAGGGCGCGGGCGCTGCTGGTGCAGGCGGTGGAAAGGCCGTAGCAGGGGCCGCTCAGGCCCAGGTAGCGGGCGAGGAAGTCCGCCGGGGCCACCAGTTCCTGCTGGGCGTACTGATAGCCCTGGGGCAACTGGCCGCTGCGCTGGTGCACGGCGATGCCCAGGCTGGCCTCGTGGATGCCCGAGGTGCTGGTGCCCAGCACCACGCCGATACGCGCCGGGCCGTGGCGCTCGATGGCCTGGCGCACCTGGGGTTCGATCTCGGTCAGGGCCGCCAGCAGCAGCTGGTTGTTGCGACTGAAATAGGGTGTCCAGGCCGCTGGCCAGGCCGGCAGCGCGGCGGTGACGGTACCCACCGGCGGCTGGCGCTCGGGAATCCAGCCCAGGGTGGGCTGCATGCCGGCCGTATCGCCGGCGAACAGGCCACGGGCCACCTCGGCCTTGCCCTGGCCCAGGGCGCAGAGCAGGCCCAGGGCATTCAGGTAGGCGCTCAAGGCGTGGACTCCGGCAAGAGCGCCAGGTGATAGCTGGACCCATCCGGCGCCTGCAGCTCCAGGCGGTCGGCGGCGGGATAGCGCACCTGCCAGTCCTTGAGGCTGCGGCTGCCGTCGGCGACCCTCTGCCAGTCGCCCGCGGCATAGGCCCGTGGCAACCGGTCGGTCGGGGTCAGGGCGAACAGCAGCACGCTGAAGAAGGTGCGCGCCCGGGGATTGGGCGGCAGGAGGCCGTCGGCGTGCCAGGCGCCATCGATCAGTCGCTGGCGCGCCTGGGGCACGCCAAGGGGATCGAACAGCGAAAAGCGCAGGGCGGCGCCTTCCGGCTGGATGGCCAGCAGCAGGGCGTCGCTGCCCTCGGCGGTCTGGCGCTCCACCTGGTAGACCAGGGCACGCGCCAGCGGCGGCGGACTGCTGGGCAGCGGCGGCTGGCTGGCGCAGGCGGCGAGCAGCAGCAGGCAGGCCAGCGCGAAGACGAACGGACGGGGCAGGGTCATGCAGGATGGGCCGAATTCAGCTGACAGAGCTCGACGAGCAGGCGCAGGCGCCGCCGGGGCTCCTTGACGAAGGGGTTGCGAACGTCCCAGGCGTAGCCGGCGAGAATGGCGCAGATCATGCGCTTGATCTCGGGATCGGCGTGTTCGAAATAGATGACGTCCTGGAAGCTGCCATCGTACCAGCCCTCCACATAGGCGCGGAACGTATCGACGCCCGCCTTGAGCGGCCGGGCGAATTCGGCCTCCCAGTCCACCGACTCGCCGCGCAACTGGCGATCCACCAGCGGTGCGGCCAGGCTGGCCGAACGCAGGGCGATGGTGACGCCCGAGGAAAACACCGGATCGAGAAACTCGGCGGCGTTGCCCAGCAGGGCGAAGCCGGGGCCGTGCAGGCGCTTGACGTTGGCGGCGTAACCACCCAGTTCGCGCACCGGCGTATCCCAGACCGCATTGTGCAGCACCCGGGCCAGGCTCGGGGTCCCGGCCACCCAGTCGCGCAGACAGGTGGCGAGATCGGCGGCGCGTCCGGCATAGCGCTCGGCGGCGGCGACCACCCCAATGGAGGTGCGGCCGTCGCTGAAGGGAATGGTCCAGAACCAGACGTCCCGCAGGGTCGGATGGGTGGTGATGAGGATGCGCTGGCGGTCGAAGCCGGGCTCGTCGATGCGATCCTCGACATGGGTGAAGAGCGCGCGGCGCACGGGGAAGTCCGAAGGCGCCTCCAGATCCAGCAGGCGGGGCAGCACGCGGCCGTAGCCGCTGGCGTCGAGCAGGAAGTCGGTGGTCAGCGCATAGGCCTGGCCGTCGTCGCCCTGCACCTCGAGTTGGGTCCTTTCGCCGTCTTCACCCAGGGTCACGGCAGTGACGCGCTGACCGTAGCGGATCGTAACCCCTTGGCGTGCGGCGTCGTCGGCCAGGATCTTGTCGAAGGGACCGCGCTGGACCTGGAAGGTGCTGCGGCCACCACTATAGGTGTCGCGAAAGTCGAAGTCGGTGTAGCGCTCGCCCCAGGCGAAGGCCGCGCCAATCTTGGTCTGGAAGCCGGCAGCTTCGACCGCGGGCAGCATCCCGGCTTCCTCGACGAAGTCCAGGCTGTGGGAGAGCAGGCTCTCGCCGATGGAAAAGCGCGGAAAGTGCTGGGCTTCCAGCACCAGCACCGGATGGCCGCGGCGCTTGAGCAGGGCGGCGACCACGGCGCCCGCCGGGCCGGCACCGATGACGACCAGGGGATGATGTTCAACCATGACGAAGGTCCTTTTCGTGGGAGACGGGGGGCGAGGCCCAGGGCGCCAGCAGAAAGCTGAACACCAGGCCCAGGCTGATGGCCAGGCCGAAGTTGGCGATGGCCGGGGTGCTGCTGAGCATCAGCAGGCCAAAGGACAGCCAGCTGCCGACGCCGGACAGCAGGCCCCCGAGCAGACTGACCGCGGCGCCGCCGATGGCCTCGTGCATGAGGATGGCGTAGTCCACGCCGATGGCGGTGATGAGCAGCAGGGCGAAGAGGCTGAACAGGGTCAGCGGCTGACCCAGCCAGCCTAGGCAGGCCAGGGCCGCCAGGGCCGCCAGCAGCGGCAGGCAGACGATGCGCAGCGCCGCGCGGCGGCCGAAGGCCCAGAGCAGCAGGAGGAAGATGGCGCCCGAGGCCAGCAGCTTGAGTTCCACCGCCAGGCGCTGGGTGTGGACGAACAGTCCGCGCAATTCGCCCAGGCGATCCACCAGTTGCACGCCGGGCAGGCCCGCAGCCACTGTCTGTAGTACCTGGGCATTGCCCAGGCCTTGCAGGCTGACCAGGCCGGCCGCGCCGCCCTCGGTCGTGCGGCCCAACCAGAGCGGTCGCCAGGGTTCGCCCAGGGGGCCGGCCAGGGCCTGGTCCAGGTTCAGGTCGGGCAGCTGCTGCAGTTGCTTGAGCTCGGCCTCCAGCGCCTCCGCCGGGATACCCACGGCCAGCAGCGGTTGCAGGCGTTCGCCCCAACCGGCCAGGGCCTGGCGCAATTCGGCCTGGGCCGCGGCGGGAGCGAGCAGACCGCTGAGGGCGCGATAGCCCTGCAGCTGGCCGGCGCTGACGAGGGCGTCGAGGCGCTGGCCCAGGGCGGTCTGGCGCTCCAGCACCTGGTCGGCATCGGCGCCACGCACCAGGAAGAACTGGCTGGTGGGTTGCAGGCCGGTGAGGCGGGCGATGGCCTGGGCTTCGCGGGTCAATGTCGGGTCCTGGCCGAGCCAGAGGCGCAGGTCGTTCTGCAGGTGCAGCTGCCAGACACCGGCGCCGCAAAAGGCCAGCAGGGCCAAGAGCAGCGGCAGGCTGCCGGTGCGCGCCAGCAGGCGCAGGCGCAGCTCGAGCAGGCGTTGCATGACGCGCAGGGGCGCGGCGGGCGGTGCCAGGTCCAGGCGCTGCCACCAGGCTGGCAGCAGGCAGACGGTGGTGAGGTAGGCGCCGATCAGGCCGGCGGCGGAAAACACCGCCACCTGGGTCAGCGCCGGAAAGGGCGTGCAGGCCAGCGCCAGATAACCGAGCAGGTTGGTGGCCAGGCTGAGGGAAAGACCGGGCAGGGTCTCGCGCAGGATGGCCGTGGCGTCCCAGGGACCGCCCTTCCAGCTCTTGCTCAGATAGTGCAGCGGATAATCGGCGGCCACCCCGGTCAGGCTGGCGCCGAGGATCAGGGTGAGGGCGTTGATCTGGCCGAACAGCAGCACGCAGGCGGCGCTGCCGGCCAAGAGGGCCACGCCCACCGCCAAGAGGCTGAGTAGCACCCGCCAGCGGCGGAACAGCCCCAGCAGCAGGGCCAGGGTACCAAAGGTGGCGAGGCCACCGATCAGCGACATCTCGCGACTGGCGGTGGCCTGGCCGGCGGCGGCGTATCTCAGGCCGCTGGCGGCCAGCAACTGACCGCCGTCGGCCACCACCTCGCGGCGGGCGGCCTCGATCAGGGCTTCCACCTGCGGCGGGGCATCGAAGTCGAAGGCATCGGCGCGGGTGCGAGCGCGGATCAGCGCCCAGCTCAGGCCGTCGCCCTGGGTCAGCAGCAGGCCGCTGCCAGCATCGAATTGCACCTTGCTGGCCGGGGTGAGCTGGCGCTGCAGCAGCAGGCCGAGGCCGAACCAGTCCTGCTCCAGTGGCAGGGCGCCGGCGCCAGCGAAGGGATCGAAGAGGGCCGCGGCGCGGGCTTGCAGATAGGTGTCGGGCGTCTTGATCAGCTCGTCGCGCGCCTGCCCCGGTGCCAGCGCCAGGCGACTGGCCAGGAGTTGCTGGCGCAGGCCGGGCAGGTCAGGGGTGAGTTGCCACTGCACCCTTTCGAACAGCGGCTCCCGCGACCAGGCCTGGCCCAGGCGCTCGGCCAGGGCCGGCAGTCGCTCGCGTTGGGGATGGCCCACCAGCAGCAGCACCTCGCGATTGAGCGGCTCGGCCATGCGCGCCTCGGCCTGCAGGGTCAGGGCATCACCGGCGCCCTGGGGCAGCAGTGCCAGCAGATCGGCGGCCACCGGCGGACCGTGCCGCCACTGCCAGGCGCTGAGCGCCAGCAGGGCGAAGAGGAACAGCAGGAAGGGGCGCTGCAGGCGGATCACTGGAAGGCCGCGCGCTGGTCGGCAGAGAGGGCGTCGCGGGCCTGACCGTCGAGCCTGAGCAGGCTGCGATCACCCTGGGTCTCGCGGATCTCCACCTGCTCCACCAGCTCACCACCCTGGATGAGGATGCCGTCGAACACCTGCTTGAGCAGGGCGCCGCGCGGGGTCAGGCGCAGCTGCCAGTGGCGGGCGTCACCGCTCAGGGCCAGTTCGAAGTCGCGCTCCAGGCCGCTGCGATCGCCGCCGAGCACGGCGAGGAACAGCGCACTCTGGCGCGCGGCCAGGTCGCTGCCGGGCAGCGGCGTCCAGCCGGCGGGGGTCTCTTTGGCGATGGCGCCAGGGGTGATGCGATAGGTCTGGGTCAGCGGCTTTTCCAGCCGCCAGAGCAGGCCCAGGCCGCGGGCCAGAGTGAAGTGGCCGCTGCTGGTGAGCGGCTGCGGCAGGGCGCGCAGATAGCGTTGCTGGACGAAGCTGCCCGCGACCGCGGCCGGACGCGCCAGCTGGGTGGCCAGGTCGTCGAGATCGAAGGCCTGGGCCAGGGGGGCGGCGAGAGTGAGCAGCAGAGCGATCAGCGTGCGCATGCCAGGGCCCTCTCCACGGCGTCGATGAAGACCCTGGGCGAAGCCAGCTGCATCTCGCGGCTGGCCATGTCCACGGCCACCTGCACGGTGCTGGCGCGGGTCAGGCGCTCGCCGGTGGCGGCATCGCTGATCAGGTAGTTGAGCTTGAGGCGGTTCTCCCACTCCACCAGATCGGCCTTGACCCGCACGCGCTGCTGGAACAGCAGGGGACGGATGTAGCGGATCTGCAGGTCGATCACCGGCCAGCCATAGCCGGATTCGCGCATCTGCAGGTAGTTGTGATCGAGGCGGTCGAGCAGGGCGCAGCGCGCCACTTCCAGGTATTTGACGTAATGGCCGTGCCAGGCGATTTCCATCATGTCGACGTCGAAGAAGGGGATCTGCATCTCCACCTCGACCTGCAGGGCACCGGTCTTACGCATAGAGCCTCCAGTGGCGGGCACGGATCAGGGTCAGGGTCTGGCGCAATTCGGCCTCCAGGGCGCGGTCTTCGATCAGCGGCGCAAAGGTCTCGCCCAGGTCGCGGTGCATGGCGGCCAGGGGTGCGGGCGGCTCCACGCCCTGCTGGCGCCTGAGCCAGACGCCCTGCTGGGCAGCCAGCAGGGCGGCGGCGGCCACCTGTTCGGTGAGCTCCAGTACGCGCAGGGCATCGCGGGCGGCGATGGTGCCCATGCTGACCTTGTCCTGGTTGTGACATTCGGTGGAGCGGGAAAAGACACTGGCCGGCAGGGTGCCCTTGAGCGCCTCGGCGGTCCAGGCGCTGGCGCCGATCTGCACCGCCTTGAAGCCGTGGTTGAGCATGGCGCGTTCGGCCGGTGCGCCGGAGAGATTGCCCGGCAGGCCGTGGTTGTAGCGCGCGTCCACCAGCAGGGCGAGCTGGCGGTCGAGCAGGTCGGCGACGTTGGCCACCAGGGTCTTGAGGCTGTCCATGGCGCAGGCGATGTGGCCGCCATAGAAGTGGCCGCCGTGCAGCACCCGCTCGTCCTCGGCGTCGATCAGCGGATTGTCGTTGGCGCTGTTGAGTTCGGTCTCGATGAACTGGCGCAGCCAGGGCAGGCTGTCGGCCAGCACCCCCAGCACATGGGGCGCGCAGCGCAGCGAATACCTGTCCTGCAGGCGGTGCAGCGGCGCGGCCGGGCCTTCGGCGGCCAGGTCCGCGCGCAGCCAGGCGGCGACCTGGCCCTGGCCCGGATGGGGCTTGGCGGCGAACAGGCGCTGGTCGAAGTGCTCGGGATTGCCGGCCAGGGCCACCACGTTGAGGGCAGTGATGCGGGTCGCCAGGCGCAGCAGGTACTCGGCGCGGGCGAAGGCCAGGCAGGCCAGGCCGGTCATCACCGCGGTGCCGTTCATCAAGGCCAGGGCTTCCTTGGGCCTGAGCACCAGGGGTGTCCAGCCCAATTCGGCGTGGACGTCGGCGGCGTCCCGCACCTCGTTGCGCCAGAGCACCTGGCGCTCGCCGCAGAGGGCGGCGGCGACGTAGGACAGCGGGGTTAGATCGCCACTGGCGCCCACCGAACCCTCCTCGGGGATCCGCGGCAGGATGTCTTCGCGCAGGAAGGCGGTGAGGCGTTCGAGCAACTCGACGCGCACCCCGGAGACGCCCTGGCACAGCGACTGCAACCGCGCCGCCAGCACCGCGCGGGTCGCCGCCGGATCCAGGTGGCGCCCTAGGCCGCAGCCGTGGAAGGTATAGAGTTGGCGTGGCAGGGCCTCGACCTGGGCCAGGGGCACGGCGACCACGCAGGAATCCCCATAGCCGGTGGTGATGCCATAGACCGAGCCCTCGCGGGCCAGCAGCGACTCGACGAAGCGCGCGCCGCGGGCGATGCCGTCGCGAAAGGCCGCGTCGTCCTGCAGGTCGGCCCGGGCCCGGCCCTCGGCCAGGGCGACCAGCTCTTCGAGGGCGAGGGCCTGGCTACCAAAGCGAACACTAGCGTTCATCGCGACTCCAGAAGGGATAGAAGTTGAACCACTGCCGCGGCGCCTTGAGGCAATGGGCGGCGAGGCGCTCGGCATAGGCCTGGGCCAGGCCCTGGATGCCGGCGGCGCGCTCCTGGCGGCGCCAGCTTGGCGCCGGGGCGAAGTCTTCCAGGTAGAGGTGGTAGCCGTCGGCTTCGCGCAGGCAGAACAGCAGGTTGGTCGGGCAGCGCAGCAGGTGGGCCAGCAGCCAAGGCCCCTGGGGGAAGGGTGCCGGGGCGCCGAGAAAATCCACCGCCACGGTGCGCCCGCCATGCAGCGGCACCCGGTCGCCGGCGATGGCCAGCCACTCGCCGCGCTCCAGGCGCTCGCTCAGCTGCAGCATCACCGCCGGGTCCAGCTCGCTGACCTGGATCAGCCGCAGGTCGCTGGCGCCGGCTTCTTCCAGCAGGCGATTGAAGGCCTCGGCGTGGCGGGTGTGCACCAGCACGTTGAGGCGTACCCGCCGCCCCAGTTGGGCCAGGGCGCGACAGACTTCGAGGTTGCCCAGGTGGGCGGTGACCAGGATCTCGCCGCGCGGCCCGTGCATGCGGCTGTGCACCTGATCCGGGTCGTGCAACTGCACCTGATCCAGGCCGAGACGGCCGTTCCAGGCATCGAGCTTGTCCAGCAGAGCCTCGGCGAAGGCCATGAACTGGGCATAGCCGCTGCGCCAGCTGGGCTGCAGCTCGGGACGACCGCTCCAGTCGGCCAGGCGCTGCTGGTACTCGCGGATGCCACGGCGGGCGCGGGCGCCGAACAGAAAGAAGTACAGCACGATCAACCGCAGCAGCGGGGCGATGGCGCGGCGGCCCAGGTGCCGCGCCAGCCAGGCGGTGAGGCGCATCAGCACGGGGCTGCCGCGCTCTCGCTGCTGCGCCCAGTGGCCGCTCATCCCCGCACCCGGCGCCAGAGCAGGCACGGCGCACGCAGCAGCATGCCGAAGAACAGCCGGGTGTGCATGCGCGAGATCAGTACGTTGTCCTGCCAGAGGCGAAAGTGCGAGCGGCCATCCAGCGGATAGTGCACCCGGGTCGGACGCCAGCGCATGGGCTGCTCGCGCCAGGCCAGACGCACCAGGATCTCCGGGTCGAAATCCATGCGCTTGCCCAGGCCGCCGGCGCGGATCACCGCCAGGGTCGGTGCCAGCGGATAGACGCGAAAGCCGCACATGCTGTCGCGGATCTCCAGCGACAGGCTGTTGATCCAGACCCAGACATGGGTGAGGTAGCGGGCATAGAGCCGGCCCTTGGGCACCGAGTCGTCGAATTGCGGATAGCCGCAGATCAGCGCGTCTGGATAAGCCTGGGCCTCGGCAAGAAAGGCGGCCACGTCGGCCAGGTCGTGCTGGCCGTCGGCGTCCACCTGCAGCGCATGGCTGAAGCCCAGGCGCTGCGCCTCGGCGAGGCCGGCCATCACCGCGCCGCCCTTGCCCTGGTTGACCGGCAGGCGCAGCAGATGGATGTCGGGTTGCGTGGCCAGTTCGTCCATCACCTGGGCGCAGGCGGGGCTGGAGGCGTCGTCCACCAGCACGCAGGGCAGGGCGCGCTGGCGCAGCGCCTGGACCACCAACGGCAGGGCGTGCTCATGGTCGAACACCGGGATCACCGCGCAGGCACGAAAGCTCAAGACCGCGCCTCCTTGAGCAGGATGCGCCCGGAGGAGCAGGCCGCCGTGCCCTGGCGAAAGGCGAAGTGCAACTTGCTGCGGCTGGCGTCGAAGTGGAAGGTCAGGGTCACCCGATCGCCGGGGCGCAGCAGCTGCTGGAATTTCAGCACCTCCATCCCGGCGAAGTCCGCCGGTAGATCCAGGTGCTGGCGCGCCAGGCGCTGGGCCCAGCCCACCTGCACCACCCCGGGTACCACCGGGGCCGTGGGGAAGTGGCCGGAAAAGAACGCCAGGTCCGGGGCGACTTCCAGCTCCAGCCGCCAGCCATCTGCGGTCTGCTCGACACTGAGGGGCTCGATCTCCACCGGCCGAGGCTGGGCCAGCAGGCGCTCCACCTCGGCCTGGGCCAGCTTGCCCTGGGCGCTGTAGGGCAGCGCCAGCAGCAGGCGCCAGCGGCGCGGCAGGGCGATGGCCTCGCAATGGCCGACCAGGTGTTCGCGCAGCTCGGCCACCAGGGCGCGGCGACCGCCGTTGCGCAGCTGGTGCAGGCCGCGCTCGCTCAGGGCGACCAGGGCGCCGAGCAGGGCGCGCCCCTGCTGCACCACGCCCAGGCGGACATCGGCGATGGCGGGATGGCCGAGCAGCCGTGCTTCGAGGGCTGGCAGGGCGATGCGTTTTTCTTCCAGCTTGACGATTCGATCCAGGCGGCCGAGCAACTCGAAGCGGCCGTCGCCCAGCAGGCGCACGTCGTCCATGGTCTGCTCGCGCACGCCCTGGGGCAGGTAGGGCGAGGTCAGCCAGAGGGCGCCCTCGGCATCCTGGCCCAGCTCGATGTCGGCAAAGGCCTGCCAGGGTTGCGGGCCTCTCCGCCAGGCGATGCCGCCGGTCTCGGAGCTGCCATAGACCTCGGTAGGATAACGACCGAAGCGTTGCTGACAGGCCTTGGCGGCCGCGCCTGGCAGCACGCCGCCAGAAGAGAATACCTGCACCACCTGGCCGAGGACGGCATCGTCGAGATTCTCGCCCAGACGCTTGAGCAATGCCGGGCTGCTGATCCACACCGCGCGCCGACCCTGGCGCGACAGGGCGGCGGTCTCGCGCTGCAATTCCTCGGTGAAGGGCAGCGCCTGGCGGGCGAAGGGCCGCCCGGCGCAGAGCGGCCAGAGCACGCGAAACAGCAGGCCATAGATGTGCTGGGTGGAGACGCTGCCAAGGACGGTCGCCGCGCCAAGGGACGCGCCCCAGAGGCGCTCCAGGGCGGCGACCTCGTTGGCCAGCTGGAACAGCTGCTTGGCGATGAGTTTGGGTTCACCGCTGGAGCCCGAGGTGCTCAGGGTCAGCAGCGGCGCCTGCAGATCGAGCCGGGCGGGCGTCAGGGGTTCGGCCGCGGTCCAGCCGTCGAGGTCGTCGAGCCAGGCATCGAGCGTCGGCGCCAGGCGCGCGCGGGTGGCGGGCTGGGCATCCGCCGGCAGGATCACCTCGACCCCGGCGCGCCAGGCGCCGAGCAGGGCGCAGGCCAGGTCTTCGGCATCGTCCAGGTGCAAGGCCAGGCGCCTGATACCGGCGTTCTGGAAGGCGGCCGCCAGCTGCAGGGCGCGCTGCCTGAGCACCAGGTCCAGCGGACTCGCGGGCGCGAGCAATTCGGCCAGGGGGGCAAAGGTCATGGCAGCCTCCGCACGCGCTGGCGGACCAGCCATTCGCCGGCGAACAGCAGGCCCATCAGGCCATAGGCGATGACGCCGGTATAGAGCGTCCACCAGGCCAGCGGCGCCCAGAGCGCCAGGCCGGCGGCGGTCAGTGCGTTGAACAGAAAGAACAGGCACCAGGCCTGGGTCACCCGGCGGGTATGGCGCACCGCGCGCGGCGGCAACTCGGGTTCGCGCAGCCGTGCCAGGCGCTCGATCAGCGGCTGGCCGCGCAGCAGGCTCAGGCCGAACACCGCCAGCAGGAAGAGGCTGAGCAGCACCGGATACCAGCGCAGCAGGACGGCGGCGTCGCTCAGGGCCAGCAGCAGGCAGAAGCCCAGGGCGACCAGGGCGGTGCCGCGCTGCAGGCCGTTGAGACCGGGTTGCAGCAGGCGCAGGCCCCAGAGGGCGCCGAGGCCGGCGGCGAAGAGGCGCGGCGAGAGGTGCTGCAGGCCGAAGTAGACGGCGAAGGGATAGGCCAGGCCGAGCAGGAGCAGCAGGGCACTGGCGACCAGGCCCAGGGGAGAGCGGGAAGGCAGGGCACTCATAAGCGGCGGATCAGGCGTCCGCCTGGCTGATGCGATGGACGGCCTCGACCACGTCGCCCACGGTGCGCACCTGGCGGAATTGCTCGGCGGCGATCTTGTGGCCGGTCTGGCGGCGCAGGTGGTCGATCAGGTCGACGGCGTCGATGCTGTCGATCTCCAGGTCCTCGTAGAGGTTGGCCTCCAGGGTCACCCGCTCGGGCTCCAGTTCGAAGAGTTCGACCAGGGCGCTGCGCAGGGTCTCGAAGATGGCTTCACGGCTTTGCATGGCGATCTCCTCAGGCGGCGCGCTGGGCGGCGACAAAGGCCGCAAGGGCGTTGACGCTGGCGAAATGGGTGCGGGTGTCCTTGGCTTCGGCGTCGATGCGGATGCCGTAGCGCTTCTGGATCGCCAGGCCCAGCTCCAGGGCGTCCACCGAATCCAGACCCAGGCCGTCGCCGAACAGGATCTGGTCGTCGCCGATGTCGTCGACGGTGACGTCCTCGAGGCCGAGTGCCTCGATGATCAGGCCTTTGAGCTCGAGATTGAGATCAGTCATGGTTGCCGGTTTCCTTCAGGTAGAGCTGGTGCAGCTGGTCGTTGAGTTCACGCGACGCCAGCGGCAATGGCCGTCCGGCGAAGGTGGAGGGATCGATGTCGGCGCCGACGTCCAGCTGGAAGTCGAAGCGCCGCGCGGGAATGCGATACCAGGGCGTGGCCTTGGTCAGGGTGCTGGGCACCACGCGGATGATCACCGGGGTGATGCAGCGGGCGCCGCGCAGGGCGATGGCCGCGGCGCCGCGATGGAAGCGCGGCGGCTCGCCGGGGGTGGTGCGGGTGCCTTCGGGAAAGATGATCAGCGTCTGGCCGTCGCGCAGGGCGTCGGCGGCTTCGTCGAGCATCTCGGCGCTGCCGTTGTTGCTGATGTAGCCGGCGGCCTGGATCTGCCGCTTGAGATAGGGGTTCTGCCAGAGGCCCTGCTTGACCACGCAATTGGCGTCGGGCACCAGGCCGATGAGCACCACCACGTCGATCAGCGAGGGGTGGTTGGCGATGATCAGCTGGCCCGGACGCCCCAGGCGCTCGCGGCCCTGGATGCGCAGATTCATCACCCGGGTCAGCACCATGAAGGCGACGAAGAAGCGGAACAGCCGGGCATTGGCCCGCCGCGCGCGCTGGCGGCGGCGCAGGGGAGTGCCCGGCAGCACCAGCAGGAGCGGCAGGATCAGCAGGCGAAAGACCAGGGCGCCGCAGCCGAACACCACGAAGTTGAGCCCCGTGGCCAGCAGGCGGTAGCCGTAGTCCAGGCGGCCGTTCATCCGCGGGCCTCCGCTCGCCAGTGCCAGGCGCGCCCGGCATAGGCGAGATGCAGGGTGCCAGGCGCTTCCAGCAGGCGCAGCAACTCCAGGGCATGGGGCCAGGCGCTGGGCGCGGCCTCCGCCGGGGCCGGCGCGCCGCTCAGGCCATGGCTGCCGCCCGGGGTCAGCAGCAGGCCCACGGCATAGGGAAAGGGGACGTCGTCGATCTGGGGGGCATAGAGCGTCGGCGGGGCCTCCTCGGCGATCACCACCAGCACCCCGCTGGCGCCTTCGGCGAGCAGGGTGCAGGCCTCCAGCACAGCGTGTTCGAGGCCGTCGCGACCGGTGGCCAGGGCGTTCATCTCGCTGTGGTCGCCGCGCAGGATCGACCACTGGCCGATGATGGCGTTGTGCACCGAGAGGCTGAACTGGGTCGGCGAGAGCGGCTCGCCGCGGGCCAGTTCCTGGAGGATGGCCAGGGTGCGCGGGGTCTCGCCGTGGCGCGAGGCGAAGATCAGCGGTAGCGGCTCGCCATGGGCGTCGGCCAGCGGCCAGGCGACCTGGAAGGTCATGCGCGCCAGCCGACTGAGGCGCCGCCGCTGCATGGCCGGCAGGAAGCTGGCATCGGGCTGGCTGCCGTCGTCCGCCGGACGCCAGGGCGCGGCGCACCACTGCCGCCAGGCGTCCTGGTCGCCAAGACCAGGTGCCCAGGCGCGCCAATCGCTAATCTGGAAGTGCATGTTCACAGCCGAATCTACCCCGGAGCCTTACGTGCTTGCCGTTTCATCTATCCCTGATGAGCAGGGTATTGCAGCGTTCGGCGCGCATTATCCAAGCGGCTCCCACCCTAGGCAAACATTTGTCTGAACTTTGCGAAGAGGTGACAGTCGCGCCGCCAAGCCAGAGACAGGCTAGCGTGGCGGGAGGTAGAGAGCCCCTTTTCAGGGAGTGAAACGCCGCTCCGTGCGACGAGCGGCAGCGCCAACCCCGATTTGCGGGAGAGGGATGAAGGTAAAGGAGAAGCTGTCGCTGAAGGTTATCGCGATCAGGGCCTTCTCGGCGGCTCCAGGGGAATTTCCTCCTGCCAAAAGCCGTCGCCGCCCGCGATCAGGCCGCCGGCAGCGGCTGCAATCGCGATAGCCGAATCGCTACGGCCAGGGCCGCCAGCAGCAGGGCGCCGATGAACAGGCCGACCCCGGTCCAGCCACCCAGGTGCCAGCAGAAGCCGCCCAGGGTCCCGGCCACGCTGGAACCGGCGTAGTAGCTGAACAGATAGAGCGACGACGCCTGGCCCCGGGCCTGGCGCGCCCGCCGACCTACCCAGCTGCTGGCCACCGAGTGGGCGCCGAAGAAGCCGAAGGTGAACAGCAGCATCCCCGGCAGTACCAGCCACAGCGGGGTGAACAGGGTCAGCAGCAGGCCGCCGAGCTTGAGCACGATGGCCGCGGCAAACACCTGTCGCCGACCGAAGCGATCGGCCAGGCTGCCGAACTTGGCCGAGCTGTAGATACCGGCGAGATAGACCAGCGAGAGGACGCCGATCCAGGCCTGGCTGAGATGATAGGGCTCGGCCAGCAGGCGATAGGCGATGTAGTTGAACAGGGTGACGAAGGCGCCCATCAGCAGGAAGGCCTCCAGGAACAGCCAGGGCAGGCCGGCGTCGCGAAAATGCAGGGCATAGCCAGCGAGCAGGTTGCGCGGTCGCAGTGGCCGTGGCTGGAAGCGCTTCGACGCCGGCAGGCTGCGCTTGAACAGCAGCGCAGCCACCAGGGCCAGCACCCCCAGGGCGCCGAGGGCGATGCGCCAGGAGACGAAGTCCACCAGCACCCCGCTGATCACCCGGCCGGACATCCCGCCCAGGGCATTGCCACTGATATAGAGGCCCATGGCATAGCCCAGGTGCTCGGGGTGCACCTCCTCGGCCAGGTAGGTCATGGCCACCGCCGCCACCCCGGCCAGCGAAAGCCCGACCAGCGCACGGGTCACCAGGATGCCGTCCCAGGTGGGCATCAGGGCGCTGAGCAGGGTGAAGGCGCCCGCAGCGAACAGCGCATAGACCATCACCGACTTGCGCCCGATGGCATCGGAGATCGGCCCGGTCACCAGCAGGCCGCAGGCCATCAACCCGGTGGCCAGGGACAGCGACAGACTGCTGGCCGCGGCGGTGAGGCCGAAGGCCTGGGAAAAGATCGGCATCAGCGGCTGCACGCAATAGAGCAGGGCGAAGGTGGCGAAGCCGCCGCAGAACAGTGCCAGGGCGGTGCGCAGGAACTGCGGCGTGCCCTTCTCGATGAAGACGTCCGGTTCGTGGTGGGCTTCGTTGGCGGCGGGCAGGGTGGCCAAGGTGGGGGTGGATGGCGTGGCGGACGACCGGGACGTGTTCACGGGTACCTCAGGACAGGTCTGATCTCACCACCCTAGGCTGGTGGCTGTCATATATCCAATATATTGTCCGTCTCGATTGATAGGTTCTACGACTCAATGGAAGACGTATGGAATTGCGCCACCTGAGGTACTTCGTGGCGGTGGCTGAAGAGCTGCACTTCGGCCGCGCCGCCGAGCGCCTGAACATCTCCCAGCCACCGCTCAGCCAGCAGATCCAGGCCCTGGAAAGCGAACTGGGCACCCGCCTGCTGGAGCGCACCAATCGACGCGTCGCCCTGACCGAGGCCGGCCGGCTGTTTCTCGACGAAGCCCGACAGATCCTTCTGGCTAGCGAACGCGCCGCCGAACGGGTCCGTCGCGCCGGCCGCGGCGAGACCGGGCAATTGCAGGTGGGCTTCAGCGCCTCCTCGCCCTTCGTCGCCACCATCCCCAAGACGCTGTTCGCCTATCGCCGCGCCTATCCCGAGGTGCGCCTGCAACTGCAGGAGATGAGCAGTCGCGAACAGATCGACGCCATGCTCGCCGGCAACCTGCAGATCGGCCTGATCCGCCCCATCGAATTGCCCGACGCCCTGGCGGCGGTCGAACTCTTCCGCGAACCCCTGGTTGTCGCCCTGAGACACGACCATCCCCTGGCGCAGCAGGGCAGCGGCCCGCTGCCCCTGGCCGCCCTCGCCGAAGAGCCCTTTGTGTATTTCCCGCGCAGCTTCGGCACCGGTCTCTACCAGCAGCTCCACAGCCTCGCCGCCCGCGCCGGCTTCACCCCGCGCATCGTCCAGGAGGCCAGCGAAGTCCTCATCATCCTCGGCCTGGTCGCCGCCGGCCTCGGCGTTACCGTGCTACCCGCCACCTACCAACGCACCCAGATGGAGGGGCTGGTGTATCGGGAGTTGGACGACCCGGAAGCGACCTCGGCGGTGTGGTTGTTGAGGCGCCGGGACGAGGTGTCGCCGCAGGCGGAGGCGTTTGTGGGGTTGTTGATGAGCGCAGCCCAGTAGCGGCCTTGCCCGACCAGGCGCTTTGCTCGCCCTAGTCCGATGTCGAGTCGGCCGGCGTCTTGCGGCGCAGGCGATTGGCGGCACGGGCGTCTTCGCTCGAGGCGAAGAAGTCGAGTTTGACCAGCCGCGACACGATGGCGCCCTCGCTGCGCTGGACCTGTGCGGCGATACGGGCGACATCCAGTTGGGCCTCGTACCAGAGTTGCGCGAGTTGGGTGTCGTCTTCGGCTGTCCACCGGGCGCCCGCCTGGGCGGGTTTGTTGACCGTATCGGCGACCGCATCGGGAAAAGCAGCAGGGATCGGCGGCAGCGGTTGCCAGCCGTCGGCGGCCTGAGAAGCCCACAACCACAGCGAACCGTCGTCGCAAAGAGCGCAAAGCCGGTTGGACGCCGATTCCGCATCGGCAGGCGGTACCTGAATCTGGACGATCTTGCGCACGGCTGGGCCTCCGGTTGCTGGTCAGGAGGTGAGGATAGAGCAGGAAGATTGCAGCGGTTCCTGGTGCCTTGTCCAAATCCAGACGCTTGGGTTTGCCCTCACCCCGGCCCTCTCCCTGAGGGAGAGGGGGTGTTTGGGGCGAGTACGGTGTAGGTGGGGCGTAGATTGAGCGCAGCGCAGCCCAACAGGGCCCAGCCCGGTCAGTAGTAGCTGCGCATCACCGCGATCCCGGCCTCCAGCACCTCCCGCCATTCCTGGCGCAGCGCTGGAGAGAAGTCGGCATCGTGCTCGGCCAGGGTGGCGAGCAGGCAGTCGACCCAGAGGCCGTAGAGTCCGGCGTCGATGTCCAGCCGTGCGCGGCAATGGCTTTCGCCGAGCTGGCGCAGCCGGGTGGCGGGCATGCCGCGGGCGACGAGGACCAGGTTCATGATGCCGTGGCGCAGCAGCAACTGCTGGGCAGCCATGTCGGTGTGGGCGAATTTCTCCCGCACCCGGGGCGAACTGGCCAGGAAGCGCTGGTAGAAGTCATCGAAGAAGGCGGGGCTGGCGCAGCAGCGTCCGTAGCTCAGCATCACGTTCTGGGCCGGCAGCATGCGGATTCCTGGGTCGGCAAGAAACGGCGCAGCCTGCCCGAGCGATGCCGAGGTCCTCTTGATTCCCATCAAGAGGAGGACGCTTCGCGCCCCTCTGAAACATTTTGAACCATTTCACAAGGCGGCTTCTCTACCTTAAGCGCAGCGGTCGCCGAGAAACCCCTACTCCAGAGGGCCTGGCCCGTCAGTGCGCACCTATCGTCCCCCTGGAGAACCCCATGAGTCAGACCCCTTTGCTAATCGGCTTCGTCATCATGTCGCTCGCCTCCCTGGCCATCTATGCCAAGGGCGCCCACCGCGGACCGCTGCGCGGCCATACCCTGGTTCACGCCGCCGTACCCTTCATCGCCGCCACGGCCTATCTGGCCATGTACCTGGGGGTCGGCAACCTGATCAAGCCGGACGGCAGCATCACCTATGTCGCCCGCTACCTGGACTGGACCTTCACCACGCCGCTGCTGCTGGCCGGGGTGGTGAGTTCGGCCTATCTGGGTGCCCGCGAGCAGGAAGGCCAGGCCGGTTTCGTGGCCTCCATCGTGACTCTCGACGTGGTGATGATCGTGACCGGTCTGGTCGCCTCCCTGGCCCCCTACGGCACCATCAAGTGGGTGTTCTTCGCCTGGTCCTGCGCGGCCTTCGTCGGGGTGCTCTATCTGCTGTGGAAGCCGCTGGCGACCCTGGCCGGGCAGCATGCCGCCATCGGTGCGGCCTATCGCAAGAACGTCGGCTTTCTCAGTGTGCTCTGGCTGATCTATCCGGTGGTCTTCGCCGTGGGACCCGAGGGTGTCTGGGCGGTGAGTGATGCGGCCACGGTCTGGGTCTTCCTGATTCTCGATGTGCTGGCCAAGGTGGTCTACGCCTTCACCTCGGAGCGCAATCTCAAGACGGCCCTGGCGCGGTCTGGCGTCTGAGCATGACGGCCATCGGGCGCGGCGGATGGCTGTTGCTGCCGGCCGCCGGGCTCGCCAGCCTGGCGGGTGGGGCAGGGCAGCTGGCCTTCGCGCTGCTGGTGGGCCTGGGGCTGGGGCTCCTGCATGGCGCAAGCGATCTACGCCTGGTCGCTTCCGCACGGCGCCTCGCCTTTCTTGGCAGCTACCTGGCGACGGCCCTGGCCTGCCTGCTCTGCTGGCAACTGGCGGGGACGCTGGCGCTGCCGCTGTTCCTGCTGTTGTCGATCTGGCATTTCGCCCATGAAGACGAACTCCTCGCCGATCGGCTGAGTGCTCTGGCGCTGGGACTGTTCATCGTGGGTGGTCCGGCGGTGCTGCACGAGACGGCCGTGGCCCGGCTACTGGCGCTGGCCATGGGGCCGGATGCCGCTCCGGCGTTGGCCGAGTGGCTGGCCAGGCTGCTGGTCCTGGCTGGGACGCTGGCATTGCCGGTGCTGCTGCTGGCCGCCTGGCAGCGCCGCTGTCCCTGGCTGGCGGCCACGCTGCTGGCCGTGGTGCTGGCGCCGCCTCTGGTCGGTTTCGCCCTGGGCTTCTACCTGCTGCATGCCGCACCCCAGACCGGGGTACGCCAGCGGCTGCTGGGGGCGCCTACCTTCACGGCCTATCTGTGGCTGACCTGGCCGATCCTGCTGGGCGCGGCCGTCTTCACCCTGGCCGGTGGCCTGCTCTTCGTGCTGCAGGAGCGCACCGGCATCCGGGCGCTGTTCGCCGTGCTGGCGGCCTTCGCCGTACCCCACATGCTGGTGCTGCCGCGCTTTCTCGCCCCGGGTGCCGAGGCCGCACCGCGCTCAGGGCCGCAGATGGTTGAGCGGTAGCTCGGTGCTGGCCAGGATCTGGTTGAGCACGAAACTCGAGCGCACGCTGGAGACCCCCTCGATGCGCGTCAGGGTACCCAGCAGCAGTTGCTGATAGTGCTCCATGTCGGGCACCACCACCTTGAGCTGATAATCCGCATCCATGCCGGTGACCAGGCAGCACTCCAGCACCTCGGGACACTGGGCGATGATCTCCTGGAAGTTCTCGAAGCGCTCGGGGGTGTGCCTGTCCATGCCGATCAGCACGAAGGCGGTCAGTGACAGCCCGAGTTTCTTGCGATCCAGCAGGGCGACCTGGCGGGTGATGTAGCCACTGTCTTCCAGTTGCTTGACCCGTCGCGAGCAGGGCGAGGGCGACAGGCCGATGCGTTCGGCCAGTTCCTGGTTGGAGAGGCGCGCGTCGCGCTGCAGTTCTGCCAAGATTTTCAGATCGAAGCGATCGAGTTTGTCCATTTTGCATGCCTTGCGCTAGCCGATTGCGCCTAATGCTAGGTTTATGGCCAGAGATTGCGCAAGGGGTGGGAAAGAAGCTGCACAACGCAACCCGCTGCTGGCAGCAGGGGCGTAAGCTGAACTCAACTTCGATAGCCCGGTAGAGCTGTCCAACGAAGGCGCCCCAGGAGGGCCTTTCGCATCGCCAACGACGGTATCCCGTCCGCCGCGCCCGGGCCCGCCCAGGTCACCATTCCTGGTCGATCGCAGCCACCGTCACGAGCGGTGCGAGAGGACAACGAATTCAAGGGGAGGCCGCAAGGTCTCCCCTTTTCTTTTGGGCGGAAGTTTTGGCGTTGGGCTCACCCTCACCCCGGCCCTCTCCCAGAGGGAGAGGGGCGTTTGGGGGAGGTTGGGTGGGAAGAGCATCGCGGCCATGGCGGCCGCTGCTTTGGAGGCTATTCGATCGCGGCCATGGGCCGCTCCTACAAAAGTCCAGGCTTGTAGGAGCGGCCGCCTCGGCGGACCGCCATGGCGGCGAGCAGACCTTCAGGCTTACGCCTGCCCGGGCGGCTGCTTGTCCACGGTCAGGGGTGCGTCGCTGGCCAGGTATTCCTTGGCTTCCTCTTCGCTGGCCACCGAGGGCGGCGAGCCGCGCAGGGGTTTGCCGGCGGTTTCGCGCACGGTGAGCATGGTCAGGATGCCGATCACGGCCGCCGCCATCAGGTAGTAGGCCGGCACCAGGGGGTCGCCGGTTTTTTCCACCAGCCAGGCAGTGACCAGCGGGGTGGTACCCCCGAACAGCGACACCGAGATGTTGAAGGCGATGGACAGGGCGCTGTAGCGGATCGGGGTGTAGAACAGCGCCGGCAGGGTGGACGGCATGGTGCTGGTAAAGCAGGCCAGGGCCACGCCCAAAAGCATCAGGCCGAGGAAGATCAGCCAGTCGTGGCCGCTGCCGATCAGTTTGAGGCAGGGAATCGCCAGGACCAGGATCGCCAGACAGGCGCCGATGATCATCGGCTTGCGGCCCAGGCGGTCGCTGAAGAAGCCGCCGAGAATGTTGAGCGGCATCATCACCACCATGACGATGAGGATCAGCAGCAGCCCCTTGGTCTCGGCGTAGCCCATGGTCACGGCCAGGTAGCTGGGCATGTAGGTCAGCAGCATGTAGTCGGTGACGTTGAACACCAGCACCAGGCCGATGCACTTGAGCAGGGCGACGCGATGCAGGGTGAACAGCTCGCGCAGACTGTGCGCCGGACCGTCCGCGGCCTTGCCTTCGTTGGCTTCGGTGTGGGCCTTGAACGCCGGGGTCTCTTCCAGCTTGAGGCGCATATAGAGGCCGAGCAGGCCGAGCGGGCCGGCGATAAAGAAGGGCACCCGCCAACCCCAGTCGAGCAGCTGTTCCTGGGTCAGGGCCGCGGTGAGCGCCGTGACCGTTCCCGCGCCGGCGATATAGCCGGCCAGGGTGCCGAATTCCAGCCAGCTGCCCATGCGTCCGCGGGTCTTGTCGGTGGCGTATTCGGCGATGAAGGTCGCTGCGCCGCCGTATTCTCCCCCGGTGGAGAAGCCCTGCACCACGCGCGCCAGCAACAGCAGGGCCGGTGCCCAGATGCCGATGCTCTCGTAGCTGGGAATCAGGCCGATGCTGAAGGTGCCCAGGGCCATCATGATCATGGTCAGGGCCAGCACCTTCTGGCGACCGTACTTGTCGCCCAGGGGGCCAAAGACCATGCCGCCGATCGGCCGGACCAGGAAGGCCACGGTAAAGGTGGCGAAGGTGGCGATCAGCTGGGCGGCGGCATCGCCATCGGGAAAGAAGACCTTGCCCAGGGTCACGGCCAGGTAGCCGTAGACGCCGAAGTCGAACCATTCCATGGCGTTGCCGAGGGCGGCGGCGCCGACGGCGCGCTTGACCAGAGAATTGTCGACGATGGTGAGGTCGTCCGGTTTTACCTCATGGCGGCGCTTGAACCAGCCAACGTGATGATGGTGTTTCGACATGTGTTTTCCTCCTTGCGTGGGGCCATAGACCCGAGCGGACCGCTAGAAGTGCGATGACAGAGGGGCAGAAACTTCCCCGCCGCCTCCAGGGAGCGACCCGGGAATGCCTGCGCGGCCTTGGGAGATTCCAGGCCCGGGAGGCTGCTCCGCCTTTGCGGCCTGTGGCTTTTCCGGCTTGCCCTCGGCAGTCTGTGGCGGCCGTTCGATGGCAGAGGGGCGCGCGGCTAACGGCCAGGCTGGGGCAGGGCCCAAGCCTTGGGGTACTCTGGGTCATCCCCTCGTGGAGCCGTGCGATGAAATCGCCTGCCGTGCTGTGTGCGCTCGTCCTTTCCGGCGTTTCCCTGTGGAACGCCGCGCCCGCCTGGGCCGATAACAACTATCGCCTCGGCGGCGGCTACGTGACCCCGCCAGCCGGGGCCCAGCCGCCGCCGATCGCCCCCGCCGGCAACGCCGGGCGCTGGCAGGGCGGTGGCCAGGGTGACTGGAATGGGGGGCCGCCCGGGCGTGGCGACGGTCCTGGGCACGGCAATGGTCCGGCGCTGGAGCGCTGGGAGCGCAACGACCCCCCGCCACCGCGGCCGGGCTATCAGCCGGCCTGGCAGGATCGCCCCGTTCCCTTGCCGCGCCCAGGCTATATGATGCCGGCGCCCGATCAACCGGGGCGGAACTACCCGCCGCCACCGCGTCCGGAGCGGGATCCCCAGTGGGCCGGTCCGCGTCCGGGCTGGGGCACCAATCCCCAGTGGCGACCGGGCTTCGAGGTGCCGGGCGTGCCGGCCGGCTTTACCCGCGTCTGGTACCGCGACAGCCAGTACTACTATGCCGACGGCTACTGGTATCGACCCCAGGGGCCGCGCTATGTGGTGACCCTGCCACCGACCGGGGTGCGGGTCAGCGTCCTGCCGGCCTTTGCCGAGACCCTGTGGATGGGCGGCACCACCTACTACTTCGCCGCGGGCAGCTATTACCGCACCGATCCGGGCGGCGGCTTCGTCACCGTCGCCGATCCCACCGTGGCGGCCGTGCCGGCCACGACGGCAGCGCCTGCCGGAACGGACTACGACGCCTATGACGTCACCGCCTATCCTATGCAGGGGCAGTCGCCGCAGCGCTACGCCACGGATCGCTACGACTGCCGGCGCTACGCCGCCGGGGAGTCGGGCTTCGATCCCGAACGACCCGGCGCGGTCGGCGATCCCTACCTCACCCCGCGCTTTCGCCAGGCGCTGGCGGCCTGCCTGGCGGGGCGTGGCTATCGCGTGGAGTAGCGATCAGTCATTGGTCAGCTGCACCAGGGTGAACAGCCCGAAGGGCGGCACGCTACTGCGACGGGCGCGGCGCAGGTCTTCGCGGGAGAGGATGGAGTCCATGGCGAAGTCCGGGTGCCAACCGAGCTTGCGCGAGGCCGGCGCCAGGGCCTTTTCCGCCAGCAGCCGCAGGCCGCTCTCGGCCTGGAAGTGATTGACCAGCAAGAGGTGACCCCCCGGCTTCACCACCCGGCGCATCTCCTGCATCAGCTTGCGCGGATTGGGCACCACGGAGGCCACGAACATGGCCACGGCGATATCGAAGGAGCCGGTGGGTAGGCCGGTTTCCTCGGCATTGGCTTCGAGCAGGGCATCCACCGTGGTGATGTCGTCGCGAATGACCCGCTCCCGGGCCTTGGCCAGCATGTCGGGCGAGAGATCGATCCCGGTGACGCGCTTGTCGGCGCCATAGTGGGGCAGGGCCAGCCCCGTCCCGACGCCCACTTCCAGCACCCGGGTACCCGCCAGGGCGTTGACCGCCGCCACCGCGCGCTTGCGACCGGGGGCGGAAACGCCGCCGAACACCCGATCATAGACATTGGCCCAGCGCCGGTAGGCGGAAATGATGGCGGCATTGTCCAGCGCGGAGTGCGGTGCGGACGTGTCGGCGGTATTCAGCGAATAATCGATTTTCTTCGAGTCGTGCATAGCGGCCTTGTCATTGTCGGTAGATGAAAGCAGAGGCGTTACGGCGCCAACTCGGCGCGGCGTCCGAGGGTGAAAAGTTGCGGCCTGTCGATGGAAACAGGCGCTTCGCTATTTCGTCGTGCGGATTGGAAGTGGCTCTTTCGCTTTTGTATCCAGGAGCTGCAAGCGAGGCGTGACGGCTGCTCCAGATAGGATCTTTACTGTTTTAGAACACTTGCACGGTGTTTGGCTAGTTGTGTCGGGCGTTATCTGGCTTGAATGAGAAGTTGGTAGTTCTAATTGTTTTTGATTGTTCGTTCTTTCAATTTAAATATCAGTTTATTATTTGTTCGTTCAATCAAATCAGTTGTGGGCTGAAAGTCAGGCCGTTTTTACGCTTCTGTGGCGTAGTAGTAAGACCTTGGTGATGGGATAGGGTCAGGCAAGGACGAGAGAAGCAAATCGCAGAGGATATTGCAGGCGTGGAAGAATCAAGCGTGTGGGGCAAAGAGGGCGGATGCCGTTCGTACGGATTGTCCGTGCTGCATCCCCACACCGACTCATCCATGTCCTTGAGTCTCAGCAGGTCTCAAGATCGGGCTTGTCGGCGTGCAGGTTTCTCTCCAGCAAGAATCCTTGCGATTCGAACGCCATTACCTATCGTTAGGCTATGGGCACGAAAGGCTAGGTCCTTATTCCTACGGCTTTTTGTGTTGGCTTGGCTGCCGGTCGCCGAGCTTTGCGCAAGCTGAGAATCTGGTGTGTGGTAGTGGTCCAATCGAGCGTGAGGCCCAGCATGCTGCTAGGCAAAGCGTTTGCCTAAAGCGCAGCAACGTGGCCTGGCAGTTTGAGTATGGGTGTCAGGCATAACACCCGCACGTCAGACCTGGCGCACCTTCTCCAATCAGAATCCCGATCCCTGAGGTAGCGATGCGAGCACGAGGCTTTACCCTGATCGAGCTGATGATCGTCGTGGCGATCGTCGGCATCCTGGCGGCCATCGCCTATCCCAGCTATCAGAACTATGTGCTGCGCTCCAACCGCAGCGAGGGGCAGGCCCTGCTCAACGAAGCGGCGGCGCGGATGGAGCGCTTCTATGCGCAGAACAATGCCTATCCGACCAGCGTGGCCAATCTGAACATCGTCAACAACAGGACGCCAGCGGGCAGCCAGACGGTGACCTCGACCAGTGGCTACTACCAGTTGAGCATCGCTACCTATGCTGCCAACAGTGCGGACTACACCAGCAATGGTCCCTATCTGCTGACCGCTACCCGCAGTGGTACCCAGACCCGCGATACCCTGTGTGGTGATCTCACCCTCAATGCCCAGGGCGTGAAAGGGATCAAGGGTTCCGGCAACGCCACCGACTGCTGGCGCTAATCCTCCCGCCCCTGCACCAGGCCCGCATCCCGGTCCTGTTCCACACGATAGCCGCCGAAGCCCAGGGTGACCCGCTGGGTGGCGTCGGCCTTGCCGGCGTCACGGGCTTCGTGTTCGACCACCAGGCGGTTGAGGCGGTTGAGCAGGTGCATGGATTCGTCGTAGGCGGTGCGATAGAGGCTGAGCGTGGAATCCTCGGTCAGGTTGTGGCCGTAGACCACATGAAAGGTGAAGTCCGGCGCGGCGCGGTCCTGCAGGTAGAGGCGTTCGAAGCCGGCCAGCAGGTCGCCGGTGAAATGGGCCAGCAGCCGCCCTGCGCCTTCCTGGCTCTCGGTGCCGCGCAGCAGCGAGCGGGGGGTGAGCACCACCCGGTCGTCCTCGTCGAGGCGGGCATAGCCCTTGCGTAGCCATTCATCCAGCACGGTGCGGGCACGCACGTCGCTGCCGACACTGGCGACCAGGGCGTCGAAACTCTGTTCGCCGCCGCGGCGCTGGGTACGGGGGAGGGGGCGCAGGTTGCCTTCGGCATCGAGCAGATCCAGCCGTGAGGTCCAGGCGCTGAGCACCTGCCATTCCAGGCTTGGCGTGCAGGGCGTACGTTCCGGGCTGGCCTCGCGCAGGGCGCGGACCTCGCGGCGTGGCAGGCCGGTCAGCACCGAGATGCGACTGTCGGAATTGGGCTTGTCGCGCAGCGGTTCGAAATCCTGGGCGACCTCGAAGTAGGTCTGGCGCAGCAGGCGATCGAAGGTCTGGTAGGTCACGCCGGAGGCGATGGCGATACGCACCAGCCGACCGATCAGGCTGCGCAGAAGCAAGGGTACCTTGGTGGAAAGCATGGGGGACTCGACGCGGCAGACGCCCGCCCATCTTCGCGGCGCCTTGAGTCCCCGTCAAACCGGCCGGTCACAAAGTGTCGCGGACGCCGCTCAGGCTGTCGTCCGCGGGTCGGGGCCGTGGCTAGCCAGGAGTGCCCGATTCGGTCTCGCCGGCCACGTCCGGATCGTCCGGAAACTCTTCCGGCTCCATGTCCGCATAGGGCAGCTCTTCGGGCGGCGGGGTGTTGCTGGGGTTGTCGTAGGTCTTCTGGTCGGCGTCGCTCATGGTGGCTCTCCGGGGTGGGTGTGGAGATATCGAACCCCTCTGGGCGGGGCCGTTCCCGAGCGGCTGTCGACAGCGACCTCGTGTCGGTCAGATGGCCAAAGGGCGAACGTCGTTAGCGCGATAGCGGTCTAACGCCTGACCGTCTCATCCGAACGACGGCGCCCGAGGATTCCCGTGATGACCACGCCTACCGCTGTCCACCCGTTGCCGTTCCAGCCCGCCTTCGAACAGGTGCCGGATGATGAAGCCGAAACCGTTCGCGAGATGGTCGCGGCCATGAGAGACATTACCGAGACCACCTACGCCAATGGCGGTCATGCCATCCGCAGCGTGCACGCCAAGAGCCACGGCCTGCTCACAGGTCGGGTGACGGTGCTGGACGGCTTACCGCCGGCCTATGCCCAGGGTGCCTTCGCCAGGCCCGGCAGCTATGCAGCGGTGCTGAGATTCTCGACCAATCCGGGCGACATCCTGGCTGACAGCGTCTCCACCCCGCGGGGTCTGGCGCTCAAGCTGATCGACGTGCCGGGCGAGCGCCTGCCCGGCAGCGAAGGCCAGGTGACCCAGGATTTCGTCATGCAGAACGCCCCGGCCTTTACCGCGCCGGATCCCAAGACCTTTCTCAAGACGCTCAAGCTGCTGGCCAAGACCACCGACCGCGGTGAGGGCCTGAAGAAGGTGGCGTCAGCGGTGCTGCGCGGCACCGAGAAGGTGGTGGAAGCCTTTGGCGGCGAGAGTCCGACGCTGAAGAGCCTGGGTGGCCACCCAGAGACCCATCCGCTCGGCGAAACCTTCTACACCATGGTGCCCTTTCTCTACGGCCCCTATTTCGCCAAGCTCAGCGTGGTCCCGGTGGCGCCCGAGCTGACCGCTCTGACCGACGCGCCGGTCGAGGTCAACGGCAAGCCCGACGGCCTGCGCGAGGCGGTCAATGCCCATTTCGCCCGGCACGGCGGCGTCTGGGAGATCCGCGTGCAGCTGGGCGTCGATATCGAGCAGACACCTATCGAGGACGCCTCGGTGGTCTGGCCGGAAGACCTCAGTCCCTATGTGACCGTGGCGCGCCTGGAGGTGCAGCCGCAGCCGGCCTGGAACGAGGCGCGCTCGCGCGAAGTGGACGATGGCATGGTGTTCAGCCCCTGGCATGGTCTGGCTGCGCACCGCCCGCTGGGCGGCATCATGAGATCGCGGCAACCGGCCTACGAGATGTCGTCGCAGTTTCGCAGCGAGCGCAACGGCTGCCCGTTGCACCATCCGCGCGGACCGGTGGAGCTGTAACGCGGCTCAGTTGAGCGTGGCGAGCTCGGCGTCGTCGAGTTCGCGAGCGCGTACCGCCGCTGGGCGGGACACCAGCCCGGCGACATAGCGCTCGAAGTGCGGACGCTTTTCGATGGTGCCGAAGGCCATGCCCCAGGCGAGATGGGCACCGACATAGACGTCGGCGGCGGTGAAGCGGTCGTCCACCAGGTATTCACCGGGGGCCAGGGCGGTGTCGAGGGTGTCGAGCACCTCGGCGAGGCTGCCATAGCCCACCGCGCCGCGCTTCTGCGGATCCTCGGGCAGGACGACGCCCAGCGCCTGGTTGGTGGTGGCCGCCTCCAGCGGACCGGCAGCGAAGAACAGCCAGCGGTAGTAGGCACCGCGCGCCGGATCGCTCAGTGGAGGCGCGAGCCCCGCGGCGGGAAAGGCGTCGGCGAGATAGGCGCAGATGGCGGCGGTCTCGGTCACCACGGCGGCGCCATGGCGCAGCGCCGGCACCTTGCCCATGGGGTTGATGGCGCGATAGGCCGGGGATTTCATCGCCGGCCCGTAGTCGACCCGTTGCACCTCGTAGGGTTGTCCGAGCTCCTCCAGCAGCCAGCGCACGATGCGTCCGCGCGACATGGGATGGGTATAGAGCACAGGCCGGTCGAACATGGTGAAGCTTCCTTGAGTTGTCGTACCCCTTAGCATAGGTAGGCCCTCATCCAGCGTCCATTCGCAGGAGAGCCGGTACCCTTCTGCTAAACTGGTAAACCTTTACCAGCCGTTTCACAGGACTCCCGTGCCCTCATCCTTCGATTCCCTGCCGCTGGCCGAGGCCATGCAGGCCAATCTGGCCGAACTCGGCTACCTGAGCATGACGCCCATCCAGGCGGCCAGCCTGCCCATCATCCTCAAGGGCCAGGACCTCATCGCCCAGGCCAAGACCGGTTCGGGCAAGACGGCGGCCTTTGGCATCGGCTTGCTGACGGGACTCAATCCGCGCTATTTCGGCTGTCAGGCGCTGGTGCTCTGTCCGACCCGCGAACTGGCGGACCAGGTAGCCCGCGAACTGCGTCGCCTGGCGCGCACCACGCCCAACATGAAGATCCTGACCCTCTGTGGCGGCATGCCGCTGGGGCCGCAGATCGCTTCCCTGGAGCATGGCGCCCAGGTGATCGTCGGCACCCCGGGGCGGGTGCAGGAGCACCTGCGCAAGGGCACTCTGGTGCTGGACGGCCTCAACGTCGCGGTGCTCGACGAAGCCGATCGCATGCTCGACATGGGCTTCATCGACGCCATCGCCGACATCCTCAGCCAGACGCCGGCACGGCGGCAGACGCTGCTGTTCTCGGCGACCTATCCGGAAGGTATCGAGCGCCTGGCCCAGGACTATCTGCGGGCGCCGCTGCGCATCAGCGTCGAGAGTCAGCACAGCGAGACCCAGATCCGCCAGCGCTTCTACGAGATCGCCGCCCAGGATCGCCTGGCCGCCGTGGTGCGCCTGCTCCGGCACCATCGCCCGGCCAGTGCCGTGGCCTTCTGCCAGACCCGCCAGCAGTGCCAGGAGGTGGTCGAGGCGCTGCATGCCCAGCGCATCTCCGCGGCCGCCCTGCATGGCGACCTGGAGCAGCGCGAGCGCGACCAGGTGCTGGCGATGTTCGCCAACCGCAGTCTCTGCGTGCTGGTGGCCACCGACGTGGCGGCCCGCGGCATCGACGTCGCCGGCCTGGAGGCCGTGATCAACGTGGAGCTGTCCCGCGATCCGGCGGTGCACGTGCACCGCATCGGTCGCAGCGGTCGGGCGGGTGAGCAGGGCCTGGCGCTGTCGTTGGTGGCGCCGGCCGAGGCCAGCCGCGCCCAGGCCATCGAGGTGCAGCAGGGCTCGCCGCTGGACTGGCAGCCCCTCGGCGCCCTGCGCGACACCCCGGAGCCGCTGGTACCGGCCATGCACACCCTGGCCCTGGCGGCCGGCAAGAAGGACAAGCTGCGCCCCGGAGACATCCTCGGCGCCCTGACCGGCGACGCCGGCCTGCCCGGCGCCAAGATCGGCAAGATCACCCTGTTCGACAACCAGGCCTATGTCGCCGTGGAAAGAGACATCGCCCGCCAGGCGCTGCAGCGCCTGAGCGAGGGCAAGATCAAGGGGCGGTCGATCAAGGTGCGGATGCTGTAGGGCGGATTTGACTACGGCCATTGTGACTCTGGCGACCCGCGCCTGACGGTATTGGCTTTATCGCGGCCATGGGCCGCTCCTACAGGTATCAAACCGATCTGTAGGAGCAGTCGCTACGGCGCACCGGCATGGCCGCGATCAGCGATAGGCCTGGCTCAGGTGTGTGGTAGCGCCGTAGCGTGGAAAACGGCGCAGCCTTTTCCACTGGGACTTCGCCGCGAGGCGCGCCCTCACCCCAACCCTCTCCCAGGGGGAGAGGGGGCTATCCAAGCAGCGCCGTAGCGTAGAAAACGGCGCAGCCTTTTCCACCGGGGCTTCGCCGCGAGGCGCGCCCTCACCCCGACCCTCTCCCATGGGGAGAGGGGGTTGTCCAAGCAGCGCCGTAGCGTGGAAAACGGCGCAGCCTTTTCCACTGGGACTGCGTCGCGAGGCACGCCCTCGCCCTGACCCTCTCCCAAGGGGAGAGGGGGCTATCCAAGCAGCGCCGTAGCGTGGAAAACGGCGCAGCCTTTTCCACTGGGGCTTCGTCGCGAGGGGCGCCCTCACCCCAGCCCTCTCCCAGGGGGAGAGGGGGTCGCTCGAGTGCCTTGACGTACCTCGGGCTATTGGGCTTCGACGATGGAGTCGTCCCGACCCCACCTGCCTCAGTCCTCGATCCCCATCCGCCGTCTGGCGCGATGCGAGGAGCCGTTGCGCACGGCCCAGCGCAGCACCGGGGCGGTGGCGCCTATGCCCGTGCGAATCAGCTGCCGTTGCAGCGGACCCTGGTGGAAACCCAGCTCCGCGCTAGCCCAGTCGGGCAAGAGGTCGATGCCGGCCCGCATCATCAAGGCGCCGAAGGGCTTGGCCAGGGCGCTGGGCGCGGGCGCCTGCAACAGCACTCGGCAGACCTCGCGGCTGCGTTCGTCGCACACCAGCTGCGGGCGGATCGCCTGGTAGTAGGCGGCTATCTCCGCCCGGGAGCGGGGCACGTCGGTCGCGCCCAGGCGTTCGGCGACCAGGGCGATTTCGGCGTAGTAGCGATCCTGTTCGGTGCCCGGCAGCCGGGGATCGAAATAGCGCAGATAGGCCGCCAGGAAGTGATTGACCTCGGCCACATGGACCCAGGTCAGCAGCGCCGGGTCTTCGGCGCTGTAGGGGCGGCCGTCGGCGGCCTGGCCCTGGATATGCCGGTGGATGGCCTTGACCCGGGCGATCAGTCGCTCGGCATCGCCGCGGCTGCCAAAGGTGGTGGCGGCGATGAACTGACCGGTGCGTCTCAGGCGGCCGAGCATGTCTTCGCGAAATTTCGAATGGTCCCAGACCCCGGCCAGGGCCAGCGGGTGCAGGGTCTGCATGAGTAGGGCGGCGATGCCACCGATCAGCATGCAGGTGAAGTCGCTGTGCACCCGCCAGGGCACGCTGCCAGGCCCGAACAACCCAGGGTCACCCGGTGGTTGCTCGTAGTCGACCTCGCCCAGGGCCAGTCCGGTAAGGCTCATCACCTGCTGCTCGATACGGCTGCGGATCCGCTCCATGGACTAGCGCGGCAGCAGATAGAGCGCCGCGTACTGCAGCAGCATGATGGTCTTGCCATCCAGCAGCCGGCCGTCGCGGGCCATGGCCAGGGCCTCGTCGAAGGGCAGTTCCAGCAGCTCGATGTCCTCGCCTTCCTCGTGCAGTCCACCGCCGTCGGCGATGCGCTGGTCGGCGCGGTATTCACCGGCGAAGAAGTGCAGCAGCTCGGTCACCGAACCGGGACTCATGAAGGCGTCGAACAGGTGCTGGACATTGTCCAGGCGGTAGCCGGTCTCTTCCTCGACCTCGGCCTTGATGCGCGCTTCGGGGGCGGCCGCGTCGAGCAGGCCAGCGGGGGTCTCCACCAGCAGGCCGTCGTCCAGGCCGTTGCCCAGGGTCGGCAGGCGGAACTGGCGGATCAGCAGCACGGTGCGCCGCTCGCGGTCGTACAGCAGGATGGTGGCGCCGTTGCCGCGGTCGTAGGTCTCGCGGGTCTGGCGTTGCCAGCTGCCGTCGCGGCGCAGGTAGTCGAAGGTGGTCTTCTTCAGCAGGCCCCAGTCCTGGGAAAGGGTCTCGACCTGCTGGATGCGAATGCGGGAGGTGTCGGGCATGGGGGCTCGTCTGGACAGGAGGCGTCGGGCCACGGTAGCAGAAGCGCTGCCTTTCTGAGGCATGCCCCGTGACCCCGGGTTCCGCCTAGCCGCGAGAAGGGCTGGCCCCCGACGTCTAGAACCAGCGGTCGTTCTTCTTGCGACCCCGGGTCATGGACGGCAGGATCAGGCCCGCCAGCAGGCCGGCGCCGGCGATGCTGCCGCCGTAGACCATGTACTGCATCAGCGCCTGCTTGTTCTCGTTGCCGAGCTTGGCCTGGGTGCTGCGCAGTTCGGACTGGGCCTGGGTGAGCTGGGCGTCGAGGTCCTTGCGGCGGCTCTCCAGTTCGTCGATCTGCTTCTTGCGCGAATCCAGGGTCTCCTGCATGCCCTGGACGCGATTCTTCCAGCTGTCGTCGATGGTCTTGAGCTGGCCGCTCAATTCGGCCACCTGCTGTTCCAGCTGTGGCAGGCGCTCGGCCTGGCCGGGCTTGGCCTGCAGGTCGGCATTGGGGATCCAGACGGTGCTGCCGCCTTCGCCGCGCACCTGGCTGTAGTCGCCCTGGGTGCTGATCAGCTCGACCTTCTGCCCGGACTTGAGGGTGCCGACGATGCGATAGCCATCGGTGGGACCACTGCGGACATAGGTGGTCAGGCTGTCGCTGACCCAGCGGGCAGTGCCTTCCTGGGCCACGGCGGTGCCGGCCAGGGAAGCGAGGGAGGCAGCCAGGCAGAGGCCGAGATGCGGTAGGCGGGACAGCAGGCGAGTTGGGGACATGGGCATGATCGGGTCTGTATGCATGAGCTGAAAAGATGAAGGCCGTGATGAACAAGCCGGATTATTGTGGGGCAGTACCCTAGCAAGCCGCCGCGATCTATCCGCCAACCCGTAGCGCCCTCTGTTCGAGACGGTGAAGCAGTTCAAGCTTTGGCGGCGGAAAGCGACGGTCAGTGTCATCTTGCCGCCATGCGGTAGGCGGTAAAAGCGGCAAAGCCGTTCAGGATCTTGCAGCGGCGGTTCAGAGCCGATGGAGCAGATCCAGACTCAGGGCGGCGAGCGCGCCCAGGCCGGCGCAGCCAAAGGCCAGCGCCTTGCCCCACCAGCGTTTCCAGGCGATCGCGCCGGCCACCATGCCCACCCCGCAGAGCAACAGGCCGGACTTGAGATAGAAGTCGGACCAGGCGAGCAGCTGATCGATGAAGTCGAAGAGGTCTTGGAATTCCTGCGGCATGGGGCCTCCTGGCGCGCTGGCGCTATTGAGTCGCCGGGGCCGCGGTCGTTCCCTGGCAGTCCGCCGCCAGCAACCGTTCCGCCGAACCCTGGTCGCCCGGCTGGCTGCCCGCGCGACCGGCCAGCAACAGGAACTGGCGGCTGGCGTCCCGGCTCGGCAAGGCCACCACCGCCAGTGACAGCCGTGGATCCGGCAGCGGATAGGGCGGCCGGTTGGCCAGGGCCTGGAAGAAATCCGCGGCCAGCAACTGGGTTTCGCTCAGCCGCCGCGCCTGATAGCGACTGCCCGCCAGCGCCTTTGGCAGCGCGCGCCAGTGTTCGTCCAGAGCGGGCGCCAGCGGCAGGAGCTGCTCGCGCACCTCGGGCCGCAGACAGGCCAGGTGCACATGCAGCTGATCCTGGCTGCGCCCGCTGGGGGCATTGAGGGCCAGGGCGATCCGCTCGTCCGCCACCGGCGCCTGGCCCCAGGCGCTCAGGTACCAGCGCTGGCGCCAGGCCAGACCGAACCAGTTGGGTTGGCCGGGCTGCCACAGCGCCGGACTTTCCAGCCCGCGCAGGGGCCGCAGCGGGACCAGGATGAAATGCTGTCGCTCACCCGGCGCGCGCAGCATGGCGAAGCCAGGATCCGCCACCACCTGGCGACAGGGCGCCGCCAGACCGGTGAGCCGGGCATTGGGCAGGCAGAGCCCGGTCGTGACCTGGCGCAGCAGGTCGCGGCTGGCACAGCCCGTCAGCGCCATGCCCAGCATCAGCAGCGGCAACAGGCGCCGCCACGACGAGCGGACGCGGCTCGGCAGCGAACAACTGCGCGCGCGGCGCTTCCAATGGCTATCAGGGCAACGCACTGGGAGATCAGTCATGGCCAATGGTTGGGCCGGAGACGGCGCGGTTCAGGAACAGATCGACAGCACGGTGGACGATGCGGTGCAGCGCGCCCGCAGCCGTCTGCATCGGGGCGCGAGCCTCACCCATTGCGAGGAATGCGGCGACGCCATCCCCGAAGCACGCCGCCAAGTGGTACCGGGCGTGCGCCTGTGCATCCGCTGCCAATCCGAGCAGGACGCCGAAGACCAGCGCGCCGGCGGCTACAACCGGCGGGCGAGCAAGGACAGTCAGTTGCGCTAGGGGTGGATGGGGCAGTGGCATGGTGTGGTGACCCGTACAGGAGCCTTGAGTCTTTCCAGCCCAGGGCCAAGAACGGTTTGTACCATGCGGGCCCTTCCCCAGCAGCAGTCCATCGATCAGTCGGGATGCACCGCGTAGCCGCGCAGCCGGTTACCGTCCGGATCGAGCACGACGAAGCTGCGGCCGAATGGCAGGTCGGTCGGCGGCCAGGCCACCTGGGCGCCCCGAGCCCGCCAAAGATCATGCAGCTCATCCACCGCTGCCATGCTGGCCACCTTGAAGCCCAATTCACCCGTCGCACTGCCCGCGCTTACCGGCGGAACCACTGCCTCTTGTGCCCATAGGCCCAGGGCGAGACCGGAGGGCAGGACGAAGAGGGCGAAGCCGGGACCGTCCTCGACCGGGGCGAGGTCGAGCAATCCGGCATAGAACTCCCGGCTAGTAGGGACATCGGCAACGTAGAACATCAGGCTGGTGCTGTAGTGCATGGTGCATCTCCTTTGTGTTGATGCCGACCAGTCTAGGAGCCCCTACTGCCAGTTTCTGTCAGTAGTCAGCCAGGATTGTTGCGCTGACGATTCATCTGCTGTCGCCAGTCCCTCAGCAAGGCCTGGCGGCGCTGGGGGTAGCGCTCTTCGCTAGGCTCGACCCCAAGGATGCGGTCGGCGCGAAAGCTGCGGAAGTCCTCGCGCAACTCACACCAGGCCAGCAAGACACGGGCGGCATCGAAATAGGCCAGCGCGAAAGGCCAGAGGGTGCGCCGAGACTCGTTGTCGGCGGCATCGCGGTAGACCAGGGTGAGCTTGGTTTCCTGGCGTATCGCCTGGCGCAGGATTGCCGGATCGATCTGGTTCTGCGGGGTTTCCCGACTCGGGCCGATGAGCAGGGTGGTCATGGCCAATTCGTTTTGCAGCTCGCTTGGCAGGACCGCGGAGATGCGCGCCAGGGCATTGCCGGCCGCCGCAGCAAGGCTGCCATCGGTGCGTTCGGCCACCCAGCGCGAGCCGAGCACCAGGGCTTCCAGTTCCTCAGGCGTGAACATCAGCGGTGGCAGCAGAAAACCTGGCTTGAGGAGATAGCCAACGCCTGGTTCACCCTCAATAGCCGCACCCAGCGCCTGCAGGCTGGCGATATCACGGTAAAGGGTCCTGAGGCTGACCCCCGTTTCCGCAGCCAAGGCGCGGCCACTCACGGCGCGGCGGTGCCTGCGCAAGGCCTGGAGCAGATCGAACAGCCGTTCTGAGCGTGACATCCGCGCAGTTTAATCCGGGAGCAGGTGATGCTCTAGCCGTGGCCAGGCGCGTTTAGGCTCCTTGATACGGCAGGTCGGCTATGGAAAGTTACTGGGCTGACGCAAAAGCTCGCCGGCCATCTCTCGGAGGCGTGCGATCTCGATCCTTTGCGCCTGTTGTTCCTCTGGCCTGAGGTCTCGCTCGCCATATTCGCGACTCAGATAGAGGATGGCATCGTTGCCATCCGGATCGCCGCTGTAATTGGGGTGGGCTGCGATTTCGCTCAACAATGCGTGCGAGATCGGCGCGATGTGCATGTGCAGGGAAAAGCCTGCGGAGAAGCCCAGCTTGTAGAACACTACCCTGTGCGGTGCATAACAGTGCTGCAGAAGTTTCTCGGCGAAGCGCAGTTGCTGACCCAGTTCGGCCAGGCTGGCCGCGTCGAGTTCGCTGAAGTCGCTCACGGCTTGTTGACTGCTCAGGATCAGCAGACCGGGATACCGAGAGTCCCGTCGATAACCCAGGCGCCAGCGCGGGCTCTCGACTATCAGGGTCGCATCTTGTGAATCCGGACTTGCAGTCATCGGCGGCGCTTTACCTTGGAGAAGGGGACAGTCTACTCAGCTGCGGTGCGCGCGGCCGTCCATTGCGCCTGGGTCAGTCGAAACAGCCGATGCGGTCGAAGCGGATGACCTGGTGGCAGACGCGGATGTTCGAAGTGACCGGCGTCGGCCATCGCCAGCCGGCGCATCACGGCCAGTGACGGCTGATTGGCTGCCGCGGTAAAGGCGACCACTTCGTCGAGTCCGAGAGTGTGGAAGGCGTGGGCCAGAGCCAACTGGGCACCGCGGCTGGCGTAGCCCTTGCCCCAATAGGGGCGATCCAGCCGCCAGCCGATCTCGACCGCAGACGTACAAGGAAGATCGGGTGCCACCGGGCTGATGCCGAGCAAGCCGAGCAGGACGCCGTCGGTACGACGCTCCAACGCCCAGAATCCCCAGCCGCGCTCGGCAATGCCCTGGCGGCACCGTTCGAGCAGCGCATCGCTGGCCGCCCGGTCCAGGCAGGCGGGAAAGTGGCGCATCACCTCGGGATCGGCATTCAGCCTGGCGAAGGCGGGGCCATCCTCCGCTCGCCACTGGCGCAGCCCCAGCTCGACGTCGCCCGGCATCAGGGCGCTGCCGGGATCTGCAGGCCGCGTTGCACCGCCGGGCGGGCGAGGAAGGCGTCGAGGGCGCGACGCACCTCGGGGAAGTCCTGGAAGCCGACCAGGTCGGCCACCTGGTATACCTCCAGCAGGGCGCGGATCCAGGGGAAGGTGGCGATGTCGACGAGGCTGTAGTCCTCGCCCAGGATCCAGGCGCGGCCCTTGAGCTGGCCATCCAGCACGCCGAGCAGGCGCCGGGCTTCGGCTACATAACGCTCGCGGGGACGGGGGTCCTCGATGTCCTTGCCGGCGAATTTGGTGAAGAAGCCGAGCTGGCCGAACATGGGGCCGATGCCGCCCATCTGGAACATCAGCCACTGGATGGCCTGGTAGCGCCGCGCCGAATCCTCCGGCAGCAGGCGCCCGGTCTTTTCCGCGAGATAGAGCAGGATGGCGCCGGATTCGAACAGCCCCAGGGGTTCGCCGCCAGGGCCGTCGGGGTCGAGGAGGGCGGGGATCTTGTTGTTGGGGCTCAGGGAGAGGAATTCCGCGGTGTGCTGGTCGTTCTGGCCGAAGTCGATGCGATGCACCTCGTAGGGCAGGCCGAGTTCTTCCAGCAGGATGGCGACCTTGACGCCGTTGGGCGTGGGCAGCGAATAGAGTTGCAGGCGCTCGGGATGCCGAGCCGGCCAGCGGTGGGTGATGGGAAAGCGCGACAGATCGGCCATGGTGGACTCCTGGCAAGGGGGCGGTTCTGGTGAGACCGGCCGGCGCGGCCCGGGTTGCCGGGCCTGTAGCGAAGCGGAACTTAGCGCGATGCCCACCTCTCCATCTGAGGAGTGCCTTCAGCCCCGCACCGAGGATTTCCCATGCTTCCCCACAGCCAGCAGGGCAGCGGTTCGCCCACCTTCGTGCTCATGCACTTTCTCGGTGGCTCGCACCGCACCTGGTTTCCCACCGCCCCCTACCTGGATGGCGAACACCGCTGCGTGGCGCTCAATACGCCGGGCTTCGGCGACGCCGCCGAAGTCGAGGGCTACAGCGTGGCCGAGATGGCCGATCAGGTGGATGCCAGCATCCGCGCCCTGGGTCTTACGCGTTGCATCCTGGTCGGCCATTCGATGACCGGCAAGGTGGCCGTGGTGCTGGCGGCGCGGCGACCGGACTATCTGGTCGGGCTGATCCTGGTAGCGCCTTCGCCGCCCGGACCGCAGCCCATGAGCGAGGCGGATCGCGATGCCCAGCGCGCCTATGGCAAGAGCCGGGCGGAAGCCGAGGCCTTCGTCGACGAATCCAGCGCCCACCGCCTGCCCGATGCCATCCGCGAGGTGGTGATCGCCGATGCCCAGCGGCTGAATCTGCAGGCCTGGCGCGCCTGGGTCGATCACGGCAGTCGCGAGGACTGGAGCGAGCGGATCGATACCCTGGACTATCCGGTGCTGCTGGTCTGCGGCGCCGACGACCAGCAGGTGCCGGGGCCGGACGAGCAGCGCCGCACCACCCTGGCGGCCTTTCCCAACAGCCGCCTGGAGGTCATTCCCGGCGCCGGCCACCTGATGCCGCTGCAGACGCCCCAGGCCCTGGCGCGACTGATGCTCGACTTCGCCCGGGAGCTCTGACCGGTGGATTCGCTGACCCAGGCCGTGCTCGGCGCCACCGTCCAGACCGCACTCCTGGGTCGCTGGCAGGGGCGGCGCGCCATCCTCTATGGCGCCGCCCTGGCCACCCTGCCGGATCTCGATGTGGTCATCGACTACGGCGATGCGGTCAAGGAGATGACCTATCACCGCGGCTTCAGCCATTCGCTGTTCGTGCTGACCGGACTGGCGCTGTTGCTGACGGGGATCTGCGGTCGCTGGCGCGATCCCGGTTACAGCCAGGGACGCCTGTTCCTGACGCTCTGGCTGGTGCTGGTCACCCATCCCTTGCTGGATGCCTTCACCACCTATGGCACCCAGTTGTTCTGGCCGCTGCCGACGACCCCGGTGGCCTGGTCCAGCGTCTTCATCATCGATCCGCTCTATACCCTGCCGCTGCTGGCGGCGGTGCTGGCCGGGCTGCTGATCGGCCCGCGCGGACGCTCGCCGCGGCTGGCCGTGGCGGCGCTGGCGTTGTCCACCGTCTATCTGGGCTGGACCCTGGTGGCCAAGTACGCCGCCGAGCGCCAGGTGCGCCAGGTACTGGCGGCCCAGGGGCAGGCGGGTGCCCGCCTGTTCAGCGCGCCGCTGCCGTTCACCAGCCTGCTCTGGCGGGTCATGGTGGATGACGGACCCGAGCGCTACCGGGAGACCTGGGTGGGACTGTTCGACGATCGCCCACCCGCCTTGATCCCCCTGCCACGGGGTGGCGAACTGGCGCCGATCCTCGCCGATTCGTCGGCCGAGCAGCGGCTGCGCTGGTTCACCGATGACTGGCTGCGTTACGACCGTCTGGGCAACGACCTGGTGGTGACCGATCTGCGCCTGGGGGCCACCGGCTACCACAGTTTTCGTTTCGTCCTGGCTCAGCGGGAGACAAGCGGTTGGCGACTGGTCGCCGAGCCGTCGTTGTGGCCGCGCGAGCGAGGGGGCCGCGAGCAGCTGGCGGTGGTCTGGCGCAGACTCTGGCATCCGGAGCTGCCATCGCCAGTGGCGGACTGGGCCGCGCGACTGTCGCGCCTGCCGGACTGACGCCAGGCCTCCAGCAGCAGTCGCCACCAGGGGCGCCGGGCCTCGCGCAGGGCGGTATGGCGGTCCAGGCCGACATCGGCCAGTTCCCGGTCGGTAAGCTCGGGCAGGATACGGCGGGTAGTCAGCTGGCGCTGGAACAGCAGCCAGCAACCGCTGGCGCGCGTCTGGTCGTGAAGGCTGGGGTCTCTGGGCATGGCGTCTCTCCTGGGCTGTCTCCATGCTCCGCCGTCAGCCGCTTCAGGGGCAGATCCAGGCCGATGGGTTGTCCGCCATACAGCTGCCTTACAGCGCTCAGCTGTATGGTGCACGGCGTGGTCATCTGTATGGCGCGCGATGCCTGTCTGCGCCGCTATAGTCCGGGCATGAATCGCTATCAGCTGTTGGCCGATGCCCTCGGCCGCCGTATCGAGCAGGGCCTCTACCGACCGGGCGAACGCCTGCCGTCGGTGCGCGCCCTGGCCCAGGAGCACGGGGTCAGTCTGGCCACGGTGCAGCAGGCCTATCGGCTGCTGGAAGACCGCGGCCTGGTGGAGCCCCGGCCCAAGTCCGGCTATTTCGTTCGCCTGGAGCGACGCGCCATCGAATTGCCGCGGGTGACCCGGCCGGCGCGCTGGCCGGTAGAGGTATCCGGCTGGGAACCGGTGCGGGAGCTGATGACCTCCACCCCGGATTCGGTGCGGGTGCAACTCGGCCGCGGCCTGCCGGATACCGAGGCGCCGACCCTGGCCCCCTTGCTCGCCGGCATGGCACGCCTGGCGCGGCGGCCGGGCAATGCTGGGCTGTCCTACGACAGCATCCAGGGCGTGGCGGCGCTGCGCGAACAGGTGGCGCGGCTGCAACTGGACGCCGGCTGCGTGCTCACCGCCGATGACATCGTCATCACCAGTGGCGCCCACGAGGCGCTGGCCATCGCCCTGCGCGCCACCTGCCAGGAGGGCGACATCGTCGCGGTGGATTCGCCGACCTTTCACGGGGTGATGCAGACCCTCAAGGGCCAGGGGCTCAAGGCGCTGGAGATACCTACCGATCCGCGCACCGGCATCAGCCTGCCGGCGCTGGAGCTGGCCCTGGAGCAGTGGCCGGTGCGGGCCATCCAGCTCACCCCCAGCTGCAACAACCCCCTGGGCTACTGCATGCCCGAGGCGAACAAGCGCCAGCTGGTGGCGTTGGCGCGCAAGCATGACCTGGCGGTGATCGAGGACGATGTCTACGGCGACCTGCTCTACAGCTATCCCCGGGGCCGGGCGCTCAAGGCCTTCGACGAAGACGACCGGGTGGTGCTCTGCAGTTCCTTTTCCAAGACCCTGGCGCCGGGTCTGAGGGTCGGCTGGGTGGCGCCCGGGCGCTATGCCGAGCGCATCCTGCACCTCAAGTACATAGGCACCGGCTGCACCGCGCCCCAGCCGCAACTGGCCATCGCCGAATTCATCGCCGCCGGTCACTACACCGTGCACGTCCGGCGCATGCGCGCCCAGTACCAGCGCAATCGCGACCTGATGAGCGCCTGGGTGCAGCGCTACTTTCCCGCCGGTACCCGGGTCAGCCAGCCTCAGGGCAGCTTCCTGCTATGGGTCGAGTTGCCCGAGGCCTGCGACAGCCATCGACTCAATCGCGAGTTGCTCGCCCAGAGCGTGCAGATCGCCTGCGGCAGCATCTTTTCCGCTTCGGGCAAGTACCGTAACTGTCTGCGCCTGAACTATGCCCAGGCCCAGCGTCCAGGGATCGAGGAGGGCGTACGGCGCGTGGGCGAAGCCGCCTGCCGACTGCTCGACGAGGCGCTGCCGCGGTCGCTGGCGACGCTGGCTTAGCCGAGTTCGGCGATCTCGCTGCAATTGCGCCCGCGATGCTTGGCCCGGTAGAGGGCGGCATCGGCTTGCGCCAGCAAGCGGACCGGGACGCCTTCCGCCAGGCGCGGCGTCACCGCCACGCCAAAGCTGGCGGTGACCGGCAGCGCCTCGGTCGGGCCGACGGCGAAGGGCGTCGCGGCGATGCCCTGGCGCAGGCGCTCGGCCAGTGCCAGGGCGTCGGCCGGTTGGGCCACGTCGGCGAGCACGGCGAATTCCTCGCCACCGATCCGGGCGATGCGGTCGCCGGGGCGCAAGAGCTCGCGGCAGCGCTGCGCCAGTTGTTGCAGCAGCAGATCGCCGGCGGCATGGCCGTAGGTGTCGTTGATGCGCTTGAAGTGATCGACATCGAAGGCGATCGCTGCCAGCTGCCCGGGCGTGCTGGTCACCCCCTGCGCCAGTTCGCGTTCGAAGGCGCGGCGATTGGCCAGGCCGGTGAGGTAGTCGGTTTCCGCGCGGATGCCCAGTTCGGCGATCAGGGCGTCGCGCTCCTCGCGCAGCCGGTCGGCCTGCAGCAGTTCGTCCTCCAGCTGGGCGAAGGCGGCGAACAGGGTGCGCGGATCGTCTTCGGCCACCGTCCCCAGCGGTCGGGCGCGCCGGCTGAGGCTGAGCAGCCGCTGGGTATTGGCCAGCAGCGGCGTCAGCAGGCGCTGCTTGAGCAGCAGCAGGCCGGTGCCCAGCGCCAGCAGGATGCCCACCGCCGCGGCGATGGTCAGCAGCAGCCGCAGCTGGGCCTCGCGGGCCAGGGCGTCGGCTTCCTCGCGGGCCAGGCTCAGGGCTTCGTCGCGCAACTCCAGGATGCTGACCATGGTCGGGACATAGCCCCGGGCGAAGCTGGCCGCACTGGGCGCCGTGCCGGTCGCCAGGGCGGCGAGGGTCTGGTGGTACCAGTCCAGGCCTTCGCCCAGGTAGCGCTCCTGCACCTGCACGAAACGATCGCGTTCGGGGCGACCGGGGGCCAGATTGAGATTGCTGCGCAGGAGGTCCATCAGCTGGTTGATGCGGCCCTGGGTCTGCAGCAACTGGACCTGTTCCGCGCCGCTGGGCAGGCGCTGCGCCTGCAGCGCGGGGGTCAGCAGCGAGCCCAGGCGTCCGGCGGTGTCGCGCAGGCGCGCGGCCAGCTTGGCATTGACCAGGTAGATGGCCACGGCCGGGCTGCGCTGGATGAGGTCGTGCAGGGTGAGGTCGGCGGTGATGAAGTTGCTGTCGAGGGCGCGGAACATGCCCTGGACCAGGGTGGCGATGTCCTGGGGCGCGGGATCGTCGGGCGTGGCCCAGAGGCGCTGGTCGACCCGGGCACGCGCCTGCAGCAGCGCCTGATAGCCGTTTGCCGCCTGCTCGGCGGTCACGCTGCATTGCTGGCAGTCCTGCAGCAGGTCTTGCAGACGAGCGAAGCGCTGATCGCTCAGGGCTCGGGCGCGCGCCAGCTCACGGCTATCGCCACCACGACCGCCGAGCAGGGCATTGGTCGGGCCACGCTCGGCGGAGACGGCTTCCACCAACCGCAGCGCCTCTGCGTAGACCGGCAACTGATCCCGGGTCAGGCGCATGCCTGTCGAATTCTCATGGGCCTGCCGCACGAGCAGGGCCATGCCGCAGGCAGTGGCGAGCGAGGTCACCACCAGCAAGGCATTGATCAGTCGATTGAGGTGAACGGTCAGCAGAAAACGGCCAGACATCAGGCGACACCGAAGCGAGCATGCCCAGGAGGCGAGCCGATTCCGGACAGCGGGGGAGTCAGGCTCTCAAGGTGCGCCGATCTTAAAAGGTCTAGCTTTCAAAACGTATACAAGCGGGGGCGGGCGGATTGGTTATTGCGTAAACGGTCGTGCCGGGAGCACGAGTGGCATGGCGATCACGAAACCTTGTCAGGCAGACGAGGTAGTACCCACCCTCTACACTGGCGCTTTTCGCGAGGTCCTGCCATGCCACCCCGTATCTATCTTGCCGGCCCCGAGGTCTTTCGTCCCGACGCCGTCGCCCAGGGCGAGGCGCTCAAGGCACTGTGCGCCCGTCACGGCTGCACGGGCCTGTTTCCACTGGACAATGCCATTCCCCCGGAGCTGACCGAGCCGGGGGCGCAGGCCGCCTGGATCTATCGGGCGAATCTGGCGCTGATCAGGCAGGCCGATGGGGTCCTGGCCAGCCTGGACTTCTTTCGCGGCGCCGAGCCCGACAGCGGCACCTGTTTCGAGGTGGGCTACGCCGTCGCCCTGGGCAAGCCGGTGGTCGGCCATGTGCCGGAAGCGGGCAGCCTGGCCGAGCGGATTCGCGCCCGCCATCCCGAATGGGTGGGCAAGGGGCTGCTGGACCGTGACGGCTGGACGCTGGAGGAATTTGGTCTGCCGCTCAATCTGATGCTGGCGGTGCCGGCCAGCATCGTCGTCGGGAGCCCGGAGGAGGCCCTGGCGGTATTGCGCGAGCGGCTGGGCTAGCCGGGCGGGAGCGTGCAGCCCTCTCCCAGAGGGGAGAGGGCTGGTTGGCGGTCAGGACAGTGGAAAAGGCTGCGCCGTTTTCCACGCTACGGGGCCTTGAGCCGGGGAGGAGCGCGGTTGCAGCGGAGTCAGCCGTGCGCCAGGGCCGCCAGTTCGTCCAGTCCGCTGTGGCCATCGGCATAGGCCGCACGGAAGCTGTCGCGCTGCTGCCAGCGCGCCCAGAAGGCCGCCAGGTGCTCGAAGCGCTCGTCCAGCGGCGTCTGGTTGGTGGGGAACTTGGAAAAGGCGATGGCGGTGCACAGGGTGATGTCGGCGAAGGTCGGCGCTGCGCCGCCCAGCAGCCATTCGCGCCCGTCGGCCAAGTGCCGATCCACCAGCGCGGCGTGCATCAGGGCTTCCTTGCGGCAATGCTCGCCCCATTGCGGGTTATGGGTCAGCTCGAGCTTGTGGCCGAGGCCTTCGTGCTGCACATGGAACATGGTCACGATGCGATAGAGCACATGGACGAAGATGCGGTCGTTCCACATGGCGTCCAGGCCCTGCTCCAGCGGCGTTTCGCCCATGACCTTGCGCCCGGGATGGCTGTTGTCCAGATAGCGGGCGATGGCCGCGCTCTCGGCCAGGTAGCCGCCTTCGGCCAGTTCCAGGGTCGGGGTCTCGCCCCAGGGATTGCGCTTGAGGTGCTGCCACTGGCGTTGCTCGCCTTCGGGCGCCATCTTCAGGATGACCTCCTCGAACTGATCGGCGATGCCCTTTTCATGGATGAACAGCCGCAGCCGTTGCGGGTTGGGGAAGGCGGACGGCGAGGTGAAGAGGCGTAGCTTGGCCATGGCGGGCTCCGGAAGGGACAGTGACGCAACATGCGACTGCGGGCGGTCGTGCCGCGTTCGTCTGAGGTGACCAAGAATGCCGGGCCAGGGCGGGGGAGCAACAGCCAACTCGCTGTATGCCCTCCATGCAAAGAGTCGATTGGTCAGGCCGGCGTTTGGCTCACGAGGCTGGCGACGATTCGTTCGCGCAGCCAGGCATGGGCGGGATCGCGGTGCAGGCGTTCGGGCCAGAGCAGCAGCATGTCGAAGCCCGGGATGGCCAGGGGTGACGGCTGGACCTGCAGGCCGGGATGATTCAGGGCGATCTGGGCGGGCAGCAGGGCCACCAGATCGCTGACCAGCAGGACACTGGCCAGGGTGGCGAAGTGGGGCACCGACAGCACCACCCGCCGCGCGCGGCCCTGTTCCGCCAGCAACCGATCGGTGACGCTGGCGAAGCCGCCGCCGCTCGGCGAGACCAGCGCCTGATCCAGTTGGCAGAAGGTGTCCAGGGACACAGGTTGCTGCAGGGCCGGATGGCCGCGCCGGCCCGCCAGCAGATAGTGTTCGGTGAACAGCAGACGCTGGCGCAGACCCGCTGCGGCGGTATCGGCCACATCCAGTGCCAGGTCCAGGTGATCCCCCTCCAGCTGTTCCGCGAGCAACGCTGGCTTCTTGTCCAGCAGCGCCAGGCGGATACCGGGCGCCTGCTGACGCAGGTCAGCCAGCAGTGGGGTGAGCAGGGTGGTTGCACTATGGTCGCTGGCGGCGATGCGCCAGGTTCGCTCGGCGCGGGCCGGTTCGAAGGGGGCGGCCGGTGCCAGGGCGTCTTCCAGCGCAGCCAGGGCCTGGCGCAACGGCTCGCGCAGGGCCTCGGCACGCGCCGTGGGGCGCATGCCGCGGGGACCCGGCAAGAGCAGGGGATCTTCGAGCACCTGGCGCAGTCGGCCGAGTTGCAGGCTGACGGTGGGCTGCGCCAGGTTGAGCCGGCGTGCGGCGCGGGTCACGTTGAGTTCGGCGAGCAAGGCGTCGAGGGTGACCAGCAGATTGAGGTCGAGGCGCCTTAAGCTATTGTGCATGGCAATGGCTGCTGTTTCGGCAATTCATTTTCAGCATAGCGCGACCGCTTCTAGTCTAGGCACCTCTTTCTCACGAGGTGATCACCATGAAGGTCCTGCTGGTCTACGCCCATCCCGAACCCCGGTCGCTCAACGGCGCGCTGCGCGACTTCGCCGTGGCCCATCTGCAGGCGGCCGGCCATGAGGTCCAGGTCTCCGATCTCTATGCCATGGGTTGGAAGGCCACCCTGGATGCCGCGGACGCCCCGCACCTGGCATCCGGCGAGCGTTTCGATGCGGTCCTCGATTCCCAGCGCGCCTATGCCAGTGGTGGACAACCGGCGGATATCGCCGCCGAGCAGGCCAAGCTGCTATGGGCCGATGTGCTGATCCTGCAATTTCCGCTGTGGTGGTTTTCCCTGCCGGCCATCCTCAAGGGCTGGGTGGAGCGGGTCTATGCCTGTGGCTTCGCCTATGGGGTGGGCGAGCACAGCGATAGCCACTGGGGCGATCGCTACGGCGAAGGCACCCTGGCCGGCAAGCGCGCCATGCTGGTGGTGACCTGTGGCGGCTGGGAATCACACTACAGCGCGCGTGGGATCAACGGGGGCCTGGATGACATCCTCTTTCCCATCCAGCACGGCATCCTCTTCTATCCCGGTTTCAGCGTGCTGCCGCCGTTTCCGGTCTATCGCACGAGCAAGGTCGACGCGGTCGCCTTCGAGCGGCTGTGCCAGGCCTATGGGGCACGGCTGGATGGGCTGGCCACGGACACACCCCTGGCGTTCCGGCGGCAGAATGGCGGGGACTACGAGATTCCGGCGCTGACCCTGAAGCCTGACCTGGCGCCGGGGCGGACGGGGTTGGGGGTTCATCTGCGGGAGGAGTGAGGGTTGGCGCGGCCTGGTTTCCGTGGCTCGGGGCTCAACGGCGGGGCTGGGCCTTGGGTGGTGTCGGGCTTCGCTGGCGCTCAAACCAACCTACGATGCTTCCCTCACCCCAGCCCTCTCCCAAGGGGAGAGGGGGCGGTTACATGCAGTGCATGGACTGCAGCGAAGTTGGCCTGGTCGAGACAGTGGAAAACGCTACGCGGTTTTCCACGCTACGAGCTGTAGGGTGGACGACGGCGCAGCCTCGTCCACGCGAATCTCACAAGGCAAGCCTCAGTTGGCTCTCTTGCTGTCCACCTGATCCAGACGGCCGCCGCGGAAGGTGAGGAAGTACAGCATGCCGTTCCAGGGGCCGTAGGCCCATTCCTCGACGAATTCCACCTGGCGATAGCCGTAGCCATCGGTGACCTGGCGTTCGCCCAGCGGCGTGACGCTCAGCGGATCGCCGCACTTGCCGCGGACCTCGTGGGTGGTGGAGCCGGTGGAGACCAGGGCGCTGCCGCAGCGCAGCGACGCGGCCTGACTGGTGCCGGTGGCGAGCAGGAGCAGCAACAGCAGGTGGCGCAGGTTCATTGGCGCTGGAACTCGATGCGAGAGAGGCGATTGGCTTCGAAGGTGAGGATGTAGTTGGCGCCGTTCTTCGGGCCGTACACCCATTCTTCGATCACCGCCTCGCGGCGTTCGTTGCGGCCCAGTTCGTAGCCCACCAGGTCGCGATGGGCGGGTTCGCCGCATTTCTGCAGCACTTCGAAGGCGCGATCACCCCGGCTGACCAGGGCGTTGCCGCACCTCATGGAATCGGCGGCGGCGCCGGTGGCGACCAGCAGGGTGAAGGCGGCGAGCAGGCAACGCATGAGGGTCTCCTGACCGGTCAGAGCACCCCGAGCTGCAACTGCGCGGCCGTGGGCGATTCGCCGGATTGGGCTTGAGTGCTGACGTCCAGCAGGTAGACCCGCTGGGCGTCCAGTTTCGCCGTGTCCACCAGGTAGGTCTTGATGGCGCCCGCGCGCTGCTGGGCCAGGCTGCGCAGGAGGCCGTCGTTGCCGCTCCAGGCTTCGAGCACCGCCTGGCGCAGGCGCGCCGTGCGGGTGGCATCGTCAAGACTATCCCATTCCTGCGGCGGTTGCGCCTGCAGTCGCAGGCGGTACAGGCCTTCCAGCAGGGGCGCGCGCATGTCGGCGGGCACCTGCAACTGGCTGGGATCGGCCGGGACCTTGTCGCCGCGACGCTGCAGCAGGTTGAAGTACTGGGTCTGGAAGTCCTTTTCCAGCTGGCTGGCGGCCAGGGCGCGCCCGTCGCTGGCGGCACCGGCATGCCCCTTGACCTCCACCGTCAGCTGCGGCCGCTGGCGCAGGGCCGCGGCCAGCTTGTCCAGCTCGCCGCGGGCCTGGGCCGAGAGGCTGGTGCTGCCGGGAGCGAAGTCGATGGCGCTGAGATCCGCCTCGTGCCCGCCGACCAGTCCCGCCAGCATGCGGAAGGGCGCCTGGACGGCGCGGCTGAGCACATTGCGCAGGGTCTGCCAGACCACCGGCATGACGCTGAAGTTGGGGTCGGCGAGATTGCCCGCCACCGGCAGGCGCAGGTCGATGCGACCGTGGCTGTCCTTGAGCAAGGCCACCGCCAGGCGCACCGGCAGGTCCACGGCGTCCTTGCTGTCCACCCGCTCGCCCAGTTCCAGCTGGTCGAGCACCACGTGGTTCTGCGCCTGCAGTTTGCCGTCGTCGATGCGGTATTGCAGATCCAGGTCGAGGCGCCCCTTGCGCACCGCGTAGCCGGCGAACTTGCCGGTATAGGGCGACAGGGTGGTGAGTTCGACCTGGCGGAAATAGGCGGTCACGTCCAGCTGCTGCAGGGGATCGAGGGGATCGAGGCGGCCCTTGATCTCCACTGGGGCGAAGCGATCGACCTTGCCGGCGAGGTGGATGTCGGCCGGCTTGGAGGCGGCGGTGTCCAGGGTGCCGATGCCGCCTTCCAGGGACTGGATGTTGGTGGCGAAGCCGGGCTTCAAGCTGTTGTCGGCGAAGTCGGCGCTGCCGTCCCTGATGCTCACCCCGCCGATGCGGATCTGCAGCGGTGGCGAGCTGTCCTTCGACTCGGTTTTCGGCTGGGGGACCAGCAGGGCGCTGAAGTTGTTGCTGAGGTCCTCGTTGATCACCAGGGTGCCATAGGGCTTTTCCAGGTCGATCCTGTCGATCACCAGCCGCTTGCCCAGTTCGAAGGCGATGCCCTGCACGTCCAGCCGCTGCCAGCGCATGAAGTCCTGCTGGTGCAGGGTGTCGAGCACATGCACCTGGGTGACCTGCGCCGCGCCGCTGACGGTGAGGCCCAGGGGTTCGCCCGGGGCCAGAGCCACCTTGAGCCGGCTGGCCAGCTGGCCGCTGCGGATCTCCAGGCGCACATAGGGGCTGAGATAGGGCTGGGCCTGGCGCAGGTTGAGTTCGTCGATGCCGATGTCGAAGCTGCCCTGCAGCGGTGTCAGCGCCAGCTGGCCATCGGCGGTGATGCGCCCGCGATCACCCAGGGTGGTCTTGAGCGCCAGGTCGAAGGGCTTGCTGCCGGCGCTGTCGAAGCCTTTCACGGCCAGGTCCAGGCCGCTGAAGTAGAGACTGGCCGGCTCCTGGGGCACGCGGTCCACCAGGTGCAGCTGGTTGTCGCTGAGCTGGGCGTCGTCGAGGCGCACGCGCCAGCCCGGGCCGCCGCTGCTCGGGGCGTCGCTGGCGGGGAACAGCTTCTGCCAGTCGAGCGTGCCGTCCTGCTCGCGATTGCCCCAGGCATCCAGGCCATTGCCGCGCAGGCGGGCGATGCTGACCTCGCGCTGCTGCAGATCCAGGGCGATGCCCTCGGCGGCCAGGCGCTTGAAGCTGGCCTTGGGTTCGGCGTTCACCGCCTGCACGGCGACGTCGTCCAGCGCCAGGCGGCCCTGGCTGAGCTGCAGTTGCAGCGTCTTGCTCAGGTCCAGGCGGTAGTGGGCGCTGGCTTCCAGCCGCCCCTTGCCCAGCGCCAGCGGCAACTGGTTGCGTACATAGGGCCACCAGGGCGCGAGGCTGACGCCCTTGAGGGTCAGGTCGCCTTCGCTGCGCAGCGGCAGGAGATCCAGGCTGCCCTTCCAGGTGAGCTGGCCGCCCTGGGCGGTGGTGGCGGTCAGTGCCAGCTGGCCGGGGGTGTCGCCGCTGCGGGTGCGGAACTCCTGCAGGGTGGCATCCAGGGGGGTGAAGGTGGCTTCCACCGGCTGGGCGCCCTGGGCGTCGAGGAAGTGCAGCCGGCCACCGACCAGGGCGATGCGCTCGATGTGCACCGGGAAGGGTTGGCCGGGCTCCGTGGCGGCCGGCGTCGGCGTGACGGGGGTAGCGGGCTCGCTGCGCCAGAGCTGGGCCAGATTGACCTGGCCGCCCTTGGCGATGCGCAGATCGACCTGGGGCTGGTCGAGGCGCACCTCGGTCAGGTGCAGGGTGCGCCGCCAGAGGCTGTCCCACTGCAGGTCGGCCGAGAAGCCTTCGGCGGCGATTACAGGATGCTCAGTCGGGCCGATCAGCAGCTTTTCGGCGTGCAGCTGCAGGGTGAAGGGATTGAACCTCAGCGCCTGCAGACTGGCCGGCTGGGTGAGGCGCTCGGCCAGCGTCTGGTTGAGGTAGTGCAGGGCGAGGCGCGGTCCGACCAGGAATCCGAGCAGACTGTAGAGGGCCAAGAGCACGAGCAGCACGAGGCTCGCTTTCACAATTCTGGACATGCAGGCATCTGGGACGGCGAAGGTGTCCGGATTATGGCACGGCACCCCCGGCGACGAGGGCGCTGGCCGTCCCAAAAGCGGTGGGACCGACCTTCTGGGGGTAGCTGATGACCGTATGGCGGTAATAGTCAGCCTTTCAACTAGTTGAAACCTTATTGCAATAAAAGTGCAGTGAAGTGACCAGCCGCACCATCCTCTCGGTCCCTTTCCATGAATCCCTCTCGTTCCCTCCGTGCTCAACTGCTGCTGCTCATCGGCGGCGGCCTTCTCCTGTTGCTGGCCCTGGCCCTGGCCGGTTTCGGCCTGCTGTCCCGCCAACTGGACGGCTATCAAAGACTGCTCACCGGCCCGCTGGAGGAAGCGCGGCTGGTGGACGCCACCAACCTGGCCTTCAAGTCCCAGGTGCAGGAGTGGAAGAACGTGCTGCTGCGTGGCGGTGCCGCCGACCAGCGCGAGCGCTACTGGAAGCAATTCCAGGAAGAAGAGGCGCGGGTCCAGACCGCACTGGAACAGTTGCAGCGGCGGGCCGACGAATCCGAACTGCGCCAGCGCCTGCAGCAACTCGCCCAGAGCCACCGGGAGATGGGCGAAGCCTATCGACGCGGCCTGGCGGCCTATGTCGCAGCGGACTATGCCGCTGCCCAGGGCGATGCCGCGGTCAAGGGCATCGACCGGGCCACCAGCGAGCAGCTGTCCGGTCTGGTCACCGCGTTGCACGCGCGCGCCAACAGCCAGGCCGAGGCACTGAGCGCCGAGGCGCGGCGCACCGTGCTGCTGGCGGTGGGCGCCATGCTCGCCTTCGCCGCCCTGATCGCCCTGCTCAGTGCCTGGCTGGTCAATCGTCGCATCGTCGGGCCGCTGGCGCGGGTCACCGAGCAGCTGGTCCAGCTCAGCGAGGGGCGCCTGGGGCAGCCCCTGGCCGAGTCGCGGCGCGACGAGGTGGGTCGGCTGGCCCGCGCCGCCAATCGCCTGCGGGACTTTTTCGTCGATCTGGCCGGTCAGTTGCGCCAGGGCACCGGGGCGCTCGATGCCACCACCCAGGAACTGGGCGCCATCGCCCAGCGCAGCGGCGAAGGCATTCGTGACCAGTTTTCCCGTACCGATCAGGTGGCGACCGCCATGCACGAGATGAGCGCCACGGCAGAAGAGGTGGCCCGCCACTCCGGCAGCGCCGCCACGGCAGCCAACGACGCGGATCGTGCGGCCCAGGAAGGCGAGACGAGCATGACCCAGACCATCGCCACCATCGAGCGGATGCATGCCGAGATCACCCGCACCGCCGCCGTCATCGCCCGCCTGGAACACGACAGCGAACGTATCGGCAGTGTGCTGGAGGTCATTCGCGGCATCGCCGACCAGACCAACCTGCTGGCGCTCAATGCCGCCATCGAGGCCGCTCGGGCCGGGGACGCCGGGCGTGGCTTCGCCGTGGTGGCCGATGAGGTGCGCAGTCTGGCGGTGCGCACGGCCAGTTCCATCAGCGAGATCCATCAGCTGATCGCGACGCTGCAGGGCGCCGCCCATGAAGCCGCCGAAGCGGTACGTGCGGGCGCCGCCGAAAGCAGTGCCGGACGCGATCAGGTGGTGGCCTCGGGCGAGCGGCTGCGCAGCATCACCCTGGCCGTGGAAGCCATTCGCGACATGAACCGGCAGATCGCCACGGCGGCCGAGGAGCAGACCTCGGTGGCCGAGGACATCGCCCGCAACCTGGCGGAGATCGTCACCGTGGCCCGTCACAACGAAGAGGACCTGCAACGGACCCAGAGCGCCAGCGAACGCCTGCACGGCGTCTCCCAGGACCTGTCCCGGCTGGCTGGTCGGCTGCAGGACTGAGTGGTATCGCACGATGGCTCGGGCCATTGGCCGATCGGCGGTTGGGCGGTCGTCAAGACGCTGGCTAGAGGCATTGGGGCGGAGGCGAAGCGCTCTAACACGGCACTTTGCCATGATCCACCCGTCGCTTCAGATTAAGTTTGACTTAAGGACCGCCGACTAGTCTCGCGAACAGGTTGCATTCTCAGGGAGGGGAAACGGTGACGGGCTCGACGGCTCGCGGCGTGACGACAGGACGGCCAGGGCAACCGCGAATCGAGAATCCGCGTCGCCGGGAGTAGCAGATGTCCAGTCCGATCCAGCTCCATTCCATCCAGAAGAAGATCCAGTTCCTGCGCACCACCTTCAGCTATGTCGGCTGGTCGCTGTTCGGTCTGCTGCTGTGGGATGTGGCGGTGACGGTGGACGCCATGCTGTTCGTCGACGATCGCTTCGACCTGCCGCTTACGCCCCTGACCCTGCTGTGCTCGGCGCTGGTGGTGCTGATCAGCTTTCGCAACAGCAGCGCCTATGCCCGCTGGTGGGAGGCCCGCACCCTGTGGGGCGCCATGGTCAACAGCTCGCGCAGCTTCGGCCGCCAGGTATTGACCCTGATCGACGACCAGGGCAAGGCGCAGAACCGGGTCAAGGCGGTGCTCCTGCGTCGGCACATGGGCTATCTGCATGCCCTGCGCGCCCAGCTCAAGCGCCAGGATCCGGCCCAGGCGGCCGCGCCCTATCTGGCCCGTCATGAACTGGCGCTGGCCGAAGGCAGCCTCAACTTCGCCAACGACATCCTCGCCGGCACCGCCGAGCTGATCGCCAGCGAATACCGCCAGGGCCGGCTGGACAGCATCCGCCTGGCGCGGCTGGAAGAGACCCTGGTGGACATGTCCAACTGGCAGGGCGGCATGGAGCGTATCGCCAACACCCCCTTGCCCTATCCCTACGTCTGCTTTCCGCAGCTGTTCAGTTTCCTGTTCTGCATCGCCATGCCGCTGGGCCTGGTCTCCACCCTCGGCTGGTTCACCCCGCTGGTGTCCACCGTGGTCGGCTTCATGCTGCTGGCCCTGGAGCGCATCGGCAGCGATCTGCAGGCGCCCTTCGCCGACAGCCAGCATCAGATCACCATGGACAAGCTGTGCGCCACCATCGAGGCCAACCTGCTGTCGATGCTGCGGCCGCGCAGCGAAGAGGGCAGTGCGGTGGCCCTGGCCCAGCCCGAGGTCGACGCCGCACCGAGCCGACGGGTGGCCTGACCGGCGGCGTCAGCCGGGGAGAGCGGGGCAGGCAGGGCGGAAAACGTGCGGAAAGTCCCGCGCCAGAGGCATTTCTTTCGTGAGGGCACGGCACTAGCGCCGCTTCGTTCCGGTCACATTTTGCAATCTCCCCTGGCAGCGGTGGTTGGCTGGGGCCCAGCGGCGCTTGCCATGGGTCGCTGGCGGGCCGGGGCGAGAGGTGCCGTGGGACCTGCGTCCCGCGACCTATATCTCGCTACGGATGCCCGCTCATGTCCGAAACCCGTCTCCCGACCGCCGGGGCCAGCGCCGAACCCTCGCGCCGCGCGCGCCATGCCCTGGATGCCCTGAACTTCACCCTGGCCGACGTCCGCGACGGCCTGGGGCCCTATCTCGCCATCTACCTGATCGCCGTGCGCGGTCCGGGGGAGGGCTGGAACGAGGCCACCGCCGGTTTCATCATGACCCTGGCCGGCATCGCCGGACTGATCGCCCAGCCCCCGGCCGGCGCCCTGATCGACCGCACCCGCCACAAGCGCCTCATGGTCGGCGTCGCCGCCCTGGTGGTGACGATCTGCAGCGTGCTGCTGCCCTTCGTCTCCAACTTCTACGTGGTGGCGGCCACCCAGTCGCTGGCCCACGCCGCGGCGGCCATCTTCGCCCCGGCGCTGGCGGCCATCACCCTGGGCATCGTCGGCCCCAAGGCCTTCACCAAGCACATCGGCCGCAACGAGGGCTTCAACCACGCCGGCAACGCCGTCTCGGCGGCGTTGGCCGGTGGCCTGGCCTATTTCTTCGGTCCCACCGTGGTGTTCTGGCTGATGGCGTTGCTCGCGGCGGCCTCCATCGTCGCCATCGTCCGCGTACCCCAGGACGAGATCGACGATGACCTGGCCCAGGGGCTGGGCGAGGAAAACGGTGCCCGCGATGCCAAGCCGGTATCGGCCTGGCAGGCGCTGCTGGCCAATCGCAAGCTGCAACTGCTGGCGCTGCTGGCCGCCATCTTCCACCTGGCCAATGCCGCCATGCTGACCTCGGTCGGCCAGCAGCTGACCCATATCGTCGGCAAGGACAGCGCCACCTCGCTGGTGGCCGTCTGCATCGTCGCCGCCCAGTGCGTGATGGTGCCGGTGGCCATCCTGGTGGGGCGCAAGGCCGACGTCTTCGGGCGCAAGCCGATCTTTCTCTTCGCCTTCGCGGTGCTGGCGATCCGCGGTGTGCTCTACACCTTTTCCGACAGCCCCTACTACCTGGTGGCGGTGCAGCTGCTCGATGGCATCGGCGCCGGGATCTATGGCGCCCTGATGCCGGTGATCGTCGCCGACCTGACCCGCGGCAGCGGACGCTTCAACGTCAGCCAGGGCGCCATCGCCACCGCCCAGGGGCTGGGTGCGGCGATCAGCGCCACCATCGCCGGGATCATCATCGTCCGCTTCGGCTATGCGGCGGCCTTCACCACCCTGGCCGCCATCGCCGCGGTGGGCTTCGTGCTTTATCTGCTGCTGATGCCGGAGACCCGCGACGAGCACGTTGCCGGAGACGCGGCGCGTTCCACCGGTACTGTGGTGGGAGGCTGAGATGGCACGCCAGGATGACTTTCTCGCCTTCGCCCATATCGGCGATCTGCACCTGACCACCGCCGAGGCCGACAACGCCCGGGACCTGCAGACCCTCCTGCAGCGCCTGCGCGGGTGCACCGAACTGGATTTCGTCTATCTGCCCGGGGACAACGCCGACAACGGCACCGCGGAGCAGTACCGGCTGCTCAAGCGGCTGCTGGACGACTTTCCGCTGCCGGTAACGGTGATCACCGGCGATCACGACATGGAGGGCGGCGATCTCGGCCCCTTCTATGCCGAGTTGCAGGTGCCGCAACTGCCTTATTCCAGGGAGGTGGGCGGCGTGCGTTGCCTGTTCCTCGACATGTGCGGACCGGGCACCGGCGGGCCGGATTTCCGCCTTGGTAGCGAGCAGCTGCAGTGGCTGGAGCAGGAGTTGCACGAGGCGACCCGGCTGGAGCAGCGCTGCGTGGTCTTCATGCACAGCTATCCGGCGGACCTGCAGGGGCCCGGCGAGGCCGAGCGGGTGGCGCGGCTGCTGCACGAGGGCCCGGTGCGCCTGGTGGAGATCGGCCATACCCACTACAACGAACTGGCCCACGACGGCGGCGTGCTCTATGCCGCCTGCAGATCCACCGGCCAGATCGAGGAAGGCGGTGTAGGATTCGCGCTGGTCACCCTGGACGGTCCGGCGGTGAGCTGGCGCTTTCGCGAATTGCCCGACGGCTGGCCCTGGGTGCAGATCACCGCGCCTGGCGATCCCCGCCTGAATGGCGCTGGCGTGGCCGAGGGTCACGAGTGCCGGGTGCTGGTGCTGGGCGACGCCGACCTCACCGCCTGCGAATGGCAGTGCGACGACGGCCCCTGGTGGCCGCTGCAGCCGTTGGGCAAGGGTCGCTACCAGGGCGATCGGCCGGTGCCGGAAGGGACGCGGCGGTTGCAGGTGCGGGTCAGGGACTCTCGCGGCGGCGAAGATATCGACCGGCTCGAGCTGGACGGCGGTCACCGGCCGCTGGCGGCGCCGGCCGACTGGGGTTCGGATCGCACCCAACTGGGTGAATGGCAGGCCAAGGGCGTGCTGGGGACCCAATTGGGACCCAATCGCAATGGCCGCAAATGGTGAGGTCGGGAGCGCCGACCTCGCGACTCGACTAGAAGGAACAGCGCTTTCATGGGGTCCATCGTCACCACTCCCCACGTCCTGACGTGGGTCATCGCCGCCCTGGCCACCCTCGGGGTGGTCTCGCGGCCCTTCGGTTTGCCGGAGGCGCTGTTCGCCGTGGCCGGTGCCGTGCTGCTGGCGCTGTTCGGCCTGTTGCCGCTGGACGGCGTCTGGCACGGCGTCGCCAAGGGCACCGACGTCTATCTGTTCCTTATCGGCATGATGCTGCTGGCCGAGATCGCCCGCAAGGAAGGGCTGTTCGACTGGGTCGCCGGCCACGCGGTGCGCGCGGCGAAGGGTTCGGCGCTGCGGCTGTTCGCGCTGGTCTATGGCGTCGGTATCTTGGTCACGGTGTTCCTTTCCAACGACGCCTGCGCCGTGGTGCTGACCCCGGCGGTCTACTACGCCACCCGCGCGGCGAAGGTAAAGAATCCGCTGCCCTATCTGTTTTCCTGCGCCTTCATCGCCAACGCGGCGAGTTTCGTGTTGCCGATCTCCAACCCGGCCAACCTGGTGGTCTTCGCCGAGCACATGCCCGAGCTGAGCCGCTGGCTGGCGCTGTTCACGGTGCCGTCGATCCTGGCCATCGCCGCGACCTTCCTCACCCTCTGGGCGACCCAGGCCAAGGTCCTGCGCGCCGAGCAGCTGTCCGAAGGGGGCGCGGTGGATGCGCTGCCCACCACCGGACGCATCGCCGGCTGCGGCCTGATCCTGACCATCCTGGTGCTGCTCGGCGCCTCGGCGCTGGATCTGGAGCTGGGTCTGCCGACCTTCCTGGCCGGCTTCGCCACCTTCCTGGTGGTGGTGGCCTGCAAGCGCGGCGGCGGCCTGGAGTTGCTCAAGCACATCTCCTGGGGCGTGCTGCCGCTGGTGGCCGGGCTGTTCGTGCTGGTGGAGGCCCTGGAGACCACCGGGGTGCTGCAGGCGCTGGCCAACCAGCTGCAGGCCGCCGCCCAGGCGACCCCGGAGCGCGCCGCCTGGGGCGCCGGGCTGCTGGTGGCCTTTGGCAGCAACCTGGTCAACAACCTGCCCGCGGGCCTGTTGGCGGGTGCCGCAGTACAGGCCGCCCATGTCTCGGAAAAGATCGCCGGTGCCGTGCTGATCGGCATCGACCTCGGCCCCAACCTGTCCATCACCGGTTCCCTGGCGACCCTGCTATGGCTGGCCGCGCTGCGCCGCGAAGGGCTGTCGGTGAGCTTCTGGCAATTCCTCAAGCTGGGCGCCGTGGTGATGATCCCGGCGCTGCTGCTGGCGCTGGCTGCGCTTATCCATCTTTGAGCCAGCTCTGACGGACGGTCTCCAGACGTAGCGGCGGTGTCGCTGCGCCTGGGGCACTGTCGGGGTTCGTCCGCTACGGAGCATCGCCCATGGCCATCGCCCGCTACACCGGCTTCGCCCAGGCCCTGCACTGGCTAACCGTCGCCCTGCTATGCCTGCTGCTGCCCTTCGTCTGGGTGGCGGAAAACTTTCCGCCCGGGCCGGTGCGTACGCTCTGGTACCTGCTGCACGAATCCACCGGGATCTCGGTGTTCCTGCTGATCCTGATTCGCCTGACCTGGCGCTGGCGGCATCCGGCGCCGCCGACAAATCCCCGCGACGGGCGCCTGCTGCGGCTGCTCGCCGGTCTCAATCACGGCCTGCTCTATGCCGTGCTGCTGCTGATGCCGGTGACCGGCTATCTGATGGCCGGCCAGGGCCAGCCGGTGCCGGTGTTCGGGCTGTTTTCCCTGCCGGGTTTTCCCCGTCATGAAGCCCTTGGCATCCTCGCCAATCGCATCCATGTGGCCGGTCAGTTCGCCGTCTATGGCCTGGTGCTGCTGCACGTGGCGGCGGTGGTCTGGCACGTGGCGATCCGTCGGGACGGGACGCTGGAGCGGATGCTGCCCGAGCAACGCCTCTAGGTTCTGTACGAAAACTGCCTGCACTCGGTGATGCGTCGTTGAAAACCGCTTCGGAATGCTCATTTACCACACGTAAATTCCGCTTCCTTAGCGTTTTTCGCCTCGCCTGACCTTCGTTCGGCGACTTTTCGTACAGAACCTAGGCGCCGCCTTCCACCCGCTGCCGGTCACGCTCCAGCAGCGCCGGCAGGGTCTCGCGCAGGTGGTCCACCAGGGTGCGGATCTTGGCATCGAGAAAGCGCCGCGAGGGATAGAGCGCATGGATGTCCAGGGCATAGAGCCGGTGCCCGGGCAGCACCCGTTGCAGACGGCCACTGGCCAGGCCCTCGACCGCGGCGTACAGCGGCAGGGCGCCGATGCCCAGGCCGCTGGCCACGGCCTCGGCCAGGGCATCGGCGGTATTGACCTGGAAGGGCGGTCGATCCACCGCCACCTCGGCCAGGCCCTCGGGTCCTTCCAGCAACCAGCGATCCGGCGTCATGGCGCGATTGACCAGCCGCAGGCAGCGGTGCCCGGCCAGCTCCGCCGGGTTGGTCGGTCGGCCCTGGCGTTCCAGGTAGGCGGGCGCCGCGCAGAGCACGCTGTGGGTGCTGCCCAGGCGCGCCGAATGGAAGGCCGAGTCCGGCAGGCCGTCGGCGAGGATCAGCGACAGGTCGTAGCCTTCCTTGAGGATGTCGGTGAAGGTGTTGGTCAGTTGCAGATCCAGGTCGACCTCGGGATAGCGCTCGCCATAGCTGGCGAGACTCTGGATCAGGTAGTGCTGGCCGAGGCCGGTCATGGTGTGGATGCGCAGCCGGCCGCGCGGCACGGCCAGGGCATGACGAGCCTCGGCATCGGCTTCGTCGAGGTCGGCGAGGATGCGCTGGCAGCGCACCAGGTAGCGTTCGCCGGCTTCGGTCAGGCGCAACTGGCGGGTGGTGCGGTGCAGCAGCCGGGTCTGCAGGTGCTGCTCCAGCTGGCTGACCGCCCGCGACACATAGGCGGTGGTGAGTTCCAGCTGGCGCGCGGCGGCGGTGAAGCTGCCGGTCTGGGCCACGCAGGCGAAGGCGCGCAGATTGAAGAGATGATCCATGGACGGGGCAGGGCGGTGGAAAGGGCCATTGTGGGCCATTACCCGCCCGTTGGTTAACGCTCTTTGCTGTCGCACCCGGCTTAATCGGGGTGGACCCGGCTTCCTAGAATGGCCGCCGAGGCGCTGCGTCTCGCCCCCTCCCGTCGATCCCGTCGTTGCCCAGCATGCCCCTCGCTTCGCCGTTGCCCCTGCGGCCCGCCCGCTCCGTTCCGCGCCAACGCTGGCCCAGCCTGAATGCCTGGCGCCGCGCCGGCCGCGAATGGGCGCGTACCGATGGCCAGACCTGGGCCTTCATCGCCAAGGCGCTGCTGGCCGCGGCCCTGGCCCTATGGCTGGCCTATCGCCTGGAACTGCCGCAACCGAGCACCGTGCTGGTCACCGTCTTCATCGTCCTGCAGCCGCAGAGCGGCCAGGTGCTGGCCAAGAGTTTCTATCGCATCCTCGGCAGCCTGGCCGGCCTGAGCTTCACCGTGGCCGCCATCGCCCTGTTCGCCCAGGAGCGGGTCCTGCTGCTCGGCGCCCTGGTGCTGTGGATCGGCTATTGCACCCGCGGGGCGGCGCGCTATCGCGACTTTCGCAGCTATGCCTTCCTGCTGGCCGGCTATACCGCCTGCCTGGTCGGGCTGCCGGCGGTGGCCCAGCCCCAGGGCGCCTTCTTGCAGGCGGTATGGCGTCTGTTGGAGATCGCCCTGGGCATCTGCTGCGCCGGGGTGGTGAGCGTGGCGATCCTGCCGCAGACCACCCGCGGCGTGCTGCGCCGCACCCTGGCTCAGCGCCTGCGCGACTTCCTCGCCATGGCCCATGACGGCCTGCTCGGCCGCCTCGAGGCCGAACGCTTCGCCGCGCTCAGCGCCCGCTTCGCCGCCGATTCCGTGGGCTTCGAGAGCCTGCGCAGCGCCAGCGTCTTCGAAGAGCCCTATCTGCGGCGGCGCAGCGGGCGCCTGGCCGCCCTGGGCAATCGCCTCATGCTGCTCAACACCCGCTTTCATGCCCTTTACCAGTTGCTGGAGCGCCTGGCCGAGCGGCCGCCAGCGGTGCGTCAGGCCCTGGCGCCTGCCCTGGAACTGATCGCCGCCGCCCTGGCACCGAGCCTGGGCCGACTACCGGAAGAGCGTGATCTGCGCCGGCTCAACGAGCGCCTGGCCGCGGAGCGCGAAACCTTGATGGCGGCGATCCGCGCCGGTCGTCAGCAACTGGCTCGCACGGCGCCTGCGGTCGAAGTCGACCGGCTCGACTACGACACCGCCGCCGAATTGCTCTATCGCTTCGCCGAGGACCTGCACCTGCTGCTGAATACCCAGCTGGAGCTGGACCTGCCGACCAGCACCGCGCCCAAGACGCGCGAGACCTTCACGCCGCTGGCCAGTCGCGCGGTGGCCTGGATGGCTGGACTGCGCAGTGCCCTGGTGGTGCTGGGCGTAGGGCTGTTCTGGATCGAGACCGCCTGGCCGAGCGGCGCGGCCTGCACCCTGGCGGCGGCGCTGATCTCGGCGCTGGCCTCCACCTCGGCCGATCCGCGCCGCTATTGCCTGCAACTGGCCGGTGGCACCCTGGTCGGGGCCCTGGCCGGCGGGCTGCTGCACTTCCAGGTGCTGCCCTGGATCGACGGCTTCGCCCTATTGCTGCTGGTGCTGGCGCCGGTATTCACCGCCGGCGCCTGGCTGATCACCCGGCCACGCCTGGCCGGCTATGGCACCGGGTTGATGGTCTGGTTCTGCTCGGCGGCCCTGCCGGGCAATCTGCCGCGCTACGACGCCGATCTCTTCTGCAACACCTACCTGGCTTACCTCGTGGCCTGCGGCGTGGCGGTGGTGGCCGTCAGCGTGCTGCTGCCGCCCAGCCAGCCCTGGGTCTGGCGGCGGCTGGAGGCTGCCCTGCGCGAGCGCCTGGTCCACGCCATAAGCGCGCCCCTGGCCGGTCTGAGTGGCCGCTTCGATTCCGGCCTGCGCGATCTGCTCAACCAGGTGCAGGTGCTCACCGTGGGCCAGCCGCTGGTGCAGCGGCAGCTGCTGCGCTGGACCTTTCTCAGTCTGGAACTGGGCCACGCCATCATCGAGTTGCGCCTGGAACAGGCCGCGCTGCCGCCCTTGCCCTGGTATCGCGAACAGCGCGCCTGGCGCCTGGCGATCCGCGCCCTGGGCCGGGCGCTGGTGCGGCTGGCTCGCCAGCCCGATGCCGCCAACCTGGCCCGCGCCCTGGGCGCGGTGGACCAGGCCATCCTGCTGGCGCACCAGGCCCAGCGCCACCTGGAGCCCAATCCAGGCGACTTCGACCGGTCGCCGCTGCGGCGCATCGCCAGCTACCTGCACGTCATCCGCACCTCGTTGCTGGCGCCGGATTCGCCCCTGGCCGGGTACCTGCCGCAGCCCCGGCCACCGGCGCGCGACGAAGGCTAGCCAGCAGCCGGCCAAAATCCGACTAGGCTTACGGACGGGGAGGGCCAGCAGGCCCTCTGCCATGCGACTTTCGGCACAACCAGAACAAGGCCCGCCTGCCCATGCCCGTCCGCTTCGTCCGTCCGCTGCTCTGTTCCGCCAGTTTTCTCCTGACGCCCCTGGCGTCTGCCCTGGAAGCCCCCGGTGCCCCCGGCGCCGCACCCTTCTGGTCCTATTCCGGCAAGACCGGCATCGGCACCAGCTACGAGGCCTATCGCGATGGCGCCTACAGCGACCAGGCCAGTACCGGCCGCGTCTCGCGGGTCTGGTTCTCCCTGGCCCAGGGGGTGGTCACCGAGACCATGCAGGGCCTCATCCACGAGGCGCAGCTGCGCGAGATGCAACTGGTGATCCGCGGCCCCGACTTCACCCACCTGGAGCGCGACGACACCGACAGCCGCATCGAATACCTGGCCACCGATAGCGCCGGCCGGCCGACTTCCCTGGCCTACCGGATCGTCAATCGCGACCGCCAGGGCCGCTACGAGATCGAGAAGCACGTCTTCACCGACCCGGACCAGGACACCCTGGTCATGCGCGTCATCTTTCGCAGCCAGGATCCGCGCATCCAGCCCTATCTCTATGTCGATCCGGCGCTGGCCAACAGCGGCAGCCATGATCGCGCGGCGGTGAAGGGCGCGGTGCTCTACGCCAGCGAAGGCGAGCACGCCCTGGTGGTCAAGGCCAGCCAGCCCCTGCAGACGCCCACCGTGGGTTTCGTCGGCAGCTCCGACGGCCTCGACGACCTGCGCCGCAACGGCAAGCTGACCCAGCTCTACAGCAGCACCGGCGACCAGGCCGGCAACGTCGCCATGCTGGCCAAGCTGCCGCTCAAGGGCGCCGAGACCACCCTGGACGTGGTGGTGGGCTTTGGCGCCAATCCGCGCCAGGCCGAGGCGGCGGCCGATGCCACCCTGGCCCGCGGCTACCAAAAGGTGCTGGCCCACTACAACGGCGAGGGCGACGCCATCGGCTGGCAGGACTACCTGGCCAGCCTCGATCAACTGCCGCGCCTGCAGGCCCAGGCCGGCGACGGCGGCAAGCTGGTCAACGCCAGCGCCCTGGTGCTCAAGGCCCAGGAAGACAAGACCCACGCCGGCGCCCTGATCGCCTCGCTGTCCAATCCCTGGGGCGAAACGGTGCCGGCGGCCAAGGGCACCACCGGCTACAAGGCGGTCTGGCCGCGGGACTTCTACCAGTGCGCCATGGCGCTGCTGGCGCTGGGCGATCGGCAGACGCCCAAGGTCGCCTTCAGCTACCTCAAGCAGGTGCAGGTGGACGCCAACACCGCCCACAAGCCGGCCGACAGCTCGGCCTTCATCCACCAGCAGAAGCAGGGCGACGAGGTCCGCGCGCCGGGGGCCACCGGCTGGTTCCTGCAGAAGACCCACGTCGACGGCACCATCGAATGGGTGGGCGTGCAACTGGACCAGACCGCCATGCCGATCATGCTTGGCTACCGCCTCTGGCAAGGCGGCCTGCTGGGCGATGCCGAGATCGATCGCTGGTATCGCGACATGCTCCGGCCCGCGGCGGATTTCCTCGCCCGCGACAGCCAGGTCAACCTGGGCTGGAACACCTGGCAGGTCAAGCCGCCGCAGACCCAGCAGGAGCGCTGGGAAGAGCAGTGGGGCTATTCGCCGTCCACCACCGCAGCGGTGATCGCCGGTCTCGCCACGGCGAGCGAACTGGCGCGCCACGCCGGCGACGAGGCCAATGCCAGCCGCTACCGCGACACCGCGCGGCGCTATTCGAGCCAGGTGGAAAAGACCATGGCCACCACCCAGGGCAGCCTGGGCGCCGGCAACTACTACCTGCGCATCACCCAGAACGAGGATCCCAACGACAAGGGCAAGCTGGTGGACAACAACAGCCGCCCGGGCTTGCCGGAAGACCAGGTGCTGGACGCCGGTTTCCTCGAACTGGTGCGCTACGGCGTGCGACCGGCCGGCGATCCCCTGGTGCAGAAGAGCCTGGCGGTGCTGGACGACGAGGGCCTGCCGGAGAATCTGCGGGTCAAGTACAGCTTCCAGTACCCGGGAGTGCAGGGCACCTTCCCCGGCTGGCGCCGCTACGGCAACGACGGCTATGGCGAGAGCGAAAGCTCCGGCATCAACTTCCCGGCCACCGAGCAGCCGGTGCCCAACTCCGGACTGCGCGGCCGGGTCTGGCCGATCTTCACCGGTGAGCGCGGGCACTACGAGCTGGCGCGCCTGGTCCTGCAGGGCAAGCCGGATGCGGCGGCGCTCGGCAAGCTGCGCGACACCTACGTCCGCGGCCTGGAGCTGTTCGCCAACGCCGGCCTGATGCTGCCCGAGCAGGTCTGGGACGGCGTGGGCGACAACCGGCGCCACGGCTACACCAAGGGGCAGGGCACCGATTCGGCGACGCCGCTGGCCTGGTCCCACGCCGAATACGTCAAGCTGCTGCGCTCCATGGCGGACGGCCAGGTGTGGGATCACTACCCGGTGGTGGCGCGGGCACTGGCGCCCTGAGGGCGGATCCGACGAATGGCAGGCGGCCTGCGGGCCGCGTGCCAGGGCCGCTGAGCCAGGGCAACGAAACGTCGAACCCAAGGGAACGCCTGTAACAAGACTTGTCTGATGGGCGTTCTCGCGCTTTCCTGAGGCAGCGGATCCTTCCGCTCGCCGCTGTTCTCCTCTCTTTCCGGTCCCTCTGCCCTCGGTCGCGTACCGCGCGGTAGCGTGCCCGGCTGTCGCGCTTTTCTCTCGCTCGCTCCGGCGACCGCTCCGGTGGTCTGGGGGCGGGTCTTTGCCGGTTCCTGTCAAGAAGGTCACGGATATGACTGACGTCGCTCTCCCCATCGCCCTCTACCTGGGCACCCTGGTGCTGCTGGCCTTCGCCTTGCGCCGCAGCCCGCTGCTGACCGAGGAGACTCTGGCGCGCTCCTCGCCGCTGGATGCCCTGCGCGGCATCCTCGCCACCGCCGTGGTCTGCCTGCATTTCGTGCTGACCTATCACCTCAAGGCCGAGGGCCAGTGGCGCGAACCCGACAGCGACCTGCTCTACAACATGGGCGTGGTACCGGTCTCGCTGTTCTTCATGATCACCGGCTACCTGTTCTTCGGAAAGGTCTATCGCCGCACGCCGGACTGGGGCGAGCTGCTCCGTTCGCGGGTGCTGCGGGTGATGCCGCTGTATCTCTGCGTGGTGGCCGTGGTGGTGCTCTTCACCCTGATCCGCACCCACTTCGTCATCGCCGACGGCCAGCGCTTCATGCTCGAACTGCTCAGCTGGGAGCTGTTTTCCGGCTTCAGTCTCAACGGCCTGGAGGAGAGTGGCTGGATGACCGCCGGCGCCCACTGGACGCTGCGCTACGAGGCGCTGTTCTACCTGGCCCTGCCGCTCATCGCCGCGCTGTTCAATCGCCGTGGCTTCGGCCTGCCGTTGCTGGTCTCGGCGCTGCTGGTGGGCGGCCTGGTCGCCGCCGGTTATCACTATCACGTGCTGGGCGCGCGCTTCGGCCTGCTGTTCCTGCTGGGATTCCTGCCGGTGTTCGTCAAGGTCCATCGGCCGGCGCTGCTGTCCTGGCTGCGCACGCCCCTGGTGGCGGCGCTATCGCTGGCGCTGGTGGCCTATGCCATGACCCAGCCGGACTACAACCTCAGGCAGATGCTGGCGCTGGCCTTGCCCTTCGCCGCCATGGCCAGCGGCAACGACCTCTTCGGCCTCCTGCGCAGTCGCGGTCTCAAGGTGCTGGGCGAGATCAGCTACAGCCTCTATCTCACCCACGGCCTGCTGCTCTATGGCCTCTTCACCCTGCTCAACCTGGGGTCGGTCGAGGTCCTGGGTACGGTCGGCTTCATGGCCCTGCTGCCACCGGTGCTGGTGCTCGCCTGCCTGCTGTCGATGCTCAGCTACCGCTGGATCGAGCGTCCGCTGATGCACCTGGGCAGGGCGCCACGGCCTCGGCAAGTGCCGGCGTAAGCGCCGGCGCCGCCCCGGGATACTCCAGCAGAAAGGCCAGTGCCTGGGCGCAGGAGGCTTCCACCTTGAGCGCGAGCAGGTCGTCCGCGCGGGTCCGGCCATAGCCCAGGGCGGCGATGGGCAGGCCGGCGCGAGCCGCGGCCTGGGCGAAGCGAAAGCCGGAATAGACCATCAGCGACGAGCCCACCACCAGCAGCGCATCGGCGCGACCCAGGTGGGCGAAGGCGCGCTCCACCCGCGCGCCGGGCACGTGTTCGCCAAAGAACACCACGTCCGGCTTGAGCAGGGCGCCACAGCGCGGGCAGTCGGGCACGCGGAAACTCATGAAGTCCACGCCTTCCAGATCGGCATCGCCATCCGGCGCGGTAGCCGCGTCCAGCGCCAGCCAGTCGCCATTGAGTTCGCCCAGCCACTGCTGGAATTCCTGGCGCGGCAGGCGCAGCTCGCAACCCAGGCAGCGGATCTGGTCGAGGCGCCCGTGCAGGTCGATCACCGCCTCGCTGCCGGCGGCCTGATGCAGCCGATCGACGTTCTGGGTCAGCAGCATCTCCACCTGGCCGCGCCGCTCCAGGGCCGCCAGGGCCTGGTGGGTGGCGTTGGGCCGCGCCTGGCAGAAACGCGGCCAGCCGATCAGGCTGCGTGCCCAGTAGCGGCGGCGCAACAATTCGTCGCCAACGAAGGCCTGCAGGGTGACCGGTTGCGGGCGCTTCCAGGCGCCGTCGCGGTCGCGGTAGTCGGGAATGCCGGAATCGGTGCTGCAACCGGCACCGGTGAGCAGAAAGATCCGCTCGTGCCGGGCGATAAAGGACTGGAGCTCGGGCAGGGACATCGTGCACCTGGGGTTGCGGGCGATATCCCCAGCTTGGAAAGGGTTATGCCGGGAGGCAAGCCGCAGCTGACGAACGTCCTGTCCGCGCTGCGGCGAGTGGCGTTCAGAAGACCGGCACGTAGATGTAGATCTGCGAATCCTGGGCATCCACCCCGGTGAAGGCCTCGGTGTAGTGCTCGAAGCAGGCGCCGGGACGGGGTTGCAGGCCGCGCGCCGGCAGCAGCTCGGCGAACAGCCGGCCGAGGCTCTTGGCCACGCTGGGCGCGGTGCCCAGGTGCACGTAGCGGGCGTAGCGGCCTTCCGGCAGTTCCTGGCGCACCATGCCGGCGGGCAGGGGGGCGCCTGGGGTGGTGGCCACCGCGGCCAGGTAGTGCATGGTGCCGGCCTGGCGCCAGCTCAGGCCATACCATTCGGCCGCGCCCTCGCGCCCGGTGATCTCCCCGGCGCGGTCGGCGAAGCGCCGCCAGAGGGCGGCGATGTCTTCGCCCTGGCCAGGCTCGAACAGCAGACCGGTCACTTCCAGGGCGGGATGGTCGACGATTTCCAGCGACATGGGACAGACTCTCTCGAAGATGCGATGAAGGCCGTCACCTTACTCCAGCGGCGCGCGGCGGTCAGCCGGGGCGGCCATCGGACGAAAGGTCGCAGCCGCCGCCAGGCCCTGCCGCAGACCCTGCCAGGTCCTCTTGCCGCTTCGCTAAAACACTGATTTTGAATGATTTTTCGATGAAGAAAGACGACGCTTCGCTCGAACTGCCAGGCCCGGGTCAGGACGAAGTCCTACCGTGATGTGCCTGGAGTTACCCAAGAAATGTCGATCAAGGTATCGCGCCGCAACTTCCTCAAACTCAGTACGGCGGGGGTCGCCACCTCGAGCATGGCCATGCTCGGCTTCGCCCCGGAACCGGCACTGGCGTCCATCCGCTACTACAAGCTCGCCGCCGCCAAGGTGACGCGCAACACCTGCACCTACTGCTCGGTGGGTTGCGGCATGCTGCTCTACAGCCGCGGCGATGGCGGCATCAACACCGTCAGCGACATCTACCACGTCGAAGGCGATCCGGATCATCCGGTCAGTCGCGGTTCCCTCTGCCCCAAGGGCGCCGGGGTGCTGGACTTCATCAAGAGCGAATCGCGCCTCTCCCACCCCGAGGTCCGCGAGCCGGGCAGCAACGAGTGGAAGCGCATCAGCTGGAACGAGGCGCTGGACCGCATCGCCCGCTACATGAAGGAGGACAGGGACAAGAACTTCGTCACCCATGACGCCGATGGCCACCTGGTCAATCACTGGACCACCACCGGCTTCCTGGCGGCCTCGGCCTGTTCCAACGAGACCGCGTACCTCACCCAGAAGGTGATCCGCAGCCTCGGCATGCTGGCGATCGACAACCAGGCGCGCGTGTGACACGGACCGACGGTGGCAGGTCTTGCCCCTTCGTTCGGCCGCGGTGCCATGACCAATCACTGGGTCGACATCCGCAACGCCAATCTCATCCTGTCCATGGGCGGCAACTCGGCCGAGGCGCACCCGGTGGGCTTTCGCTGGATGGTGGAGGCCAAGGAAAAGAACAACGCCAAGCTGATCACCATCGATCCGCGCTTCACCCGGACCTCGGCGGTGGCGGACTACCACGCCTATATCCGCACCGGGACCGACATCGTCTACCTGGGCGGGCTGATCAATTTCCTGCTCACCACGGACCAGATCCAGCATGAGTACGTAAGGGCCTACACCGACGTCGCCCTCATCGTGAAGGAAGACTTCGGCTTCCACGACGGCCTCTTCTCCGGCTTCGGCGAAGACAAGCGTCGCGCCTACGAGAAATCCAGCTGGAGCTACGAATTCGACGAGCGCGGCATGGTGAAGGAAGACCCGACCCTGCAGCACCCGCGCTGCGTCTACCAGTTGATGAAGGCGCACTACAGCCGCTACACCATCGAGCTGGTGGAACGCGTCTGCGGCATGCCGCGCGAGCAGATCCAGACCACCTGGGACATGATCGCCGAGACGGCACGCCCCGAGCGCACCATGAGCATCCTCTATGCCCTGGGCTGGACCCAGCATTCCATCGGCGCCCAGATCATCCGCACCGCCTCCATGGTGCAGCTGCTGCTGGGCAACATCGGCATGCTCGGCGGTGGGGTCAACGCCCTGCGCGGCCACTCCAACATCCAGGGGCTGACCGACCTGGGCCTGCTCTCCAACCAGTTGCCGGGCTATCTCTACCTGGCCTCCCACGAGGAGCAGGAATACCGCGACTACATCAAGCGCCGCGCCAAGCAGCCCCTGCGCGAAGGCGAGGTCTCCTACTGGAAGTACTACGAGCGCTTCCACGTCAGCCTGATGAAGGCCTGGTTCTCCGAGGCGGCGACCAAGGACAACGACTGGTGCTACGACTGGCTGCCCAAGCTCAGCGAGCCGCTCTACGACGTCTTGCACACCTTCGAGCGCATGCACCACGGCGAGATCACCGGCTACTTCTGCCAGGGCTTCAACCCGCTGGCCTCCTTCCCGGACAAGAACAAGGTCAGCCAGGCGCTGAGCAAGCTCAAGTACCTGGTGGTGATGGATCCGCTGGCCATCGAGACCGCCGAATTCTGGCAGAACCACGGCGAACTCAACGACGTGGATCCGAGCCAGATCCAGACCGAGGTGTTCCGCCTGCCCACCACCTGCTTCGCCGAGGAGAACGGCGCCATCGTCAACAGCTCGCGCTGGCTGCAATGGCACTGGCGCGCCGCGCCGCCGCCGGGCGAGTCGCGGCCGGACGTGGCCATCCTCGCCGGGCTGTTCCATCGCCTGCAGCAGATGTATCGCGACGAGGGCGGCGCCTTCCCCGATCCCATCCTCAATCTCACCTGGCCCTACAGCAATCCGGAGGAGCCCAATCCCGAGGACATCGCCCAGGAATACAACGGTCGCGCTCTGGCCGATCTGCCCGGGCCGAACGGGACCATTTCCCACAAGCGCGGCGAACTGCTCGACGACTTCGGCTTCCTCGCCGACGACGGCAGCACCACCTGCGGCTGCTGGATCTATTCGGGCTCCTACAACCGCCAGGGCAACAACATGGACCGGCGCGACAACGCCGATCCCTACAACATCGGCATGACCCTGGGCTGGGCCTGGTCCTGGCCGCTCAATCGCCGCATCCTCTACAACCGCGCCGGCGCCCGGCCGGATGGCACCTCCTGGGCGCCGGAGAAGCGGCTGATCTGGTGGAACGGCGAACGCTGGGCCGGGGCCGACATCCCCGACTTCCCCTGGACCTCGCCACCCTCGGCCAAGGCCGGGCCCTTCATCCTCAACCAGGAGGGCGTCGCGCATTTCTTCGGCGGCAGCCTGCTGGCCGAGGGGCCCTTCCCGGAGCACCACGAGCCCTTCGAGTCGCCGCTGGACCACAACCCGCTGCACCCGGACAACCCGCGCGCCAGGAACAACCCGGCGGCGCGGATCTTCCCGGGCGATCGGGCGCGGCTGGGCACCCGCGAGGAATTCCCCTATGCGGCCACCACCTACCGCCTGACCGAGCACTTCCACTTCTGGACCACCCATGCGCGGCTCAACGCCATCGCCCAGCCGGAGAAGTTCGTCGAGATCGGCGAGGACCTGGCGACCGAGCTCGGCATCAAGGCCGGCGACTGGGTCAAGGTCAGCTCCAAGCGCGGCTACATCAAGGCGGTGGCGGTGGTGACCAAGCGCATGCACGGGCTGCAGGTGGAGGGGCGCACCGTGCACCACATCGGCATCCCCATCCACTGGGGCTTCAAGGGCGTCACCCGCCCCGGATTCCTCACCAACACCCTGACCCCCTACGTGGGCGACGCCAATACCCAGACACCGGAATTCAAGTCGTTCCTGGTGAACGTGGAAAAGGTCTGAGGGAGGTTCTATGAGAGGCGATCAAGTCAACTTCCAGAACATCGTCGCACGCTCGGCCACCTCTGAGGAGTCGCCCCACACCCGCATCGGCGGGGTGGAGGCGGTGGCCAAGCTGATCGACGTGTCGCGCTGCATCGGCTGCAAGGCCTGCCAGGTGGCCTGTTCGGAATGGAACGACCTGCGCGACGAGGTCGGGCATTGCAACGGTACCTACAACAACCCGCCGGACCTCACCCCGGAGACCTTCCAGGTGATGAGATTCGACGAATACGTCAACGAGAAGGGCAACCTGGAGTGGCTGATCCGCAAGGACAACTGCATGCATTGCGCCGAGCCGGGCTGCCTCAAGGCCTGCCCGGCGCCGGGGGCCATCGTGCAGTACGCCAACGGCATCGTCGACTTCAATTCCGAGCACTGCATCGGCTGCGGCTATTGCGTCTCGGGCTGCCCCTTCGACGTGCCGCGCATCTCCAAGAAGGACCAGAAGGCCTACAAGTGCACCCTCTGCTCCGACCGCGTCTACCACGGCCTGGAGCCGGCCTGCGTCAAGTCGTGCCCGACCGGGGCGATCATGTTCGGTACCAAGGAGGACATGACCGAACACGCCCAGATGCGCGTCGGCCAGCTGCATGACCGCGGCTTTCCCGGCGCCGGCCTTTACGATCCGGCCGGGGTGGGCGGCACCCATGTGATGTACGTGCTGCAGCATGCCGACAAGCCGGAACTCTATACCCACCTGCCGGCCGATCCGCAGATCAGCCCCATGGTCAGCCTGTGGAAGGGCGTGACCAAGCCGATCATGTCGGCGCTGCTGGGCGTCACCGCCATCGCCGGCATCGCCCACTACCTGACCAAGGGACCCAAGGAAGAACCCGAGGAATCCCCGGACGAGGCAGAGCGCCACGCCGCGCGCGAGGAGGATCGGCCATGACCACGCCGTCGGACAACAAGCGCGGCATCCTGCGCTACACCACCTTCAGCCGGCTGAACCACTGGTTCATCGCCTTCACCTTCGTCTGCCTGACCCTGAGCGGCCTGGCCTTCTTCCACCCGTTCTTCTTCGACCTCACGGCGCTGTTCGGCGGGCCGACCATGACGCGCATCCTGCACCCCTTCATCGGGGTGGCCATGAGCCTGGGCTTCGTGGTCATGGCGGTGCGCTTCTTCAAGGTCAACCTGTTCAAGCGCCACGACGTGGCCTGGGTGCGGCGCATCGGCGACGTCCTCGCCAACCGCGACGAGCTAGCACCGCCCATTGGCGCCAACAACCCGGGGCAGAAGCTGGTGTACTGGGTGATGCTGCTGTCGGTGCCGGCGCTGTTGCTCAGCGGCTTCTTCATCTGGCGGCCGTATTTCGCCGACATCCTGCCGCGTGGCTGGCTGCGCTTTTCCAGCCTGGTGCACGCCTATGTCGCCTTCGTCGCCATCGTCACCCTGATCATCCACGTCTATTCGGCGATCTGGGTGAAGGGCTCCTTCCGCGCCATGACCCAGGGCCGCGTCAGCCGCGCCTGGGCCAAGCATCACCACCGGCTGTGGTACGACGAGATCGTCGAGCAGGAGCGCCGCGAAGGCGGCGAGCGGGGCGAGCGCCCCCTGGATGAACACCGCATGCCCGACAAGGGGACCCCCTGATGCATCAGTACGGCACCTCGCCCACCGGCATCCTCAATCCGCCACCGGTGGTCCTGCCCGATCGCCAGGTGTTCGCCCGTCGCGCCCGCCGCCTGCGCGAACTGGCCGAGCGCAGCCCCGAGCTGGGCGATTTCCTCGGCTTCATGGCCCTGCTGGTCCAGGCCCAGGAGGCCGTCCTGCAGGACCGCCAGCCCAGCTGGCAACCGGCGCCGGATGCCTTCAGCCTGGCCCTGGAGCACGGCATGCCGCCGCTGCAGGGGCAGGCTCTGCTGCGGGATCTGGACTGGCAGGGCGATCTGCAGGCGCTGCTGGCCAACCTGGAACTGCGCATCGCCGCGCGTCAGCGGCCGGTGCTCGAACAGCTGGCCGCCTTGTCGGCGACCGAGCGTCAACGGCTCGCCGAGCAGTTGCTCGCTCAGGAGCCCGGCGCCCCAGAGGTCCGGGGGCTGCTGCCGCTGGTGGGCGCTGCCCTGCAGGTGGCCTGGGTGCGCCTGGCCCTAGGCCTGCCGCAACCGCCCCAGCGCCATGGCGACGCCAGCCGGGTGCTGTGCCCGACCTGCGCGGCGCCGCCGCTGGCCAGCATCGTCCACGCCGACCGCGATCGCGACAACGTGCGCTACCTGCATTGCAGCCTCTGCGCCACCGAGTGGCACCTGGAGCGCAGCAAGTGCAGCTGCTGCAATACCAGCGCCCAGGTGCGCTATCTGGCCCTGGAAGACGACGCCGGCAAGACGCCCCTGGCCGCCCAGGCCGAGACCTGCGACAGCTGCGACAGCTACCTCAAACTGGTCAGCAAGAGCTTCAACCTGGGCGCCGAGCCCCTGGCCGACGACCTCGCCAGCCTGCCGCTGGACTTCGCCCTGGCCGAAGAAGGGCGCTATGCCCGCAGCGGCTTCAATCCGCTGTTCATCGCCGGGGAATAAGGCGCCAGCGCCGCGTCACGTCTCCGCATGAAGGGCCTGGGTCAACGCCAGGCCCGCCAGGCGCGCGCTGGCCAGCAACCGCTCCAGGCTCTGCCCATGCCGCGCGCTGGCGGAGAGCCCGGCCATGGTGGTGATGACGAAGTCGGCCAGCTCCTGCGCACGCTGCGGCTGGCGACCGGCGATATGGGTGCGGATAAGCGTCTGGGCCGTCTGGTGGTGCCGGTCGGCTGCCGCACGGGCCTGGGGATCGTCGGAATGGGTGCCCTCCAGCACCAGGCAGCCGGTCGAGCTGGGGTCGGCTACATAGCTTCGCGCCGCCTCTTCCAGCACTCGGGTGAGCGCTACCGCCAGGGACTGTTCGCCGTCCAGGATCTCGTGCAGCAGCACGGCGCCCGTCGAGATGTAGCGTTCGAGCACCCGCTGGTACAGCTCCAGCTTGCTGCCGAAGGCCGCATAGAAGCTCGGCGGCCTGATGCCGAGCGCCTGGGTCAGGTCGGCGACGCTCACCCCGTCATAGCCCTTTTCATGGAACAGGCGCTGGGCCTGGACGATGGCCTCGTCCGGATCAAAGCGGCGGGGCCGCCCACGGGTGGCGGGTTTATTTGTAGTGCTCATTACAAAATACTTTGACAGCGAACGGGAGAAGATTATTGTAGCACTCACTACATTAATCAGGAGGCTGACTCATGAGCAATTTCGCAGGCAAAAAGGTGTTGGTGCTGGGCGGCAGTCGCGGCATAGGCGCGGCCATCGTGCGGCGCTTCGCCACCGATGGCGCCCAGGTGACCTTCACCTATGCCAACTCCAGGGACGCCGCCCAGGCCCTGGCGGCGGAAACCGGTAGCACCGCCGAGCTGACCGACAGCGCCGACCGCGACGCGGTGATCGCCCGGGTGCGCGCCTGTGGTCCGCTGGACGTGCTGGTGGTGAATTCCGGCGTGGCGCTGTTCGGCGATGCCCTGGAACAGGACCCGGACGCCGTCGATCGCCTGTTCAGCATCAATGTGCAGGCGCCCTATCACGCGGCCGTGGAAGCTGCGCGGCAGATGCCGGCGGGCGGGCGGATCCTCGTCATCGGCTCGGTGAATGGCGATCGCATGCCACTGCCCGGCCTGGCCGCCTATGCCATGAGCAAGTCGGCCCTGCAGGGTCTCGCCCGCGGTCTGGCGCGGGACTTCGGGCCGCGCGGCATCACCGTCAACGTGGTGCAGCCGGGCCCCATCGATACCGAGATGAATCCGGCCGATGGCCCCATGAAGGAGCTGATGCACAGCTTCCTGGCGATCAAGCGCCACGGCAGCGCCGACGAGGTGGCCGGCATGGTCGCCTGGCTGGCCGGCCCCGAGGCCGGCTTCGTCACCGGCGCCATGCACACCATCGACGGCGCCTTCGGCGCCTGATCGAGCGCGTCCCCCTATCGCCCAGGGCCCAGGCGATAGGGGCGACGGCCGGCTATCCGGCAGGCCAGCCTAGTACGCCGGCCCCAATACCTCCTCGGCGATATCCAGCAACGCCCGCAGCCTGTCCATGTGGCGCAGGTCCTGGTGATAGCCCACCCAGATATCCCGTGATGGAGGACTGCCGAAGCGCTCGATGAGCTGCAGTCCGGCGGTCGCATCGCCGAGCGGGCGGGGCAGGACGGCCACCCCCAGGCCACGCCGGCACATCTGCGCCTGAACGGTTCGACTGGTACTGGTGAAGGCCCGTGGCGAGTCCGGCAGCCGCTCGAGCAACCAGGCGACATCGGGAAAATGCGATTGGGCGCTGTTCATGAGGATCAGCCCGACCGCAGCCGTATCCTCCTGCACCGCTAGCGCCGTCTCTGCGGAGCCATAGAGGCCGTAGGGCATCCTCAGGAAACGGCGCTGCACGATATCCGGTTCGCTGAAGGGCACCAGGCGAAAGGCCACGTCCGCATCGCGTCGGGAGAGATCCAGCAGTCGATAGCTGGCAATGACCTCGGGTACCACGGCAGGGTGCCGCCGGGTCAGGTCGGCCAGGACCGGCGCCAGCACATAGCCGGCGAACCAGTCCGCCGAAGAGATGCGCAGGATTCCCTCCAGGCGCTGGTGATTACCTGCCAGGCGCCGCTCCATCGCCAGGGCCGAGGCTTCCATGGACTCGGCCAGGGCGAATACGGCATCTCCCGAATTCGTGAGGATCAGGCCCTCGCGGGTGCGCCGTAGCAGCGCCTGTCCGGCTTCATCCTCGAGCGTTTTGATCCGTCGACCTACCGTTGGGTGGCTGATTCCCAAGGCTCGCGCGGCCGAGCCATAGGAACCGCCCCGGGCGACTGCCAGAAAGATCCGTACATCGCTCCATTCCATGGCGTACCTGCGTACAAAAATGAACATTCAATATGCAGGAAAGGCAGTCCCCAAACAATATCGTAGGGGTGACCATGACAGCTCACATCGACGTAGATCCGTTGGCTTCAGCCAGGCATGTTCGAACTGGCGCTGTGCAGGTGAGCAGATATGAGCAGATTGCTAGATAGGGTTGCGATTGTAACGGGTGCCTCCAAAGGCATCGGTGCGGGTATTGCCCGGCAACTGGCGGCGGACGGTGCCAAGGTCGTCATCAGCTATGCGTCCGGCAAGGACGGGGCGGACGCCGTCCTCGCCGACATCAAGGCGGCGGGGGGTACGGCCATCGCGCTACGCGCCGACGTCCGCCAGCGGGCCGATATGGAGGCCTTGGTAGAGGCGGCCCGCGAGCACTTCGGGCGCCTGGATATCCTGGTGAACAATGCCGGCGTCTATCGATTCGCCAGGATCGAGGACACCACGGCAGACCTGTATCGGCTGCAATTCGACATCAATGTGCTCGGACCCTTGCAGCTGATAAGCGCCGCCAGCCCCTACCTGGGCGCCGGCAGCAGCATCATCAACGTCAGCTCGAATGTCACCAGCGTCCTGCCGGCGGAAAGCGCCGTCTACAGCGGCACCAAGGGTGCGCTCGATGCGATCACGGGTGTGCTCGCCCGCGAGCTGGGCCCTCGTGGTATCCGCGTGAATGCCGTCAATCCTGGCCTCATCGACACCGAGGGCACCCAGACCGTCGGCGCCCTCGGCGCGGAATTCCAGGCCTGGAACGAGGCCCGCACCCCACTCGGCCGTATCGGCCAGGTAGGGGATATCGCCCCCATCGTCGCCTTCCTGGCGTCCGACGATGCCCGCTGGGTGACCGGCGAAACTCTCTTCGGCTCCGGCGGCATGCGCTAGACCAGGCGGTGGCCCTTGCCGCGCCGACAGCGGTCGGCCGCTTGCCAACCGCTCGCGGGCACGCTCCTGCCAGCTGTGGCCGCGCTTTTCGAGAAATCGCTGCATCAACCCGCCGCGCGCCGGAAACGCGCGCGCGGATCAGGATGCGGCCCGATTAAAGGTAAAAGTCATGAGCTCATCCCTTCCCATGGCCCAGCCCGATAGCCGTCGCTGGTTCGCGCTGGGCGTGCTGCTGGTAGGTACGCTACTGCCACCGCTCGACTTCTTCATCGTCAATGTGGCGCTGCCGGTGATCCGTCGCGACTTCGCTACCTCGTCGGATCTGGCCCAGCTGGTGGTATCCGTCTATGCGACGGCCTATGCGGTCACTCTGATCCTGGGCGGTCGCCTGGGTGACATGTTCGGCCGCAAGCGTGTCTATCTGGGCGGCATGCTCGGCTTCGGTATCGCCTCCGCGCTATGCGGGTTCGCGCCAACGCCAGCTGTGCTGATCGCCGGGCGGCTGCTGCAGGGGGTAGCGGCGGCCATCATGGCGCCGCAGTCCATGGCCCTGATCCATGCGACCTTTCCGGCAGAAGAGAAGAATCGGGCGCTCGGCCTGTACGGCGCGACCTTCGGACTCGCCGCTGTGCTGGGCCAGGTCCTGAGCGGGGTGCTGATCGAGGCCAATCCCTTCGGACTGGGCTGGCGCAGCATCTTCCTCATCAATCTTCCCGTCATTCTCTGCGCCCTGCCGGCCGCGCTGGCCGCGCTGCGCGAGAGCCGGGTCAGGCAACCGGGCCGGCTGGATGTCATGGGTGCCGGCCTGCTCGCGGCGGGGCTGTTGGCGCTGGTGGTGCCCCTGGTCGAGGGGCCACGCCTGCACTGGCCCTGGTGGTCGCTCCCCCTGCTCGTCGTCAGTGGCGGATTGCTGATCACCTTCTGGCGCTACGAACAACGCAAGGAGGCGGCCGGCGAGACACCCCTGGTGCTGCCTTCCCTGCTTGCCGCCCCCCGGCTGAGACGCAGCCTCCTGGCGACCTTCCTGTTCTATGCCCTGGCGCCTTTCTTTCTCGTTTTCGCCGTCTACCAGCAGGCCGGTCTGGGGCATGGAGCCCTGGCTGCGGGGTGGGCGATCCTGCCGCTGGGGATCGGCTTCCTCTTCGGGCCCCTCTGCAGTCCGCATCTTGCCCAGCGGCTGGGGGCACGCACCGCCGCCTCCGGCATGGGCCTGGAGGTCATGGGCCTGCTGTTGGCGGCCGCGCTGGCAGGCCTGCCCTCCTGGCTGCCGGTGCCGCTGCTGTTGATCGGCCTGGGGCAGGGCATAGCGCTTCCGGCCCTGGTGAGGGTGAACGCGGACCAGGTGGCACCGAGCCTGGCCGGACTCGCCGCCGGCTTGACGAATGCCACCCTGCAGATCAGCGCCGCCCTGGCGGTGGCGCTCATCGGCGGCCTGTTTTTCGCCCTCGCCCCCGATGGTGCTGGCGGAAGAGAGGTGCAGGTCGCCTTTTCCGCTGCCGCCCTGACGATGGGCGGGGCCTTGGCGCTAGCGGCCGTTTTGAGCTGGCCGAGCGCTCCGGCGACCGCCACGCGAGGGGCCTGCGATGCAGACTGAACAGCGCCTTTCACCGCGCGAGGAGAACAGCATGAGAAAGACCTGGCTTATTACCGGTTGCTCGAGCGGTCTTGGCGGCCATATTGCGGCCATGGCCGCCGCGCGTGGCGACAAAGTCGTCGCAACGGCTCGCGATCCCGCCCTGTTGCAACCCCTGGTTCGGCAATTCCCGGAGAACCTGAGGGCCGTGCAGCTGGACGTCACCAAGCCCGCCTCGGTGGCTGCCGCGATTGCCTATGCCGAGCGGGAATTCGGCGGTCTCGATGTCTTGGTCAACAACGCCGGGTAGGCTTCATCGGTGCCGTGGAGGAGGCCGAGCCCAGCGAATACCGGCCGGTATTCGAGGTGAATGTATTCGGTCTGATCGAAACGACCCGCCTGGCATTGCCTGCCCTGCGGCGACGCGGCGGCGGCCGCATCGTCAACCTCTCATCCGGGGCAGGGCTCTCGGGAGGACCGGGTTCCGGCTACTACAGCGCGAGCAAGTTTGCTGTCGAGGGATTTTCCGAGTCGCTGGCCAAGGAAGTGGAACCCTTCGGAATCCGCGTGACCATCGTCGAGCCCGGGCCGTTTCGCACCGATTTTCTCGGGCGCTCCATCGCCATGGCGAACCGGGTGATCCCGGCCTATGCCGACACGGCGGGGCGACGACGTGCCTACCGGGACAGCAACGACGGCAAACAGGCCGGCGATCCGCGCAAGGCTGCCGCGGTGATAGTGCAGGCCGTCATGGCGACCGAGCCACCCTTGCATCTGCCGCTCGGACCGGTCGCCTACGACATCGCGGAGCGCAAGTCGCAGGCGCTGCGCGCTGATATGGCGACCTGGCGCGACATCGCCCTGCCTACCGACTTCGACTGATAGATCCAGGCGGGGCTGCGTGGCCCCCGACCCTTCCACGCACCGCGCGGATCATCTCGATCCCCCCGTTGCCCGACCCGCCTGGGCGGCCTGCTCATCGCCGGGGGGCCGGGGCCGTTTCGCCCGGTGAGTGGCTTCTTTTCTCGGCAAGCCTTTTTGCCGTTCCTTGGATGAACACCGCTGGAGTACTCCATGAGTCATGCCTTAGGCGCTTCGACCGGCAGCCCCTGGCTGCAACGCTACTATTTGCTCAGGGCGGCGGTTACGCTGCTGTGGATCGCGCTGGCCCTCGCCCTTGGCCACGCGACGGCTTGGGCGGGGCCGCTCCTGCTCGTCCTCTACCCTGCGTGGGATGCCCTGGCGAACGTCCTCGATGCCCGCCAGAGCGGCGGACTGCGGCACAACGCTGGGCAGCGGCTCAACGCCGTCGTCAGTCTGAGCGTCGCGGTGGCGATAGGGCTGGCACTGACGTCTGGCATGGGCGCCGCGATCGGGGTGTTCGGGGTCTGGGCCATGGCCGCTGGGCTTCTCCAGCTGGCGGTGGCGATACGGCGCTGGCGGACGTCCGCTGGCCAGTGGGCGATGATCCTGAGTGGCGCTCAATCCGCCCTGGCGGGCGGATTCTTCGTGAAGCAGGCAGCTGACGGTGTCCCGCTGGATGTTTCCAGCGTGACGCCTTATGTGGCTTTCGGTGCCTGCTACTTCGGGGTCTCGGCGGCTTGGCTCGCGGTAGCGAGATCGCGGCGGAGCGCGGCCGGCAAGCGAGCCTGATGCGGAGTCGACGCCGGCCCCAACAGTATCGAAGGACTCAGCCGTAGCGCTTGAAGGCCTCGATGGCCAGGCCGTTGCCGATGTTGCCGAAGCGATCGCCGTCCACCAGACGGGCGCCGGGGAAGCGCCTGGCGAGGGCCTGGCGCAGCGCCGGGATGCCGCTGGAGCCGCCGGTGAAGAACAGGCTGTCGACCCGCGCCGGATCCAGATCGGCGCGGGCCAGCAGGTCGTCCACGCCACGGCTCAGGCGTTCCAGTTGCAGGGCGATGGCGGCGTCGAACAGCGGGCGTTCCAGATCCGCGGCCAGGCCGGTCTCGATGCGATCCAGGCGCAGGGTGCGGCGCCAGTCGTCGGTCAGGGCGATCTTGGCGTCTTCCACCTGGATCGCCAGCCAGTGGCCGGCGCGCTGTTCGATCAGCTTGAACAGCCGGTCCATGCAGCGGGTGTCCTGGGCGTCGTATCTCATGTCGCGCAGGGCCAGCACGCTCTTCTTGGCGTAGACGGCGTTGATGGTGTGCCAGGTCGCCAGGTTGATGTAGTGGCTGGTGGGCATGGTGGCGCCGCTCTTCATGGCGCTGCCGTAGCCCAGCAACGGCATGACCCCTTCCAGACTCAGCTGGCGGTCGAAGTCGGTACCGCCGACGTGCACGCCGCCGGTGGCGAGGATGTCGCCGGCGCGATCGGCCAGGGCACGGCGCTCCGGCGCCAGGCGCACCAGGGAGAAGTCCGAGGTACCGCCGCCGATGTCGACGATCAGCACCAGTTCCTCGCGTTCGATGCTGCGCTCGTAGTCGAAGGCGGCGGCGAGGGGTTCGAACTGGAAGGAGATGTCGCTGAAGCCCACCTGGCGCGCCACGGCGGCCAGGGTGTCCTCGGCTTCCTGGTCGGCGACCGGATCGTCATCGACGAAGTGCACCGGACGGCCCAGCACCACGGCGTCGAAGGGGCGATCGGCCTGCTGTTCGGCGCGCTGCTTGAGGGTGCCGAGAAACAGGCCGAGCACTTCGGTGAAGGGCAGGGCACTGCCGAGGATGCTGGTCTCGCCCTTGAGCAGGTTGGAGCCGAGCAGACTCTTGAGCGAGCGCAGCAGACGCCCCTCGTAGCCTTCCAGGTATTCGTGCAGCGCCTGGCGGCCATAGGCCGGACGGCGCTCCTCGGCGTTGAAGAAGATCACCGAGGGCAGGGTGGCCTTGCCCTCTTCGAGGGGCAGCAGGACCTCGCCCGAGGGCCTGAACCAGCCGGCGGTGGAGTTGGAGGTACCGAAGTCGAGGCCCAGGGCGCGGGCGGGTAGAGCAGCAGACATGTCAGGATCCGTAACGCGAGCAGCCGCGCAGTTTAGCCGAGACGCGCCTGCAGGCGAACCCTGGCCGGATGCCAGCAGGGTGGGCCTGCGCGTCTGCGGGACCGAAGCGGGTGCGAGCGAGTGGCGGCGTCAGCCCCGGCGCGAGCGGTCGCGCGGCTCGTCCAGGGTGCAGACGTCATCCTGGCACCGCCGACTGCCCTCGGGATGGGGCAGCCAGGTCAGACCCGGGCGCAGCTTGAGGAACAGGCGATAGCCCAGTTCCAGCAGGGGCCGCAATGGCCGCCAGGCCAGCGGTCGCGCCCAGTGGCCGAGGCCGGCGGTGCGCCAGCTCCAGTAGGTGGCGTCCAGACCCTTGAACCAGCGGCCGTCGGCATCCCGGGCGTGCAGCAGATCGAGCATGGCCTGGCGCGGTGGCGCATCGACCGGCGCCTGGTTCGGGTAGTCCGGCGCGGCCAGGTCCACCAGGCGCAGTTGGCTGGGGTCGGCGTGGCGCCGCAGCCAGGCGATCTCGCGGGCGCACAGCGGGCAGGCGCCGTCGTGAAAGAGGGTCAGGGGCAGGCGGGGTGCGTGCATCTTGAACTTCCCAGGGGTCTTGCCTATCTGGACCGGCAGACGGGGCTGCCGTTGCGCTTTCCGCCGAACGGTAAGCGCAACGGCGCCTCGTGGCGAGTCGGAATCAGAGACGCCGGATCACGGCATTGAAAAAATCTGCGAGCGAGGTCGGTATGGATCTGGGAATCAAGGGGCGCGTCGCCCTTATTACGGGTGCCAGCGGTGGCATGGGTCTGGCCACGGCGAAGCTGCTGGCCGAGGAGGGCGTCAAGCTGGTGCTCTCCGACCTGGAGCAGGGCAAGCTGGAAGAGGCGGCCAAGGGCCTACCGAGCGATACGCTGCTGATCGCCGCCGACATGACCGACCAGGCTGCGGTGGACCGGCTGGTGGAACAGGGCGAGTCCCGCTTCGGCCAGATCGACATCGTGGTGCACACCGCCGGCGTCACCGGCGCCAAGGGCGATCCCCTGGAACTGGCCGATGCCGACTACGAGGAAGCCTGGGCCACCGACTTCTTTTCCGCCGTGCGCGTCGGTCGCGCCGCCATCCCGCGCATGCGCAAGCGTGGCTGGGGTCGCTTCGTCTGCATCACCTCGGAAAATGCCGTCCAGCCCTATTGGGAAGAGGCCGTCTACAACGTGGCCAAGGCGGCCCTGGCCGCCTTCATCAAGAACCTGTCGTACAAGGAAGCGGCCCACGGCGTGCTGTGCAACACCGTGTCCCCCGCCTTCATCGAGACCGGCATGACCGACGGCATGATGGAAAAGCGCGCCGAGGAAAAGGGTGTCTCCTTCGAAGAAGCCATCGAAAGCTTTCTCGACGAAGAACGGCCCGGCATCGTGCAGAAGCGCCGCGGCAAGGTGGAAGAGGTGGCCGCGGCCATCGCCCTGCTGGTGTCCGAGCGTGCTTCCTTCATCAACGGCAGCAACCTGCGTGTCGATGGGGGCTCGGTCCAGGCGGTGCAGAACTAAGGTTAAAAAGTGCCTGCGCTCGGTGATGCTGCGTTAAAAACCAGCTCGGAATGCTCATTTACTATTTGTAAACTCCGCTTCCTCGCTAGTTTTTGCCTTGCCTGACCTTCGCTCGGCGACCTTTTAGCAAATCCTTATAGAGGCTGGCGGGGCGGCTCCTCGGCCGTCCCGTTTTCCTGCTGGCGGCGCACGGCTTCTTCCAGGGGAATGAATTCCACCTGGCGATCCTTGACCACCGGCGGCAGGGTGATGCCCATGGAGACATAGATGCTGGTGAACATGTCGATGCCCATGTCCGCCGGCTTCACCCAGTCCACCGGGACATAGAGCAGGCCGCCCCCCACGGGGACCGGCGCCGAAGGCACCAGCACGGCGTGATAGTGACGACCCTCGATGTCTATTACCGCCGGATTGGGCAGCAGTGCCAGCACCGCCACGCCCTGACCCCCGAAGAAGCACCACACCGGACTCATGGCGCGGATGTCCGCCCCGCCTTCCTTGCGATCGAGCAACTCGACGAAGCGCTCGGCCAGGCCATAGAGCTTGCCCACCACCGGAATGCGGCGAAAGGTCATGTCGGCGAACCAGCCCAGTGGCCGACGCAGCCCCAGCTTGACCGCCAGCCCCAGCGGATAGAGCAGCACCAGCAGCAGCAGGGTGCCGAGGCCATAGGCCGCCATGGAATTGCCGACGAAGGGATGACCGACCGCTACGAACAACCGGCCCAGGGTGGTGTTGGGGCCGATCAGGCCATTGAGGAAACTGACGATCCAGCCGATCAGCGCCAGGGTCAGCACCAGTGGCAGGAGCAGCAGCAGGCCGGCCAGCCAGGTGGAGACGATGCTTTCGATACCGCGGCGAACGAAGGGCATGCAAGAACTCGACGGCTAAAGCGCCATTCTATACGGGCCAGGCGCGCTCAGCGTCGGCCTGGACCGACTTTCTCAGTGCGCCGCCGTTATAGCCAGCGGCGATAGAAGGCGGCTTCCTGTTCCAGGGCATCGGCCTGGTTGGCCGCTCGGCGAAAGCCATGGCCTTCGTCGGGATAGCGCCTGACCACCACCGGTATGCCACGCGCCTCCAGCGCGGCCGCCATGGCGTCGGTCTGAGCGGGGACCACCACGGCGTCTTTGAGGCCCTGCAGAAAGATCACCGGCGCCTGGATGCCCTCGGCATGCAGCAGCGGCGTCCGTGCCTCGTAGCGCGCGCGATCGGCCTCGGGATCGCCGATCAGCCAGTCCAGGTAGTCGGCCTCGAACTTGTGGGTGACCTTGGCCAGCGCCAGGGGATCGCTGACGCCATAGAGGCTGGCGCCGGCGCGAAAGACGTCGCGGAAGGCCAGGGCGCAGAGCACCGTGTAGCCACCGGCGCTGCCGCCACGGATAAAGGCCCGTGTCGGATCCACCAGGCCCTGGGCGCCCAGGTGGTCGACCACCGCGCAGGCGTCCTCGACGTCCACCTCGCCCCAGCGCAGGTGCAGCGCCTGGCGGTAGGCCCGGCCATGGCCGCTGCTGCCGCGATAGTTGAGATCGGCCACTGCGAAGCCCTGGCGCACCCAGAACTGGATGCGCGCATCGAACACCGGATAGGTGCAGGAGGTGGGACCGCCGTGGATGCTGACCAGCAGCGGCGGCGGACCCTCGCCGTGCCGTTCCGGCAGATAGAGAAAGCCCTGGGCCTGGCCGTCGCCACTGGGATAGCTCAGCGGCTGGGGGGCGACGATGGCGCTGTCGCCCAGGGGCGCGACGCCGCCGGTGACGATCTCCACCGCGCCGCTCTGGCGATCGATGGCCAGCACCGCCGAGGGGCGCGTGGGCGCCGCAGCGATGCAGTAGCAATGGCTGTCGTCCAGGGCCAGGCCCCGGAAACGGCTGAAGTCCGCGGCCAGGCGGCGGGTCTCTCCCGCTGCCCAGCGCTCGCCGAGCACGCCGAAGCCGTCTTCCTGCCAGGTCGCCAGCCAGCCTTCCGCCGTCGGCAACCAACTGGCACCACCCAGTTGCCAGGGTGCGGCGGCATGATCCGCCGCAGGCGCCTCCTGGGGCGCGAAGCCCGCCGCGGACTCGCACCAGGGCTGCCACCAGCCCTGGCGATCGCTCAGCGCCCAGAGCCGCTGCTCGCTATCGAACAGCGGCTGTTGCAGCGACTCCTCGGGATCGGCCGACACCACGGTGGGCGCACCGGGACATCCCTCGGCGTCCAGCGTCGCCGTCAGCAGCCGGGTGCGGGTCCAGGGCTGGTGGGGCCTGTCCCACTCGATCCAGGCCAGGCGGCTCCCATCGGCGCTGGTGCGCGGTGCGGCATAGAAATCCGCGCCCTCGGCCAGCACCTGGCGTGCGCCACCGGCACTCAAGGCGACCAGGCGATGGCGCGGCGGCTGCTCGCGGCGATCCTCCTCGACCGCCAGCACCTGCTGCCGGACACCATCCCAGTGCAGATCGCCGTAGCGCCAGGCCTCGCCTCCGGCCAGCCATTCGGGCGCGCCGCCGTCACGCGGCTGGCGATAGACCGCCTGGTCGGCTTCATTGACGAACAGCGGTCCCTGGTCCCCCAGGCAGAGGGCGCCGCCGCCGTATTCATAGACCTTGCTGCGCAGGCTGAACCCCGCCGGCGTGAGGCAGCGCGGCCCGGCGCCGGCCTCGCGGACCCAGAGGCGGGTGGCGCCATCGGTGGGATCGTACTGACTCCAGTAGAGGCCGCTGGCATCGACCTTGAGTTCGGCGAAGTCGATACCGGCGGCAACGGCCTGGGCCGGCGTGAGCGGGGTAGGGGCGGTCATGGCGACTCCAGAGATAGGCACAGCCGTTTAGCCTAGCAGCTGGATGGCGAGGGCTGGGTGAGGGAGGCCACGCCGTTGGGCTTGGCTGCGCTCAACCCGACCTACGAGGCGTGCGCCGCCGCTTTTCCCCCTCTCCCCTTGGGAGAGGGCTGGGGTGAGGGGCTGCGGCGCTTTTCCCCCTCTCCCTTTGGGAGAGGGCTGGGGTGAGGGGCAAGCCCGTTCGGCGCCTGTCCTAGAACAACCCCAACTGCTCCCCTGGCGGGGCGAACTGGCTGCAATCCAGTCCTTCGCCCTCGCGGCGTTCCAGGCCGAAGCGTCGACGTGCCAGGCGGAAGCGCTGGGCCAGCAGTTCGGCGAACTGGCCTTCGCCCTTCATGCGGATGCCGAAGCGACTGTCGTAGTTCTTGCCGCCACGGGACTGGCGGATCAGGCTCATCACATGGGCCGCTCGTTCGGGGAAATGCGTCTGCAGCCACTCCTCGAACAGCTCGACGATCTCCAGCGGCAGTCGCAACAGCGTATAGCCGGCCGAGCGGGCGCCGTGGTCGCGGGCCGCCTCCAGCAAGGCTTCGAGTTCATGGTCGTTGATCATGGGAATCATCGGCGCCAGCAGGGCGCTCACCGGCACCCCGTGCTCGTGCAGGGTGCGCATGGCGCGCAGCCGGGCCTGGGGCGCAGCGGTGCGGGGTTCGAGGATGCGCTTGAGGTCATCATCCAGCGTGGTGAGGCTGAAGGCCACCCGCACCAGGTTGCGCTCGGCCAGCTGCACCAGCAGATCCAGGTCGCGCAGGATCAGCGCGCTCTTGGTGATGAGGGTCACCGGATGGCGATAGCGCAGCAGGATCTCCAGCGCCTGGCGCGTCAGCTGGTACTGCCGCTCGATGGGCTGGTAGCCGTCGGTGTTGATGCCCAAGGCGATGGGCTGCGGGTGGTAGCCCGGCTTGCTCAGCTCCGCCTCCAGCCGCTCGGCCAGATTGGTCTTGGCGATCAGCTGGGTCTCGAAATCGATGCCGGGCGAGAGGTCCCAGTAGGCGTGGGAGGGGCGGGCGAAACAGTAGATGCAGCCATGCTCGCAGCCGCGATAGGGATTCACCGAGCGATCGAAGCCGACGTCCGGCGACTGGTTGCGGCTGATCACCGTCTTGGCCGTTTCCTGGCGGACGGCGGTGGTGAAGGTCAGCGGGGTGGCTTCCTCGTACCAGCCATCGTGCTCGGCCTCGCTTCGGGTGGCGGCAAAGCGATTGTGCGGATTGCTGGCGGTGCCACGACCCCGTGGCGGGCGCTGGGGCTGGGTCATGTCGAGGCCTCTTGGCTGTATCTTTGTACAGTATAAGGCCTGGGCGATCCGGGCAAGCGACAGCGGTCGGCTGGGCGGGCGGAACGGCCACCCGCCCAGCCGCGAAGCGGCGCCCTACAGCACCGAGATCGGGTAGTTGAGGATGATGCGGTTCTCGTCGAAGGAGCCGCTGGCACTGTAGTCGCGTCTCATGCTGGAGTTGCGCCAGCGGATCAGCAGCTTCTTCAGCGGCCCGCTCTGCACCTCGTATTGCACCTCGGATTCGCGACCCCATTCCTTGCCGTCGGTGATGCTGCCGGTGTGCACGTTGTCGCCGCTGAGGTAGCGATTCATCAGGGTCAGACCCGGCACGCCGAAGGCGGCGAAGTTGTGGTCGTAGCGCACCTGCCAGGAGCGTTCCCGCGCGTTGTCGTAGCTGGAGTTGTAGCTGTCGTTGGCCAGGGTGCCGCCGCTGGTGCCGTTGACCCTCATCCAGGCGCTGTCGCCACTGACGCGCTGCAGGCCGACATAGAAGGTGCCGCCGCCCTGCTTGGCCGAGAGCAGCGCATAGGCGGTGCGGTTGTCCAGGGCACCGGCGCGGGCCGAACCGTCGTCGTCGCCGATGAAGTAGCCGAGGTTGGCGCCCAGGGTCCAGCTGCCCACCGGCTGGTAGTGGATCAGGTTGATGAATTTCTGGTGGTAGATGTCTTCGAGCTGGGCGTACCAGAGGCCGAGTCGGGTGCGCTTCTCGTTGAAGGTGTATTCGCCGCCAACGAAGTTGAAGCGGTCGGAGGTGGCATTGGCGCGGCCCTGCATGAACATGTCTTCCATGCTGGCGTCGTTGCGCGGGCTGTTCTGCCGCATCTGGCCGCCCCAAAGCTCCAGGTTCTGGATCTCGGTGGAGTGGATCTGCGCGCCCTGGAAGGTCTGCGGCAGCGAGCGGCCGTCGTCGGACCTGAGGATCGGCAGCACGGCGAACCACTCGCCGACCTTGATATCGGTCTTGGAGACCTTGGCCTTGGCGGCCACCGCCAGGCGCCCGAAATCCTTGGCCGGCTCGTTGCCGGCATGGGTCGGCAGCAGCTGGGTGCCATAGGTGCCGGCGCCACCGTCGAGCTTGACCGAATAGAGCCCCAGGGCATCGATGCCGAAGCCCACCGGCCCCTGGGTATAGCCGGAGGTCAGGCCGAAGATGAAGCTCTGGGTCCATTCCTCGGCCTTGTTCTGCGCGGTGTAGGCGGGGTCGACGAAATTGCGATTGAAGTAGAAGTTGCGCAGGTTGAGATTGGCCTTGGTGCCTTCGATGAAGCCGTCCGCGGCCCACAGCGGCGTGGTGCTGGCGAGGGCGGCAAGGGCGGCGCAGGCACGGGCGAGCCGGCCGGAAGCGAGTCGAGTGCTCATGGTGTTCCTTGTTCTTGTAGGTAAGGGGTGCCCTGCCGGCGCGGGGGCGGCATCTGACGAGGGCGGGTCGGGCGGTGAGGCGAGGGACGGCTAGGAGGGTGCAGGCGACATGGGGGATTCCTTTCTTATTTGAATTATCGGAAAGCAGCGACCGAGGCGTTCGGCTGGGTAGTTATATGACAACGTATGTCTTGCGGCAAGGCTACCAAGGTAGCAGGGCGGAGCCCTCGCCAGGCGAGGGCTCGCGAGGGGTCAGACGCTGGCCTTGAGGCTGTCCTGGCGGGCCGTGTCGTAGGAGTGCTTGTCCATCTGCAGGGCGCCTGGCTTGCCCAGGTCGCTCATGGGCACCCGGTAGGTCTCCGGCGACAGGTAGGCCGCCAGGGCCGACAGGCAGGTCACGCCGAAGGCCAGGCCGCCGACCACCAGCCAGATGTTCTCGGTGCCGGGCGGGGCGACCAGGGTGAACAGCGCCGGCAGCATGGCGGTGAACATGGTGCCGATGTTCTGGGCGATGGCCATGGCCGAGACGCGGTAGCGGGTCTGGAACTGCTCCGGGTAGAAGCTCGGGAACACGGCGTTGTAGCCCTGGTAGACCACGCCCCACATCAGCAGCGACATGACGAAGGCCAGCGGCAGGTTGTGGATGCTGATGGCATAGAGGTAACCGAAGGCCAGCAGACCCGAACCCAGGGCGCCGCCGATCATGGTCGGCCGGCGGCCGATGCGATCGGAGAGGTTGCCGACGAAGGGGATCACCAGCACGGCGACGATGTTGCCCACCACCGGTATCCACAGGTAGACGCTCTTGTCGAAGCCGATGCCGTAGGCCGGCTGCACCGCATAGGCGGCGCCAAAGATGGTGGCCACCACCGGGATGACGTTCATCAGCGCCATCAGCGCGACCAGGATCATGGCCTTCCAGCTGGTGCTCAGGGCTTCGCCGATGGGCGAGCGCCGGGCCACGCTGGCGGTCTCGGTCTTGGCTTCTTCCTTGACGAAGGCGGGCGTCTCATGGACCTCGCGGCGGATGATGAAACCGGCCAGCAGGACGAAGGCGCTGAGCAGGAAGGGAATGCGCCAGCCCCAGCTGTTGAAGGCGTCGGCGGGCATGAAGTAGGCCAGCGGCAGGAAGATCGCCGCGGCCATCACCTGGCCGGCCTGGACGCCCTGCAGGGTAAAGCTCGCATAGTAGCCACGCCGGCCGAAGGGGGCGTGTTCGAGCACCATGGAGCTGGCCCCGGAGATCTCGCCGGCCACGGCGAACCCCTGGATCAGGCGCAGCACCACCAGCAGGATGGGCGCGAGGATACCGATCTGGTGGTAGGTGGGCAGCAGGCCCACGGCCATGGTGGCGATGCCCATGAGGAACATGCACAGCAGCAGGACGTTCTTGCGGCCGCGGGTATCGCCCCAGTGACCGAGCACGAAGGCACCGACCGGACGGGCCAGATAGCCCACGCCATAGGTGGCGAGGGAGGCGACGATGGCCATCTTGGGATCGCTGGAGGGGAAGAAGATCTGCGGGAAGATCAGCGCCGCCGCCTGGGCGTAGATGAAGAAGTCGTAGTATTCCAGCGCCGAGCCGATCCAGCCGCTGGCAGTGGCTTTCTTGGCTTGGGAGCCGGGGGTGGGGGAGGCGGTAGTGGCCATGGTTGTCTCCGGAATTTTATTGTCAGGCCAGGAGGGTTTCAGCGCCGCGCACGAACTCGCTCGGGTCGCGGGAGCCGAAGATGGAAAGGACGGGAGGACCTAGCCTGGCCGTCGCCGACTGCGCGCGGTGGGGCTGCAGACGAGACGGGGGACGCAGGATAACGTGGATAGCTGGGGCATGGACGCACACTCTTGTTTGTCTTGTTATGGTCGACGCGGCGGAAGCGACGAGCGCTGGGCTCTACGATCATAGTGCGAGGCGCTAACGGGACTGGTCAATTCGCCGGAAGCCCAACTGTTCGATCAGCGAACAGAAACTAACCGGTTCGTACATAATCCATTGTTGGGTCGCCGGGCGCCACGAATAATCGGCACCAGACCCGACAGATCCGTGTCACCCCGCCCTGGCCCAGCCCGCGGAGTGGCCGTTCAACACAGGAGCACCGGCATGCAGCGTTCCATCGCGACCGTATCCATCAGCGGCACCCTGACCGAAAAGCTCGAGGCCATCGCCGCGGCGGGCTTCGACGGTGTGGAGATTTTCGAGAACGACCTGCTGTATTCCGGTGCCAGTCCGCGGGAGATTCGCCAGCGTGCTCAGGACCTGGGACTGGCGATCACCCTGTTCCAGCCCTTTCGCGACTTCGAGGGCAATCGCCGCGAGCGGCTGCAACGCAATCTCGACCGCGCCGAGCGCAAGTTCGACCTCATGCAGGAGCTGGGCACCGACCTCATCCTGGTGTGCAGCAACACCGCCGCCGACAGCCTCGGCGACGAGCGCCTGATCGCAGACGACCTGCAGCTGCTGGCCGAGCGCGCCGCCCCGCGTGGCCTGCGCATCGGCTACGAAGCCCTCGCCTGGGGGCGTCACGTCAACACCTGGCAGCAGGTCTGGCGGCTGGTGAAGGCGGTCGATCATCCCAATCTCGGCGTGCTGCTCGACAGCTTCCACACCCTGTCCATTGGTGGTGATCCGGCGGGCATCGCGCAGATCCCGGGGGACAAGATCTTTTTCGTGCAGATGGCCGATGCGCCCGTGCTGCAGATGGACGTGCTGGAGTGGAGTCGGCATTTCCGCTGCTTCCCGGGGCAGGGCGAATTCGACTTGGCCGGTTTCCTCGCGCCCATCCTGCAGACCGGCTACCAGGGGCCGCTGTCGCTGGAGATCTTCAACGACGGCTTCCGCGCCGCCCAGACCCGCGCCACCGCCGCCGATGGCCTGAGATCCCTGCTCTACCTGGAGGAGCAGACCGCCGCGCGGTTGCAGCGAGAAGAGAGCCCGGTGGCAGCGCCGCTGTTCGCCCCGCCCGAGGCGCCGCGCCTGGAGGGCACCGAATTCCTCGAATTCGCCGTGGACGACGGCCATGGCGCCGACCTGGCGGGCTGGCTAGGCAAACTGGGCTTTGCCCGGGCCGGCCGGCACCGCTCCAAGAACGTCACCCTGCTGCGCCAGGGCGAGATCAACCTGGTGCTCAATGCCGAACCCTATTCCTTCGGCCACAACTTCTTCGAGGCCCACGGCCCCTCGCTGTGCGCCATGGCCCTGCGCGTGCCGGACAGCCAGGCCGCCCTGGAGCGCGCCCAGCAGTACCGGGCGCAGCCCTATCGCGGCCTGGTCGGTCCCAACGAGCGCGAGATCCCGGCGGTACGGGCGCCCGATGGCAGCCTGATCTATCTCGCCGATCGTGGCGCCGACGGCCGCAGTCTCTATGACACCGACTTCGACGTCAGCGCCGGCGCCAGCGGCGGCCTCGGCCTGACCCACGTCGACCACGTGGCCATCGCCCTGCCGGCCGATGCCCTGGACAGCTGGGTGCTGTTCTACAAGAGCCTGTTCGATTTCAGCGCCGACGACGAGGTGGTGGTCCCGGACCCCTATGGCCTGGTCAAGAGTCGCGCCCTGAAGAATCGCGAGAGCAGCGTGCGCCTGGCGCTGAACATCTCGGAGAATCGCAACACCGCCATCGCCCGGGCGCTGTCCAGTTATCGCGGCTCGGGGGTGCACCACATCGCCTTCGCCTGCCAGGACATCTTCCAGGCGGTGGAGCAGGCCAAGGCCGCCGGGGTGCCCCTGCTGGAGATCCCGATGAACTACTACGACGACCTGGGGGCGCGCTTCGATTTCGACGACGACTTCCTCAGTCGGCTGGCCTACTACAACGTCCTCTACGACCGCGATGCCCAGGGCGGCGAGCTGTTCCACGTCTACACCGAGTCCTTCGCCGACCGCTTCTTCTTCGAAATCCTGCAGCGCAAGGATTACAGTGGCTACGGCGCCGCCAACAGCCCGGTCCGCCTGGCGGCCATGCTGCAGGCGCGCCAGGGTCGCCCGGCGCCCCTGGAATTCTGAGCCAGGCGGGCACCCCGGGGTGCCCGCGCCTCTCCTCCGACAAGAGTCAGCCCGATGCAGGACACCCCGGCGCTCGCGCCCACACTGCGTACCCCGCGCAAGAACAATCCCGAGAAGACCCGCCAGGCCATCCTCGCCGCCGCCGTGGCCGAGTTCGCCGACCTGGGCCTGAGTGGCGCGCGGGTGGACGCCATCGCCGAGCGCACCCATACCTCCAAGCGGATGATCTACTACTACTTCGGCAGCAAGGAGCAGCTCTACCTTACGGTGCTGGAAAAGCTCTACAGCGACGTGCGCGGCAACGAGGCCGAATTGCCGCTGGACCGCCTGCCGCCGCTGGAGGCGATCCGTACCCTGGCGGAATTCCTTTTCGAGCATCACCGCAGCCACGACGACTTCATCCGCGTGGTGAGCATCGAGAACATCCATCGCGGTCGCCATCTGGCCCAGTCCGAGACCATCTCCAGCCTCAACTCCTCGGCGCTGGAAGCCCTGCGCCGCATCCTCGCCCGTGGCGAAGCCAGCGGCGAGATCCGCAGCGGGCTGGACGCGGTGGACGTGCACCTGCTGATGTGTTCGTTCTGCTTCTACCGCGTCTCCAATCGCCACACCTTCGGCCGCATCCACGACATCGACATGGAAGAACCGGCGGTGCTGCGCCGCCACAAGACCATGATCGGCGATGCCATGGTGCGCTACCTCCAGCCGTAGGACCTCCAGGCGACCCTCACCCCGGCCCTCTCCCAGGGGGAGAGGGGCGTCTGACCGAGGCTTTTGGCTGTCTGCATGGATTCGTAGGGTGGAAAACCGCGCAGCGTTTTCCACGCGGCTGCCCGAGCAATCTTCTCTCTGAGAGAGGGGCAAGCCTCTTAGGTTGGGTTAAGACGGCTTCATCGTCGAAGCTCAACGCTGCCAGATACCCCGCGTTGGGCTTCGCTGCGCTCAACCCAACCTACGGAATCATCTACTTTCTCGCCCTCGGAGAAAGAGCGAACCCAGATATGTAGGGTGGAAAACCGCGTAGCGTTTTCCACGCGGCTGCCCGAGCAATCTTCTCTCTGAGAGAGGGGCAAGCCTCTTAGGTTGGGTTGAGACGGCTTCATCGTCGAAGCTCAACGCTGCCGGATACCCCACGTTGGGCTTCGCTGCGCTCAACCCAACCTACGGAATTATCTACCCCCTCTCCCTCGGGGAGAGGGCCGGGGTGAGGGCAACCCCGGCACCCCAGCCAAAACCCTCAGAGCACCGGCATCCCGCCCGTCACCGGCAGCATGGCGCCGGAGATGTAGCTGCCTTCGTCCGAGGCCAGCAGTACATAGGCCGGGGCCAGCTCCACCGGCTGGCCGGCGCGACCAAGAGGGGTACTGGCGCCGAATTGCTCAGGTTCGTCGGGCTTCATGGTGCTGACGATCAGCGGCGTCCAGATCGGGCCGGGGGCCACGCTGTTGGCGCGGATGCCCTTGTCGCCGAGCAGTTGCGCCAGGCCCGCGGTGAAGTTGGCGATGGCGCCCTTGGTCGCCGAATAGGCCAGCAGGGTCGGCGGGGCGATGTCGGCGTTGATCGAGGCGGTGTTGATGATGGAGCCACCGCGCGGCATGTGCTTCACCGCCGCCTGGGTGATGCGGAACATCGCATGGATGTTCACGTTGAAGGTATGCACCCATTCCTCGTCGGGAATCTCGTCGAGGCTGTCGCGCACCTGCTGGAAGGCGGCGTTGTTGACCAGCACGTCGATGCGGCCAAAAGCCTCGACGGTTTTCTGCACCACGTCCAGGCAGGTCTGGCGGTCGACCAGATCGCCGGGCAGTAGCACGGCCTGACGCCCGGCCTCGGTGACCAAGCGGGCGGTCTCGCGGGCATCCTCGTGCTCGTCCAGGTAGGCGATGGCGACATCGGCGCCCTCACGGGCGAAGGCGATGGCCACGGCGCGGCCGATACCGCTGTCGGCACCGGTAATCAGCGCCGCCTTGCCCTTGAGGCGACCCGAGCCGCGATAGGTTGCGGCGCCGCTGTCGGGCAGCGGATCCATGCGCGCTTCGGAGCCGGGAAAGGTCTGGGGTTGGGGTTTCAGTGGGGGCTTGGGATAGTCGCTCATGGGGACTCCTTGAAGGTCAGTGAGCTTGCAGTTCAGGAAGAGCATTCAATACCCAGGTCGGCCATGACCGCGGGGCCGTAGCCGGCGGCGGCCAGGGGCGCCTGGATGTCCTGATGCAGATCCGGCACGTAGCCGACCAGCAGGTCGGCCGGGCCGCTCAGACGGATTTCGCCGAGCGCGGCCGGCAGCAGCAGGGATTCGGCGGCGCCGAGCATGCCGCTCCAGCCAGCCGACTCCAGCCGTACCGGACGCCCGACGTTGCTCAGCAGGCGGGCGCTGGAGAAGCGATAGTCCAGCGGCGGCGCCCCGGCGCCGGCCAGCCGCCAGCGTTCCAGGGCGAAGTGCCGGCAGGCGGTGCACAGCAGGCGGTCGTGCCCATCGCCCAAGGGCAGGCGCAGCCCGGGGGTGACCCGCGGATCGGCGTCCAGGTCCAGTTCGTCCAGCAGCGCCTCGATACCCTCGCGCCAGTCGGCGTGGGGCAGCGGCTCGCCATCGGTCATGCGCCAGGGCATGGCCTGCTGCTGGATGTCCGAGGTCTGTTCGATCTCGTAGATCAGGGTGCCGGGACCGAAGCTGTGCAGGGTGCCGCCGGGGATGAAGAAGGTCTCGCCAGCGCGCACCGGCAGGCGCCGCATGACAGCGTCGTAGTCCTGCCGCAGCAGGGCGTCGCGCACGCGCTCGCGACTCTGGCCGGGCTTGAGGCCCACCAGGGCGGTGGCGCCCGGTTCGGCCCAGAGGATGTGCCAGGCCTCGGTCTTGCCGTTGGGCTGGCATTCCAGGCGGCGGGCGGTGGCGTCATCGGCGTGCAGATGCACCGGCAGGCGGCCGCTGCCGTCGATGAACTTGGTCAGCAGGGGAAACCAGGGGCCCTGCCAGCCGGGCGCGACCAGTTGTTCGGGATAGGCCTGCACCACGTCGTGCAGGCTCTGGCCGGCGAGGGGACCGTCGAGCACCGTGGCACTGCTGCCCGGTACGTCGCTGATTTCCCAGGTCTCGGCGATGCGGCCCGGGGGAAGGCCACGCTTGCCGAGGCGCTCGGCGATCTCGTGACCGCCGAATACATGGGTGCGCAAGGGGGTGGAAAGGCGCAGGGGTTGGCCGAGCATCGGGGGGACTCCAGCGGCAAGAAAGGCGCCCCGGCCCGGGCCGGGGCAGAGAACACTCAGAGAATCGGCTTGCCGCCGGTGACGGCGATGCGCGCGCCCGAGGTGTAGCTGGATTCGTCGGAGGCCAGCATCACATAGACCGGCGCCAGTTCCACCGGCTGGCCGGGGCGGCCGAGCGGGGTGTTGCCGCCGAATTCCTTGACCTGCTCGGGCGGCATGGTGGCCGGGATCAGCGGGGTCCAGACAGGGCCGGGGGCCACGCTGTTGGCGCGGATGCCCTTTTCGCCAAGCAGTTGCGCCAGGCCCGCGGTGAAGTTGGCGATGGCGCCCTTGGTGGTGGCATAGGCCAGCAGCGTCGGCCGCGGCATGTCCGAATTCACCGAGGTGGTGTTGATGATGGAGCCACCCTGGCCCATGTGCTTCACCGCGGCCTGGGTGATGCGAAACATGGCGGTGATGTTCACATCGAAGGTGTAGACCCACTCGTCGTCGGGAATCTCGTCGAGGGTCTCGTGGGTCATCTGGAAGGCGGCGTTGTTGACCAGCACGTCGATGTGCCCGAAGGCCGCCACGGTCTTGTCCACCACTGCCAGGCACTGGTCGCGCTTGGACAGGCAACCCGGCAGCAGCAGGGCCTCGCGCCCGGCTTCGCGCACCAGGCGGGCGGTGTCCTCGGCGTCTTCGTGCTCGTTCAGGTAGCTGATGGCGACATCGGCGCCCTCGCGGGCGAAGGCGATGGCCACGGCACGGCCGATGCCGCTGTCGCCACCGGTGATCAGCGCCTTCTTGCCGGCCAGACGGCCAGAGCCCTTGTAGCTTTGCTCACCGCAATCCGGGACCGGATTCATGCGCGATTGCAGGCCGGGAACCTCTTGCTGCTGTTCCGGCATCGGGGCTTTGGGAAAATCGGTCATGGAGGAATCCTCGTCGCTCGTGTGACTTTTGCGGGCCTGTCAGTACCGACAGGCCACAAGCGGCGAGGGTTCGAGACCCGGGACGGGCGGTGTACCGGCGCTAGCGCGGTGCCGCTTCGGCCCAGCGCGGCGGCACCGTGGGCTGCCAGGTGGCGAGGGCGTCTAGCAGGGCGGTTGGCGAAGCCTCCACCTGCAGCATGGCGCGGTGCGGCGCGGCGACGAAGCCCTGGGCGACCAGGTGATCGAGGAAGCCTTCCAATTGCGCATAGAAGCCATCGACCTCCAGCAGGCCCATGGGCTTGGCGTGATAGCCGAGCTGCCCCCAGGTCCAGACCTCGAAGAGTTCTTCCAGGGTACCCAGGCCGCCGGGGAGGGCGATGAAGGCATCGGCCAGCTCCGCCATCCGCGCCTTGCGCGCATGCATGCCGTCGACCACTTCCAGGCGCGTGCAGCCGGTGTGGCCCAGTTCGGCGGTCTTGAGACTCTGGGGAATGATGCCGATGACTTCGCCACCGGCGGCCAGGGCGGCATCGGCGACCACGCCCATCAGGCCGACCTTGCCGCCGCCGTAGACCAGGGTGAGGCCGCGCTCGGCGAGGGTACGCCCGAGGTGCACGGCCGCTTCGGCGAAGACCGGCGAGGCGCCGGGCTTGGCACCACAGAAGACACAGACGGTTTTCAGCGACATGGGGACTCCTAGGCAGGCAAAACGCCTAGCCTAGCTGCCCGTCACCCGTGATCAAAGCACCGTCATCGCGCGAGGAAAGCCTCTTCCGGCGCATTGCCACTGGCGGCCTGGGCATAGCTGGCAAACAACTCGTGCAGCAGGGCGGTAAGGGTCATGGCGGGCGTCCTTGGCTGGCGGGTGATGGAGGGATAGTACCCAGAGGTAAGGCCCGGCGACCTGGCAAAGGTTTCGATGGAGGCGATAGAGCGAAGCCGCTCCCTTGCCATGGCCGCTGGAACCCGCCACCCTCGCATCGGTCTGACTGGCGACTTTCACGCATCCGGAGGGTTCATGAAATCCACGCTTTTCGCCGCCGCACTGTTCGCCCTGGGAAGTACCGGCGCCTGGGCCGCCGACAGCTGTACCACCCAGATCGAAGCCGGCGACCAGATGACCTACAGCCGCGCTTCCATCCAGGTCCCGGCGTCGTGCAAGACCTTTACCGTGGAGCTGATCCACAGTGGCAGCCTGCCCAAGAACGTCATGGGCCATAACTGGGTGCTGACCCGCTCCACCGACGCCTCGGCCGTCGACGCCGCCGGCATGAACGCGGGCGAAGCCAAGGGCTACCTGCCCGAGGGCGACGAACGCATCATCGCCCATACCAAGATGTTGGGTGGTGGCGAAAAGGACTCCGTGACCTTCGATACCGGGGCCCTGGAAGCCGGCAAGGAATACACCTTCTTCTGCTCCTTCCCGGGACATTTCGGCTCCATGCGTGGGGTGTTGCAGCGCGGGTAAGGGGAAGGTTGGGTTGTGGCGGTCGACCGTCGCAATCCGACCTCTTGAGCAGAAGACGCCTGGAGATTGGGTTGAGCGTTAGCGAGGCCCAACGCTGCAGGGCCTCATGCTTTTTTAGTACGTGCCATGGCTACTTATTGAGTGTTTGGAGAGTTTTTGTTTCGCCCACCCGGGCGAGTCACTTTTTGCAGTCGCGGCTGCGCGCCCCGCAAAAAAGTAACCAAAAACGCTTGCCCCACCATCCGGCCTTTCGCTTCGCTCCAGGTCCGCTCACGCCAGCGCCGTTCCGGGGTCGGTCCAGATGGGCCGTCCCTGGCCCACTGGACCTCTCGCCGCACCCATGCGGCTCGACCCACTCCACGGCACTGGCATTCGCCCTGCTGAACGGGGCGATTCGCCAGCCTGAAATTATTGGTTGAATAACCCGTAACCCGTAGCGTGGACAACGGCGAAGCTTTGTCCACTGTCGGCGATCAAGCTCAGACGTCGTCCTTGAGCTATTGGAATCGCGGCCATGGACCGCTCCTACAGCAATCGGAAGATCCCGTAGGAGCGGCCCATGGCCGCGATAAAGACGTTGCCCCTATTCGGTAGTCAAGCTACTGCCAGCGGAAAACGCTGCGCGGTTTTCCACGCTACAGCTCTGGTGAACACTCAAGCCCTCAGCCCTTCGCCAACTCCACCTCAATCGCCTCCACCAACCGCGGATCATCCGCCGTCACATCCGGCGCGAAGCGCCCCACCACCTCGCCATTGCGCCCGATCAGGAATTTCTCGAAATTCCACAGCACCTCGGGCTTGGGATTGGGGCTGCCGCCACGGCTCACCATGCGCTCACGGAAGGGACCGTCGCCGGTCGCCTCGGGCTGGGCACGGGTGAGTTCGTCATAGAGCGGATGCTTGTCTTCACCCACCACGCTGAGCTTGGCGAACATAGGGAATTGCACGCCATAGGTCAGGGTGCAGAATTCCTTGATCTCGGCGTCGCTGCCGGGCTCCTGCTGCTTGAAGTTGTTGGCGGGAAAGCCGAGCACTTCCAGGCCGCGTTCGCGCTGGGCCTCATAGAGGCGTTCCAGCCCTTCGTACTGGCTGGTCAGGCCGCACTTGGAGGCGACGTTCACCACCAGCAGCACCTTGCCCAGGTAGCGTTCCAGGGTCAGGGTTTCGCCATCGATGGATTGCAGCGGGAGTTTCATCAGGGTCGCGGTCATGGTCGGCTCCTCGGAAAGAAGCGACCAGCCTAGCGCAAAAACGCCGCCTCCATGGGCGGCGCCTGTCGGTCGGGCGGGGCTCAGCGCTTGAGCTTGACCACGTCGCCGGAAACGGTGGTGGTGTAGCCGTTCAGGACATAGGCCCAGAACCAGTTTTCCTGCACCTGGGCATTGATCAGGGCATCGCCGCCGCGGGACTTGATGGCGGCCTGCTGGGCGCGCACGAAGCGGTCGTTCTGCTGGACCGGGATGAAGCCCAGGATCATGAGACCGGTGGCCTTGCCCTCGCCATGACCGACGACGGTGTACTGCGACGGATCCAGATTTTGCGTCTTCATCGCGGTGCCGGTGCAGCCGGCGACGGCGGCGGCGAGGGCGAAGGAAGCGGCGAGCTTGGCGAAACGTTGCATGGAGTCACTCCTTTTTGGGATGGCAGCGTCGGGCATCGTTTCCCGACGGAGCGCACTCTAGCAGCGCCAGGCCCGGCGGAAATACCGTTCGCCCCGGCGATAGAACCGCTCCTCCCAAGGTCCCAGGGTTATCAGGTGATAGCGCCTCGATCTAAGCCGAGTCGGCCCGAGCTGCTACCATCGCCGCCTTTTCGTCCGGCGGCCGCGTCGGGCGCCGTATCGGAGACCTCGTGTGAATCTGCCTCTCGTCCTCAACCTCGTCGCCTTCGCCGTGCTGCTCGGCCTGCTGGCGCGTACCCGCAACACCGGCTGGAGCCTGGCCGTGCGCGTCTTCATCGGTCTCGCGCTGGGCGTGGCCTTCGGCCTGGTGCTGCAACTCGTCTACGGGCATGACGCCCCGGTGCTCAAGACCTCCATCGGCTGGTTCAACCTGGTCGGCAACGGCTATGTGCAGCTGCTGCAGATGAGCATCATGCCGCTGGTGTTCGCCTCCATCCTGGCCGCCGTGGCGCGGCTGCGCGAAGCCTCTTCCATGGGGCGCATCAGCCTGCTGACCCTGGGCACCCTGCTGTTCACCACCGCCATCGCCGCCCTGGTCGGGGTGCTGGTGACCTGGCTGTTCGGCCTGAGCGCCGAAGGCCTGGTGCAGGGCGCCCAGGAGACCGCGCGCTTGACCGCCCTGCAGAACAGCTATGTCGGCAAGGTGGCGGATCTGTCGGTGCCGCAGTTGCTGCTGTCCTTCATTCCGAAGAATCCCTTCGCCGATCTGTCCGGCGCCAATCCCACCTCCATCATCAGCGTGGTGATCTTCGCCGCCTTCCTCGGCGTCGCCGCCCTGCGCCTGCAGCGTGACGATCCGGTGCGCGGCGAGAAGGTGCTGGCCGGCATCGACGTGCTCCAGGCCTGGGTGATGAAGCTGGTGCGCCTGCTGCTGCAACTCACCCCCTATGGCGTGCTGGCGCTGATGACCAAGATGGTCGCCACCGCCAGTCCCCAGGACGTGCTCAAGCTGGGCACCTTCCTGATCGCCTCCTACCTGGGCCTGGCCATCCTCTTTGGCGTGCATGCGCTGCTGCTGACCCTGAGCGGCCTGTCGCCGGCGCGCTTCTTTCCCAAGGTCTGGCCGGTGCTGAGCTTCGCCTTCACCAGCCGCTCCAGCGCGGCGACCATCCCACTGAACATCGAGGCCCAGACCGAGCGCCTCGGCGTGCCGCCGGCCATCGCCAGCTTCGCCGCCTCCTTCGGTGCCACCATCGGCCAGAACGGCTGCGCCGGTCTCTATCCGGCGATGCTGGCGGTGATGGTCGCGCCGACCCTGGGCATCAACCCCTTCGATCCGCTGTGGATCGCCACCCTGGTGGGCATCGTCACCCTGAGTTCGGCGGGCGTGGCCGGCGTGGGCGGTGGTGCCACCTTCGCCGCCCTGATCGTACTGCCGGCCCTCGGCCTGCCGGTCACCCTGGTGGCGCTGCTGGTGTCCATCGAACCCCTGATCGACATGGGCCGCACCGCCCTCAACGTCAACGGCTCCATGACCGCCGGCACCCTGACCGCGCGCTGGATGGGCCAGCTGGACAAGGCCGCCTACGACCGCAACGACCGGGCCGAAGCGCCAGCGGCGCCGATCAGTCGCGGCTGAACCGCAGAGGGCTTCGGGTAGGTTGGGTTTAGCGCAGCGAAGCCCAACCTACCCTGTGCCTGGTTAGAACAGGCCCCTTTAGAACAGGAAATACCGCTGCGCCATCGGCAGCACCTCGGCCGGTTCGCACCAGAGCAGCTGGCCGTCGGCCTTGACCTGGTAGTTCTGCGGATCGACCTCGATGGTCGGCAGATAACCGTTGTGGATGAGGTCGCTCTTCTGCGCGGTGCGGCAGCCCTTGACCACGCCGATGCGCTTCTTCAGCCCCAGTTGCTCCGGCACCCCGGCCTCGAAGGCGGCCTGGCTGATGAAGGTCAGACTGGTGTCATGGAGCATGCCGGCGTAGCTGCCGAACATGGGGCGGTAGTGCACCGGTTGCGGGGTGGGGATGGAGGCGTTGGCGTCGCCCATCAGACTCGCCGCGATGGCGCCGCCCTTGAGGATCAGCGTCGGCTTGACGCCAAAGAACGCCGGGCGCCAGAGCACCAGGTCGGCGAACTTGCCCACTTCGATGGAGCCCACCTCGTGGCTGATGCCATGGGTGATCGCCGGGTTGATGGTGTACTTGGCGATGTAGCGCTTGACCCGGAAGTTGTCGTTGCCGGCGGCGTCTTCGGGCAGCGGGCCGCGCTGCTTCTTCATCTTGTCGGCGGTCTGCCAGGTGCGGGTGATGACCTCGCCGACGCGGCCCATGGCCTGGCTGTCGGAGCTGATCATGGCGAAGGCGCCGAGGTCGTGGAGGATGTCCTCGGCGGCGATGGTCTCGCGGCGGATGCGACTCTCGGCGAAGGCCACGTCCTCGGCGATGCTCGGGTCCAGGTGGTGGCAGACCATGAGCATGTCCAGGTGCTCGTCGATGGTGTTCTTGGTGAAGGGCCGCGTCGGGTTGGTGGAACTGGGCAGCACGTTGGGGAAACCGCAGGCCTTGATGATGTCCGGCGCGTGGCCGCCCCCGGCACCTTCGGTGTGATAGGTGTGGATGGTGCGACCCTTGAAGGCGCCCAGGGTGGTCTCGACGAAACCGGATTCGTTGAGGGTGTCGGTGTGGATGGCCACCTGGATGTCGAAGCGATCGGCCACCGCCAGGCAGTTGTCGATGGCGGCCGGGGTGGTGCCCCAGTCCTCGTGCAGTTTCAAGCCGATGGCGCCGGCCCGGACCTGCTCCTCCAGCGGACCCGGCAGGCTGGCGTTGCCCTTGCCGGTGAAGCCGATGTTCATCGGGAAGGCGTCGGCGGCCTTGAGCATCTGCGCCATGTGCCAGGGACCGGGGGTCACGGTGGTGGCATAGGTGCCGGTGGCCGGCCCGGTGCCGCCGCCGATCATCGTGGTGGTGCCGCTCATGAGCGCCTCTTCGATCTGCTGCGGGCAGATGAAGTGGATGTGGGAATCGATCCCGCCGGCGGTGAGGATCATGCCTTCACCGGCGATGACCTCGGTGGCGGCGCCGATGGGCACGCTGACGCCAGGCTGGATGTCCGGATTGCCGGCCTTGCCGATGGCATGGATGCGGCCGTGCTTGAGGCCGACGTCGGCCTTGACGATGCCCCAGTGGTCGACGATCAGCGCATTGGTGATGACGGTATCGACCACCTCGGCGGCGGGCAGCTGGCTCTGGCCCATGCCGTCGCGGATGACCTTGCCACCGCCGAATTTCACCTCTTCGCCGTAGACGGTGTGGTCTTCTTCGACCTCGATCCAGAGCTCGGTGTCGGCCAGGCGCACCCGGTCACCGGTGGTGGGGCCGAACATGTCGGCATAGGCTTGGCGGGAGATTTTCATAGGCGTGAATCCCGAATAAAGGTGGTCCGGTTGGCCCTCACCCCGACCCTCTCCCGGAGGGAGAGGGGGAAGGGCGGGTGGCATCCTGTTGCCTCGCAGGGAGTCGTCCCTGGGAAGCTGGGTGTTCTGGTTGGCCCTCACCCCGACCCTCTCCCGGAGGGAGAGGGGGAGGAGCGGGTGGCATCCTGTTGCCTCGCAGGGAGTCGTCCCTGGGAAGCTGGGTGTTCTGGTTTGCCCTCACCCCGACCCTCTCCCGGAGGGAGAAGGGGAAGGGCGGGTGTCGTCCTGTTGCCTCGCAGGGAGCCGTTCCTGGGAGGCTGGGTGTTCTGGTTGGCCCTCACCTCGACCCTCTCCCGGAGGGAGAGGGGGAAGAGCGCTCGATGTCTGCTTTTAGCCCCCTCTCCCTGCGGGAGAGGGTTGGGGTGAGGGCGCTTGCCGCTACAACTTCCCCATCACCCGCCCGGCGAAGCCGTAGACGGTACGCAGCCCCGCCAGCTCGACCAGTTCCACCTCGCGACTCTGGCCCGGTTCGAAGCGCACGGCGGTGCCGGCGGCGATATTCAGGCGCATGCCGCGCGCCAGGGCGCGGTCGAACACCAGAGCGTCGTTGGTTTCGTGGAAGTGGTAGTGGGAGCCCACCTGGATCGGTCGGTCGCCGCTGTTGGCGACGGTCAGGCTGAGGGTGCGGCGGCCGGCGTTGAGTTCGATGTCGCCGTCCTGGATCTGGTATTCGCCGGGGATCATGGGCGCTGCTCCAGCATCAGTTGCATGAAGGTGAGGTCCAGCCAGCGACCAAACTTGGTGCCGACCTGGGGCATCTGCCCGGTGGTGAGGAAGCCGAGGCGTTCGTGCAGGCGGATGGAGGCCTGGTTGCCGCTCTCGATGGCGGCCACCATCACGTGCTTGTCGCAGGCGCGGGCGCGTTCGATGAGCACCGTCATCAGCCGCGGACCGATGCCCTGGCCGCGCTGGTCGGGATGGATATAGACCGAGTGCTCGACGGTATGGCGAAAGCCTTCGAAGGGGCGCCAGTCACCAAAGGAGGCATAGCCCACCACCGTTCCTTCGGCATTCTCGGCGACCAGGATGGGGTAGCCCTGGGTGGCGCGCAGGTCGAACCAGGCCTGGCGGTTGGCCAGGTCCACCGGGGTCTCGTTCCAGATCGCCGTGGTGTTGCTGACGGCGTCGTTGTAGATGTGCAGCACGGCCGGCAGGTCGGCAGGGGTGGCGTCGCGGACGATCAGACTCATGGCGGACTCCCTAGGCGATCGGCTGGTGGACGGTGACCAGCTTGGTGCCATCGGGGAAGGTGGCTTCCACCTGGATCTCCGGGATCATTTCCGGGACGCCTTCCATCACCTGGTCGCGGGTCAGCAGGGTGGTGCCGTAGTGCATCAGCTCGGCCACGGTGCGACCGTCACGGGCACCTTCGAGCAGGGCGGCGGAGATCAGCGCCATGGCTTCCGGGTAGTTGAGCTTCACCCCACGTGCCAGGCGGCGTTCGGCCACCAGGCCGGCGGTGAAGATGAGCAGTTTGTCTTTCTCGCGGGGCGTCAGGTCCATGGGTGTTCTCTTTGGCGAAGGGCATCGCGGCCATGGGCCGCTCCTACAATTCTGCGCTTCCATGTAGGAGCGGCCCATGGCCGCGATCACGAAGATATCAGGTACTCCAGATTCGCGGCGGGACGGCGATACGGCCGAGCAGGGCGGGGCGCAGCAGGCGCCAGACCTCGATCAGCCAGGCGCGGGCCTGCAGCGACTCGGCGGCCAGGCAGCGGGCGACCACCAGGCCGGGCAACTGGGTCAGGTCGCCGCGCACCGGCAGGCCGAGTTCGCGGCAGCGTTCCAGGGTGTCGGCGTCCAGGGTGCCGGTGAGCAGCAGGGTAGCGAACACCGGCTGACCGGCGAGGCCGATCGGCGAGTCCAGCAGGCGATCCGCGCCGACCAGGCGCTGGCGCTCGTGCCACAGCAGGGTGCCGTCGCGACGGATGTCCAGATGGGCCTGAAACAGGCCGTCGGTGAAGCGCTCGGCGCTGGCCGGGCGACCCAGGGCGACGATGTCCCAGTAGCAGAGGCGGGCATCGCCCTCCAACTCGATGCGGGTAGCGAGATGGGCCCGGGCACCGGCGAAGACGATGGTCTCCTGGGGCAGCCATTCCAGGGTGGCACCGGCGGCGACGCGCAGCTCGACCTGCTGGTGGGCGGCGCTGTCGGCGCGATACCACTTGGCTGCGCCGGGACTGGTGAGCTGAGCCCAGGCGTTTTGGCCGACGCTGACGTCGATGTCCAGCCGATCACCCCCGGCGATGCCACCCGGGGGATGCACGATGATGTGCTGGCAGACCTCGGGACCTTCGGCGTGCAGGTGTTTCTGCACCCGCAAGGGGCCGAGGTGGCGGCGGGTGGTCGGCCGGGTCCAGTCGCCCTGGCGGGCATAGGCCAGCTCCAGGCGCGCCAGCCAGGCGGGGGTGAAAAGGGCAGCGGGCAGGGCAGAGGTCATCGGGTGGTCGTTGTTCTGGTTGGGGCTGTTTGGGGAGCGCCTTGCAAGAATCTGACCGAGTGGGCAGAGGTTGGCTTTCGGCTAGGTATGGTGGGGGTGTTTGGCTGATTACCGAGTGCTTTGATGGTTTTTGTTTCGCCCGCTCGGGCGCATCACCTTCACCGCTTCGGTAGGTTGGCGCTGAGTGGAGCGAAGCCCAACGTTGCGGAGGTTGGCCGTGATGCCTCGGTTTACCAGTGCTCTAGCTGCTTATCGAGGTCTGTTGATGGTTTTGTTTCGCCCACCCGGGCGAGTTACTTTTTGCAGTCGCCAAAAAAGTAACCAAAAACGCTTGCCCCACGTTTCGGCCCTCCGCTTCGCTCCAGGTCCCCTCACTCCGGTGCCGCTCCGGGGGCACGGCACGAAGGGGCCTCCTGCCCCTCGCGCCTTGCTCGGCGTCCTGCCTCGCATCCCCCTCCGCGACACCTGCACTCGGCCTCACTGACGGGGCGGGGCGCCAGCCTGATGCCTGGGTGTTCACAGGATCTGTAGCGTGGAAAACCGCATAGCGTTTTCCACTGGTGGGCACCTAAGCCATCAGTGGACAAGGCTTCGCCGTTGTCCACGCTACGGGCTACGGGCTACGGGCTACGGGCTACGGGCTACGGGCTACGGGCTACGGGCTTTTGTGGCTGTTCAACCAATATTTTCAGGCTGGCGAATCGCCCCGTTCAGGAGGGCGAACGCCAGTGTCGTGGAGTGGGTCGAGCCGCAGGGATGCGGCGAGAGGCCTAACGGGCCATGGACGGCCCGTGTAGGCCGACCCCGGAGCGGCGCTGGCGTGAGCGGACCTGGAGCGAAGCGAAAGGCCGGATGGTGGGGCAAGCGTTTTTGGTTACTTTTGTCCGGGGCGCGCAGCCGCGATTGGCAAAAGTGACTCGCCCGAGGGGGCGAAACAAGAAGTACCAGCAAAGCTAGATAAACAGCTATGGCACCCATAACACAGAGCCGCAACCCCACCTTGTTGGGCTTCGCTACGCTCAGCGCCAACCTACGTCAGCCGGCGTTCGTGGCTCTTTTCCCCACCCCATTTTAAGAAATCCCCCGCCACTGCCTCGGACTCACCTGAAACCACCGCCGAAACGCCCGCGAAAAGGCGCTGGTCTCCGAATAGCCCAGCAGCGGCGCCAGGTCGGTGACCGGCAGCCGCTGTCGCAGGTAATGCTGCGCCAGGTCGCGGCGGACGCCTTCGACCAGCGCCGAGAAACTCGCGCCCTGGTCGCGCAGGCGGCGTTGCAGCTGGCTGGTGGAAAGGTCCAGGCGCTGGGCGATGGACTCCAGGCTGGGCTCGCCCAGGGGCAGCGCCAGGCGCACCGAGGCGCGGACCTCTTCCAGCAGTTCCATCTGTGGCAGCCGCTGGCCGAGCTGGCGGATGGCGTCCTGCACCACCAGCAGGAGCAGCGGATCGTGGTCGGGCATGGCGCGGCCGCGCAGGTCGGCCTTGGGCACCAGCATGGCATTGCAGGGCTGGCCGAAGCTGACTGGCGCGTCGAACAGCCGGCGGTGCTCGTGCCAACCCTCGGGGCGCGGGTGTTCGAACTGCACCGCGCGCGGCGCCCAGGTGGGCCCGAGCACATGGCGCAAGAGGTTGAGCAGCATGCCCAGGGTCAGCTCGGCGTCCTGGCGGCGGGCGACGATGGCGCCGTGGCGCACTTGGTAGTCGAAGCGCCAGCAGTCACCGGCGTCCACCAGCTGGATCAGGGTGCTGTGCTGGTGAAAGGGAAAGGCGGCGGCGAAATTCTGCAGGGCGGCCTCGGCGGTGGGCGAGCAGAGCCCCACGTAGCCCAGCAGGCCGAGCATCTGCGGTTTGAATTGGCCGCCGTAGTGCAGGCCGAAATTGTCGCAGCCGGACTGGGCGGCGGCTTCCTCCAGGACCCGGCAGTAGTTGCCCAACCCCAGGCTCAGGGTGGGGTGCTGCAGCTGTTCGGGGTCGATGCCGGCAGTGCCGAAGATGCGATCGACATCGCCACCATGGCTGGTGATGACGGCGTCCAGTCCGCTGGCGGCGGCGGAGAGCACGCCAAGGTTGCGCGACGGTGAGGTCAGGGCGGCGAAGCCGGAGGCGGCCAGGGGCATGGTGCGGGTCCAGGGAGGGGATCGGCATGAATGAAGCAAAGGCTGTGCCCCGGGGCGGAAAGCGGTCCTCCATCGGGGCGGGAACGCCGAGGGCTTCACGCTATTAGGCGTCTTGGCGTGCCTCATCGCGGGGCGGGTGGTCAGGCATCGCACCAGGCTGGTGCGGTCTCGGGTAGCACCCTGGGAAGAGGGGTAACGCCGACTTGACCCGGGGTCACAGCGACCGTGCCGAGCGGTCAAGTCGCCACGGCCCCGAGCTGTTTAAGCTCGAAAAAGCCGGGCATCGCGGGATCGCGGTGACCCATTCGGATCACGTCGCTACAAGGGGAGTGGCCTGTCATGACCAACGAGAAACTCAAGCCGACCCTCGGCACCCTGCACCTCTGGGGCATCGCCGTGGGGCTGGTGATCTCCGGGGAATACTTCGGCTGGAGCTACGGCTGGGGCGTCGCCGGGACCCTGGGCTTTCTGATCACCGCGCTGGTGGTTGCGGTGATGTATACCTGCTTCATCTTCAGCTTCACCGAGCTCACCACCGCCATTCCCCACGCCGGCGGGCCCTTCGCCTACAGCCGGCGCGCCTTCGGCCCAATGGGCGGCACCATCGCCGGCATCGCCACCCTGATCGAATTCGTCTTCGCCCCACCGGCCATCGCCATGGCCATCGGCGCCTACCTCAACGTTCAGTTTCCCACCCTCGATCCCAAGCTCTGCGCGGTGGCGGCCTACTTCATCTTCATGACCCTGAACATCCTCGGGGTGAGCATCGCCGCCACCTTCGAACTGGTGGTCACGGTGCTGGCGGTGATCGAGCTGCTGATCTTCATGGGGGTGGTGGCGCCGGGCTTCAGCCTGACCAACTTCACCAGCGGCGGCTGGGCCGGGCAGGACCAGTTCTCCCTGGCCGCGGTGGGCGGCATGTTCGCCGCCATTCCCTTCGCCATCTGGTTCTTTCTCGCCATCGAGGGCGCGGCCATGGCCGCCGAGGAAGCCAAGGACCCCAAGCGGACCATTCCCAAGGCCTACATCGCCGGTATCCTCACCCTGGTGACCCTGGCCATCGGCGTGATGATCTTTGCCGGCGGCGTGGGTGACTGGCGCGCCCTGTCCAACATCAACGATCCGCTGCCCCAGGCGATGAAGGGCGTGGTGGGCGAGGGCTCGATGTGGCTGCACCTGCTGGTGGGCATCGGCCTGTTCGGCCTGGTGGCCAGCTTCCACGGCATCATCCTCGGCTATTCCCGGCAGTTCTTCGCCCTGGCCCGCGCCGGCTTCCTGCCCCATGGCCTAGCCAAGCTGTCGCGCTTCCAGACCCCGCACCGCGCGGTGCTGGCCGGTGGCGTGGTGGGCATCGCCGCCATCTTCAGCGACGGTGTGATCAGCCTGCAGGGCCTGACCCTGACCGCCGCCATGATCACCATGAGCGTGTTCGGCGCCATCGTCATGTACATCATGAGCATGCTCAGCCTGTTCAAGCTGCGGCGCAGCGAGCCGAACCTGGAGCGCACCTTCCGCGCCCCCGGCTATCCGGTGGTGCCGGCCATCGCCCTGGTGCTGGCGGTGGTCTGCCTGATCGCCATGGTCTGGTACAACCCGGTGATCGCCAGCGTCTTCGTGGTGCTGATGGTGATAGGCGCGCTGGTCTGCGGTCTCAGCCGTAGACAGAGCGACATCGCCCCTGACGCTGCCTTTGGCGAGGCCTGAGCAGCGCAACCCGAGGAGGTAGCATGAGCGGTTTCCAGCACAGCGTGGGTGGCCAGACCTGGCGCTTCGCCGATCTCAAGGAACTGCTGGCCAAGGCCACCCCGGCGCGATCCGGGGATGTCCTGGCCGGGGTCGCCGCCGGCAGCGACGTGGAGCGGGTGGCGGCGCAGATGGCGCTGGCCGAGGTGCCGCTCAAGCACTTTCTCAGCGAGGCGGTGATCCCCTACGAAGCCGACGAGGTCACCCGGCTGATCCTGGATAGCCACGATGCCCAGGCCTTCGCGCCGGTCGCCCACCACACCGTGGGCGGCTTCCGCGACTGGCTGCTGGGTCCGGCGGCCGACGAGACGAGTCTTGCCGCCCTGGCCCCGGGACTGACCCCGGAGATGGTCGCCGCGGTGTCCAAGATCATGCGCATCCAGGACCTGATCCTGGTGGCGCAAAAGGTCCGGGTGGTGACCCGCTTTCGCAACACCATCGGCCTGCGCGGGCGACTGTCGACCCGCCTGCAGCCCAATCACCCCACCGACGATCCGGCCGGCATCGCCGCCAGCGTCCTCGACGGCCTGCTCTATGGCAACGGCGATGCGGTGATCGGCATTAATCCGGCCACCGACAGCACCAGCGGCATCTGCGAACTGCTGAAGATGCTCGACGCCGTGATCCAGCGCTACGAGATACCCACCCAGTCCTGCGTGCTGACCCACGTCACCACCAGCATCGCCGCCATTGAGCGGGGTGCGCCGGTGGACCTGGTGTTCCAGTCCATCGCCGGCACCCAGGGCGCCAACGAAAGCTTCGGCATCAGCCTGGCACTGTTGCAGGAAGGCTACGAGGCCGGACTGTCGCAACGCCGCGGCACCCTGGGCGACAACCTCATGTATTTCGAGACGGGGCAGGGCAGCGCCCTGTCGGCCGGGGCCCACCACGGCGTCGACCAGCAGACCTGCGAGGTGCGCGCCTACGCCGTGGCGCGGCAATTCAAGCCGCTGCTGGTCAACACCGTGGTCGGCTTCATCGGCCCGGAGTACCTCTACAATGGCAAGCAGATCATCCGCGCCGGGCTGGAGGATCACTTCTGCGGCAAGCTGCTCGGCGTGCCCATGGGCTGCGACATCTGCTACACCAACCATGCCGAGGCCGACCAGGACGACATGGACATGCTGCTGACCCTGCTGGGCGCGGCAGGCATCAACTTCATCATGGGCATCCCGGGGTCGGACGACGTGATGCTCAACTACCAGACCACCTCCTTTCACGACGCCCTCTATGCCCGCCAGGTGCTGGGCCTGCAGCCGGCACCGGAATTCGCCGCCTGGCTCGACCGGCTGGGCATCCTGCGGCTGGAGGACGGCCGCTTCCGCCTCGGCGAAGGCTTGCCGGCGCCATTCCAACGGGCGCTGGCGCAGTTGTAGGGAGGATCGCGGCCATGGGCCGCTCCTACAAACTCCCTCTGTACCCGTAGGAGCGGCCCATGGCCGCGATAGCTTAGATACCGAATCGTTCAGGAGTCGCTCATGAACCCAAACGACACCGCCCGCCCCGACCCCTGGGCCGAATTGCGTCGCCTCACCCCGGCGCGCATCGCCTTGGGCCGCGCCGGCACCAGCCTGCCGACGTCGGCCCAGCTGGACTTCCAGGCCGCCCATGCCCAGGCCCGCGATGCGGTGCACCTGGCTTTCGATCATCAGGCCTTGCGCGAAGGCCTGGCTGCCCAGGGGCGCGAGACCCTGGTGCTCAAGAGCGCCGCGCCGGATCGCCATACCTATCTGCAACGTCCCGACCTGGGCCGCAAGCTGTCCGAGGAATCCGCGCGTGAGTTACAGGCCTATGCCGCCGAGCATCCCGAGGGCTTCGACGTCGCCGTGGTCATCGCCGACGGCCTCTCGGCCCTGGCGGTGCATCGCCATGCGCTGCCGTTCCTCGAACGCCTGGCCGATCAGGCCGGGGCCGAGGGTTGGCGCTGGGCGCCGGTGACCCTGGTGGAGCAGGGGCGGGTAGCGGTGGGCGACGAGATCGGCGGGCTGCTCAAGGCGCGTCTGCTGGTGATGCTGATCGGCGAGCGCCCCGGTCTGAGTTCGCCCGACAGCCTCGGCCTCTACTTCACCTACGGCCCGCGCCCGGGCCTCAACGACGCCTATCGCAACTGCATCTCCAACGTGCGCCTGGAGGGCCTGGCCTATGGCTTGGCGGCGCACAAGCTGCTCTACCTGATGCGCGAAGCGGATCGCCGCAAACTTTCCGGCGTGCAACTCAAGGACGAAGTCGAGGTGCCGCTGCTGGAAGGTGGGCAGGACAACGCCCGGATCGGCAACTTCCTCACCGCGGGCTGATTGCCCGCCGTTCATCGGCGGTATCCCGCGCGGGGGTATCGCTTCGCTCAATTGACCGCCGTCCCGGCCGTAATACTGGCCATTCCCCCTGGCAACCTTCTGGAGCCGCCGTATGACTCTGATACCCACCCGCATCGCCGGGCGCATGACCCTGGGCGTGCTTTGCCTGCTGGGGCTCACCGCCATCGGCGTCTACGCCGTGATGGCCTTTGGTGGTAAACCGCAACTGGTGGCCGCCGGGACGGCCGCGGCCGAACAGTCGGCCACCGCCATTGCACGGCAACTCGCCCTGCAGCTGGCGCGTATCGAAGGGACCAGCGTGGCCCTGGCGGATCTGGGCGAGACGCTGCCCCATGACGAAGGGCTGGTGAAGGCCGTCCTGCCAAGGCTCATCGACAGCCACGGCGACCAGGCTATCGCCGGCGGCGGCCTCTGGCCGGAACCCGCCGCCTTCACCCCGGGGGTCGACCGCCGCAGCTTCTTCTGGGCTCGCAACGGCGCCGGCGGTCTGGAGTACTCGGACGACTACAATGCGCCCCAGACCTCGGCCTATCGCGACGAATCCTGGTATCGCGATGCCAAGGCGGCCACCGCGGGACGGTGCGTCTGGTCCGACGCCTACCAGGACCCGGTCAGCCAGGTCGCCATGACCACCTGCAGCGTGCCCTATCGCCAACAGAACGCCTTCGCCGGCGTGGCGACGCTGGACCTCAAGCTCGATGGTCTCGCCGCCTTCCTCGAACGCCAGGGTGGCGTGACCGGTGGCTATGCCTTCGCCGTAGATCGCAGTGGCAATCTGCTCTATTTCCCTGGGATCAAGGGTGCCAAGGGCCTGCCGACGCTGAATGACGTGATCGCGGGTGAGGCCTCGTTCAAGGCGGTGGCGGATGCCCTCGGCCAAACGGGCAACCGCACCCTGTACCTCCCTCACGACCGCCAGCTCGATGGCGCCGCTTACGTCACCCTGGTGCCGATGGATGCGACCGGCTGGCAGGTCGGTCTGGTCACGCCCGAAGCTCAGGTCACCGGCCTGGCCACGCGCCTGGCCAGCCAGATGCTGCTCTTGCTGTTGCCGCTCCTGGCACTGCTGCTGGGCATAGCCTGGCTCGCCGGCCGGCGCCTGCTGGCCCAGCTGGAAGAGACCACCCTGCAGATCGAGCGCCTGGGCCAGGACGGTGCCAACGCGAGCGAACTGGACATCCGGCGTGCCGACGAAATCGGCCGCTTGCGCGGCGCGGTCAATCGCTACGCTGGCTCGCTGCGCGAGATGCTCCGCCGGATCGCCGCTGACGCCTCGCTGCTGCAGGGCCAGGCGACCGAGCTGGCGCAACTCTCCCATGGCCTGGCCGATCGGGCGGAAAAGCAGCGCGAAGACAACACCCTGCTGGCGACGGCCATCACCGAGATGTCGGCCAGCGCCGGCGAGGTGGCGCGCAACACCACCGACTGCTCGGACGTGGCCCGCGCTTCGCTCGGCACGGTGCACACCGGCCAGAGCCAGATGGCGCGCAACACCGACTCCATGCAGGGGCTGGCCCAGGAGATTGGTGGCGCTGCCACCGCCATCACCCGTCTGGGCGAGGACATCGAGCGGGTCGGCGGCGTGCTGGACGTGATCAAGTCGATCTCCGAACAGACCAACCTGCTGGCCCTCAACGCCGCCATCGAGGCGGCCCGGGCAGGTGAACAGGGACGCGGCTTCGCCGTGGTCGCCGACGAGGTGCGCACGCTGGCCGGGCGGACCCAGGCGTCCGCCAACGAAATCCAGGGGATGATCGCCAGCCTGCGCCAGGCGTCGAGCGCCGCCGTGGCCACCATGCAGGCCGGGGTGCAGCGTACCGAAGTCGCCGTCCGAGAGGCGACCGTCGTGGCCGGCACCCTGAGCGGGACCGTCGACAGCTTCGATGGCATCGTCGAGCGCGCCCAGCAGATCGCCGTGGCCGCCCAGGAGCAGAGCCACGTGACCCAGGAAATCAACGAACTGGCGGTGCGTATCCATGCGGCGAGCGAGGAGGGCGCCCGCGACGCCGGTGCGCTGCGTCAGCTCGGCCAGGAGATGCAGGGACTCTCGACCCGCCTCAGCGCCCTCAGTCAGGGCCAGCGCTAGTGCCGACGGCGGGCGTCGGGCACAGCGCCTTGCGCAGGAAATACCGCGCGAAGCCCGGCGGATAGTCCGCCAGCTCGCCGAATACCTCGTAGCCCAGGCGTTCGTAGAAGCCGCGAGCCTGGAATTCGTGGGTGTCGAGCCAGGCGCCGTGGCAACCGCGGACAAGCGCCTCGGCCTCGGCGCGCAACAGCAACTCGCGGCCGGCGCCCTGGCCGCGGGCGGCTTCCTCCACCGCCAGCAACTGCACATAGAGCCAGCCATAGCTGGTGTAGCCCCAGAGGCCGCCGAGGGCTTCGCCGCCGCGGGTCAGGCTGATGACCAGGGCCCGGTAACCGCTCGGGCCCGCCTGGCTGTCGTTGTAGCGCCTCAGCGGCGCGGCGATGGCCTGGCGCAGGTCTTCGCGTGCTTCGTCGGTCAGGTGGTAAACCAGGGGCGCTGCGGACATGGCGAAGGTCTCTGGAAGAGGTCTGTCCGAGCATAGCGCAGCAGCGCCGCGTGACCGCCCGGTTCTGCCGCTTTCGCGGGTACGACCTTGGGGTAGCATGGCCCTTTAGCCATTTCGCGAGCGAGCCATGGACATACGTGAAGGTCGCGCCCGGGTCGGCGCCCTCGAGCTGGCCTATGAGGACTGGGGCGATCCCGCCGATCCGGCGCTGCTGCTGATCATGGGCTTTGGCGCCCAGTTGCTGCTCTGGCCGGAAGGCTTCTGCGAGGCCCTGGTGCGCCGGGGCCTGCGGGTGATTCGTTTCGACAATCGCGACGTCGGCCAGTCCTCGCGGCTGAGCTGGCCGGGTGGACGGCCGCCTTCACTGTGGCCGGTGCTGGGGCGGGCGCAACTGGGCAAGCCCAGCGCGGTGCCCTATCGCCTGGAAGCCATGGCCGCCGATGCGGTCGGGCTGCTCGATCACCTGAGGCTGGAACGCGCCTTCGTACTGGGCGGCTCCATGGGCGGCATGATCGCCCAGATCCTCGCCGCTCAATGGCCTCAGCGGGTCGCGCGGCTGGGCATCCTGTTCTCGTCGACCAATCAGCCGCTGTTGCCGCCACCCTCGTTCAAGCTGCTGGGCAGCCTGCTGCTGCGGCCGCCGGCCGATCTGCCGGCGGAGGCGGCGCTCGCCCGGCAGAAGGCCCTGCTGCGCGGTATCGAGAGTCCGAGGTATCGCCAGAGCGAGGCCGATCTGGAACGACTGGTGCAGCGTATCCTGGCGCGCGGGGTGGATGTGGAGGGGGTGCAGCGGCAGTTGTTCGCCCTGCTCGGCAGCGGCGATCTGCGGCCCTTCGCCCGCCGCATCCAGGCGCCGACCCTGGTGGTGCACGGCGCGCGGGATCCCTTGCTGCGTCCGGCCTGTGGTCGCGCCGTGGCGCGGGCCATTCCCGGCGCCCGCTTCGAGCTGATACCGGACATGGCCCATGACCTGCCGGCACCGCTCTGGCCGAGGCTGAGCGAGTTGTTCGCCGAGTTCTTCCTGGCGGCCTAGGCCGGGCCGCCGGCGCGGGGCCTGAGCCCGTCGATGATCAGCGTCTCCAGGCCCTGCAGGACCTCGTCGAAGAACAGCGGATCCTTCAGCGAGCGGCCGCACAGGGTCTGCACCTGCACCCGGAAGTCTGCATAGTGCTGGGTGATGGCCCAGATGCTGAAGATCAGGTGGTGCGGATCCACCGGGGCCAGCTTGCCGGCGGCGATCCAGGTGCGGATCACCCGGGTCTTCTCGTCCATCAGGTCGTGCAGGCTGCCCTGCAATTCGGGCAGCAGCAGCGGTGCGCCCTGGACCATCTCCAGGCAGAACAGCCGGGACTCGGCGGGATAGTCGCGGGACATCTCCAGCTTCTGGCGCAAATAGCCGCGCAGGGCGTCGAGGGGTTCTTGCTCTTCGCTGAAGGTGCGCAGGGGATTCAGCCAGGTCGCCAGCAGCTGACGCAGCACGGCGACATAGAGCTCTTCCTTGTTGCTGAAATAGTAGAGCAGGTTGGTCTTGGAGACGTCCGCCTGCAGCGCCACCTGATCCAGACTGGCGCCGTGCAGACCGAAGCGGGAAAAGATATCGAGCGCCGCGCTGAGGATCTGGGCGCGCTTGGCTTCTATCTGGCGCTGCCGGCGTTGCTGGGCGGCAGGGCTGGGTTGGCGGGACTTGCGTGGCGGAAGATCACTGGCCTGACTCACGAACTGCTCCTTGGGCCTTCTTGGACATCTGACGCGGGCCGGCTGCAGGCGCGGTCGTTGAGCTTCGCACCGTCCTGGTGACGAATCATCGGCAGACCCCGAAGGGTAGCGCGCCGGTCTCCGAACTCTAGCATGACGCGCCAGCCTGCATGCCCCGGATTCGGGCGTCTTGCACAAACTAGGTGCTCTAATCTGGACCAAATGGTCCAGATTTATTCTCGAATAGATCCCAAGTGTTTGATTGGCTTGAACTTTCAAGACTTGGCAAGCTTTCTGCTCCGATCCTGCAGCAACGGCGCCTTCGGGTGCCTTCCGGTTCCTGACTGCGGGAGAGTGCGAGCGATGAACATCGGTGTCTTCATTCCCATCGGCAACAACGGCTGGCTGCTGTCGGAAAACGCGCCCCAGTACCGGCCCACCTTCGAGCTGAATCGCGAGATCGTGCAGCGTGCCGAGCACTACGGCTTCGACTTCGCCCTGTCGATGATCAAGTTGCGCGGCTTCGGCGGTAAGACCGAATTCTGGGACCACAACCTGGAGTCCTTCACCCTCATGGCCGGGCTGGCGGCGGTGACCTCGCGCATCAAGCTGTTCGCCACCGCCGCGACCCTGACCCTGCCGCCGGCCATCGTCGCGCGCATGGCCGCCACCATCGACTGCATTTCCGGTGGCCGCTTCGGCGTCAACCTGGTCACCGGCTGGCAAAAGCCCGAATACAGCCAGATGGGGCTCTGGCCAGGCGATGAGTTCTTCGCCAGTCGCTATCAATACCTCGGTGAATACGCCCAGGTGCTGCGCGATCTCTGGGGCACCGGCCAGTCGGACTTCCAGGGTGCGCACTTCCGCATGGAAGACTGCCGGGTCAGTCCGCAGCCCCAGGCACCCATGGAGATCGTCTGCGCCGGGGCGAGCGATGCCGGCCTGGCCTTCGCCGCCGAACACGCCGACTACAGCTTCGTCTTCGGCAAGGGCGTCAACACGCCCAAGGCCTTCGCCCCGGCGGTGGAGCGGCTGCAGGCCGCCACCGCCAAGACCGGTCGCGAGGTCTCCTCCATCGCCCTGTTCATGATCATCGCCGCCGAGACCGACGAGGCCGCTCGCGCCAAGTGGGAGCACTACAAGGCCGGGGCCGACGAGGAGGCCATCGCCTGGCTGGGCGCCCAGGCGGCCGCCGACACCAAGTCCGGCAGCGACACCAACGTGCGGCAGATGGCCGATCCGACCTCGGCGGTGAACATCAACATGGGCACCCTGGTGGGCTCCTTCGCCAGCGTGGCGCGGATGCTCGACGAGATCGCCGAGGTACCCGGGGCCAGCGGGGTGCTGCTGACCTTCGATGACTTCGTCCAGGGCGTGACCGACTTCGGCGAGCGCATCCAGCCGCTGATGCAGAGCCGCCGTCACGTCGATCTGCTCAAGGAGAGTGCCTGATGAACGCTGTGGAAACCCTGGCGGGCTATGCCCTGCCTGCCGACGACGCCGAAGCCGTGACGCTGCCGGCGCGTCCCGAACCGCTGCGGCTCAAGGCCAGCGAGACCGCCCTGATCGTGGTGGACATGCAGAACGCCTATGCCAGCCAGGGCGGCTATCTGGATCTGGCCGGCTTCGACGTCTCCGCCACCGGCCCGGTGATCGAGAACGTCGCCGCCGTGGTGGAGACCGCCCGTGGCGCGGGCATTCAGGTGGTCTGGTTCCAGAATGGCTGGGATCCGGAGTATCGCGAGGCGGGCGGGCCGGGTTCGCCCAACTGGCACAAGTCCAACGCCCTCAAGACCATGCGCAAGCGACCCGAATTGCAGGGGCAACTGCTGGCCAAGGGTGGCTGGGACTATGCCCTGGTGGATCGGCTGCAGCCGGCGGCCGCCGACCTGGTGGTGCCCAAGACCCGCTACAGCGGCTTCTACAACACCCACCTGGACAGCCTGCTGCGCGCCCGTGGCATCCGCAACCTGGTGTTCGTCGGCGTCGCCACCAACGTCTGCGTGGAGTCGACCCTGAGGGACGGCTTCTTCCTCGAATACTTCGGCGTCTGTCTGCACGACGCCTGCCACCAGGCCGGGCCCCGTTCGGCCCACGAGGCCGCGCTGTTCAACATCGAGACCTTCTTCGGCTGGGTCGCCAGCTGCGCCGATTTCCACACCACCTTCGCCAAGGACTGAGCCACCATGCCCAAGCAAGCCGTGATCCCCGCCGGTACCGGTACCCCCATCGCCCCCTTCGTGCCTGGCAGCCTGGCCGATGGGGTGCTCTATGTCTCCGGCACTCTGCCGTTCGATGCCCAGAACAACGTGGTCCACGTCGGCGACGCCGCGGCCCAGGCACGCCATGTGCTCACCACCATCCAGGGCGTGGTGGAGGCGGCCGGCGGCACCATGGCCGACGTCACCTTCAACATGATCATGCTCACCGACTGGGCGAACTACGCCGCCATCAACGCGGTGTACGCCGAATTCTTTCCCGGCGAGAAGCCGGCGCGCTACTGCATCCAGTGCGGCCTGGTGAAGCCCGACGCCCTGATCGAGATCGCCAGCATCGCCCATGTCGGCTAGGCCGCGCTCCGTCTAGCCCTCTCCCTCTGGGAGAGGGCTGGGGTGAGGGAAGCCTCAACCACCCAACCTTCAAGGACCGCCCATGCACTTCGAACTCCATGGCCGCCAGGATCCGGCGGCCGAGACCCTGCTGCTCAGCTCCGGGCTGGGTGGCGCCGGGGCCTTCTGGGCGCCGCAACTGGCGGCCCTCGGCGAAAGATTCCGGGTGGTGGTCTATGACCAGACCGGCACCGGCAAGAGCCCGGCCGAATTGCCGGCGGACTACCGCATCCAGCATATGGCCGAGGACCTGCTGGCGCTGGCCGATCGCCTGGAACTCGACCGCTGCCTGTTCATGGGCCATGCCCTGGGCGGCCTGGTGGGACTGCAGGCCAGTCTGCTGCGGCCGGGCCTGATCCGTCGCCAGGTGCTGGTCAATGCCTGGAGCCGGCCCAATCCGCACACCGGGCGCTGCTTCGCCCTGCGTCAACGGCTGCTGCGCGACAGCGGCGCCGCGGCCTATGTCCAGGCCCAGGCGATCTTTCTCTATCCGGCCACCTGGATCGCCGAACACGGCGAGCGCCTGGCCGCCGACGAAGCCCATGCCCTGGCGCACTTCCCCGGTGAGGCCAATGTCCTGCGGCGCATCGGCGCCCTGCTGGCTTTCGACGTGGACGCCGAACTGGCGCGGATCGAGGTGCCGACCCTGGTGCTGGCCAACCGCGACGATGTGCTGGTGCCCTGGACCTCGTCCCAGCGCCTGGCCACGGGCCTGCCCCGGGCCAGCTTCGAATTGCTGGAGTGGGGCGGCCATGCCTCCAGCGTCACCGACCCCGCCACCTTCGACCGGGTGGTGCTCGACTATCTCAGCCAATCTTCCGAGGAATAGCGCCATGTCCGTTGCCCATGCCTTGCCGCCTGCCACGACGCCCGCCGCCCCGGTCGAACGCGACCTCTTCCGTGGGGCCATGGCGCGCCTGGGCGCCGCGGTCAATCTGGTCACCACCGATGGTCCGGCCGGCCCGGCCGGCTTTACCGCCACCGCCGTATGCAGCGTCAGCGACAGCCCGGCGACCCTGCTGGTCTGCCTCAACCGCGGCGCTTCGGTGCATCCGGCCTTCAGCGCCAACGGCGTGCTCTGCGTCAACGTCCTGGCCGCCGGCCAGCAGGCGCTGGCCAACCTCTTCGGCGGCAAGACCGCCATGGCCGAACGCTTCGCCGCGGCGCGCTGGACCCGCCTCGCCACCGGTGCGCCGGTGCTGGACGGCGCCCTGGTGGCCTGCGATTGCCGCATCGCCGGGGTGCAGTCGGTGGGCAGCCACGACCTGTTGCTCTGCGAGGTGCTGGGGGTGGCCGAGCCCGGTGGCGAAGGCGGATTGCTGTACTTCGACCGGCGTTATCACGAGCTGGCCTAGTGGGGGCTATCGGGCTTCGACGAGGGAGCCGTCTCAACCCAACCCATGACCGCCGTAGGTTGGGTTGAGCGCAGCGAAGCCCAACACCGCCACGCCGATCCGACACCCCAAAGCCTTCCCTGTCAGCCCTGACCGCACCCCCAGGCGCCACCCCGGTGCACGCTGACCGTTCGAGGTGCAGCGCACCAGCAGCGGATCCTGACTTTCTCCCTCAACCCGCTGTTTTGATTGGCTTTTATAGTTTTTACCAAATGGTCCAAAGATGGCACAACGGTTGCAATTTCACTGCTGCCGTCCTGCCCGGTGAACGTGCGTCGCGCTGTCTCCTTCCGTCCCACTCGTGAGGTCCGTCATGCCGCTGTCCAGTGTTCCCATCATCGATCTGGCCCCCTATTTCGCAGGCTCGACCGCCGGCAAGCAGGCGGTGGCCAAGGCCGTCGACCAGGCCTGCCGCGACATCGGCTTTCTGGTCATCACCCACCACCAGGTGCCCGACGAATTGGTCGAGCGCGTCTCGCGCCTGTCGCGGGCCTTCTTCGACCTGCCGCTGGCCGAGAAACGCAAGGCCGATCGACCGCGCCCGGATCAGGTACGCGGCTACAGCGCAGTGGCCGAGGAAAGCCTGTCCTACAGCCTGGAGGAGGCGGCGCCGGGGGATCTCAAGGAATCCTTTTCCATCGGGCCGCTGGATGTCCCGGAGACGGCCTACTACCGCGGTCCCGAAGCCGGGCCACACTTCGCGCCCAATGTCTGGCCCGCGGCCATTCCCGGCTTTCGCCAGGCCTATGCCGAGTATTTCGCCGCCATGAGCGATCTGGCGCGCACCCTGATGCGGCTCTTCGCCCTGGGGCTGGACTTGCCGGAGACCTACTTCGACAGCCGCATCGATCGCCACATCAGCATGTTCCGCACCCTCTGCTATCCCCACCAGAAGGAGGCGGCGCTGCCTGGCCAGCTGCGCGCCGGGGCCCATACCGACTACGGCAGCCTGACCATCGTCCGTCCCGACGACGCCCCCGGCGGCCTGCAGGTGCGCAATGCCGACGGCGAGTGGGTGGACGTGCCCAAGGTGCCGGGCAGCTTCGTGGTCAACATCGGCGACCTGATGATGCAGTGGACCAACGACCGCTGGGTCTCGACCCTGCACCGGGTGGTGAATCCACCGGCGGATGCCGGTTGCGACACCCGCCGCCAGTCCCTGGTGTTCTTCCACCAGCCCAACTACGACACCCTCATCGAATGCCTGCCCGGTTGCGCCACGCCCGGCACGCCGCCGCGCCATGCGCCCATCACCTCGGGCGACCACCTGAGATCCAAGTTCGTCAAGCAGACGACCTTTGGCGGTACCCAGACCGGCGTGCGGGTGGCCTGATGCCGAGTCTTTCCTACGTCAACGTCTTCGCCCAGGACGTGGTGGCCCTGAGCGGCTTCTACCAGCGGGTGTTCGGCTTCCCGGAGATCGAGGCGATCCGCTCGCCGATCTTTCGCGGCCTGGACACCGGCAAGACCGCCATCGGCTTCAA
>Ga0153990_1000015_pt1 | contig 116748 bp, 104 predicted proteins | sample TSNC074MetaG_FD_104739 | JGI IMG/M metagenome (GOLD analysis project Ga0153990, IMG submission 104739) | Attine ant fungus gardens microbial communities from North Carolina, USA - TSNC074 MetaG | ecosystem: Host-associated > Fungi > Mycelium > Unclassified | place: USA: North Carolina, Jones...
GAACTGGGCGTGGACTGCCTGCGCATCAACCCCGGCAACATCGGTCGCGAAGACCGGGTCCGGGCGGTGGTCGACGCGGCCCGCGAGCGCGGCATCCCGATCCGCATCGGCGTCAACGCCGGTTCGCTGGAAAAGGACCTGCAGAAGAAATACGGCGAGCCCACCCCGGAAGCCCTGGTGGAATCGGCCATGCGCCACGTCGACCACCTGGAGAAGCTGGACTATCCGGACTTCAAGGTCAGCGTGAAGGCCAGCGACGTCTTCATGGCCGTGGCCGCCTACCGCCAGTTGGCCACCCGCATCGAGCAGCCGCTGCACCTGGGCATCACCGAAGCCGGCGGCCTGCGTTCGGGTACGGTGAAGTCCGCCGTGGGCCTGGGCATGCTGCTGGCCGAGGGCATCGGCGACACCATCCGCATCTCGCTCGCGGCCGATCCGGTCGAGGAGATCAAGGTCGGTTTCGACATCCTGAAATCCCTGCGCCTGCGTTCGCGCGGCATCAACTTCATTGCCTGCCCGAGCTGCTCGCGGCAGAACTTCGATGTGGTCAAGACCATGAACGAGCTGGAAGGGCGCCTGGAGGACCTGCTGGTGCCCCTGGACGTCGCGGTGATCGGCTGCGTGGTCAACGGCCCCGGCGAAGCCAAGGAGGCCCATGTCGGCCTGACCGGGGGTACGCCCAACAACCTGGTGTACATCGACGGCAAGCCCGCCTCCAAGCTGAACAACGACAATCTGGTGGACGAGCTGGAAGGGCTCATCCGCCGCAAGGCGGCCGAAAAGGCCGAAGCGGATGCCGCGCTCATCGCGCGCAGCTGAAAGATCAAGGAATAAGGCCCTTTCGTGAGCAAGTCCCTGCAAGCCATCCGTGGCATGAACGATATCCTGCCGGAGCAGACCCCGGCCTGGCGCTACCTGGAACGTACCTTCGCGACGCTGCTCGACGGCTATGGCTACCACGAGATCCGTCTGCCCATCATGGAGTTCACCGAACTCTTCGCCCGCGGCATCGGCGAGGGCACCGACGTGGTGGACAAGGAGATGTACACCTTCCTCGACCGCAATGAAGAGTCCCTGACCCTGAGGCCGGAAGGCACCGCGGGTTGCGTGCGGGCCGTGCTCGAGCACGGCATGACCGGGGGTGGCCAGGTACAGAAGCTCTGGTACGCCGGCCCGATGTTCCGCTACGAGAAGCCGCAGAAGGGGCGCTATCGCCAGTTCCACCAGATCGGCGTGGAGGTGTTCAACCTGCCCGGTCCGGACATCGACGCGGAGCTGATCGTGCTCACCGCGCGCCTCTGGCAGCGCCTGGGGCTGACCGACGCCGTCACCCTGCAGCTCAACAGCCTGGGTTCCAGCGCCGATCGCGCGCGTTATCGCGAAGCCCTGGTGGCCTATCTGCAGGAACGCTTCGAGCAACTCGACGAAGACAGCCAGCGCCGCCTGACCACCAATCCGCTGCGCATCCTCGACAGCAAGAACGCCCAGACCCAGGCGCTGCTGCAGGATGCCCCGACCCTGGCGGACTACCTGGACGACGAATCCCGCGCCCATTTCGATGGCCTCAAGGCCCGCCTGGACGCCGCCGGCATCCGCTACCAGATCAATCCCAAGCTGGTGCGTGGCCTGGACTACTACGGCCGGACCGTCTTCGAGTGGGTCACCGACAAGCTGGGTGCCCAGGGCACCGTCTGCGCCGGTGGCCGCTACGACGGCCTGATCACCCAGTTCGGCGGCAAGCCCACCCCGGGCGTCGGCTTCGCCATGGGCGTCGAGCGCCTGGTGCTGCTGCTGGAAACCCTGGAGTGCCTGCCCGGTGATCTGCAGCGCCCCGCCGATCTCTATCTCTGCGCCTTTGGCGAGGCGGCCGAACTGGCCGGCCTCAAGCTGGCCGAGCAGCTGCGCGATGCCCGTCCCGACCTGCGTCTGCTGGTCAACGCCGGTGCCGGCAGCTTCAAGAGCCAGTTCAAGAAGGCCGACAAGAGCGGCGCGCTCTGGGCGATGATCCTGGGTGAGGACGAACTGGCCGCGCAACAGGTGGCGCTCAAGCCCCTGCGTGGCGAGGCGCCCCAGGAAAAGGTCGATTTCGCGGCCCTGGCCGCTCGTCTGGACGAGATTTTGCCCCCGGCCGGTTCCGGTCGCGGGAATTGAGGAGAACGGATTTGAGTTCCATCGACGACGACAATCTGGTGGTCGCCAAGGCCTGGTGGCAGCGTAACGGCAAGCCGCTGGTGGCCGGTGGCGTCATCGCCCTGGTGGCGGTACTCGGCTGGCAGGGCTGGCAGCGCTATCAGAACAACCAGGCGCAAGGCGCCTCGGTGCTCTATCAGCAGCTGGTGGAAGCCGCGCTGGCGCCCGGTGGCAAGGTCGACACCGCGCGGGTGACCGATACCTACGGCAAGCTCAAGCAGGATTATTCCGGCACCGCCTACGCCCAGTACGGCAGTCTCTTCGTCGCCAAGGTGGCGGTGGAGAACAATCGCCTGGACGACGCCGCCGCCGAACTCAAGGCCGTGGTGGACAAGCCCCACGATGCCGAACTCGGCGAGCTGGCGCGTCAGCGTCTGGCCCGGGTGCTGGCGGCCGAGGGCAAGGCCGAAGAGGGCCTCAAGCTGCTGGACGGCGAGGCGCCCAAGGCCTATGTCGCCAACCGCGAAGAATTGCGTGGCGATCTGCTGGTGGCGCTGAAGAAGCCGACCGAGGCCCGCGCCGCCTACGAAAAAGCCCGCGCCGCGCTGCCCAACGATGCAGCCGAAGGCGTGCTGCAGATGAAACTCGATGATCTCGCCAAAGGAGACGCCTGATGTTGCGCTGGAAGCCTATCGCGGTACTGGGTCTCGCCCTTGCGGTCGTCGGGTGCAGCAGCACCGGCAAGAAGGAATTGCCGCCGGCCGAGCTGAAGGACATCAAGGCCGAGGTCCGCCTGGATGAAGTCTGGAGTCGCTCGGTGGGCGATGGCCAGGGCAAGGAATACAACCGCCTGGTCCCGGCCGTGGACGGCCAGACCATCTTTGCCGCCGATGCCGATGGCCGGGTCATGGCGATGAATCGCGAGACCGGTGCGGTGCTGTGGAAGAAGGACCTGGACCTGCCGGTCTCCGGCGGCGTCGGAGTCGGCTCCGGTCTGGTGCTGGTCGGTACCCTGCGTGGCCAGGTCATCGCCCTCGACAGTGCCAGTGGCGACGAGAAGTGGCGTGCCCAGGCCTCCAGCGAGGTGCTGTCCGCTCCGGTCGTCAACAACGACGTGGTGGTGGTGCAGTCCCAGGACGACAAGCTGCAGGCCTTCGAGCTGGGCAGCGGTACCCGTCGCTGGATCTACGAAGACACCCAGCTGGTGCTGAGTCTGAGGGGCACCGGTGCCCCCCTGGTCACCAACCAGGTGGTGATGGCCGGCTTCGCCAGCGGCAAGGTGGTCGCCCTGGACGTGCAGCGTGGCCTGCCGCTGTGGGAACAGCAGATCGCCGTGCCCAAGGGCCGTTCCGAACTGGAGCGCATCGTCGACGTGGATGGCGGCCTGTCGCTGTCGGGCGACACCCTCTATGTGGTCAGCTACAACGGCCGCGTGGTCGCGCTCAATCCGGCCAACGGCCAGATCCTCTGGCAGCGTGACGCCTCCAGCTACGACGGCGTGGCCGAAGGCTTCGGCAACGTCTACCTGAGCCTGGACAACGGCACCGTGGAAGCCGTCGAGGAATCCTCGACCTCCGCGCTCTGGACCAATGCCGATCTGGCCCGTCGCCAGCTCACCGGGCCGGTGGTCTGGTCGAGCAACGTGGTGGTGGGCGACTACGCCGGCTACATCCACCTGTTGAGCCAGGTCGATGGGCGTTTCGTCGGTCGCACCAAGGTCGACGGTGACGGCGTCCGGGTACGGCCACTGGTCGTCGGCGATATGCTCTATGTTTACGGCAATGGCGGTAAACTCGTCGCCTATCGTCTGCGCTAGAAACTATTATCCTCAACCGATGGCCGCTACCGTGAAGTTCGGTAGCGGCCATCGTGTTTTCTGCTCTGGGAGAGCCGCATGGTTCCCGTAATTGCCCTGGTGGGGCGGCCGAACGTCGGCAAATCCACGCTTTTCAATCGCCTGACCAAGACCCGGGACGCCATCGTCGCCGACTTCGCCGGCCTGACCCGCGATCGCAAGTACGGCGAAGCCAAGTGGCAGGGACGCACCTACATCGTGGTCGACACCGGCGGTATCTCCGGTGACGAGGAAGGCATCGACCTGAAGATGGCCGAGCAGTCGCTGCAGGCCATCGAAGAATCCGATGCGGTGCTGTTCCTGGTGGACTCCCGCGACGGCATGACCGTCGCCGACCAGATGATCGCCGAGCACCTGCGCAAGAGAAACAAGCGCACCTTCCTGGTGGCCAACAAGGTCGACACCGTCGATCCCGAGATCGCCCGGGCGGAATTCAGCCCGCTGGCCATCGGCGATGCCTTTCCCATCGCGGCGGCCCACGGCCGTGGCGTGAACAACCTGCTGGAAGCCGCCCTGGGCGTCTTCCCCAAGGACGAGGTCGAGGTCGAGGAGCTCTCCGAGGAGCAGGTGCGGGCGGCCGCGGAAGAGGGCGGTGACGTCTTCCGCCGCGTGCAGGGCATCGACGAGGCCACCGGCATCAAGATCGCCGTGATCGGTCGACCCAACGTCGGCAAGTCGACGCTGGTCAACCGCATGCTCGGCGAAGAGCGGGTCATCGTCTATGACCAGGCCGGCACCACGCGCGACAGCATCTACATCCCCTTCGAGCGCAACGAAGAACGCTACACCCTGATCGACACCGCCGGCGTGCGCCGGCGTGGCAAGGTCTTCGAGGCGGTCGAGAAGTTCTCGGTGGTCAAGACGCTGCAGGCGATCCAGGACGCCAACGTGGTGATCTTCGTCATGGACGCCCGCGAAGGCGTGGTCGAGCACGACCTCAACCTGCTCGGCTTCGTGCTGGAGACCGGTCGTGCCCTGGTGATCGCCCTCAACAAGTGGGACGGCATGGAGTCCGGCGAGCGCGACTACGTCAAGACCGAGCTGGAACGCCGGCTGCTGTTCGTCGACTTCGCCGACATCCACTTCATCTCGGCGCTGCATGGCACCGGCGTGGGCCATCTGTACAAGTCGGTGCAGCAGTCCTTCGCCTCGGCCACCACCCGCTGGCCTACCAGCCGCCTGACCCAGATCCTCGAGGACGCGGTGCAGGAGCACCAGCCGCCGATGGTCAGCGGGCGCCGCATCAAGCTGCGCTATGCCCACCTGGGCGGCGCCAACCCGCCGCTGATCGTCATCCACGGCAACCAGACGGAAGCGGTGCCCAAGTCCTATACCCGCTACCTGGAAAAGACCTATCGCCGGGTGCTCAAGCTGGTGGGGACGCCGATTCGCATCGAATACCGCGGTGGCGAGAACCCCTTCGAGGGCAAGAAGAACACCCTCACCGAGCGCCAGGTCAACAAGAAGCGCCGGTTGATGAGCCACCACAAGAAGGCCGAGAAGAAGCGCAAGGACAAGCGGCGGTAAGCCGGTCGGGCGTTTTGAAGGGAAGGGGGCTAATAGCCCCCTTTCTCTTTGTTAGCGGATTCTGGCGAGGAGGCTCCTCGCGCGCCGAACTTCCCCCTCTCCCTTTGGGAAAGGGTTGGGGTGAGGGTGATCCCTGCGACGGCCTGGCAGTGAAAAAGATCGTAGACTTGTCCCCTTCGCGTCGCCAAGGGGTGACCTGACTGCCTGCGGTTGCCCTCACCCTGGCCCTCTCCCGGAGGGAGAGGGGATGTATGGATCAGGCCTTGTACCCAGGCTATGCCTAGACCGCTGGCTGGCTGATCGGCTTAGCACTACTTGCCCTCTCGCACAAAAAATCGCAGTCTGCCGATCTCCTTCCAGCCAGACCTGTGCCCGCGCGATGATCCAGAGCAAGCTTCCCGACCTCGCCGTCACCATCTTCACCCGCATGTCCCAGCTCGCCGCCCAGACCGGTGCGCTGAATCTGTCCCAGGGCTTTCCCGATTTCGATGGCCCGGCCGAGTTGCTCGCGGCGGTCGGTCGCCATGTCGCGGCCGGCCACAACCAGTACGCGCCCATGACCGGACTGCCGGCGCTGCGCCAGCAGGTGGCGGCCAAGGTCGCCGCCTTCTATGGCCGAGAGGTGGATGCCGAGACCGAGGTCACCATCGTCCCCGGCGCCACCCAGGGCCTGTTCTGCGCCCTGCAGACGCTGGTGCGGCCGGGTGACGAGGTGATCGTCTTCGATCCCTGCTACGACAGCTACGAGCCCTCGGTGCAACTGGCCGGCGGGCGCTGCGTGCACGTGCCCCTGGCGCTGCCGGGCTTCGGCATCGACTGGCCGGCGCTGGAGGCGGCCCTGAGTCCGCGCACCCGTGCCATCGTGCTCAATACCCCGCACAACCCCAGTGGCGCCCTGGTCAGCGCCGTCGAGCTGGACCGCCTGGCCGCGCTGATCCGCGGGCGCGATCTCTATCTGGTCAGCGACGAGGTCTATGAGCACCTGGTCTACGACGGCGAGCGCCATGCCAGCGTCATCGCCCACGACGAGCTCTATGCCCGCGCCTTCGTGGTCAGCTCCTTCGGCAAGACCTATCACGTCACCGGCTGGAAGACCGGCTACGTGGTGGCGCCGCCGGCGCTGTCGGCCGAGTTGCGCAAGGTGCACCAGTACGTGAGCTTCTGCGGGGTGACGCCAATCCAGGCTGCCCTGGCCGACTTCATGGCCGCCCATCCCGAGCATCTCAGCGAGCTGCCGGGCTTCTACCAGGCCAAGCGCGATCTCTTCTGCGATCTGCTGGGCAACTCGCGCTTCACCTTCCAGCGCGCCGCCGGCACCTATTTCCAGGTGGTCGACTACTCCGCCATCCGCCCGGAGCTGGACGACGTGGCCATGGCCGAATGGCTGACCCGCGAGCATGGCGTCGCCGCCATTCCGCTGTCGGTGTTCTACCAGGCGCCGCCCGCGGACCTGCGCCTGGTGCGCTTCTGCTTTGCCAAGCGCGAAGACACCCTGCGCCAGGCAGCGGAGCGGCTATGCGCGATCTGACTCCCATCCAGGACCTGCGCCTGGCGCTGGTGCAGAGCGAACTGGCGTGGCACGACCCGGCCGCCAACCGTGCCCATTTCGAAGCGCTGCTGAGGGACGTGGGCGAGACCGACCTGATCATCCTGCCGGAGATGTTCACCACCGGCTTTTCCATGGAATCGGCCGCGCTCGCCGAGCCCGCGGACGGGCCGACGGCGGCCTGGATGAGCGAACAGGCGCAGCGGCTCGGCGCGGTGGTCACCGGCAGCCTGATCGTGCGGGACGCGGCTGGACAGCACCGCAATCGCCTGCTGTGGGCGATGCCGGATGGCGAGTTGCAGCACTATGACAAGCGCCATCTGTTTCGCATGGCCGGCGAGCACGAGCACTATGCCCCGGGCGAGCAGCGACTGCGGGTGACGCTCAAGGGTTGGCGGATCCGCCCGCTGATCTGCTACGACCTGAGATTCCCGGTCTGGAGTCGCGCCCAGGACGACACCGATCTGCTGCTCTATGTGGCCAACTGGCCGGCGCCGCGGCGCGGCCACTGGAATCGCCTGCTGCCGGCACGGGCCATCGAGAATCTCTGCTATGTCGCCGCGGTGAATCGCATCGGCAGTGACGGCAACGGTCATCCCTATGCCGGTGACAGCCAGGTGCTGGACTTCCAGGGGGAGCCCCTGATCGACGCCGGCGCGGAATCCGGCATCTTCCACGCCACGCTGTCCGCTGCAGCCCTCACGGCCTATCGCGAGCGCTTTCCGGCGCAGCGCGATGCCGATGCCTTCCGCCTGGACTGATCAGGCCCAGAAGGGCGCTGGCTGGGCAGCATGCTGGTGGATCAGGGCGATGGCCTGGTCCACGTCCGCCGCGGTGGTGTAGCGACCCAGGCTGAATCTGTAGCTGCGCGCCGCCTGTTCGGCGGTCAGGCCGAGGCCCAGGAGCACATGGGAGGGCGCCGCCTTGGCCGAACTGCAGGCCGAGGTGGTCGAGAAGGCCAGCTGCTGCTGCAGCGCCGCGGTGTCCAGCGGCGTCGCAAAGGTCAGATTCAGGGTGTGGGGAATGCGCTGCCGGGCGCAGCCATTGAGCCGCATGCCGTTCAGGGTTTGTACCCCGGCCAGGAATCGCTCGCGTAACTGGCCGAGACGCTCGTTCTCTCGCGCCATGGCCTGGCCGGCGAGGGCGAAAGCGGTCCCCATGCCGACGATCTGGTGGGTGGCCAGGGTGCCGGAACGCAGCCCGCGCTCATGGCCGCCACCGTGGATCTGCGCCTGCAGGGCACCCTCGGCGCGCGGACCGACATAGAGGGCGCCGATGCCCTTGGGCCCATAGGTCTTGTGCGCGGAAAAGGACATCAGATCGACTTCCAGGCCGGCCAGGTCGATGGCGACCTTGCCGGTGGCCTGGGCGGCGTCCACGTGGAAGAGGGCGCCCCGGACGCGCACCAGCCGGCCGATGGCGTCGATATCGGTCAGGGTACCCAGCTCGTTGTTCACCATCATCAGCGAGACCAGGCAGGTGTCCGCTCGCCAGGCCTGGGCGACGGCCTCAGGGGTGATGAGGCCTGCCGCGTCTGGCGCCAGGTAGGTGACGGTGAAGCCCTCGGCTTCCAGCTGGGCGGCGGTATCCAGTACCGCCCGGTGCTCCAGGCAACTGGTGATCAGATGGCCATGCCCGCGACGCCGGGCCACGCCGAGCAGCGCGAGATTGTTGGATTCGGTCGCGCCGGAGGTCCAGATCAGCTGTTCGGGCCGGGCGCCAACCAGGTCGGCCACCTGCTGGCGGGCGGTGTCCACGGCGCGCTGGGCGTCGTTGCCGAAGGCATGGCCGCGAGAGGCGGGATTGCCGAAGACGCCCTGGCGCCCCATACAGCCCAGCATGGCTTCGATGACGACATCGTCGACAGGGGTGGTAGCGGCGTAATCGAAATACAGGGGATAAGCGTCCATGGCGGCCTCGGGCATTTGAATGGACCTAGGCTAACGCTGGCGCGCGTGAAGAAATTTGCTTTTTTATCGCTCGTTGAGCTTTCGAGCAGAATAGAATTCTCTCTAATAGCCGTTGTAGAGAAAATGAATTCATGGATCGCTTCGATCGCGCCATTCTCGAGATCTTGCAGCAGGACAGCACCCGACCGGTGGCCGATATCGCCGAGCGCATCGGCCTGGGTACCACGGCCTGTTGGCGGCGTATCCAGAAGCTGGAGGAGCAGGGCGTGATCCGCGCCCGGGTGGCACTGCTCGATCCCCGCGAGCTCAACGTGGGGGTGACGGTCTTCGTTTCGGTGCGCACCAATCAGCACGCCATGGACTGGCTGCAGCGTTTCCACGAAGCGGTGGCGGCCATTCCGGAGGTGGTCGAGCTCTATCGCATGGCTGGTGATACCGACTACCTGATGCGCATCGTAGTGCCGGACATCGCCGCCTACGACGGCGTCTACAAGCGGCTGATCCAGGTACCGGGATTGCTGGACGTCAGCTCCAGCTTCGCCATGGAGCAGATCAAGTACAGCACCGCCTTGCCGCTGGATTATGTGCGGTAGGAGGATTGGGCTATCGCGGCCATGGGCCGCTCCTACGGGGTATGGATCAGGCCTGTAGAAGCGGCCCCTGGCCGCGACACCTCAGCGATAGGCGCTGACCTGATCCAGCAGGGTGATGTCGTCGGCCGGTAGTTGCAGCCGGGTGGCGGCCACCAGGTCGTCGAGCTGGGTCTGGGAGGTGGCGCTGGCGATCGGCGCGGTGATGCTGGGGCGGGCGATCAGCCAGGCCAGGGCGACCTGGGCCGGGGTGGCGTCGTGCTTCTCGGCGATCTCGTCGAGGCCGGCCAGGATGGCCATGCCGCGTTCGTCCAGGTAGCGCTTGACCATCTCCGCGCGCGACCCCTGCAGATCGTCCTTGGTGCGGTACTTGCCCGTCAGGAAGCCGCTGGCCAGGGAGAAGTAGCTGATCACGCCCAGGCCGAGTTCCTTTACCACGGGTTCCAGCTCGGCCTCGTAGTCCTGGCGGGCATGCAGGTTGTAGTGGGGCTGCAGGCTCTGGTAGGCCGGCACGCCCAGGCGCTCGGCGACCTGGGCCGCTTCACGCAGGCGCTGGCCGCTGTAGTTGGAGGCGCCGATCACCCGCACCTTGCCCTGTTCCACCAGCCGCGCGAAGGCGCCCAGGGTTTCCTCCAGCGGGGTGTCCTCGTCGTCGCAGTGCGCCTGATAGAGGTCGATGCGATCGGTCTGCAGGCGCTTGAGCGAGGCTTCCACTGCCTGCTGCACATAGCTGGCCTTGAGGCCCTTGCGACCCTCACCCATGTCCATGCCCAGCTTGGTGGCCAGGATCACCTGGTCGCGCTTGCCGCTGCGGGCGAACCACTTGCCCAGCAGGGTCTCGGATTCGCCCCCGCGGTTGCCCGGTGCCCAGCGCGAATAGACGTCGGCGGTGTCGATGAAGGTCAGGCCCGCCTCGAGCAGGGCATCCAGCATGCGAAAGGACTGGGCTTCGTCCAGGGTCCAGCCAAAGACATTGCCACCAAAGCAGAGCGGGGGCACCTGGAGATCTGAGTGGCCAAGGGTACGAGTGTGCATGGAATCCTCATCCGGTTGGGGGAGTCATGCAGGTTACGACCGATGGCTGCGGCTCAAGGTTCGAGGCGCGGAGGCCCGGGCCACTCCCGCAGGGGGAGGGGTTTGCCGAGGGCATAGCCCTGGGCGTAGTCCACGCCGATGGTGCCGAGCAATTCGAAGGTGGCCTGGGACTCGACGAATTCGGCGATGGTCTCGGCGCCGAGGTGGTGGGCGACCTGGTTGATGGATTCGACGATGGCGCGATCCAGCGGATCCTGGTCGAGGCTGCGGATGAAGCTGCCGTCGATCTTCACGTAGTCGACGCGGAAGTGCTTGAGGTAGGCGAAGGAGCTGAGGCCGGCGCCGAAATCATCCAGGGCGATGCGGCAGCCGCGTTCGCGGACCTGGCTGATGAGCGCCGAGGCCACCGAGAGCTTGTTGATCACTGCGGTCTCGGTCAGCTCGAAGAGCAGGCGCTGCGGATCCAGCGGCGAGGCGGCGATCAGCTCCAGCAATTCGGGCAGGAAGTCGGGATCGCTCAGGCTGTTGCCCGAGAGATTGATGCCCACGTGCAGCCCGGGTCGCTCCTGCAGCCAGGGCACCAGTTCCACCAGCACCTGACGCACCACCCAGCGGTCGATGCTGCTCATCAGACCGAAACGCTCGGCGGCCGGGATGAAGGTGGCTGGCGAGATCAGCTGGCCCTGGACATCGCGCAGGCGCAGCAGCAACTCGACATGCTGCGCCGCGCCGCCACGGCTCCGGGTGGGGACGATGGTCTGGGCGTGCAGTTCGAAGCGATGCTGCTCCAGGGCCTCGCGCAGGCCGCTGGCCATGAGGATCTCGCGGTGCTGGCGCTCGACGTCCTCGCTGCCGGCGCGATAGAGCGCCGCGCGATTGCGCCCGGCGTGCTTGGCGGTATAGCAGGCCACGTCGGCCTGGCTCATCAATTCGGCCGGGCTCGGGGTTTCGGCGGTGATGGCGACGATGCCGGCACTGGCGCCGACGTCGTAGATCCGGCTCTGCCAGTTGAAGCGCACGGCGCCGATGCTGGCGATGAGCTTTTCGGCGACGGCCTCGGCCTGCACCAGATCGCAGTCGCGCAGCAGCAGGGCGAATTCGTCACCGCCGATCCGCGCCACGGCATCCGAGCCGCGCAGGGAGTCCCGCAGCAGGGTGCCCAGTTCGCGTAGCAGCAGATCCCCGGCGGCATGGCCGGCGGAGTCGTTGACCACCTTGAAGCGATCGAGGTCGATGAAGCACAGCGCGTGCTGGACGGTCCCGGCCTGGGCCTGCTGCCAGGCGGCGTCCAGCTCCTGCTCGAACTTCAGCCGGTTGTAGAGGCCGGTCAGGGCGTCGTGGGAGGCGTTGTAGCTCAGCTCGCGCTGCAGATTGCGGGCGTGGGTGACATTCTGGAACACCAGCACCGCGCCGATGATGCGGCCATCCACCGTACGCACCGGCGCGGCCGAATCCTGCACCTCGTGCCTATCACCCTGGCGGCTGAGCAGCACCGCGCCCTCGTCCAGGGAGGTGATGGTCTGCTCGCGCAGGCAGCGGGTCACCGGACTGGGCAGGACCTCGTCGCTCTGGCTGTCGTGGATGAGGAACACCTCTTCGTGGGGCCGGCCCCGGGCATCCGCCAGCGACCAGCCGGTGAGCTGCTCGGCGACCGGATTGAGAAAGAGGATGCGCCCATCCATGTCGGTGGTCAGCACGGCGTCGGCGATGGAGGCCAGGGTGACCTGCAGCCGTTCCTTTTCCTCGTAGAGCGCCGTGGTCAGCTGATGGTGCTCGGTGACGTCGCTGTTGCTGCCGACCAGGCGTACATGGCCGTCGGCCTCGACCACCGAGATCAGCTCGGAGCGGATATGGCGCACCTCGCCGCCGGGGCCGCCGCGGTTGATGCGGAAGTTGAAGGTGTAGAACATCGACTCGCTGGCGACCTTGTCGAACACCTCCAGCGAACGCGCCTTGTCGTCCGGGTGGATGAAGGTGAGCCAGAAGTCCATGTCTCGACTGAGATTGTCGGGGGCAATGCCGTAGAGATCTCTCAGCCGCGCATCGGCATTGAAGCCCGGACTGCGGGTATCCCATTCCCAGATGCCGACGTTGCTGGCACGGATGGCCAGCTGCAGCCGCTCGCGGAGCCGGGCGTTGGTCGCCTCGGCCCGGCGCTGGGCGTCGATGTCGCGGGCCTGCAGCAGATAGCCGGTGAGCAGGTCGCCATCATCATGGTCGGGCGACAGGGCCAGTTGCATCCACAGTCCCTGGCCGTCGCGGTGCAGCAGCCGGCGGGTCTGCTCGCCTTCCTCGATCGTCAGGGGTTCTTCGCCATCGGCGATCAACTCCTTGAGCGACCGGCCGTCGAGGCTGTGGCGCGGATAGCCGAGCATGGCCTCCAGTGCGGCATTCACCTGACTCAGACGGCCCTCCACCGACAGCAGCGCCATGCCATAGGGCGCGGCGCTCAGGGCATGGCGAAAGCGTGCCTCGTTGCGCGCCAGGCGCTGGTTGTGGTGACGGCTCTGCTGCACGGCGGCGGCCAGCAGCAGCGGAGGAATCTGCATCAGGGCCACGGGAATGTAGGTCAGGGCTTCCTGCACCAGGGTGGCGCCGCGAACGCCGAGCAGATAACCGTGGGCCACCAGGTAGGTGAAGATCAGGATGTTCAGGCCGCCGACCACCGCGGTACCCAGGGCGGTGAGCCTCAGGGTCATCAGCAGCAGCAGGGTGGAGACGTAGACGAAGGGGTAGGGCACATAGGCCAGCAGGCCGAGCACCAGCACGGGGCTGATCAGCAGCAGGACGATGAACTCGCGGGCACCCTGACGACTGAATTGCCGCCACTGCAGCGGGCGGCCGAGAAAGGCGAGGGGCATCATCACCAGCAGGCCGAGGGCGTCGCCGAGGTACCAGTGCAGGGCCACCCGCAGCAGCTCGGGATTGCCCTGCTGAGCGGCGATCAGGGTGCCCAGGGCGGTACCGGCCAGGGGCGTCACCAGCACCCCATAGAACAGCAGTCGGCCCATGGCCGCGACATTGCGTTCGGGATGGAGGATGCGGCCATGCAGCAGCCAGGCGCCGAACAGGATCTCGGCCAGATTGGGTAGGGAATAGAGCGCGCCGATGGCCGGGTCCCCACTGAAGGGCAATTCGGCCAGGGCGCCGGCCAGCCAGACCGCCAGCAGTTGCAGCGGCCAGCGCCGGGGCGCCGAGCGCAGCAGCCAGGCGATCGCCAAGCCATTGGGCAACCAGAGGGTGGCCACGGTGGAGGACGCCTGGCGGGTGAAGAGGATGCACAGGACCGAACTGATCAGGAACAGCAGCGCCAGCGCGGTGGCGTCACGCAGCAGAGAGGTGTTTCGCGACAGAGTGAAGGTCATTGCCTATCCAGACAAGCTGCCCGGCTGGCCGAAGCGGGCAGGCGAGACGGTCCCTAGGAAGCGGGGAGTATCTCCGCTGATTCGCCATAAAAAAAGGGAACACCGACAGGTATTCCCTTTGGTTTGACGAATGTCAGTTTCAGGCGGCCTTGGCCTGGGCCTGGGTCACCGCGCGATTCAGGGCGCTAAGCAGGGCGCGGAAGCTGGCGGTGGTGATGTTCTCGTCGATGCCGATGCCATGCAGCGGACGCTGACCTTCCAGGCGGACCTCGATGTAGGAAGCGGCCTTGGCGTTGGCGCCGGCGCCGATGGAGTGCTCGTGGTAGTCCATGATTTCCACCGCCTGCGGCAGGCTGGCGACCAGGGCTTCCAGCGGGCCCTTGGCGGTGCCGTGCCAGTGCTCGGTACGACCTTCGACGGCGACCTTGATGTCGACGGTGGAGGTGCCGTCTTCCTCGCGCAGCTTGTGGCTGACCAGGGCGTAGGGGCTCTTGGCCTGCAGGTATTCCTGTTCGAGCAGGGCGTGGATCTGCGCCGCGGTCATCTCCAGGCCCAGGCGATCGGTTTCGCGCTGCACCACCTGGCTGAATTCGATCTGCATGCGGCGCGGCAGGCTGATGCCGTATTCCTGTTCCAGCAGGAAGGCGATACCGCCCTTGCCCGACTGGCTGTTGACGCGGATGACCGCCTCGTAGTCGCGGCCGATGTCGGCCGGGTCGATGGGCAGGTAGGGCACTTCCCAGAGGGCGTCCGGCTTCTGCTGGGCGAAGCCCTTGCGGATGGCATCCTGGTGGGAACCGGAGAAGGCGGTGTGGACCAGATCGCCGACATAGGGATGGCGCGGGTGCACCGGCAGCTGGTTGCACTCCTCGACGGTCTTGCGCACGGCGTCGATGTCGGAGAAGTCCAGCTCGGGGTCGACGCCCTGGGTGTAGAGGTTGAGCGCCAGGGTCACCAGGCAGACGTTGCCGGTGCGCTCGCCATTGCCGAACAGGCAGCCTTCGACGCGATCGGCGCCGGCCATCACCGCCAGTTCCGAGGCGGCGACGCCGGTGCCGCGGTCGTTATGGGTGTGGACGCTGATCAGCACGCTGTCGCGGCGGTCGATGTGGCGACCGAACCATTCGATCTGGTCGGCGTAGTTGTTGGGCGTGGCGCACTCGATGGTGGCCGGCAGGTTGAGGATCAGCTTGTTGGCGGGGGTCGGTGCGAACACCGCGATCACCGCGTTGCACACCTCGACGGCGAAGTCGGTCTCGGTGGAGCTGAACACCTCGGGGGAGTACTCGAAGCCCCACTGGGTCTCCGGCCGCTCGGCGGCCAGGCGCACGATGGTCTGGCCGGCGGCCACGGCGATGGCCTTGACGCCGGCCTTGTCCTGGCCGAAGACGATGCGGCGGAAACTCGGCGCGCAAGCGTTGTAGTAGTGGACGATGGCGCGCTTGGCGCCCTTGAGCGATTCGAAGGTGCGCTCGATGAGGTCGTCACGGGCCTGGGTCAGCACCTGGATGGTGACGTCGTCGGGGATGTGACCGCCCTCGATCAGCTCGCGGACGAAGTCGAAGTCGGTCTGGGAGGCGGAGGGGAAGCCCACCTCGATCTCCTTCAGACCCACGGCGACCAGGCACTTGAAGAAGGCCATCTTCTTCTCGGCGTCCATCGGCTCGATCAGCGACTGGTTGCCGTCGCGCAGGTCGGTGGACAGCCAGATCGGCGCCTTGTCGATGACCTTGTCCGGCCAGGTGCGGTCGGGCAGGGCGACGGGCGTGAAGGGACGGTACTTCTGCGAGGGGTCTTTGAGCATGGTCATGGCGATTCTTTCCTTGGGCGTGGTCGGGACTTACGAAGCGAGCGCGGTCGAGCTTCGCAGTCGTGGACTGACCAGTCGCAGGCAGCGGTGCTGCCGGAGGAGGATGAGGGTATGGGCGTTGTGCATGGCGCTTACGTTAGTCCGCGCAGGGCAGGTCTCGCAATGTTCTTTTTGAAATTGGCAGGAATGTTCGATCAGCGCGATTTGGTGATGATTTATTGCTGGACGGGGCTGGTTATTGGTGATTTCTAAAAGAACGGGGTGGTGTTTTTTGTGTAACCCGAAATCGCCGGGGCGATCCCTGGCGTCGGGTTGGGGTCAATGCTGGACGATTCCCGGCAACCGAACGGAAGGAAGGCGTCCATGAAGACTCTGGTGCTGGCAGGGCTGGCGACCACCCTGATCGCCGGCTTGGCGTCGGCGGCCCAGGCCGCCGACAACCCTCTGGAGGCGGAACGCTGGAAGACGCGACCGCTGATCCTGGTGTCGCCGACGGCGAAGGATCCCCAGGTCGCGAAGCTTCGCGAAGAACTGGCGCAGCCGGCCAATCGCGAAGCCTTCGTCGAGCGGGAAATGGTGCTCTATACGGTGGTAGGTGACGCCGGCAGCCGCAACGACGAGCCGCTGCGGCCGGAGCAGACCCGGGCGCTGCTCAAGGCGCTGGACGCCCGCGCCGGCCAGCCGGCAACGCTCTATCTGGTGGGCAAGGACGGCGGGGTCAAGGTGCGGGAGCAGCAGGATTGGTCGCTCAAGGCGCTGTTCGGCACTATCGACCGGATGCCGATGCGGCGGTAGTCGTGGCTTTCTCACCCCGGCCCCCTCCCAGGGGGAGAGGGGGTTCTCCGAGGCGATCCGGACGCCGTGTAGGTGGACAACGGCGCAGCCTTGTCCCCGTGGGAGCGCCGAGCCACCGGAAACATTGCGGGCTGAGTGCCTGAGCTGATCGCGGCCATGGGCCGCTCCTACAGGCTCCGATGTGACCATAGGAGCGGCCGCATCGGCGGACCGCCATGGCCGCGATAAGTAAGGTGGCGTGCCGTCAGTGGAAAACGCTGGCGCGGTTTTCCACGCTACGGGGCTGGGTTTTTCCCTCACCCCAGCCCTCTCCCAAAGGGAGAGGGGGTTTTTTAGGCCATCCGGACGCCGTGTAGGGTGGACAACGGCGCAGCCTTGTCCACGCGGGAGTGTCGGAGCTGATCGCGGCCATGGGCCGCTCCTACAGGCTCCAATGTGACCGTAGGAGCGGCCGCATCGGCGGACCGCCATGGCCGCGATCAGTAAGGTGGTGTGCCGTCATTGGAAAACGCTGGCGCGGTTTTCCACGCTACGGGGTTGCAGTTTTCCCTCACCCCAGCCCTCTCCCGGAGGGAGAGGGGGCCTGTCGAGGCAGCCGGATGCAGCGTAGGTTGGATTGGGCTTCAGCGATGTGGCTACTTCAACCCAACCTATTGCGTGAGGATAATAGGCGTCCCAGCCTTCAGGCGTAGACGTACGGCCCACCCTGCTCCAATGCCCGCTGATAAGCCGGACGCGCGTGGATGCGCTTGAGGAAGTCCACCAGCTTGGGGCGCTTGCCGTTGTCCAGGCCGGCGCGGCTGGCGGCGGCTTCCAGGGGGAAGCTGAGCTGGATGTCGGCCGCGGTGAAGCTATCGCCGACGAACCAGCCGCTTTCGCCCAGCTGGCTTTCCAGGTAGTCCAAGTGCAGGTCGAGCTGGGGCTGGATGAAGCTGGCCGTAGCCTTGGCGGCGATGCCCTTGGCGATGGGCCTGGCAAAGAAGGGCATGGGCGAGGTGGCGATGCGGTCGAACACCAGCTTGAGCAGCAGCGGGGTCATGGCCGAGCCTTCGGCATAGTGCAGCCAGTAGGTGTAGCGCACGAACTCCGGGCTGTCCTGGGCGGGCAGCAGTTGCGGACCGTAGCGCCGCGCCAGGTAGTCGACGATGGCGCCGGACTCGGCCAGGGTCAGGTCGCCGTCGACGATCACCGGCGACTTGCCCAGCGGATGCACCTTGCGCAACTCCGGCGGGGCGAACAGGCCGCCCGCTGCTCGCTCGTAGCGTTGCACCCGATATTCGATACCGAGCTCTTCGAGCAGCCAGAGCACCCGCTGGGAGCGGGAGTTGTTCAGGTGGTGGACGACGATCATGGTCTTTCCTTAGGCCGGAGGCGGGTCAGGGCGCCGGGGTGCCCGGTTCGCCGAGGGAGGTCATGGCCTCGGTCGGCTCCAGCCGCATGCGGAAATCGCGTCCGCTCGGGTGCTGGAACACATGGAGGCCGAATTCCGGGAGGATGGAGAGCAGGTGGTCGAAGATGTCCCCCTGGATGCCCTCATATTGCGCCCACACCGTGGTGTTGGTGAAGCAGTAGATCTCCACCGGCAGACCCTCGCTGGAGAGTGGCATCTGGCGCACCAGCAGGGTCATGCCCTGGTGCACTCCGGGATGGGCGCGCAGATAGCGTTCCACATAGGCGCGAAAGGTCCCCAGGTTGGTGACCCGGCGGGTGTTGACCGGCTCCTGGCCGCGTTTTTCCAGCTTGCGATTCCAGTCCGCCAGTTCCTGTTCCTTGGCGGTGAGGTAGTCGTCCAGCAGGTTGAAGCGGTGCAGGTGCTCGCGCTCGGCGTCGCTGAGGAAGTGCACGCTGTTCTGGTCGATGTTGAGCGCGCGCTTGATCCGTCGGCCACCGGCTTCCTGCATGCCGCGGTAGTTGCGGAAGGAGTCGGTGATGAATCTCTTGGTGGGGATGGTGGTGATGGTCTTGTCGAAGTTCTGCACCTTGACCGTGTGCAGGGCGATGTCGATGACGTCGCCGTCGGCGTTGAGCTGGGGCATCTCGATCCAGTCGCCGACGCGGATGATGTCGTTGCTGGAGATCTGCACGCTGGCCACCAGGGAGAGCAGGGTGTCCTGGAAGATCAGCAGCAGCACCGCGGCCATGGCGCCGAGGCCGGAGAGCAGGATCAGCGGCGAGCGGTCGATCAGGGTGGCGATCATCAGGATGACCGCGATGGCGTAGATGACGATCTTGCTGACCTGGACATAGCCCTTGATCGGCTTGAGCCGTGCCGAGGGCCGCCGCGAATAGAGCACGTTGACCACGTTCAGGGCGCTGCCCAGGGCCAGGGCGATGGTCAGCACGATGAAGGCGCTGCAGACGTTCTGCACCACGGTGACCAGGGCCTCGGGACGCCCGGGCACCAGTTCGATGCCGATCGACAGCACCAGGGCCGGGACGATGTTGGCCAGCCGGCCGATGACGCGGTGGTGATTGAGCTCCTGGTCCTGACCGAAGGAGGTGCTGCGCAGCAGGCGATAGAAGCCGCGCACCAGGATGCGCTTGACGATCCAGTTGAGCACCCAGGCCGCCAGCAGCAGGCCGAGGCAGGCGACCAGGGTGAGCAGTTGCGGGTGTTTTTCGAGGTCGTCGATCAGGTTGGTCAGGGCCGTGGGCATAGGGGGTCTCTTGACGGGATACTACGGGCGCCACGTTAGCAAAGCTGCGCCCAGCATGCCGTATTCGGCGCCTGTGCTCGGTCCAAGGTTCAGCCCTTCCAGGAAAAATTCCATGCGCGTTCTCCCTGCCTTTTTCACCCTCGTCGCCGTGCTGCTGCTAGCCGGTTGCGCCGGACGTCCCTTCGGACCGCCGACCCTGGACGATCGCCTGGCCGACCTCGGCTATCGGCAGGGCGCGGCCATGGACACCATCCTGGGCTTCGATCTGTCCGGCTGGCACTACCTGGACACCCGGCACCTGGCGCTGGGCACCGGGTTGGGCCGCGCCTACCTGGTGGACTTCGCCGTGCCCTGCCGCAATCTGGCCGCTGGCAATCGCCTCGGCTATCGCTCGCGGGCTGCCGGCCTGCGCCCGGGTGACGTCCTCGTCTCCACCGATGCCCGGGGCAACCGTATGGAGTGCCCCATCGGCGGGCTGTATCGCCTCGATCCCTGGCGCTGAAATCCCATGATCCTGACCCTCGGCCACTCCAATCATCCGCTGGCGCGCTATGTCGAGCTGCTGCAGGCGCAGGGGGTGACGGCGGTGGCCGATGTGCGCTCCCAACCCTATAGCCGCCATGTGCCCCAGTATCGCCGCGAGGCCCTGCGCGACGGTCTGGCCGCGGCGGGGATCGCCTATGTGTTCTTGGGCCGGGAGCTGGGCGCGCGCAGCCCGGACCCAGCGCATTATGAGGATGGACAGCTGCGCTATGACCGCCTGGCCGCCAGCGCGCCGTTCCAGCAGGGATTGCTGCGGCTGGAGCAGGGCCAGGCGCGCTGGCGCATCGCCCTGCTGTGCGCCGAGCGCGATCCCCTGACCTGTCACCGGGGCCTGCTGGTGGCGCCCTGCCTGGTGCGGCGGGGCTTGGCAGTGACCCATATCCATGCGGACGGTCGGCTGGAATCCCAGGCCGAACTGGAGGACCGGCTACTGGCCACGACTGGGCTGGCGGATGGCGATCTGTTCAGCTCGCGAGAGGAGCGGCTGCAGCAGGCCTATGCGCGCCATGGCTGGGGCTAGGAAAGAAAAGCGAATTTAGCGCTCGACCGGCTCGCGCTTCTTCCACCAGCCGGCATAGAGGCCGATGGGATAGACACTGACCAGCACGGCGTAGACCACCCAGGTGCGCCAGGACCAGGCCGACAGCACGAACCCCTGGGAGAAGCCGACCAGCAGGTAGCAGGCCGCGGCGACCAAGAGGATGCTGCCGAGGGCACTGCCGAAGCGGGGTTTCTCAGTCATGGCGTCGGCTCCAGGCCCGGGCGGCCGCAGGAAAGAAAGGGCGTTCCTTTTAAGCCGAAGCCGGCTGTCTGGCAATGCCTGCGACTGCTACCAATTGTTTGCCACTGCTCAGGGCTTGAAGGCGCCGATGAAGATGCTCGGATCGACGCGCACGTCGTTGAGGCTGACATTCCAGTGCAGGTGCGGCCCGGTCGCGCGCCCGGTGCTGCCGACGCGACCGACCACCCCGCCGCGGGGCACCTCCTGGCCGACCTGGACGTCAACGCGGGAGAGGTGACAGAACATGCTGATCAGCCCCTGGCCGTGGTCGACGAATACCGTCTTGCCATTGAAGAAGTAGTCGCCCACCAGCACCACCTTGCCGGCGGCGGGCGCCTTGACCGGGGTGCCGGCGGGCACCGCGAAGTCCAGGCCGGAATGCGGATTGCGCTCCTGGCCATTGAAGAAGCGACGCAGGCCGAAGGGGCTGGAGAGCGGGCCGTCCACCGGCTTGTCGAGGAGCAGGTTGCTGGGCTGGTTCGGCGAGAACAGCCGGTAGGCGGCCTGCTGTTCGGCGAGTTCGCGCTCGAAGCGCTTGAGGTCCTCGGGATTGGGCGTGACCTGGCGCTGGTTCTTCAGGGTGATGCGCTGCTCGGCATAGTGGCGGCTACCGACCGTGAAGGCCTGGGGTGCTGCGCCGGCGACCTCCAGCGGCTGGCGACCCGCGGCGGTGCCCAGGGGGATGCCGACGATGGCCACCCAGCCGTTGCCGTCCTTGACCACCAGCACCGGCTTGCCCTGGTAGCGCACCCGCGGCGCCGCGTCGCCGGGGATCGGCACCACGGCGACGCCACCCGGCACGGGCTTGTCCAGCAGGCGTTGCAGGTAGGTACCGGCGTGGGCGGGCAGGGCGAGGAACAGGCAGCAGAGCAGGGGCAGCAGGCGGGACATGGGGTTTTCCAACGGCGAAAACGCCCATGCTGGAGCAGGCGAGGGCCGCAGGGCAAGGCGCCCGCAGCCCGCTTCGTCAGTTGGGCACGATCTTGTAGAGCACGGTTTCCAGCGCCGGCTTCTGCTTGGGATCGAAGAAGCTCATCTCGGGGATGCGCGAATCCGTGACATAGACGGTGCCATCCGGTCCGCGGCCGAAGGTGTCCGGCCAGATCAGCTTCTTGTCCCGCACCAGGGTGGTGAGCTGGCCGTTCTCGCGGATCTTCACCGCATGGTCTTCCACCGCGCTGACATAGAGGCGTCCTTGCGGGTCCATCAGCAGGCCATCGGCCGGACCGTTCTCGCCGACCTTTTCCACCTTGGCCGGCAGGCTGGCGAGGTCGTCGCCCTGCAGCGCCGCGGTGGCGATGCGGTAGAGGGTATTGCCCTTGACCGCCTGCCAGTAGAGGTAGTCGCCTGCCGGGGAGAGGGCGATGCCGTCGGCGGAGAATTCCACGCCGCGGCCATCCGGACGCATCAGCGGCTCGCCATCGGCCTTGACCTTGACGCCCTTCTCGGCCTGGGTGCTTGGATCGCCATCCAGGGCGCGTCGCGCCTTGCCGCTCTCCAGATCCAGAACCACCAGGGCGCCGCGGGCACCGGAATCGGTGATATAGGCGTGGCGACCGTCCGGGCTGAATCTCACGTCGTTGAGGTAGCTGCCCTGGGGCGCCACGCTCTCGTCCAGCGCATAGACTTTGCTCACCTGGTTGCTGGCCAGGTCGATCTTGACCAGCTTGGGTGCGCCGGGCACCACCAGCGCCTGGGCCGGAGCGCCCGGATCGATCACCCAGAGACTGCCGCGACCGTCGGCCACCACGGATTGCACGCAGACCCAGTGGTTGCCCGGGGTCAGCTCGTCGCGCTTGGCATTGCGCCAGCCGTTCCAGGCCGGGTCCGGATAGGGCACCAGGCTGCCATCGGGCTTGAGTTCAGCGACCGAGACCTCGCTGTCTTCGGTCCAGCGGGGGAAGTTGACGAAGATCCGTCCGCTCTCGCTGACGGTGACGCCGGTGACCTGGTGATCGAAGCTGGCGACCTTTTCCAGTTTGGCGCTGGATTCGGCGGCCAGGGCGACCGGTGCCAGGGGCAGGGCGGTCAGCAGGGTGGCCAGGGCGAGGCGGGAGAGGGCGGGTCTGGGCATGGCGGATTCCTGATGGGTGACCGGAAGGGCCGGTCCTGCAGGTACGACTGCGCCAGGCGCCTGGAAGATCGCCGGGGCCGACGGCCGGCCGGCCCTGGCCCCGGCGGGAACGTCCGTGGAAATCCCGGGGTCCTCCTTCAAACCCCAAGGGAGAAGACCATGCCTCGTCTCATCACCAGCAGCCTGGCCCTGCTGACCCTCGGCGCTCTGCTCGCCGGTTGCGACAAGTCGCCGGAAACGCCACCACCCCAGCGCAGCGAGGTGGTGCAAAAGAGCGCGCCGGGCAGCGATCCGGCTACCCAGTCACCCGAGCGAACCGTGGAGCAGCCCCGCCAGTAGGGCTCAGCTCGCCGGCACGCCCTGCTGCCAGACGTCCCAGTGTTCGACGATCTCCTGCACCAGCGGATTGCCGGTGCGATAGAGATTTTCCAGCGCCGGGGCGAAACCGCCCTGCTTGGCGTAGTCGAGCAGGTTGTCGACCTCGGAGGCGCCCTTGGCCGGGCGGTCGAAGTCCGAGCCGGCACGGACCACCGCCAGGCGCTGCAGGTCGACCTTGCCCAGGCGGCTGGCGCGCAGCAGGGCCTCGTAGGTGGCGTTGTCCTCCTGCTGGGTGGTGCAGTAGCGGCCCTGGCCGTTGGTGAGCAGGCGGGTCCATTCCTCGGCGCGTTCGGAGAGGCGGGTGCCGGAATACCAGGTGTCGCCGGCCAGGGTGTCGCAGCGGGTCACCACCGGCGGCTGGTTGGCCGGGGCGTAATCGTAGCGTTGGCGCCAGGCCTTGGATTCCGCGCTCTCGGTCAGCTCGGCCTGGCGGGACAGGGCATAGGCCTTGTCCCTCAGCCGCACATTGAGTTCGAACACCTCGGTCTTGTAGTCCAGTGGCGGTTTCTCGCCCGGCCCCCGGGTGTTGATGCCCAGATAGCCGGTGGGCCAGTCCTTGGGCACGTCGCGGGGATCGAGCTCCCACTGGATGCCGAAGTCCACCAGGTAGCGCGCCCAGGCGGTGGTGCCCAGGGTGCCTTCCTTGGGACTGATCCCGGCGATGCCGGCGATCAGGAAGTAGGTCTGTTTGAGGTCGAACTTGGGCGACAGGGTCAGCGCCAGGGTCGAGGCGGCGGCGTTGGCGTGCCCCATTCCAGTGGTCATCAGGCACACCCGTGCCTCATTGCAGAGCACATCCGGATAGTCGGCGGAGAGCCCGTCGACGGCGACCTTATGGGTGAGCTTGAGGCGATCGATCCAGGTCTGGGCCTCGGGGGCGAACATCGCCACGAGCATGACCTTGGGTTGCAGCGGCGCGGCGGGCGGGGTCGCGGCCTGGGCCGCGCCGGCCAGCAGGGCGGTGGTGAGGGGAAACAGGGAAGCGCGCAGAAGGGAATGCATGGAGGGCCTCGGTAGGGGGAAATCCTGACCGAGGGTTCAAGATACATGCCACCATCGGTCCGGGTTGGACCGATTAGTCCAACAGAGACAGAGTGGTGGGTTCTTGGTGATTGTCCAGTACCCGCACCGCCAGTTCGCCCTCGGCGAGGCGGGCAATGAGCTTTTGCCCATTGGCGACCTCGGCGGCGGACCGCACGGCATGGCCCCGCTCGTCGAGCAGGATGCTGTAGCCGCGACCCAGGGTCGCCAGGGGGCTGACGATCTGCAGCGTCTGCACGGTGCCGGCCAGGCGCTGCTGGCGCTCCTTCAACTGGCGCTGCATGACCCGGGGCAGCCGCTCGGCCAGTTGCTCCAGGCGCTGGCGCAACAGAGCCAGCTGGCGCCCGGGATGCTGGCCGGCCAGGCGGGTGTCCAGGTGCGCCAGGCGATCGCGACGGCGATTCTGGGCGATGACATAGGCGCGTCTCAGGCGCAGGTCCAGGTCATCCAGCCGCTGGGCCTGCTGACGCAGTCGTTCGCCGGGATGGCGCAGGCGGCGGCTGCAGGCGTCCAGACGCAGTCGCTCGCGGGCCAGGCGTTCGCGCATGCGCAGGAGCAGCTGGCGATGCAGGCCGTCCAGGCGCTGGCGCAGGTCGGCGCTATGGGGCGCGAGCAATTCCGCGGCCGCCGACGGGGTAGGGGCACGGACATCGGCGACGAAGTCGGCGATGGAGACATCGGTCTCGTGGCCGACGGCGCTCACCACCGGGGTCTGGCAGGCGGCCAGGGCGCGGGCCACGGGTTCTTCGTTGAAACACCAGAGGTCTTCCAGAGAGCCACCGCCCCGGGCCAGGATCAGCGCATCGAAGCCCTGGCGGTCGGCCAGTTGCAGGGCGCGGACGATCTGGGCGGTGGCCTCGCGACCCTGCACGGCGGTGGGGATCAGCGTCAGCTCCACCTGGGGCGCGCGTCTCTTGAAGACGCTGACGATGTCGCGGATCACCGCGCCGGTCGGCGAGGAGACGATGCCGATGCGCTGCGGATGGGCGGGCAGCGGGCGCTTGCGTTCGGCGGCGAACAGGCCCTCGGCGGCCAGCCGCTCCTTGAGCGCCTCGAAGGCCAGGCGCAGGGCACCGTCGCCGGCCGGTTCGACGCTGTCGAGGATCAGCTGGTAGTCGCCGCGGCCTTCGAACAGCGAGACCTTGCCGCGCACCTTGACCGCCAGGCCGTCGCGCAGGGCCTGGCGCACCCGGCTGGCGTGCTGGCGGAACAGCGCGCAACGCACCTGGGCCTGGCCGTCCTTGAGGGTGAAATAGAGATGGCCGGACGCCGGCTTGGCCAGGTTGGAGATCTCGCCCTCGACCCAGACCTGGGCGAAGACGTCCTCCAGCAGCACCCGGGCGCGGCTGTTGAGCTGGCTGACGCTGAGCACCTCGCGGTCGAGACCGAGGCGGGCGAAGGGGTCCTTGAACATGGGGCGCTTTCTATGGCTTTCGTCGGCCTCACCTTAGCAGCTATGGGCGCGCGGCGAGCAGCGGATTAAGCTGCGCGCCCCATTCTTCGAGACCCGCGTTCCATGACCCTGCGCCAGACCATCCTCGCTCCCCGCATTTCCAGCCATCCACGGGTGGAGCGCACCGCCGTGGAGATCCTTGGCTGGCTCGCCGCCAGCGGCGTGGTCCGGGCCGAGGCCTCGCCCTGCCTGCCCAGCCGCGGCCGGCGGGGCCATGCGCCGGGTCCGCGACTGACCGAGGTGCTGCGCCTGGCGCCGGGCATGGACGATCCGCGCGACTATGCCGATGGCGGTCTGGAGATCGTCACCGAGCGCTGCATCTTCACCCCGCTGGACGGCTTCGAGGGGCGGGCGCGTTGCCCTGCCTGCCGTCGCGAGATCGGTGAAGCGCTGTTCGAGCACCTGGAGGTGTGGATGCCGGCGGAAAGCGACAACTTCGCCTGCCCCGAATGCGATCATGAAGACGACATCAACGGCTTCGACTTCCCCCAGCCCTGCGCCTTTTCCGACCTGGGCTTCATCTTCAACCACTGGCCGGCACGGGCCTTCGCTCCGGCCTTTTTGGAGGAATTCCGGAGAAGGCTGGGGCAGCCGTTGGCGGTGGTTGAGGTCTAAGGGTTTTTAGATATCTATCGCGGCCATGGGCCGCTCCTACAGGCTCCGATTCATCTGTAGGAGCGGCCCACGGCCGCGATAGAGCGACAGATCCGTAGCGTGGAAAACCGCGTAGCGTTTTCCACCGGGCACGGTGTTTGATGGTAGGTTGGGTTGAGATGGCTTTTTCGTCGAAGCCCAACAGGCACGCGCGGCTGGATGTGTGGGATGTTGGGCTTCGCTGCGCTCAACCCAACCTACGTCTCTTATGCCTGCAACCTGCGCAACCACTCCAGCCCCGCCGAGGTATCGCCGCGCGGGCGGTACTCGCAGCCGATCCAGCCGTCATAGCCGAGGGCGTCGAAGCGCTCGAACAGGTAGGGGTAATGGAGCTCCCCCAGGTCCGGTTCGTGGCGGTCGGGCGCCCCGGCGATCTGCACGTGGCCGATACCGGCGAAGTCGCGCTCGAAGGTCTTGCTGACGTCGCCCTCGACGATCTGGCAGTGGTAGCAGTCGAACTGCACCTTCAGATTGTCAGCGCCTATGGCCTGGCGGATGGCCTGGGCGTCGTCCTGGCGATTGAGGAAATAGCCGGGCATGTCGCGCGGGTTGATCGGCTCGATGAGGATCGTCACCCCGGCCTTGGCCGCCTGCTCGGCGGCATGGGCGAGGTTGCCCAGGTAGGTGTCGCGGGCGCGGGCCCGGTCGACCCCGGTGGGCAGCAGCCCAGCCATCACGTGCACCAGGCGATTGCCCAGCACGGCGGCGTAGTCCAGGGCGCGGTCGATGCCGGCGCGGCACTCGGCCTCGCGACCGGGCAGGGCGGCCAGGCCGCGCTCGCCGGCGGCCCAGTCACCGGGTGGGGCGTTGAACAGCACCTGGGTCAGGCTGGCGGCGTCCAGCCGGGCCTTGATCTCGGCGGCACTGTGCTCATAGGGAAAGAGGTATTCCACGGCCTGAAAGCCATCCGCCGCGGCAGCGGCGAAGCGGTCGAGGAAGGCATGCTCGGGGTAGAGCATGCTGAGGTTGGCGGCGAAGCGGGGCATGGCTTGTCTCCCAGATCAAACGAAGGGCCAGAGCAGCAGGGTGATGGCGAAGCCCAGGCACCCCAGCAGGGTGGTCAGGACGGTCCAGGTACGCAAGCCGTCGGCGACGCTCAGGCCGACCAGCTTGGTGAAGATCCAGTAGCCGGCGTCGTTGATGTGCGACACGGCCAGACCGCCGGCGCCCATGGCCAGGCACAGCAGGGCCATGTGGTTGGCCGAGAGGTCCAGGGTGGCGATCAGCGGGCCGAGGATGCCGGCGGTGGTGACCAGGGCCACGGTGGTGGAGCCCTGGACCGCGCGCAGCAGCAGGGTCAGCACGAAGCCCAGCGCCAGCACCGGCAGGCCGGTGGCGCGCAGCAGCTCCGAGACCACCGCGCCGATGCCGGTGTCCACCAGCACCTTGCCGAAGACGCCGCCGGCACCGGCGATGAGGATGACCATGGCTACGCCGGGCAGCGCCGAGCCGATGACGTCCGAGACCTGCTCGCGCGACCAGCCGCGGCGGAAGCCCAGCACATAGGCGCACAGCAGGGTGTCGATCAGCAGGGCCACCAGGGGCGCGCCGACCACGGTGAGGATGTCGCGCAGCAGGTTGCCGGCGGGCAGCCAGCTGGTGGCCAGGGTACCCAGCAGGATCAGCACGATGGGCAGCAGGATCAGGGTCACCACCAGACCGAAGCCGGGCGCCGGGGCGGGCGGCAGACCGGCGGCGAGGCCGGCCGGGGTCTCGTCGACCTTGACCGCGGCGGCGCCGAGGCTGGGCAGGCCGGGGGCCATGTCCTGGCCGCGGCCCCACTGCTGCAGGTGGGTGTCGGTGATCTGCGGGCCATAGACGTCGCTACGGATATCGTCGGTCATGGGGTAGTGACGACGGGTCATGCGCCCGGCCACCCACCAGCCGATCAGGGCCAGCACGGCGGTGATCGGCAGGCCGAACAGCAGCACCCGACCCAGGTCGGCGCCCAACTGGCCGGCGGCGGCCACGGCGCCCGGGTGGGGCGGCAGCATGGCGTGCACGGTGAGCATGGTGGCGCACATCGGCAGGGCGAAGACGATCAGCGGCTTGCGCGCGGTGCGGGCGATGCCATAGGCCAGCGGCATCAGCACGATCACACCGACCTCGAAGAACACCGGGATGCCGACCAGGAAGCCGGCCAGGGTCAGCGCCAGCGGCGTGCGTCTGTTGCCGAAGCGCTCGATCAGCGTCTTGGCCAGGGCCTCGGCGCCACCGGAGAGTTCGATGATGCGCCCGATCATGGCGCCCAGGGCGATGATGATGGCGATGTGGCCGAGGATCTTGCCCATGCCGCCTTCGATGGTGGCGACCAGCTTGGACGGCTCGACGCCGGCGGCCAGGGCCACCAGGATGCTCACCAGCATCAGCGCCACGAAGGGCTGGAATTTGTACTTGAGAACCAGGAACAGCAGCAGGGCGATGCCCGCCGCGGCGATGAGGACCAGCAGCAACGGACTCATGAACGGGACTCCGGGCGGATGGGGCTGACGACGTGGGACATGGCACTTTCCTCGCTATTGTTGTTTTTCCAGGGCAAGCCGATCCCGCGACGGCCAACGAGGGCCATCGTGGGGGTATTGCGGTAACGCGGGCTTCAGGTCACCAGACGGCGCCGAAGGTCTCCGCCAGTTCGGCCAGCGCGGCGGCATCCAGCGGCGCCGGGCGCGGCTCGGTCAGCAGCCACAGCCGCGCGGTTTCTTCCAGCTCCTCCAGGGCGAAGCTGGCCTTGCTCACGCTGCTTTCCCAGACCACCGGACCGAGGCGTTCGAGCATCACACCGCGGACCCGGTTGGCCAGCTGCGCCACCTGCTCGGCGACGCTGGCGGCGCCGGGGCGGGCGTAGGGAATCAGCGGGATATGACCGACCTTCATCACCTGGTAGGGGGTGATGGGCGGCAGGATGTCGTCCGGGCGCCACACGCCGGCCAGGGTCAGGGCCACCAGGTGGGTGGAGTGGGTATGCACCACGCCGCCCACGCCGGGATTGCGGTCATAGACCTGGCGATGCAGGGCCAGGGTCTTGGACGGCTTGTCGCCGGAGACCCAGTCGCCGTTCAGGCCGACCTTGGCGATGGCCGCCGGATCGAGGCGACCCAGGCAGGCATCGGTGGGGGTGATCAGCCAGCCGTCTTCCAGGCGGGCGCTGATGTTGCCGGCGCTGCCCACGGTGTAGCCGCGGGCATAGAGGCTGGCGCCGACGGTGCAGATCTCTTCGCGTAGCCGGGCTTCGGCGCTCATGGCTGTTCTCCCGCCAGCTGGCGCAGGGCCTTGGCGAAGAAGTCGCGGCTGCCGAAGTTGCCGGACTTGAGCGCCAGGGCCAGGGGTTCGCCCTGCACCTGGCCGAGGGTGGCCGGCACGCCCGGATCGATCTGGGCGCCGATGCGCAGGGCTTGTACGCCCAGGGCCTGGACCACGGCGCCGGAGGTCTCGCCACCGGCCACCACCAGACGGCGTACGCCGCTGTCGAACAGGCCGCGGGCGATCTGGCCCAGGGCACGCTCCACCAGTTCACCGGCGCGCGCCACGCCCAGCTCGCGCTGGATGGCCTTGACCTCGTCGGCGGGGCTGGTGGCATAGATCAGCACGGCCTGGTCCTGCTCGCGCGCCCAGGCGAGGGCGGCGTCGATACTGTCGTCACCCTGGGCCAGCGCCAGTGGATCCAGGCGCAGGGCCGGGCGACCGGCTTCCAGCCAGGCAGCGACCTGGCCATTGGTGGCCTGGGACGCGCTGCCGGCCAGGACCGCCTCGCCACCGACGGGCAGGTCGAGGGCGGCGGCGTCGTGCGCCTGCAGTAGACCGGCGCGGCGGAAATTCTCCGGCAGGCCCTGGGCGATGCCCGAACCACCGGTGACCAGGGGCAGCTCGGCACAGGCCGCGCCCAGGGTGTGCAGATCGGCGTCGGACAGGGCATCGGCGATGGCCAGACGATGACCCGAAGTCCGGAGCTCGGCGATGGCCGCGCGCACGGCCTCGGGGCCCTTGGCGACCTGGTCGTAGCGCAGCAGCCCTACCTTGCCGCGACTCTGGGCCTGCAGCACCCGCACCAGGTTGGCATCGCTCATGGGCGTCAGCGGGTGGTGCTGCATGCCGGATTCGCTGAGCAGCTGGTCCTGTACGAACAGGTGGCCACGGAACAGGGTGCGGCCGGTCTCCGGGAAGGCCGGGCAGGCCAGGGTGAAGTCGCAGTCCAGCGCCTCCTGCAGGGCCTCGGCCACCGGGCCGATGTTGCCTTCCGCGGTGGAGTCGAAGGTCGAGCAGTACTTGAAGAAGAACTGCCGGCAGCCACGCTGGCGCAGCCAGGCGAGGGCGGCCAGGGATTCGCTCACCGCCTCGGCCGCTGGTGTGGTGCGGGATTTCAGCGCCACTACCACGGCGTCGGCGGCTTCCAGTTCGGCGTCGGCAGCGGGCACGCCGATCACCTGCACGGTGCGCATGCCGCCGCGCACCAGCATGTTGGCGAGATCGGTGGCGCCGGTGAAGTCGTCGGCGATGCAGCCCAGCAGCGGGCGGGTCTCGGTCGCGCTCATCGGAATCACTCCGCGGCCTTGGGCAGCTCGATGCCCGGGAAGATCTTGATCACCGCCGAGTCGTCTTCACGACCGAAGCCGGCGGTGGAGGCCTGCATGAACATCTGGTGGGCGGTGGCCGACAGCGGCAGCGGGAATTTCGAGGTGCGCGCGGTATCCAGCACCAGGCCCAGGTCCTTGACGAAGATGTCCACGGCGGACAGCGGGGTGTAGTCGGCTTTCAGGATGTGCGGCACGCGATTCTCGAACATCCAGGAATTGCCGGCGCTGTGGGTGATGACCTCGTAGAGGGCCTCCGGATCGACGCCTTCGCGCAGGCCCAGGGCCATGGCCTCGGCGGAGGCGGCGATGTGCACCCCAGCCAGGAGCTGGTTGATGATCTTGACCTTGGAACCCTGACCGGGCGCATCGCCCAGGCGATAGACCTTGCCGGCCATGGCGGCCAGGACTGCCTCGCCCTTGGCATAGGCCTCCGCGGTGCCGGAGGTCATCATGGTCATCTCGCCGCTGGCGGCCTTGGCGGCGCCCCCGGACAGCGGGGCGTCCAGCAGCAGGATGCCGCGCTCGGCCAGGCGCTCGCCCAGCTCGACGGCGTAGGCCGGGGCCACGGTGGCGCAGGCGATCACCAGGCTGCCCGGACGCAGGGCAGAGGCGGCGCCGCCTTCACCGAACAGCACGGCTTCGGTCTGCTCGGCGTTGACCACCACGGTGATGAGGATGTCGCAGCTGTCGGCCAGGGCCGCCGGCGAGGTGCAGGCCACGCCGCCTTCGCTGGCGAAGGCTTCCAGCACGCTGGCGCGCACGTCGCAGGCATGCACGGCGAAGCCGGCCCGCAGCAGCGAACGGGCGACGCCCAGACCCATGGCCCCGAGGCCGATGACACCGACGTTGTCTTGCATCTTGTTGTTCTCCGTAAAAGGTCAGGCGAAGCCGGCCTGTCGCAGGCGGCGGGCGGCGTTGTAGATGTGCTGGCGGGCGGCGTTGGCGGCGGCCAGGGGATCGCCGAGGCGAATGGCGGCGACGATGGCCTGGTGTTCTTCGTGCACCTGACGGGAGAAGTCCTCGCGCCGCGCCTCGTTGGTGCGGGTGATGCGGGTGGCCGTCTCCAGGTACTGGCTGACGAATTCCAGGGTCCTGATGAAGTAGGGATTGCCGGTGGCCTGGGCGATGGTGCGATGGAAGGCCACGTCGGCGCGCACCCCGTCATGGCCGTCGGCGACCTCTTCGTCGATGGCGGCCAGGGCCTCGTCGATGGCGACCAGATCGGTCTCGCTGCGGTTGATGGCGGCTTCGGAGGCGATTTCGGCCTCGATGGCGCGACGCAGGTCCAGCAGGTGGAAGACGCTGCCGGGCAGGCTGGCTTCGTCGGCGTCGATACGCAGCGGACGGATGCTGGCGTGAGCGGTGACGAAGATGCCGCGACCCTGCTGGGGCTGCAGCACGCCTTCGTTCTTCAGGCGGGAGATGGCCTCGCGCACCACGGTACGGCTGACGCCGAAGGCTTCGGAGAGCAGGGCTTCGCTGGGGATCTTGCTGCCGGGGGCGAAGACGCCGGCTTCGATCTTGTCCAGCAGCTGCTGAGCGACACTGTCGCTCAGGACATTGGCGGGAACCTTGGCGAACATGGAGACCTGCTTATGTGGTTGTAAGGTTGTCATACAGGTTGTAGCGCTACTTTCGCACAGGCTTTTGCCTTTGTGTAGTGGTTTGGGCTGAGGCACTACGGAATTTTTGTGATGGATTCTACGGCTGGCAGAAGCGGGCTAGAGCGGCTATTAAGTGTTATAATATAACATTTGCGGATGGAGGGCTGGTCGATGACCGCTGAAGAACTGCTGGCGCTACCTGCCGCGGACTACATGAACGAGGTCCAGCGCGCATTCTTTCGCCAGTTGCTGCTGACCCAGCGTGGCGATCTGCAGCGCCTGATCGACGAGCAGGTGGAAGACCTGCGCGGCCTCGACACCCATGGCGATCCAGCCGACGTCGGCAATGCCGAGCAGGAACGCCAGTGGCAACTGCGCCAGCTGGAACGGGAAAAGAAGCTGTTGGACAAGATCGACGCTGCCCTGGAGCGCCTGGTCCGCGACGACTACGGCTGGTGCCAGGAGACCGGCGAGCCCATCGGCCTCGCGCGGCTGCTGCTGAGACCCACCGCGACCCTCAGCGTGGAAGCCAAGGAGCGCCAGGAACAGCGGGAGCGGCATCTGCAGTCGTCGTGAGGGATTCGCGGTTGGGCTTCCCTCACCCCAACCCTCTCCCTGGGGGAGAGGGGGCGGTATGGAGCGGCGGAGGACCCTGCATGGGGCGTAGCGTGGAAAACCGCGCAGCGTTTTCCACGCGTTCAAGGGCTCAGGCGTGAAGGGCTTCCCTCACCCCAACCCTCTCCCGGGGGGGGAGAGGGGCGGTATGGAGCGGCGGAGGACCCTGCATGGGGGGTAGGGTGGAAAACCGCGCAGCGTTTTCCACGCGTTCAAGGGTTCAGGCGAAGGGTTGCCCTCACCCCAACCCTCTCCCGGAGGGAGAGGGGCCGGTATGGAGCGGCGGAGGATCCTGCAAGGGGCGTAGGGTGGAAAACCGCGCAGCGTTTTCCACGCGTTCAAGGGCTCAGGCGTGAAGAGTTGCCCGCACCCCAACCCTCTCCCGGGGGGGAGGGGGCGGTACGGCGCGCGAAGAGGGTATGGCTCCATCGTCGAAGCCCAACAGGGCGGAGCGCCCTCGGGCTTCGCTGGCGCTCAATCCGATCTAGGTTAGACGCTGCGCGTCGAACAACTCGCCCGGTCGCACGATCTGCTCGCGGGCGGCGATCAGCGGCAGGTCGCGGCTGCCGGGGGCGGTGCGGGCGACCAGGGCGTAGAGGGCGCTGACCGCATGGGACGCGGCGGCGGGCGTGGACTGGCCGTTGAGCAACTGGCCCAGCAGCACCGCGGAGAAGACATCGCCCATGCCGTTGGGCAGCGGCTGCAGATCCAGGTAGGGCGTCTGTACCAGCCAGGCGTCCGCGGCCTCCACCACCAGCGTGCTGAGGACGTCGGTCGGCAGATCCGGGGTGCGCAGGCTGGTGATGACGATGGTCTTGGGCCCCGGTTGACCGGGGCGGCCGAGCAGCAAGCGGGCAGCGGCCACGGCGTCGGCGGTGTCGGCCAGTGGCTGGCCGTGCAGCAACTCGAATTCGTACTGATTGGGGGTGATCAGGCTGGCCTGCTCGATGGCGCGGCGGCGCAGGAAGTCGGGAATGCCGGGGCGCACGAAGATGCCGCGGCCGACGTCGCCCATCACCGGATCGCAGAGATACTGCAGGTCGCCGCGCTGACGACGGACCTCCTGCACCACGCCGAGGATCACCTCGCCGATGGCGGCGTCGCCCAGGTAGCCGGAGAGCACCGCCACGCAGCGCTCCAGCACACCACGGGCGCGCAGGCCGTCGAGCACGTCGTGGATGTGTTCGGGCGGAAAGACCTGGCCCTTGAATTCGCCGTAGCCGGTGTGATTGGAGAATTGCACCGTGTTGACCACCACCGGCTGCAGGCCGAGCAGTTGCAGCGGCAGGGTAGCGGCAGCGTTGCCGACGTGGCCGTAGGCGACATGGGACTGGATGGACAGCACCAGCGGCGGCTGGGCGGGCAGGGCGGCGGGCATGGCGATCTCTCGGGCGGCGGGCTCGGGGTCAGGAGCCGGAAAGGTGGAGGCCTGCAGCTTACCCCAGCGCTTCCGGCGAACCCTAACCCGCCTGTGGCGGTCTGCATCGGCAGTGCAGATCGCTCCCGGCGCTGGCTACACTGGAGCGGCTGTCATTCACCTCTGGCCCCAAGGAGAAACGGGGAATGTCCGAGCTTCGCTTCGCACGTCTGGTGTTGGGTCTGCAGGCCCTGGTCTGGTTTGGACTCGCCCTGGCGCATTGGTTCTATCCCTATGAGATGGCCAATGCCCGCGGCATGGTGCTGATGGATTCGGCCTCGGTGGCCGAGGCGCGGGTCTGGTACGGCGGCATGCAATTCGCCCTGGCGCTGTTCGCGGTCCTGGCCTTCCGGCGGGCGGAATGGCTGTCGGCCGGCCTGCTGCTGGTGGCCTTCGTGCAGCTGACGCTGTTCGTGGTGCGCCTGATCAGCGGCGTACTGGGCGAATCGGCCACCGCCGAGCTGGATCTCTATTCCCAGGGTTATCGCCTGGTGATCGGCGTCCTGGCGCTGCTGGCGTTGCGCGCCCACCGCCGCCACGAGCAGCGGGAGCTGGAGAATCGCCGGATCTACCAGGGCCAGTGACTAGCGCCCTGGCCGGGGCCGCGCGGTGTCGATCTGATCGCTGCGGGCGAGGCCCAGGGTCAGCTGGCGACAGAGGTCGAGAAATTCGACCATGGCCCCGGTCTGGTACTTCTGCTTGTGCCATATGAAGCAAAACTGGCGGCGCAGATCCAGGGTCGGGGTCGCGATGGGCACCAGGGTGCCGCGGGCGAAGGCGTCTCTCAGCGCCAGCCGCGACAGGCAGCCGATGCCCAGTCCCGATTCCACCGCGCGCAGTATGGCCTCGGTGTGTTCCAGCTCTAGCCGCACGTCCAGTGGCTGGGCGTGATGGCGCATGGCCTGGTCGAAGGTCAGGCGGGTGCCGGAACCCTGTTCGCGCAGGATCCATGCCTGGGCTTCCAGTTCGGCCTGGGTGGCCTCCCTGCCTGCCAGGACGTGTCCGGGCGCGCAGAACACCACCAGTTCGTCCTCAATCCAGGGCTGCACCTCCAGATCCGGATGCTGGCAGTCGCCTTCGATCAGACCGAGGTCGATGTCATGGTTGGCGATACGTTGCACCACGCTGGCGGTGTTGTGCACGTGCAGTCGCACCCGGCAGTCGGGATGGCGCTGCATGAAGTCGCCCAGCAGCAGGGTGGCCAGGTAGTTGCCGATGGTGAGGGTGGCGCCGACCTCCAGGGAGCCGAAGCCGGTCTTGCCGCGCAGCAGATTTTCCACCTCGGCGCTGCGGTCGAGCAGGGCCACCGCCTTGGGCAGCAACTGCCGGCCCAGGGCGTTGAGCGTCAAACGCTTGCCCGCGCGGTCGAATACCCGGCAGTCGAATTGCCGCTCCAGTTCGCCCAGGGCGGTGCTGGTGGCCGACTGCGACAGACTGAGCGCCTCGGCCGCCCGGGAAACGCTTTCCTGGCGCGCCACGGCGACGAAGACCTCGAGTTGACGCAACGTGAATCTCATATCTGCCTTTTGGATAACCTATATTCGAATTATTCATTTCACGGATATTTTCCCCCTCTATAAACTGTCGCGCAATTTCTATCCAGCCCCGGGCTGTACCGATTTTTCCTGGAGTCATCGATGAGCAACCTGTACACCGAGCGCGTCCTGAGCGTTCATCACTGGAACGACACCCTGTTCAGCTTCAAGACCACCCGCAACGCGGGCCTGCGGTTCGAGAACGGTCAGTTCGTGATGATCGGCCTGGAAACCGAAGGCGGTCGTCCGCTGATGCGCGCCTACAGCATCGCCAGCCCCAACTACGAAGAGCACCTGGAGTTCTTCAGCATCAAGGTGCCGGACGGCCCCCTGACCTCGCGCCTGCAGCACCTCAAGGAAGGCGACAACCTGATGGTCAGCCGCAAGCCCACCGGCACCCTGATCCTCAGCGATCTCAAGCCCGCCAAGCACCTCTATCTGCTGAGCACCGGCACCGGCATGGCGCCCTTCCTGAGCACCATCCAGGATCCGGAAACCTACGAGCGCTTCGAGAAGGTGATCCTGGTCCACGGCGTGCGCTACGTGAACGAACTGGCCTATGCCGACTTCATCACCAAGACCCTGCCGGAGCACGAGTTCATCGGCGATCTGGTGCGCGAGAAGCTGATCTACTATCCCCTGGTGACCCGCGAGGAATTCCGCAACCAGGGTCGTCAGACCGACCTGATGCGCAGTGGCAAGCTGTTCGCGGACATCGGCCTGCCGCCGATCAATCCGCAGGATGACCGCGCCATGATCTGCGGCAGCCCGAGCATGCTGGACGAGACCAGCGCCGTGCTGAACGAATTCGGCCTGACCATCTCGCCGCGCATGGGCGATCCGGGCGACTACCTGATCGAGCGCGCCTTCGTCGAGAAATAACGCGAGCAGGCTCCCCGAAAACCCGCCCTCCGGCGGGTTTTTCGTTTCCGCGGCCCGGCGGGCTGAACTCCCCCGGCGCCGGACCGGTCGGTTGCTGCAAGGCGTGTCATGGCGACACGCCACTGCCGGGAGTCCCCATGAAGCCCTATGTGATCTGCCATATGATGTCGTCGGTCGACGGTCACGCCCTCACCGATGGCTGGGATCGCGCCGTCAAGAAACAGGCCGATACCACCTACGAGCGCCTGGCCGAGCGCTTCGCCTTCGATGCCTGGGCCTGTGGCCGGGTGACCATGGAAGAGATCGCCCACGGCGAGGGCTATCCCACCGGCGTCGCCCAGGCGCCCATCCCGCGCACTCACCATTTCGCCAAGCGCGATGCCGCCAAGTACGCCATCGCCATCGATCCCCAGGGCAAGGTGGCCTGGAAAAAGAACGAGGCCCTGGATTCCCACGTGGTGGCGGTGCTGACCGAAGGCGTCAGCGACGACTACCTGACGCACCTGCAGAACATCGGTGCCTCCTACGTCTTCGGTGGCAAGGACGAACTGGATCTGGCAGCGGTGCTGGAATTGCTCAACGCAGAACTGGGCATCGAGCGGCTGGTGGTGGAGGGTGGTCCCCATGTCAGCGGCTCCTTTGTCGCCGCCGGCCTGGTGGACGAGATCAGCGTGCTGATCATCCCGCTGGTGGACGGCCGCGGCACCCATCCGGCCTCCTTCGAGATTGCCGAGCAGGCCTGGCAGCAGCCGCTGTACCTCAAGCTGGATACGGCCGAAGCCCAGGACGACGGCAGCGTCTGGCTGCGCTATCGGCGCGGCTAGCCGAGCGCCCTGGCCAGCGCCAGGGCGTCGGCATCCACCTCCGCCTGGGCCTGCAGTGGGCAGACCCCGCTGGCATAGCGGGCGATCACCTCGGGCACCTGGGCCAGGGGGACCGGTCGGCTGATGTGATAGCCCTGGATGAAGTCGCAGCCCAGGGCGCACAGCAGCCGCAGCTGCTCCAGATGCTCGACGCCCTCGGCGGTGACCTTGAGCTTGAGCGGCCGGGCCATGCCGATGATGGCCTGGACGATCTGGTGATCGGCATTGCCCTCGGCCAGCCCGGTGACGAAGGAGCGGTCGATCTTCACGGTGTCGATCGGCAGGCGCTTGAGATAGGCGAGCGAGGAGTAACCGGTGCCGAAGTCGTCGATGGACACCGTCACGCCCAGGTCGCGAATGCGCTGCAACAGCTCGGCGGTGGGCTGCACGTTCTTGACCAGGGCATTTTCGGTCACCTCCAGTTCCAGGCGCCGCGGCGACAGTTGGTGGTCGTCCAGCCGCCAGGCGATCTGCCCGGGGAGGGCGTCGTTGCTCAGGCTCAGCGCCGAGCAGTTGACCGCGATGCGCAGCTCCGTGAGGCCAGCGGCGGTCAGCTCGGCCAGGTCCTTGCAGGCCCGCCGGAGCACCCAGGCGTCCAGCTCTTCGACGAAGCCGTTGGCCTCGGCCACGCCGAGAAAGTGGTTGGGCGCCAGCATGCCGAGGCGGGGATGGTCCCAGCGGATCAGGGCCTCGGCCTTGTCCAGCTGACCGCTGGCGACGTCGAGGATCGGCTGGTAGTAGAGCTGCAGGCCGCGCTCCTCGACCAGGGCTTCGCGTAGTTCGGCCTCCAGCTCCAGTTGCAGCGAGATCTTCTCGCGCAGGGTCTCGTCGAAGAAGCTGAAGGTGTTGCGGCCATTGCCCTTGGACAGGTAGAGCGCGAGATCCGCGCTCTTGAGCAGCTCTTCGCAGCAGCCGCCGTCGCGGGGATAGAGGCTGATGCCGATGCTGGTGGTCATCACCAGGGTGCGGTTGCCGATGGTGACCGGATTGCGCAGGCGCTCCAGGATGCGCTGGGCCAGGTGCCGGGCCTCGTCGGGTCCGGCGAGGCTGGCCAGGATGCAGAATTCGTCGCCACCGAAGCGAGCCACCAGGTCGCCGTCACGCACCGCCTCGCGAATGATCTTGGCCATGGCCACCAGCAACTGGTCGCCGGCGTCGTGGCCGAGGCTGTCGTTGATGCGCTTGAAGTGATCGATGTCGAGAAACATCACCCCCAGGCTGCGCCCCTGCTGTGCATGGCGCTCGAGGATCTCGGCGAAGGCCTGGTTGAAGGCGCGGCGATTGTGCAGGTCGGTGAGGGGATCGTAGTGCGCGGCCTGTTGCAGCGAAGCGCGCGCCTCGTCGAGCTGGCCGACCAGGGAATTGACCCGCTCCAGGTCGTTTTCCTTGCGCTGCAGCTGGCGATCGGCCCAGGCCGCGCCCAGGCCACCTACCACCAGCAGCAGGGCGATGATGGCGATGCCCACCCCCAGCTGCCAGGAATTGCTGGCGCCCTGCAGGGCGTCTGCGGTCTCGGCCGGGGCGACCAGCACCATGGACCACATGCCGGTGAAGTGCATGGCGGCGATCGCCAGGCCCATCACCAGGGCGGTGGCGATGCGCAGCCAGCGATAGATGCCGGTGTAGTGGCGACGAAAGATCTGGATCAGCTGCAGGGCGGCGAAGCTCGCCCCCACGGCGATGCCGATCGACAGCAGGAAGGGCAGCGGGCGATAGAGCACCATGGCCTCGGTGTGCACCGCGGCCATGCCGGTGTAGTGCATGAGCACGATGCCCACGCTCAGTACCGTGCCGGCCTTGAGCCGCTGGCCCAGGGTGAGATCGGGCTGGCTGAGGGCTGGCATGGCCATGAGTCCGGCCAGCACCACGATCAGCAGCGAGGCCAGGGTGATGAAGAGGTCGTAGTGCACCCGGGTGGGCACGGTAAAGGCCAGCATGGCGATGAAGTGCATGCCCCAGACGCCGAAGCCGAAGCTCAGGGCGCCCATCAGGCTCCAGGCGCGCCGCCGGGCCAGGGTGCGGGTCTGGCCGATGCGCTCGGCGAACACCAGGGTGACATAGCAGGCGCTGACCGCCACCAGATAGGCGAGGGCGACCAGCCAGCCATTGTGCTGGCCGTGCAGGTGCACCTGCTCTTGGGCGAGAGGGGCGACGAGGAAGTCGAGTCCCAGCCAGTTGTTCATTCCGTGGCCTCGGCAGGAAGTCTGGCGCGGCTGGAGGAAGACGGCCCGGCGGGATCTCCGCCCGGGTAGATTTCACTACGGCAACCTGCGCTCTGAGATTAGCTTGCCTTGCCCTATCGGCGCGGTGAAGAGGGGCTTTAGCCTGCGGCTATGCAGTTAGCGCGCGAGGTTTTTTCTGTAGCGGCAAAGTGACTTCGCCACCCGGCGAGCGCCGGTCAGCGAAGCGCTCTGGATAGCTAGCTAGCGACTTTGTGATGTCACCTGGCTAGCATCATGACCGTTCGTCGAACAGGATGTGGACGAACGGTCATGACGGGAGGAAATCGGCCAAAAAGGCCAACATGAAAGGATTCAGCTGACCACGCGATAGCAGGGCTCGTAGGCCGCGCCGCCGGGCAGCTTCATCCGGTGCTGCTCGACGAAGGCCTGCAGCAGCCGATCCAGCGGCCGCATGATGTCGGGATCGCCATGGATCTCGTAGGGCCCCCGTTCCTCGATCAGCTGGATGCCCTTGGCCTTGACGTTGCCGGCGACGATGCCGGAAAAGGCGCGGCGCAGGTTGGCGGCCAGCTCGTGCGGTGGCACGGCATGGGTCAGCTGCAAGGCGGCCATGTTCTCGTGGGTGGGATCGAAGGGGCGCTGGAAGCCTTCTTCGATGCGCAGCAGCCAGTTGAAGTGGAAGGCGTCGTGGCGCTCGCGGCGGAACTGCTTGACCGCCTTGAGACCCTGGGCCATCTGCCGGGCCACCTCGACCGGATCGTTGACCACGATCTGGTAGTGGCGCTGGGCGGCTTCGCCCAGGGTGGCGCCGATGAAGGCATGCAGCTGCTCGAGGTAGGGCGCGGCGCTCTGCGGCCCGGTGAGCACCACCGGGAAGGGGATGTCCCGGTTGTCCGGGTGCATGAGGATGCCCAGCAGATAGAGGAATTCCTCCGCCGTGCCGGCGCCGCCCGGGAAGATGATGATGCCGTGGCCAACGCGGACGAAGGCCTCCAGGCGCTTCTCGATGTCGGGCAGGATCACCAGTTCGTTGACGATGGGATTGGGCGCCTCGGCGGCGATGATGCCCGGCTCGGTGAGGCCCAGGTAGCGGCCGCCCTGAATGCGCTGCTTGGCGTGGGCGATGGTGGCGCCCTTCATCGGGCCCTTCATCACGCCCGGGCCGCAGCCGGTGCAGATGTCCAGGCTGCGCAGGCCGAGTTCGTGACCGACCTTCTTGGTGTACTTGTATTCCTCGGTGCTGATGGAGTGACCGCCCCAGCAGACCACCATCTTCGGCTCCATGCCGGCGCGCAGGGTACGGGCGTTGCGCAGCAGGTGGAAGACGTAGTCGGTGATGCCCTCGGAGCTGTCCAGATCGATGCGCAGGCTGCTCTGTTCGCTCTCGGTGTAGACGATGTCGCGCAGGGCGCTGAACAGCATCTCGCGGGTGCTGGCGATCATCTCGCCGTCGACGAAGGCGTCGGCCGGGGCGTTGATCAGTTCCAGGCGCACGCCGCGGTCCTGCTGGTGGATGAGTATCTCGAAGTCCTGGTAGGCCTCGAGGATGGTCTTGGCGTTGTCGCTGTGGGCGCCGGTGTTGAGGATGGCCAGGGCGCACTGGCGAAAGAGCTGGTAGAGGTTGCCCGAGCCGGCGGCACTAAGCTGCTGGACCTCGCGCTGGGAAAGGGTCTCCAGGCTGCCCTTGGGGCTGACCTGAGCGTTGATGACCTGTCTGCTTGGAGCCATAGATGCTTCCCTATCGGTGATACGGCCGAACGGCGGCCGTAGCCGGGTGCGGACCGCCTCATGCGATCCGGCAATGTCATTGTTGGGGCCTTGGCCGCCGGAATGCAAACCGGGCGGCGTCAGGACGCCGCGGTCACGTCCAGTACCCGGATCTGTTCCGCGGTCGGATAGTGCCAGTGCACCTCGACGTCCCAGAGGCGCACGCCATAGCGTCGCTCGGGCGTGGGCGCCTGGTAGGCCGGGCGCGGATCCTGGGCCAGGCACTGCTCGATCAGCTCGGCCAGGGGCTCACCCAGACGCTGGCCATGGGCCTCGGCCTGGACGCGCGCCGCGTCCGCCCAGCCTACCGCCAGGGCCGGCGGCGGCGCCTCGGCGATGGCGTTGTGGGCGCCCGGCGGGCTGTCGGCGTAAGGCACATAGGGCTTGATGTCCAGCACCGGGGTACCGTCGAGCAGGTCGATGCCCGAGAGCAGCAGCCGTCCCGGTTCGAGGCCGTCGAGACGCACCACCGACTGGCCGATGCCGTTGGGTCTGTGGGTGGCGCGGGTGGCGAACACCCCCAGGTAGCGATTGCCACCCAGGCGCGGCGGTCGTACCCGCAGGCGCGGCTGGCTCTCCAGCGCCTGGTGGAAGAGAAACAGCAGCCAGACATGGCTGACGCCTTCCAGCCCTTCGACCGCCTCGGGCCGGTCGAAGGGCGGCAGCAGTTCCAGCACGCCACGGGCGGCCGGCGCCAGAGCGGGCTGCCGGGGAATGGCGAATTTCTCCTTGAAGCAGGAGCGGACATGGCCGATGGGGGTGACGCTGTGCTGCATGGGGCGGGGCCGTCTGACGCAGGGCCGGTCATTATGCCCTGCCCGAGACCTCGGCGGCGGCGGGCGCCTCGTCGGCGTTGCGGCGCACGCCGCGCAGATTCATCGCCGCCAGGCCCAGCTGCAGCACGATCAGGGCATAGGCCTCGGCCTGCAGGCCCCAGGCGATCCACAGGGCATTGCTCAGCAGGAACACCCAGAAACCCAGGCTGCGCCGGCCCTGGCGCTGGGAGGCCACCAGCCAGGCGGCGAGCAGGGTGATGGCCATGGCCGGCCATTGCAGCAGATCGAGCGCTTCCATGGAAAACCTTCAAAAGATTGACTAATGAAGGTGAGCCTTGGGAGGCGCCTCGAGTTCCAGACGCTGGATTCAGGACGCCGGATGGCGCGCCCGGGCGTAGGCGATGAAGCCGTCGATATCGGCGCTGCACAGGTATTCGCCGGCGGCGAGGATCTCCGCCTCGGGCCAGTCCCACCAGGCGATGTCAAGCAGCGCCTGGCAGGTGGCTTCGGTAAACCGCCACTTGATGAAGCGTGCCGGATTGCCGCCCACCACCGCATAGGGCGGCACGTCGCGGGTGACCACGGCGCCGGCGGCCACCACGGCGCCATGGCCGATGGTGACGCCAGAGAGGATCAGCGCATCGGTGCAGATCCAGCAGTCGCTACCGATCACCACGTCGCCACGGGTGCCGCCGTAGTCCTTGATGTGGGCCAGGTCGTCGACGAAGGCGGGAAAGGGATAGGTGGTCACCCAGTCCAGCCGGTGCAGGCCGCCAAGCAGGATGCGCACCCCTTCGGCGATGGAGGTGTAGCGCCCCAGGCGCAGGGTGGCGCCTTCCTTGAGATCGAACACCCTGGGCGCGCCATAGGTGCCGGCGCCGATCTCGTAATCGGGCAGCTCGCGGCGCAGGCGCGCCGTGCGCTGGTGCAGGCGGGGCAGGGCGGCCAGGGCCTGGCGTTCACGTTTCTTGCGCAGCTTGTCGAGAAAACCCATGGCGGTGCCCTGGCGAAAAGTATCCGGCAGGATACAGAAGCGCCCGGGCCGCGCTCAATCGCCGGGCTCGGCCCGCTCGCCCTCCATCGCCGGCAGGCCGAGCTGGTCGGCGAGATCCTGGAGGTCGCTCGCTTCCAGATCCCAGCCGCCTGCGGAGACTTCGCCACCGGCCGGGCCCTTTTCCCGCGGGCGCTGGATGAAGGCGGTGGCCAGGCCCAACTCCTTGGCCGCCTGCAGGTCGCCATTGTGGGCGGCGCAGAGCATTACCTGTTCCGGTTCCAGGTCGAGCAGGGTGCAGGCACCCAGGTAGACCTCCGCGGCCGGCTTGTAGCGCTGGAAGAGATCGGCGCCAAAGAGCATGTCCCAGGGCAGCCCGGCATGGCGGGCCATGTCCAGCAGCAGACTGACGTTGCCATTGGACAGGGCACAGACCGGATAGCCCTGGCGCAGCCGCGTGAGACCCGGCACGGCGTCGGGCCAGGGGGTCAGTTGATGCCAGAGTCTATTGATCCAGGCCACCTCGGCGGTGGTCAGGCCGACCAGGCCGTAACGGGGCAGCAATTCGTCCAGCGCCAGCCGATGCACCTCGTCGAGGGGCAGCCAGGGCAGGGTGCGGGCCTCGATCTGCGGCAGGATGGCCTCGTAGGCTTCGGCGCGCCAGGCATCGGCCAGCCGCTCCCAGTCGCCCTGGACGCCATGCTTGGCCGACAGCCCCTGCAAGCCCTCGACCAGGCTGCCACGCCAGTCCACCACAGTGCCGAAGACATCGAAAAGTAGCGCCCGGACGGTCGTCGTCATGGGTAGACTCCTGCAGAAGGTTGTCTCCACCAGACGGAGCACGGGTGACGGGGGTTCCCCCGGAGTGCCCGAAGGTCACCTCTCGCCAAAGGATCCCTGCATGACACTGCGTCACCTCAGCCACTGGGTGTTCGACCTGGACGGCACCCTGACCCTGGCGGTACACGACTTCGCCGCCATTCGCCGGCATCTGGGCATCCCCGAACAGGCCGACATCCTCCACCACCTGGCCGAGTTGCCGGCCACCGAGCGCGAGGCCAAGCACGCCTGGCTGTTCGAGCACGAGCGCGAACTGGCCGTCGCTGCCCGCCCGGCACCGGGTGCGGTCGCCCTCATCCGGCGCCTGCACAAGGACGGTCGCGCGCTGGGCATCCTCACCCGCAATGCCCGCGATCTGGCGCTGCTGACCCTGGCCGCCATCGGTCTGGAAGACTGCTTCGCGCCCGCCGCGGTGCTGGGGCGCGACGAGGCGCCGCCCAAGCCTGATCCGGGTGGCCTGCTGCGGCTGGCCGAACTCTGGCAGGTGGCGCCTGACAGCCTGGTGATGATCGGCGATCACCGCTACGACCTGGAGTGCGGGCGGGCCGTGGGCTGCCGGACGCTGCAGGTCAATCAGCCGGGCGATCCCTGGCCGGCGGCGCGGGACCAGCGCTTCGAGACCTGCACCGAGATCCTGGCGGCGCTCTGACGCCAGGAAATTGCCCGTCAGGCGCAAATAGTCTGTTGTTTGCCGGGCCACTGGCTAAGATGCCGGCTTCGGATCCATCTCAGGCCAGCCCTATGAGCCTCCACGCCCCTTCCAGCGACCAGCCGTCCTCCAGCGATCTGCGTCAGTACGAGCGCCAGACGCTGGAAAGCCTTGCCACCGGGCTGCCTCTGACCAGCGTGCTGCACGCGCTGCTGCAGCGGGTGGAGGCCCTGGCCCAGGTTCGCCTGCATGCCTGCATCCTGTTGCTCAGCGAGGATGGCCGCTATCTGCAGGACGGCATCGCGCCCAGTCTGCCGGAAGCCTACAGCCGCGATCTCGGTCGGCTGGAGATCGGCCCGCTGGCGGGCTCCTGTGGCACCGCCGCCTACCGGCGCGAAGCCGTCTATGTCGAGGACATCGCCTGCGATCCGCTGTGGGCGGGCGCCCGTGACCTGGCGCTGCGCTACGGCCTGCGGGCCTGCTGGTCGATGCCGCTGCTGGCCCTGGATGGCCGGCTGCTGGGCACCTTCGCCAACTACTATCTGGAGCCACGGCGCCCTCTGGTCGCCGAGCGCGACGCCTTCCGCCTGGTCACCGAGACCGCCGCCCTGGCCATCGAGCGCCACCAGGCGGATCTGCAGCTGCGCGAAAGCGAAGACCACTATCGGCATCTGGTGGAGCTCAATCCCCAGTACACCTGGACCTGCGATCCCGACGGCGGGCGGATGGTCTTTTCGCCGCGCTGGCAGCAACTGACCGGCCAGCCGGCGCTGCACGCCGATACCTTCTGGACGCTGCTGCATCCGGACGACCGCCAGGCGACCCGGCAGGCCTGGGACGCGGCGCGCCGCGCCGGTCGGGCCTACGACCAGGAGCACCGGGTACGGGTGGCGGATGGCAGCCACTGCTGGCTGCGCACCCGCGCCTATCCGCGGCGCGATGAAGCGGGCGCCGTGATCCGCTGGTACGGCACCAGCGAAGACATCGATGACCGCCGCGAGGCCGAAGAAGCCCTGCGCCGCGAGCGCGCCACCCTGGAGATCCAGGTGCAGGCGCGGACCGCCGAACTGGAGGAGAGCAATCGCCAGCTGCGCGAGGAGATGCACAGTCGCGCCCAGGCCGAGGAGCTGCTGCGCCAGGCGCAGAAGATGGAAGCCGTGGGCCAGCTCACCGGCGGCATCGCCCACGATTTCAACAACCTGCTGGCCGGTATCCAGGCCAGCCTGGATCTCCTGCGCCGCCGCCTGGCGCCGGAGGTCCTGGCCGGGGTCGGCAGTCTGCTCGACACCGCCACCCAGTCGGTCGGACGGGGCGCCAGTCTCACCCATCGACTGCTGGCCTTTTCCCGCCGCCAGACGCTCAATCCCCAGGCGGTCGACGTCGCCCGGCTGATCGGCGACTTCCAGGAATTGCTGCTGCACAGCCTGGGACCGCAGATCCGCTGCCAGCTCGAACTGGAGGCCGGACTCTGGCCGGTCGACGTCGATCCGCACCAGCTGGAAAATGCTCTGCTGAATCTGGCCATCAACAGCCGCGATGCCATGCCGGCGGGTGGCACTCTGACCATCCGCGCGCGCAACTGGGTGCAGTCCGACGCCGATCCGGGGCTGCCGGCGGGCGACTACCTCTTGATCGAGGTCGGCGACGATGGCGTGGGCATGGCGCCGGAGGTGCTGGAGCGGGTCTTCGAACCCTTCTTCACCACCAAGCCGGTGGGCCAGGGCTCGGGGTTGGGACTGTCCATGATCTATGGCTTCGTCCGCCAGTCGCGCGGCCAGGTGAGCGTGACCAGCGCGCCGGGGCAGGGCTGTCGGGTGAGTCTGCTGCTGCCGCGTCATCCGGCCCTGGCCGCCCAGGCACCCCAGCCGGTCGCCAGTGCCCCGACCGCTCGCGTCCTGCCCGGCGTCCGGGTGCTGCTGGTGGAAGACGATGCGGTCATCCGCGAATTGCTAGTGCAGGTGTTCGTCGACCTGGGCTGGGAGTATCGCGACGCCGTGGATGCCGAGTCGGCGCTGGCGGCCCTGCGCGAAGGCGAGGGCTTCGACCTGCTGATCACCGATGTCGGCCTGCCGGGGCTGAACGGCCGCTTGCTGGCCGGCGCGGCCCGTACCCTCAGGCCGCACCTGCCGATCCTCTTCATCACCGGTTATGCGGCGGGCAACGAGCCGCCCGTCCCGCTGGTAGGAGAGCGCATGGCGGTGCTGGGCAAGCCGTTCACCTTGGAAGCCTTCGTCGCCCGGGTGCAGGAGCTACTGGACGCGCCCGCCGCCCTGGCGCGCTGAAGCCTGGTCGCCGGCGCCGAACAGTGCCTGGCGGCCTGCAGGCGAGGTAAAGATGGCGTCGCCGTTGTGGCCCACGCCGGGCACCTCGACCAGCGCCTGGCGCAGCCCCGGATGGCGGCCCTGGAGATAGCGGTAGTAATTCAGCCCGCGGGCCAGGCGATAGGGGCCCTGGGCCTCGGCGGCGCAGCCCTTGTCCAGCGCCGGATGGTTGGGATTGGTGTCCTCGGCGCCCAGCAGATAGGTCAGGTCGAGTCCCGCATAGTGCTGCTCCAGGCTGGCGGCCGTGCGACCCGCGGCATAGGCCGGCAGGCCCTGCATGCCGTATTTCCAGGTATCGAAGTCCGGGCAGCTGGGCGCCGCGGCGAAGGGCACGGGCTGGCCCTGGGCATCCGGTCGACGGGCATCGAAATAGGCGTAGGACGAGGGATTGGCCACCACGTATCTCAGGCGAATGCCCTGGGCGGCGAGGGCCTGCTCGCCCTGGCCGAGCACGGCGTAGCGCTGCACCACCTGGCCACCGCCGGAATGTCCGGCGATCACCACCTCCTGCAGATTGGGCAGCAGCCGACGCTCCGCCAGGCGGGCGAGCAGGGCATCGAACACCGCGAAGCTGCTCAGCGGCTGCGGACCCAGGGCGGGCTCGCCGCCCATCCAGGCATTGCCCTGCCAGCGCAGCAGGGTGTCCGGCAGCCGATGACGCTGGATGTCCGTTTCATTGAGGAATTGCGGGGCGATCACCAGGGTGTCCGCCGTGGCGCCGGCCGCTGCCGTGGCCGTCTGGCCGGAGCGAAAATAGGTCGCGGCATTGCGCAGGCGGCCATGCACGATGACCAGGGCGCGGCGGATCTCCGGATGGGGCCGGTCCCAGTCGGTGGACAGCTGCAGCGCGGCCTGCGCCTGGCCGATTGGCATGCGGTCGCTGACTATACGGGCGACCCCCTCATGGGGCGCCGCCAGGGCGGAGCCCCAGGCCAGGGCCAGGCACAGCGCGAGCAGGCGACGCATCGGGGATCTCCCGCTAGAGGTCAGAGCGCCTTGGCGGCGAAGGTGTCGCAGCTCTCCACCTTGCCACTGTCGAAGCCGGTGCGGAACCACTTGACCCGCTGCGCGGAGCTGCCGTGGGTAAAGGAATCCGGTACCACGCGGCCCTGGGACTGGCGTTGCAGGCGATCATCACCGATGGCGTTGGCGGCGTTCAGCGCCTTCTCCAGGTCACCCGGCTCCAGCCAGTTCAGCCGCTTCTGGGCGTCGTTGGCCCAGACCCCGGCATAGCAGTCGGCCTGCAGTTCCAGGCGTACCGACAACCCGGTGGCACCCTCGGTGGGAATACCACGGCGGCGCGCCGCTTCCATCTTGCTGGTGGTGCCGGTGAGGTTCTGCACATGGTGGCCGACCTCGTGGGCGATCACATAGGCACGGGCGAAGTCGCCGTCGGCGCCGAAACGCTGCTGCAGTTCCTGGAAGAAGGTCAGGTCCAGGTAGACCTTGCTGTCCACCGGGCAATAGAATGGACCGCTGGCCGCAGTGGCGCCGCCGCAACCGGATTGTACCTGGCCGTTGAACAGCACCAGCTTGGGCGGCTGATACTGCTCGCCATGGGCCTGGAAGATGCGCGTCCAGGTGTTTTCGGTCTCGCCCAGCACCACGCGGACGAAGTCTACCTGGCGGTTGTCGGCCGGGGCGGTGGTCTCCTGCTGGCTCGGCGCGCTCTGGCCGCTGAGGCTGATCAGGTTGCCGAGGATCTGCGTCGGACTCTGGCCGCTGAGCAGGCCGAACACCACCACCAGGGCCACGCCACCCAGGCCGAGGCCGCCGCCGATCTTCATGCCGCGTCCACCGCTGGCCTGTTGCACGTTGTCGCTACGTTGTCCCTTGTCCCACTGCATGGCGGCCGCCTCGTCATTGTCGTCATCGCTAGGACCGCGGGCCGCGCCAAAAATGCGTTACCGGAAATGACAACGCCCGCGACGGGCGCGGGCGTTGTTGGCGGAGCGGAGCGCGGGATCAGGCCGCGGTCTGGCCCTGCTTGAGGCTCTGCATGTCGATCACGAAGCGGTACTTCACATCGCTCTTGAGCATGCGCTCATAGGCTTCGTTGATGTCCTGGATGGCGATCTGCTCGATGTCCGAGACGATGCCGTGCTTGGCGCAGAAGTCCAGCATCTCTTGGGTCTCGCGGATGCCACCGATGAGCGAACCGGCCAGCTGGCGGCGCTTCATCACCAGGTTGAAGACGCTGGGCGCCGGGTGTGGCTCGGCGGGTACGCCGACCAGGGTCATGGTGCCGTCCCACTTCAGCAGGGTGAGGAAGGCATCCAGGTTGTGCGGCGCGGCCACGGTGTTGAGGATGAAGTCGAAGCTATTCGCGTGCGCGGCCATCTCGTCTTCGTTCTTCGACACCACCACCTCGTCGGCGCCCAGGCGCAGGGCGTCGTCCTTCTTGCCTGCGCTGGTGGTGAAGAGCACCACGTGGGCACCCATGGCATGGGCGATCTTGACGCCCATGTGGCCGAGGCCACCCAGGCCGACGATGCCGACCTTCTTGCCCGGGCCGACCTTCCAGTGGGCCAGCGGCGAGTAGGTGGTGATGCCGGCGCACAGCAGCGGCGCCACGGCGGCCAGGTTCTCGGTGTGGCTCACCTTAAGCACGAACTTCTCGTTGACCACGATGTGGTCGGAGTAGCCGCCCTGGGTGTTTTCGCTGCCACCGTAGAGGTTGCCGTTGTAGGTGCCGGTGAAGCCGTTCTCGCAGTAGGACTCTTCACCGGCGTCACAGGGGGCGCAGTGCTGGCAGCTGTCGACCATGCAGCCGACGCCGACGGTGTCGCCGACCTTAAAGTTCTTCACGTGGGCACCGACCGCGGTCACCTTGCCGACGATCTCGTGACCGGGCACGGACGGGTACAGGGTGTTGTTCCACTCGTTGCGGGCAGTGTGCAGGTCGGAATGGCAGACGCCGCAGAAGAGGATGTCGATCTGCACGTCGTGGGCGCCGGGTTCGCGCCGCTCGAAGGAGAAGGGCGCCAGGGGCTGGTCGGCGGACTGGGCAGCGTAGCCTTGGGCTTGGCTCATGAGATACCTCATCTAGGTGGTGGAACTGAGTGTTGGAGCAGGCGGCCAGGTTGGCCTGGCCCGGTGACAAACCGTCGATCCTGCTGAGCCAGAGTCGACGGCACCAATCGATCGTCTCGATAATCGTCATGCCGCCCATCGATGGAACTCAGGGGCGAGCGAGCGTACGAGGGTTTACGACCGGGGTGCCCGAGCGGATGTTCCCGTCCGTGGCGCGGCAGCCGGGGCCACTGGTCGAGCGGTCGTGGCTAGCGCGAAAGCTTCGGCGCCACCGTGGGCAGCAGGCGACTGGCCAGGTGCTCCAGCAGCAGCCGGACCCGCGGCAGACTCTCGCGACTGCGCGGCCACACCAGGTTGATCGGCGAGCCCTCGACGCCGTGCTCGGGCAGCACGTCCACCAGGGCGCCGCTGGCCAGGTGCGTGGCGATCAGCCAGGTCGGCAACTGGGCGATGCCATGCCCGGCCAGGGCGGCCAGCACCTCGCCTTCGCCATCACCCACCACCAGGCGCGGCTGGAAGATCCAGCGTTCGCTGTCGCCCGGCTGTTCGCCGCGCAGCTGCCAGGGGCTGATCAGGCCATCGGCCTGGCGAAAGCCGATGCACTGGTGATCGACCAGCTCGGCCGGGGTCCGGGGGCGGCCATGCTGGGCGAGATAGCCCGGGGCGGCGCAAAAGACCTGGCGCTGGGTGCCGAGGAAGCGATGCCCCAGGCTGGCCGGCCAGGCGTCGGAGCCGCCGATGCGCACCAGGATGTCGATGCCCTCGTGGACCGGATCGACGAAGCGATCCGACAGCGACAAGTCCGGTTGCAACAGCGGATAGCGGTGCAGCAGCTCCAGGATCAGCGGCAGCACATGCAGCCGGCCATAGGAGGCGGGCAGGTCGATGCGTACCCGACCGTGGGGCTCGCCGTCCTGGGCAGCCAGGCCCACTTCGGCCTGTTCCAGCTCGGCCAGCACCCCGGTGCAGGTGCGATAGAAGCGGGTGCCGGCTTCGGTCAGGCTCAGCCGGCGGGTGGTGCGCTGGAACAGCCGCACGCCCAGCCGGCTTTCCAGCCGGGCCACGCTCTTGCCGACGGCCGAACCGGTGAGATTGAGGCGCTCGCCAGCCGCCGTGAAGCTGCCGAGATCGGCCACGGTGACAAAGACGTCGAGGCCCTTGAGACGTTCGGAGGAATACAAGGTGGGCTCCCGATTGCGGAATCTGATTCCGATTAAAAAGGAATTTATACCCAGGATACGCCGTTAATTCTCCAATAGGCTGGAATCAACCCTGAGACAAGGCACTCCCTTATCTACAGCGCCTGCGACCGCCGCAGGCCGTCTCCCACCCCTATCTGGAGGTTTCATGCGCAAGGGCACCGCTCTCATCGTCGGCGTGACCGGCATTTCCGGCTACAACCTGGCCAATACCCTGGTCGCCTCGGGCTGGACCGTCTACGGTCTGGCGCGCAAGCCGGTGGCGCAGGAAGGCGTCATCCCGGTCGCCGCCGACCTGCTCGACGCCGAGTCCACCCGCCAGGCGCTGGCCGGCCTGCCGATCAGCCATGTGTTCTTCTGCACCTGGACCCGTCGCCCTACCGAGAAGGAAAACGTCGAGGCCAATGGCGCCATGATGGACAACCTCTGCCAGGCCCTGGACGGCGCGCCGCTCGAGCACCTGGCCCTGGTGACCGGCACCAAGCACTACCTGGGTTCCTTCGAGGAATACGGCAGCGGCAAGGCCGAGACGCCCTTCCGCGAAAGCGAGCCGCGCCAGGCCGGCGCCAACTTTTACTACACCCTGGAAGATATCCTCTTCGCCGCCGCCGAGCGCCATGGCTTCGGCTGGAGCGTGCACCGCTCCCACAGCATGATCGGCCAGGCCAAGGGCACCAACGCCATGAACATGGGCCTGACCCTGGCGGTCTACGCGTCCCTGTGCAAGGCCACCGGCCAGCCCTTCGTCTTCCCCGGCTCCCGTACCCAGTGGGACGGCATCACCGACGTCACCGACGCCGGCCTGCTCGCGGAGCAACTGGAATGGGCCGCCCTGGCGCCGGCCGCGCGCAACCAGGCGTTCAACACCGTCAACGGCGACGTCTTCCGCTGGCGCTGGCTGTGGGGCGAGATCGCCGCCTTCTTCGACCTGGAGCCGGCGCCCTATCCCGAGCAGCCCATGCCGCTGGAAGCGCGGATGAAGGACGTGGCCCCGGCGCAGTGGCGCAAGCTCGCCGAGGAGCACGACCTGGTGGAAGCCGACGTCGACAAGCTGGCCTCCTGGTGGCACAGCGACGCCGACCTGGGCCGCGAGATCGAGTGCCTCAACGACATGACCAAGAGCCGCGACCTGGGCTTCTTCGGCTATCGCGACACCCGGGCGAGCTTTCTCGACCTCTTCACCCGGCTGCGGGCCCAGCGCCTGATTCCCTGAGCCGCTCTGGACCGCCGGTCCCCGTGAACGGGGGCGGCTGGCGGTTTTCAGAGGTTGCACGCGGGGCGCAGAATGCGATCTCTTCTCGCAGGATGCGCCCCCATGCTCGACTCTCTCGTTGCCCTGATTCCCGCCTTCAGCCCGCTCGACTGGCTGTTCATCGAAGCCATCGTGGTCCTGGCCTACCTGATCTTTGGTGTCGCCGGCTTCGGCAGCGCCCTGGTCGCCGGCCCCTTGCTCACCAGCTGGATGCCGCTGTCGCGCATCGTACCCCTGCTGGTGATGCTGGATTTTCTCGCCTCCTTCCACAACTGGCTGCCGGATCGCCGCGCCATTGCCGGACGTGAACTCAGGCGCCTGCTGCCCATGCTGCTGCTCGGCGCGGCCCTGGGCACCTACCTGCTGATGCGCACCGATGCCCGGTTGCTGATGCTCTGGCTGGGGCTCTTCGTGGTGGCCAATTCCACCTACAGCCTGCTCAGTCCCAAGGGCTTTCGCCAACTGGCGCCGGCCTGGTCGATCCCGGCGGGCGGGGTAGGGGGCCTGTGCGGCGCCCTGTTCGGCAGTGGCGGCTTCCTCTATGCGCTCTATCTGAATGGCCGCCTGGAAGACAAGAACGCCATCCGCGGCACCCAGAGTTTCCTCATCGGCTGCAGCGCCTCTATCCGCATCGTCCTGCTGCTGATTGCCGGCGCCTACAGCGATGGCAGCCTGCTGCTCCTAGCAGTCTGCCTGCTGCCGGCCATGCTGCTCGGCGGCTGGATCGGCCGCCACCTGCAGCGCCGCCTGTCCCGCGAACGCTTCACCCGCCTGGTGACCTGGCTGGTGCTGGTGTCGGGCGTGACCCTGATCGGGCGGTATTTGGTGGGGTAGCGGACCTTTCATGGTCATGCCGATCGCGGCCATGCCGGTGCGCCGTAGCGACCGCTCCTACGGAGTCACCCTTCGCTGTAGGAGCGGCCCATGGCCGCGATGCTCTCAGACGCCGTAGCCTGGTAGGGTGGAAAACCGCGTAGCGTTTTCCACGCGACGCTGCCACCTTGGGAACTCCCAAGCCGATCCACCTCTCCGCTCTACAACACCCGTGGCGGAGATCCCCCATGCTCACCTCCATCCAGGCCGGCGTCCTAGACGTCGCCTACCAAGTCCAGGGCCCGGACGCCGGCCATCCGGTCCTGCTGCTGCATGGCTTTCCCTACGACATCCACGCCTACGCTGAGGTGGCCGATGAACTGGCCGCCGCTGGCTGCCGCGTCCATGTGCCCTTTCTGCGCGGCTATGGCGCGACCCGCTACCTGAGCGCCGACACCCCGCGTTCTGGCCAGCAGGCCGCCCTGGCCCATGACGTCCTGGCACTGCTCGACGCCCTGGGCCTGGAGCGGGCGACCCTGGCCGGTTACGACTGGGGTGGTCGCGCGGCGGGTATCGTCGCCGCCCTCTGGCCGGAACGGGTGAGCGGGCTGGTGCTGGGCGACGGCTATCCGATCCAGGACATCGCCCGCGCCGCGACCCAGCCTGCCGAACCGGCGGCGGAGCTGCGCTATTGGTACCAGTACTACTTCCATAGCGAGCGAGGTCGCGCCGGACTGGCGAAACATCGCCGCGAATTCTGTCGACTGCTCTGGTCGCTGTGGTCACCCAGCTGGCGCTTCAGCGACGCCACCTACGCCCTTACCGCCGCGGCCTTCGACAATCCCGATTTCGTCGACACCGTGATCCACTCCTATCGCCACCGCTACGGTCTGGCCCCGGACGATCCGGCCTATGCCGAGACCGAGCGCCGGCTCGCCGCTCAGCCACCCATCCGCGTGCCCACCACGGTATTGGCCGGTGCCGACGATGGGGTCACTGCGGTGCAGGATGAAGCCGGGGTAGCGCAGCACTTCAGCGGACCCTTCCGCTACGAGGTGCTGCCCGGCTGCGGCCACAACATCCCCCAGGAAGCCCCCGCCGCCTTCGCCGCCGCGGTAAGGGAGCGCCTGCCGTAGGTTGGGTTGAGACAGCTTCATCGTCGAAGCCCAACAGCGTTCAAGCCTGGACAATGTCGGGCTTCGCTACGCTCAACCCAACCTACGAGGCGTGCGCTGCCTTTCCCCCTCTCCCTCTGGGAAAGGGCTGGGGTGAGGGTGCAGGTTGTCGGGCTTCGCTGCGCTCAACCCAACCTACGAGGAGTGCGCCGCTTTTCCCCCTCTCCCTCTGGGAGAGGGCTGGGGTGAGGGTGCAGTTGTCGGATTTCGCTGCGCCCTACAGAGCGCTGCGTAGGGTGGATAACGGCGCAGCCTTATCCACGCGATCCACGCGCCCCCAATCCTACCGCCCCAACACCTCCGGATTGGCCAGGCCGGTCGGTTCGCCGCTGAAGAAGCCCACCAGGTTGGCGAAGGCCTCGCCGAAATAGAGTTCGTAGCTGTGCTTTTCCACATAGCCCAGGTGCGGGGTGCAGAGCACCTGGGGGTGAGCGAGCAGGGGGTCGTCCGGCGCCACCGGTTCCTGCTCGAAGACATCCAGCGCCGCCTGGCCAGGGTGGCCCAATTCCAGCGCCGTGAGCAGGGCACCGGGTTCGATCAGGCCGGCGCGGGCGGTGTTGACCAGCAGGGCGCTCTTCTTCATCCGTGCCAGGTCCTCGGCGCGCACGCAGCCGCGGCTGCGCTCGCTGTATCTAAGATGCAGGCTGATGACATCGGCCTCGGCGAAAAAGGCCTCCTGGCTGGGCGCCGCGCGATGGCCGTCGGCTTCGGCGCGGGCGCGCGAGGCCTCGCTGCCCCAGACCAGCACCGGCATGCCGAAGGCCTGGCCGTAGCGCGCCAGGCGCTGGCCGATCTTGCCATAGCCCCAGATGCCGAGGATCTGCCCGTCCAGTCGTTCGCCCAGATTGACCTGCCAGCGCCCGGCATAGAGGGCGTCGATGGCCGGCTTGAGCTTGCGGCGGGCCATGAGGATCAGCGTCCAGGTCAACTCGGCGGTGGAGACCGGCGAGCCACTGCCTTCGCACACCGCCACGCCCTGGCGGGTGCAGGCGGCCACGTCGAGGTGGGCGGTGGCCTTGCCGGTCTGGCTGATCAGCTTGAGGCGCGGCAGGTGCGCCAGCAGCTCGGCGTCGATGCGGGTGCGCTCGCGGGTCAGCACCAGGGCATCGGCGTCACGGAAACGCTCCACCAGCACCCTGGGATCGCGTTCGGCGTCGTGATAGAGCGTCACCTGATGCCCGGCGCGCTGGAGCAGGGGATAGCAATCCAGGGTTTCGACGACGTGCTGGTAGTCGTCCGGGATGACGATATGCATGGCGAGCTCCGTTGTTGTTCTGGATCGCCAGTGGAGCACCTGCGGGGTCGTCCGACAAGATGGGGCGCAACGGTGGACGAGGCGGCGCCGTCGTCCACCCTGGCGGTAGCCTGGAAAACCGCGCAGCGTTTTCCGGGACGAGCCCTAGTAGGGAATCACCAGCGGCGTACCCGCCAGGGGATTCTCGATCACCGCGCACTTGAGGCCGTACAGCGCCTCGATCAGCTCGGGGGTGACGATCTCCGCCGGCGGGCCCTCGGCGAGGATGCGGCCGGCGCGCAGGGCGATGATGTGGTCGGCGTAGCGACAGGCCTGGTTGAGATCGTGCAGCACCGCCACCAGGGTGCGGCCGCCTTCGCGGTTGAGCCGGCAGAGCAGCTCCATCAGCTCCACCTGGTGGGCGATGTCGAGAAAGGTGGTGGGTTCGTCGAGCAGCAGCAGCGGAGTCTCCTGGGCCAGTGCCAGGGCGATCCAGACGCGCTGGCGCTGGCCGCCGGACAGACTGTCCACCGCCCGCTCGGCCAGCTCCAGGGTGTTGGTGGCTTCCAGGGCGTGCTGCACCGCGCGCTCATCGGCCTCCGTCCAGCCGGCGAAGGCCTGGCGATGGGGATGGCGCCCGCGCGCCACCAGGTCGCTGACCAGGATGTCGTCCGGCGCCACCGCGCTCTGCGGTAGCAGGCCGATGCGACGGGCCACCTCGCGGGTCGGCAGGTCCTGGATCAGCCGACCGTCCAGGCGTACCTCGCCGGCACTGGGACGGATCAGCCGCGCCAGGCTGCGCAGCAGGGTCGACTTGCCACAGCCATTGGGGCCGATGATGACGGTGAAGCGCCCATCGGGCAGCCGCACATCGAGGTCGGCGCAGATCGGCTGGCCGCCATAACCGACGGTGAGACCGTGGGCGGCGAGGCGACTGGAGGAGGCGTCTTGGCTCATGAGGTCCGCCGCCATTCGCGGCTCAGCAAAAAGATCAGATAGAGGCCACCCAGGGCGCCGGTCAGCAAGCCGACCGGAATCTGGAAGGGCGCCAGCAGCCGCTGGGCCAGCAGGTCGGCCAGGGCAGTGAGGCAGGCGCCGAGCAGGGCGGGGGCGAGGATGCCGAGATCGGCGCTGCGGGTCAGGCGCCGGGCCAGCTGGGGCGCCGCCAGGGCGACGAAGCCGATGGGACCGGCGGTGGCGATGGCCAGGGCGGCCAGGGCCACGGCGACCGCCAGCAGCAGATTCTGGCTGGGCAGCATGGCCAGGCCCAGGGCCCGGGCCAGGTCGTCGCCCAGCTCCAGCAGGCGCAACCGCCGCGCCAGCCAGGCGGCCAGCGGCAAGAGCAGCAGGCAGCCGGCGAGCAGGGTCAGGGTGCGACTCCAGGTCAGCATGTCCAGGCTGCCGAACAGCCAGAGCCGGGCCTCCTGGGCTTCGTCCAGCTCGGCGCGGGTCAGCAGGTATTCGTTGAGCGAGGCGAGCAGGGCGCTGACGGCGATGCCCAGCATGATCATCCGCTCGCCGCGGATCCCCGCCAGCGCCGCGAGGCCGGCTATCAGTACCGCGGCCAGCAGCCCGCCGCCGAGGGCACCCAGCATCAGCGCCGCGCCGCCCAGTTGCAGCCAGAGCAGGGTGATCAGGGCGCCACTGGCCGAGCCGACGGTGAAGCCCACCAGGTCCGGACTGGCCAGGGGGTTGCGCGCCAGGCGCTGGAAGATGGCACCGCTGGCGCCCAGGGCCGCACCGACGCCAAAGGCCGCCAGCAGCCGCGGCAGGCGCAGATCCAGCAGGATCAGACTGGCCAGGGCATCGCCCCGGCCGAGCAGGGTGACCGCCACCCGGTGCGGCGCCGGGGCGAAGGCGCCGCCGGTGAGGGTCAGGGCGCAGATGCCGATGGCCGCCAGCAGGAGCAGCAACAGGCAGGCCTTGAAGCGCGCCGAGCGGCGGGGGGCGAAGCGATGACGACTCAAGGGCGCACCCGCCGGGCGGAACGGATGATCAGCGCGAGCAGCACCGGGGTACCGAGCAGGGCGCAGACGATCCCGGCTTCCAGCTCGCCTGGCAGGGCCACGCGGCGGCCCAGGGTATCGGCCAGCAACAGCAGATTGGCGCCGGCCAGGGGCGCCAGGGCCAGGATCCAGCGCCAGTCGGCGCCCACCAGCAGGCGCAGGGCATGGGGCACCACCAGGCCGAGAAAGCCGATGGGTCCGGCCACCGCGGTGGCGGCGCCGCACAGCAGCACGATGGCGACGAAGGCCAGCAGCCGCAGTTGCCCGGGGCGGGCGCCCAGGGCGCGACCCAGGTCGTCGCCCAGAGCCAGGGCATTGAGACGGCTGCCCAGGGGCAGACCCAGCGCCAGGCCGATCAGCAGCAACGGCAGGATGCCGAGGGCGCCGCCCGGCGTCTGGCCGCTCAGGGCGCCCACCGCCCAGAAGCGATAGCTGTCGAACACCGCACTGTCGAACAGGGTGATGATGCCGGTGCAGGCGTTGAGGCTGGCGCTGAGGGCGATACCGGCCAGGATCAACCGTATGGGCTGACCACGGGCCGGGGCACTGCCACCGAGCAGATAGACCAGGCCGGCGGCCAGGGCCGCTCCCAGCAGGGCACAGGCCAGGCGCGTCGGGGCATCGTCCAGCCCCACCAGCGACAACCCGGCCACCACGGCGAAGGCCGCCCCGGCATTGATCCCCAGCAATCCGGGATCGGCCAGCGGATTGCGCGTCAGCGCCTGCATCAGGGCACCGGCGAGGCCCAGGGCCGCGCCCACCAGCAGTCCGAGCAGGGTGCGCGGCAGGCGCAGCTGCCAGAGCACCACGGCGTCGGTGGAGTCATCGGGCGCGACGAGCAGGTGCAGGATCTGCGCCGCCGACAGCGACCGCGCCCCTATGCCCAGACTCGCCACCACCGCCAGCATCAGGACGATCAGCAACAGGACCAGCACCAGGCCACCGCGGGCCGCGGATACTCGTTGCGCAAGGGGCGCGGGGCGGGCTGGCTGGGTCATGTCACCCCCAGGGCGCCGGCGACCGTGCTGATCACCTGGCGCGCGGCGAGGGGGCCGGCGTTGAGATAGAAGGCGTCGGTGTCCACGCGGATGGCTCGGGACTGGCTCACCGCAGTGAGTCGAGGCCACAGCGGCTGTCGCGCCAGGCTGGCCAGGGCGGTGCCCTGCTCGGCATAGAACAGCCAGTCGGCGTCGGCCAGGTCCAGTAGCTCGGCGCTGACATCCCGCGAGGTGCCCTTGAAGCGCTGCGCCGCCGGACGGGTCACGCCCATCGCCTGCAGCAGCCCGCCGGCAAAGGAATCCGCGCCCATCAGGCGCAGTCGCGCGCCGCTGGAAAACAGCAGGGAGGCGGAGGGCGGCTGGGCGCCGAAGCGCTGCGCCAGGCCGGCCAGCTCCCGGTCCAGCTTCGCCAGCCGTCGCTCGGCCTGCTGGCGGCGGCCCAGGGCATCGGCCAGCAGCAGGAAATCCGGTCGCCAGTTGCCGCCGGTGCCGCGCGCCACCACCGTGGGGGCGATGCGCGAGAACAGCTCCAGCCCGCCGGCCTTGAGCACGGTGCGATTGAGCACGATCAGATCCGGCGCCAGCCGCGCGAGGGCTTCCAGATCCGGTGCCTGACGACTGCCCAGATCGACCATGGCCTCCAGCTCCGGCGCGCGATTGGCGAGGGCGGTGCGCAGATAGCCCGGCGCCAGTTCGCGATTGTCCACCCGGGTGGTGCCCGCCGGGATCACGCCCAGGCTCAGGGCGGCGTCCAGCTGGCCGGTGGAGATCACGGCCACCCGCTGGGGTTGGCGCGGGATCAGGGTGCTGCCCACCACATGCTCCACCTGCCGCGGGAACTCGCCATCGACGACCGCTGCACGCGCGAACACCCGACCGGACAGGCCGGCGAGCAGCGCGGTACCGGTGGCGAAGTGCAGAAGGGTGCGGCGATCGAGCATGAGGGTGACTGGCTGAAGACGGAAAGAGGCCCGCCAGGCGGGCCGAGGCCCCGTGGCGGGGCGGCTAGGATAGAGCATCAGCACCTGGCTGACATCCGCTGTCCATTGCCTCTTTCTGGCTCAGGGCGATTTTCTTCGCCCGCTCTCGGCGGTGCTGTCGCCTCCATCGTTCCGAGCCGCCAGATCGCGCGAAAGCCACGGGACTCCAACGTCTGGGTAGGCAGGGATCCCGCGGCCGGGCGCCGGGCCCTAGCTGCCTATGCCGCGCGGACCGGCGGACACCGTACCGGCCACGTCCTGCAGATCCTGGATGCCCACCAGTTGGATCAGCGAATCGGCGGCGTCGATCTGACCGGTATCGCCCACGTTATGCAGAACGTAGGTGTCCGAGCCATAGTGAAAGACCGCGGCACGCTCGTTGTAGGCCATGGATTGCGCCACCTGTTGCAGTGCGCCGTACAGGCTGGTGGCACCCTTCAGGGCCGCATCCGCCACCGTGGTGACCGCCTCGGGTTTCTGGATCGAAAAACCGAAGATGAGCTGGTCTTCACTGGCCTGGTAGTCGGTAATCGTGACGTGGTTGGCCGCCAGAGAGCGATTGGCGGCGGCGCTGCTGCTGCCATCGAAGTTGGCCAACGTGCCATTGCCCAGGGTGTCGACGATGAGGTAGTCCCGGCCTTCACCCAGGGTGATGGTAGCGCCGTGACCGTAGTTGCCCCTTACGGTGGCATTGTGCGCCGCGACGCCCTTTTCGATGGACAGGTCGATGGAGTCTCCACCCGCACCGGCGTTGATGACCATATCGGCCTGCTGGATGTAGGCCGAGATATCGTCCCCACCGGCACCCGTGTCTATCGTCAACGGCTTCACCCTGGAATTGCCGAGCGCGGCGACGCTGTCCAACTCCGCTGCGGCGATGGTGCTGACATAGAGAAAATCGCCCGCGCTACCGGTCGTTACCGTCTTGAGAAAGGCGCTCTCGCTACGCACGTCGGGGCCATCGGTTCTGTAGGCATTGGTCAGGTCGATGAACAGGCCGACGGTGGACTGGGAGCCGTCGAACGTCTGCAGCCCGTCGAAGTTGCTCAGGTCGACGTGAGACCACAGGTTGAGGTCATTGGTGGGCACATCGGTGAGGCTGACGGTCAGCTTGGCAATGCTGGAATCCAGCGAGGTGTCTCCCGGTGTGGTGCCGCGGGTATGGCCATCCAGGAGCGTTCGTTGCTCTTCGTAGTGACCGATGAGGCTCACTTCATTCAACGTCGAGCCTGCCGTGTAGTGCGGGCCGTTGGCGTCGAAGGTCTTGGCGAAACCGACCTTGGCCGCGGCAGCATTGATGTCGAGGGTAAGGCGCGGCTGGTTCTGGAAAGCGTAGTAGCTGACGCCGTCGAAGATACCGGCCGGCGTGGCGGGTACGGCGGCCTGGGCTGCCCTGGCAAAGGCGGCGGATGGATTGGAGAGGGTCTGGTCAGCGTCTAGCGGATGTTGCTTGGCAGTCATGGCGTTCATCCTTGGTGAGAGTCAGGTTGAGCGCTCGCTGAACTTGCTCAGAAGAGCAAACGACTTGAACAAACGAACGTGGGCTGGACAGTGCCTGCCTTTCCACGCTCCGTCAGTGAACCATGCCTCATTCGTTGGCGCTGAAGGACGGTGCCGGAAGAGGGGATCGCACCTTTCAGCCCTCGGCCGGTTTTCGCACGCTGAGGGCTAAGAGGTAGACGTATTCCCTGGATCAGAAGCTCACCGTGGCACTCAACCGCGCCGTCCGCGGCTCGCCCACCGCGACCTGCAGCGGGCTGTTGGCGCTCGATGGGTAGTACTGCTTGTCGAACAGGTTGTCGACGTTGAGCTGCAGGCGGGTCTGGTAGCCGGTCACCGGCAGGTCCCAGCGCAGGAAGGCGTCGGCCACGGTGTAGCTGCTCATGTAGAAGCTGTTGGCCGCATCGCCGGCCCGTTCGCCGACGTAGCGGGCGCCGCCGCCCAGACGCCAGTCGCCCAGGTTCGAGGGCACTTGCAGGTGATGGGTCAGGTACAGGCTGCCCATGTGCTCGGGTGCCTGGGTCAGGCGATTACCCTCATTGCTGGGGTCATCCAGCACCTTGGTCTTGTTGTAGGCATAGGTGGCGATCATGTCCCAGCGCTCGGCCAGGCGACCGGTGAGATCCACCTCCACGCCTCGTGAGCCGACCTTGCCGGCGGCTTCGCCGATGCTTACGCCATTCACGCTACTGGTGGTGACGACGTTCTTCTTCTCGATGTCGTAGAGCGCGACGTTCAGGTTCAGCCCCGGCGTCAGGTCGTACTTGGCGCCGACCTCGAAGCTGCGGCCTTCTTCGGGATCGAAGGTTGTACCGCGGTCGTCCACCGTGGTGTTGGGGACGAAGGAGCGGCTGTAGTTGCCGTACAGCGACAGGTCCTCGGTCGCCTTGAACACCAGTCCGGCCAGTGGCACCACGGCATGATCGCGCTTGTCCAGGTTGACCACATGGGTGTTGCCCAGGCCCTGAGCGGCGTACTGGTCGAATTGCTGATAGCGCCCGCCGAGCACCAGGATCCAGCGATCGTTCAGGTGCCAGTTGTCCTTGAAGTAGAGGGACGTCGAATCCAGGTCGCTATCCTGATCGCTCTGGGCAGCGCTGAGCAGGTTGGGCGCCGCCAGGTTGCCGTACACCGGCGCGAAGATATTGATGTTGCGGCGCGAGCCCGTGTTGTTGCGGTAGGTCTTGCCGCGGTACTGACTGTTCTCTTCGTGGTCGATGCCCACCAGCAGCTCATGGCGCTGGCCGAACAGCTCCTGACTGCCGATGAAATCCCAGCTGGTGTACTGGGTTTCATAGTCGTAGTCGGCGCCATTGGCAGTCCGCAGCAGGTTACCGTTGGCAGCCAGGGAGACCGGCTGGGCGAAGTCCAGGCTGTAGCGATCGTTGTTCCAGGCATAGATGAGCCGGGTCTTCCAGTCGTCGCTGAGCTGATATTCGAAACGGGCACTGGCGGTTTCGGTGATGCCGTCGCCCTTGGCCCATTTCTCGTCCAGTCGCTTGTTGTAGTCGACGCTGGCTGGGTGCCCGTTGACGAACACCGTTCCGCGATCCACCGGGCCGCTGTAGTCGTTGTAGGAATAGGCCAGCGTCAGGCTGGCGCGCTCGCCGGTCCAGGACAGCGACGGCGCCACCAGGGTGTGCTGGCTGACGCCATAGTTGCGCCAATAGTCCTCGCTCTGGCGTTCGGTGACCAGCCGGTAGGCCAGGCCGGTATCGCCAATCGGGCCGGTGGTGTCCAGCCCCAGATTGCCGCCGCCTTCGCTGTAGGCCGAACCACTGAGCCGGGTGCGTTGCTGATATTGCGGCTGTTTGCTGACCACGTTGATCAGGCCGCCGGGCTCCAGGGCGCCATAGAGCAGAGAGGCGGGGCCCTTCAGGACTTCCACGCGCTCGGCGGTGGCATCGAAGTTGTGCGACAGGCTTGAGCGGACGCCATCGCGCAGGATGGATCCATCGGCGTTGGTGCCGAAGCCGCGCTTGACGAAGCTGTCCTTGGTACCTGCGAGGGTATTGCTCTGGGTCACGCCGCTGATGAACTTCATGGCGTCATCCAGGCTGCGCACCTCGAAATCGCCAATGGTCTCGGGCGTTACCACCTGCACCGACTGCGCCTCTTCCTTGATCGGCACATCGCTCTTGCTCGCGGTCGAGGCCCGGGTCGCGCGATAGCCCTGGTCGGCCTCCGTAGCCGTGGCGGAAATGTCCATGGGGGCGAGGCTGGCGTTTTCCGCGGCCAGGAGGCCCGAACTGGTCGCCAGGGCCAGGGTGCTGAAGGCGAAGGGCGCAAAACGGCGAAGGGCTCTGGGCGGCGTGTTCAAGGGCGATCTCGAGAGGGGCGGGGAAAGTGGCGGCGATTCTATGTTGATAGTCATTCTCACGTAAATCGAATCCTCTTACCGTTGGTGTCCAGGTCCGTTGCCGCCCATCCCCAAGCGCAGGTATAATGTCGCGCTCCTAAATTTTCCCGCCCGGGAGCGCCCGCCATGCTGCGCATCAGCCAAGAAGCCCTGACGTTCGACGACGTTCTCCTCATCCCCGGCTATTCGGATGTCCTGCCGAAAGACGTCAGTCTCAAGACCCGCCTGACCCGTGGCATCGAGCTGAACATTCCCCTGGTGTCCGCCGCCATGGACACCGTGACCGAGTCCCGTCTGGCCATCGCCATGGCCCAGGAAGGCGGCATCGGCATCATCCACAAGAACATGACCGTCGAGCAGCAGGCCGCGGAAGTCCGCAAGGTCAAGCGCTTCGAGGCCGGCGTGGTGAAGGACCCCATCACCATCGACGCCGACGCCAGCGTGCGCGACCTGTTCGACCTGACCCGCATGCACAACATCTCCGGTGTTCCTGTGCTGTCCGGTCGTGACCTGGTCGGTATCGTCACCTCCCGCGACGTGCGCTTCGAGACCCGTCTCGACGTGCCGGTGCGCGAAGTCATGACCCCCAAGGATCGCCTGGTCACCGTGCGCGAAGGCGCCGACAAGCAGGAAGTCCGCGAGCTGCTGCACAAGCACCGCATCGAGAAGGTGCTGATCGTCGACGAAGCCTTCGCCCTCAAGGGCATGATGACCGTCAAGGACATCGAAAAGGCCAAGGCCTACCCCAACGCCAGCAAGGACGACGCCGGTAGCCTGCGCGTCGGCGCAGCTGTCGGTACCGGTGCCGAGACCCCCGAGCGCGTGGCCGCCCTGGTCGCCGCCGGCGTCGACGTCATCGTGGTCGACACCGCCCACGGTCACTCCAAGGGCGTGATCGAGCGCGTGCGCTGGGTCAAGGAGACCTATCCGCAGGTCCAGGTCATCGGCGGCAACATCGCCACCGCCGAAGCCGCCAAGGCCCTGGCTGACGCCGGCGCCGACGCGGTCAAGGTCGGTATCGGCCCGGGCTCCATCTGCACCACCCGCATCGTCGCCGGTGTCGGCGTACCGCAGATCTCCGCCATCGCCAACGTCGCCGCCGCCCTCGAAGGCACCGGCGTCCCGCTGATCGCCGACGGCGGCATCCGCTTCTCCGGTGACCTGTCCAAGGCCATCGTCGCCGGTGGCTACTGCGTGATGATGGGCTCCATGTTCGCCGGTACCGAAGAGGCCCCGGGCGAGGTCGAGCTGTTCCAGGGCCGCTCCTACAAGTCCTACCGCGGCATGGGCTCCCTGGGCGCCATGTCCCAGACCCAGGGCTCCAGCGACCGCTACTTCCAGGATTCCGCCTCCGGCGCCGAGAAGCTGGTTCCCGAAGGCATCGAAGGCCGCGTCCCCTACAAGGGCCCGCTGGCGGCGATCATCCACCAGCTGATGGGCGGCCTGCGCGCCTCCATGGGCTACACCGGTTGCGCCACCGTCGAGCAGATGCGCACCAAGCCGCAGTTCGTGCGCATCACCGGCGCCGGCATGGCCGAATCCCACGTCCACGACGTGCAGATCACCAAGGAAGCGCCCAACTACCGCGTGGGCTGATTTCCAACCTGTTTCTACGTTGCGATTCGGGGCTGTCTAGACAGCCCCGAATCGTCTGAACCTAGCGCTATCGAGACCTGGCCATGTCCCAAGACATCCACGCCCACCGCATCCTCATCCTCGACTTCGGCTCCCAGTACACCCAGCTCATCGCCCGCCGCGTGCGCGAACTGGGCGTCTATTGCGAGCTGCACCCCTTCGACATGGACGACGCCGACATCCGTGCCTTCGCTCCGCGCGGCATCATCCTCGCCGGTGGTCCCGAGTCGGTCCATGAGGCTGGCAGCCCGCGCGCACCCAAGGCGGTGTTCGACCTGGGCGTGCCCCTGTTCGGCATCTGCTACGGCATGCAGACCATGGCTGAGCAGCTCGGCGGCAAGGTCGAAGGCTCCAACATCCGTGAATTCGGCTATGCCAAGGTCGACGTGGTCGGCAAGAGCCGCCTGCTCGAAGGCATCGAAGACCACATCGACGACGATGGCGTGCTCGGCCTGGACGTCTGGATGAGTCATGGCGACAAGGTCGGCAAGCTGCCGGACGGCTTCCACATCGTCGCCAGCACCCCCAGCTGCGCCATCGCCGCCATGGGTGACGACGAGCGCGGCTGGTACGGCGTGCAGTTCCACCCCGAGGTGACCCACACCAAGCAGGGCGGGCGCATCCTCTCGCGCTTCCTCAAGGACATCTGCGGCTGCGAAGCCCTCTGGACCCCGGCCAACATCGTCGAGGACGCCATCGCCCAGGTGCGCGCCCAGGTCGGCAGCGCCAACGTGCTGCTGGGCCTCTCCGGCGGCGTCGACTCCTCCGTGGTCGCGGCCCTGCTGCACAAGGCCATCGGCGACCAGCTGACCTGCGTCTTCGTCGACAACGGCCTCTTGCGCCTGCACGAGGGTGACCAGGTGATGGCCATGTTCGCCGAGAACATGGGCGTCAAGGTGATCCGCTCCAACTCCGAGCAGCGCTTCCTGACCAACCTGGAAGGCGAAGCCGACCCGGAGAAGAAGCGCAAGATCATCGGCCGCACCTTCATCGACGTCTTCGACGCCGAAGCCAGCAAACTCGACAACATCAAGTTCCTGGCCCAGGGCACCATCTACCCCGACGTCATCGAGTCGGCCGGCGCCAAGACCGGCAAGGCCCACGTCATCAAGTCCCACCACAACGTCGGCGGCCTGCCCGAGGAGATGAACCTCAAGCTGGTCGAGCCGCTGCGCGAACTGTTCAAGGACGAGGTGCGCAAGATCGGCCTGGAGCTGGGTCTGCCCTACGACATGGTCTACCGCCATCCCTTCCCCGGTCCGGGCCTGGGCGTGCGCATCCTCGGCGAAGTGAAGAAGGAATACGCCGACCTGCTGCGCCGCGCCGACGACATCTTCATCAGCGAACTGCGCAAGGCCGACTGGTACCACAAGGTCAGCCAGGCCTTCGTCGTCTTCCAGCCGGTGAAATCCGTCGGCGTGGTCGGCGACGGTCGTCGCTACGCCTGGGTCGTCGCCCTGCGCGCAGTGGAAACCATCGACTTCATGACCGCCCGCTGGGCCCATCTGCCCTACGAGCTGCTGGAAAAGGTCTCCAACCGCATCATCAACGAAATCGACGGCATCTCCCGCGTCACCTACGACGTCTCGAGCAAGCCGCCGGCGACGATCGAGTGGGAGTGATCTCTATTATTTAATGTAGGAAAGCCCGCTGGATAGCGGGCTTTTTTATATCTATTTAATTTGCAGTCAAGTTGGAAAATATTCGTGAATTGTTCTATTTACAGTGTATTTTGCCGGGGTGGCTGGGGTTAGTGAGTTTCCATCGAAAAACACGTAGTTTTTACCATCGCCGAAGGAGCTATTAAAAACTATCCCGTCAAATTTTGCTTCACTTTTAATGAATTCGCATAAAAACTGAGTTGGGATATAATCTAGATTGCTATTTTCTGGCCTTATAGGTTTAGAAAGATCTTCAGAGAATAGTTCAAGTAGTCCTAGAAAACCTAACACGGCCGATAGTTGTTCCTCCCCGAAAGCTGAGGCTGAGCAATTCTTCCTTGGTGTCGTTAGGTCGAGTACTGACAGCTCGCGTGCAGGAGTCATCTGTGCAACATATACACAGCTTGAGTTGCTTGGTCGCACCTCGCTAATGCAGGTGGTTAAGCTGTCTGCCACGTATAAATAAGGAATGCCTAACGGGTTAGCCCGCCCACCAGTTACCATCTCGCGTGGTGGACAGCCCATTTGGTCAGCTTCTAGATGCTTGTCCGATATTCGGGCTCTGAAAAAAATGTCCCTCACGTCAACTGGAATTTTAAGCTGTTCTAGAAGCTGAAATAGTACGCCTTCATTACTGCTTAGTGTCAATTTGTTGAATATTGATGAGTATATTGTGGCCTTTGGGAAAAACCGATTCCCATGCTTCAGTTCAATCTTGAAGTCTTCCCATTGGTCACTGTAACTGGTTATATCAAAGTCGAGCAAAAAACGTTTTTCTTCTAAATTAGTGCCGAAAATGTCATTAATAAGAGCTTGTGCTTGACGAACTCCAGCGCTAAAAATGCCGTACAAGTTCAATATTTCAGGAAAGGAGTATCCCTGCTCGCTCTCACGAAGACCATAGGTGAATAGCTCAATTTTTTCAGCTAGATTGGTAGGGTCTATGCAAGATACCTGGTGGGTGCCACAGTAACTGCATCGACTTATTGCACCCTCGGCATTTATTTTTGCAACTATGACGGAGTCATGAAAGCACTGAACGCAGCATCTAGGCATCATGCACCCCTAACAAATTCGCAGGTGGTTTCAATATGATGCTTAATTGAGTATTTCTTGACTTGGCCTAGCCCAGGAAACGGACTGCCCCTTAGTGATACAAGCTCTTGAAAGCCCTGGGTTTCGCTGAATACCCCTGGGTTTTCAATAGAAAAATTACAAAGTTTTTCAAGGGCCGATTTGAATTTTCCGCCCGGGTTAGCAGGCGAGTCGTCATTAAACGAAGAAAAATGACGAACGTACATAGCATCAAACTCAGCTCGATTGACATAGCTTATGTGTATGGTTACCACATAGGCTGGCCCGCCAGCTTCACTATATTCTTCGCTCAATATAGTGTAGTCACCAAATCCAATGGCATTTGAGTAGGATTTCCATTCTGTGTGCAATGACGAGTAAAATGATTTTTCTGCGTAATCAGCGTTTCGGATTTTTTTATCAAAAAAATCGCCGAATAAAACAATATTCTTCAAAAGCGACAGCGCACCAGGATGAATTTTTTCCTTATTGACGATTACGCAAAAGGCGGAGCTGAGTTTTTCCACGAATGCCTTGTCTACGCCACTATCTATAAAAATGGCGCTTTCAGGTAGGGAGAAACCAAGGTCTGATAGTAGGGAAAGATCTCCAATTCCTTTTGCTTTTATACATGGGGTGAAGGAGCTTCGGTCTCCGTTAATTTCTATTGCAGTCCGATCTCCTCTAGAAAAGTCTCCAATATTTGGGTTGATAATTACAATTGGTTTTATGCCTGTTTTATAAAGGGCTTCAATGGTTTTATATAGGGAGGATAAGTTCTCCCGTACAGGTTCAATTATTGGCCGGATTAGATCAGGGGAGATTGTTCCTGCGAGTTCTCTCAAGGCTATTAGCTCAAACTGTTTGCCTCGTAAGATTGGGTAGTACATATAGTGTCCTTACTAAATATTTTGTTGAGGTTTTTTGAAAGGCTTCGCCGATGATCAGTGCGTAGTTTAAATCCAATTCCAGCCATCAGCAATGAGCGCGGAAGGGATAGAATGAATTCTTTTTCAATCTTTCTGGTTTTTTTTAGGGTTGTGCAAAAAGCTTTTCTAACATCAGAGGGCGGAAGTTCCTTTAAAATACTTTCGCATGCGGAGAAGATTTCTGTATTCGGATAGTCAACTTTTTTATTCAAAAGTGTCGATACAATATCGCGGTATTCATGCGCGCGAAGTGATCTCATTAAGACTGGTATATCTATCGGCTCCGTTGATATCGTTGCCTCTCTAATGATTCGAAGATTTTTTCTGGAAGTTAGTTCCAGAATGCCCACATCAGTTTCACAAGAGCTCAATACCTTAGAAAGGTGCAATTTCCCAACGACTACATAAACCTTATCAAATAGTTTCTTGTAGGAAGTGAGTTGCTCGGGAAGACGATCTAGATTGTCAAAGTCTGATTTTATTTCGTAACAAGTAGAGCTGCCGTTTAAAATAACGCAGTCAGCTTTATTTCGGCCGACTCTAAATTCCGGTAGGGCGGTCGCAGTATTGAGAGAGTGTCTTCCTAGAAGTAAGCGTTCGGCAACAGTATTTTTAAAGAAATACTCGGTTCTATATTCTCTTGATAGGGCTGCATATGAGCACTCAAATACTTCTGCGACGGTAAACTCCTTGTGGAGATTGTCACTGTAGTGATTCGCTACTCTCAGAAGAAATTCGAAGTTTCCGGATGCTACCTCCGTAAGCCTCTTGCTGGAGAACAGTCTTGCTGCATCTCTGGTAGTAAACACCTTCAGACCTCTTACACAATCATCATTGATGATTTTAAAACATTGAATCATTGCCTTTACGATGAGCGGTACAGTTTTTTGCTGGGGGGTGGCTTGCAAAAATTCTGTGACCGCATATCGAAAAGAAAAAAATACAAGCCTTCGGTTTCACTAATAGTGGCTAACTCATTCCTAAGGGTAAGGATACGCCAAAATGTAAGGTTTCGCATTCGAAAAAGGAAGACATTTATTTCTGTGATAGTAAATATCTTCCTTTTAATTTTAAGTTTTACACGTAATTAATGGTTGGGGAGCTGTCAAATTTCCTAGCCGTTGACTTCGGCAGGCATATATCCAGAGTTCCTCTAATCTAGCACTGGTGTTGTAGTACAAGAACTTCCACTGCACGGCGAACTAAAGACTGCGGGGATGTCGTTCCAGCCCACGAGAATACCGCCAAGATTTGCGCCGGCGGCTCCAGCAACAGTATGTCGCGCGGTCGCTCTGACGTCATAGATGTGATTAGGGAGCGTATTAGCCGGAGCGGGCAATTGCCATGCTCCATGAGCCCATCCACTCCCTATGTTTAGTGTTGCGGCGTTGAGTGTTGGGTGGCGGACACCAGTTGCTCCATGTGCATTATCTGGGCCGAATGAATAGATAAGGCGGCAGTACCCATTCACACCCCGGAATGGATTTGGCGCAGCGGCTCCTCCTCTCAGGTTTGCTCCGTGATGAGGGACTACTACCGCAATAGGATTCGTAGGCGCCAATAAAGGCTCGATATAAATATAGTTACAGTCGCCGGTTAGAAGCCATGTTCTACTAGGGTTTAGGTTTTTTCTCTCTATTGTCGCAACAATCCCAGTGTCATTTCTGCCACTCCCGGTTCCGAGTGCTAATCGAAGTTCAGTACCCATAGGGAGCGAGACTCTATCGACCGTTCCTGGAGCCGGGTTGTAAATGAATAGACTGCCACCCTGGGCAATAATTTCATTTGCGAAGACAATATGTAATGGTCCGACGGTTTGTAGCGGTGCAATCCATGTGCTCAGAAGCGCGGGATAGATTGGCGGATTACCAACTCTAGTCGCGTAAGCCCCAGCCCAATGGTCTGCATCCCAATGTGACAGCAAAATTGGCGGGTTGAGTGAAAAGCAGAATTGCAGGTTGGTCGGCGTCGTATGTTTGTTTCGATATACCCCAGCACCAAGATCAAAGTAGAGCGCCGGCAGCGGAAGGCAAGAAACGTTCGATCTTGAGCGGAGTAAAGCGTTTGCGTTTCCTTGTCCTACATCATAGACGGCAAGCATATCTCCGCTAATTCCCTTGAAAGTAGCTTTAAGGCCGACCTTTGATATTTTTGGAAAATGCTGCAGCGAAAATATTTCTGCCAGAGCTTTGGCGTGAACAGGTGTCGGCATCATTCCCTGAACAAACGCGGCAATTGGCGTAGTGAACAATCCTGGATAAATTAGCGCAGGCGTAAAGCCAATGCGGTGGGTTAAAGATACCTCGAACTTAAACCACGCGTTCTCTAAAGCCTGCGCACCTATATCCGCATCTGCTCCGTTGTAGTCGGGCAAGAATGGCAACCCAAATGGATTTTTTCCAGCATCTAGCTCTATTTCAATACGAAATAGCGGGGCGCTTTCAAAGATGCTCGGAGTATTTGGTTTTGGCAAGCCTTGGTGCTGCCAGGCCGCTGCTGCTTCCATTGGACTATCGATGTCAAATCGCTTGTCTTGCTTTGCTTGGTTGCTCAGCCACTTGATGTCAATTGCATCAATTGCAATAAGTACAATATTTGCCGGAGGCCCGGATGTAACTACATGGTCTACCCGCCCAAATACACTTTGTGGCAAGTCGATACGGTCATCGAATTTTCTTTTGAAATGCCGATTCATGCGTTTGCCTTTTCTGAGGTGGCGAGTCATCTAGCAGTGTGGAGTATATTGTATTGTGCGAGTGGTGCGATGTCATCCGATAGATAGGCACGGAAAGGAATTGTCGCTGCGAAGCAGCACGTACTATGCCAAGCAAGCTTAGGTCAAAATTTTGGGTAATGACTAATGCTCTGGTAAATTTAAGTTTTACGAAAGTTAAGCGGCAGGAAGTAGGATGACATCCAATTAGCCGGCATTCGCAAACTGCCTAAATCGACGGATACCTGCCTTCAGATGGCATAGTCTGAAGAGTCGCAATCAAGAAGTATCGCAACCAACATGGGCTGAAAACTCTAATCTTGAAGACGAATTTATGTGTTTGGCGGACGTGATCTACTATGCGTCAGACATAAGGCCGGCCACACTGCATTGCGATGCAATTCTTGCTGCCATCGCATATTTCCTCAATCTAATTTTTTAAGGTGTTGAATAGGGTTGTATCTGCAATGTTGTTGCATAAGTTTTTTGCTGACCGATGATTAGGTAGGAGTGATTCCACTTTGGCTATGGCCCTCCAACAGATCAAACCTTCAACACCCAGCCCAAATGCTCCCCCTCCAACCAACCCCTAATCTCACTCGCCCGCATAGGCTTGGCGAACAGATACCCCTGCGCCCTGGTACAGCCTAGATTCTTCAGGGCACCCAGTTCCGCAGCGGTCTCCACCCCTTCCACGATGCATTCCAGCTGCATGTCCTGGCACAGGGCGATCAGGGATTTGACGATCTTGAAGCTGGCCGGGTCGAGGTGGAGGTTGGTGACGAAGGTGCGGTCCACCTTGAGTTTGGTCAGGGGTAGGGCGTGGATCTGGCTCAGGCTGGAGTAGCCGGTGCCGAAGTCGTCGAGGGAGATGCCGCAGCCCAGTTCGCGAAAGCGGCTGATGGCGCGCTGGGTCTGGGGCAGGTCCTGAATGGCGGCGGTTTCGGTGATTTCCAGATCGAGGGAGGCCGGATCGAACGGGCTGCGCTTGATCAGTTCGACGATCTGCTGGGCGGCTTCCTCGGAGGCACAGTCGTGGGCGGAGAGGTTGAAGGCCAGGCGGATGCCTGCAGGCCAGCGTGCGGCCGCGTTCAAGGCTTTGTTCAGCAGCGGCAGGGTAAGGCGATTGACCATGCCAACGCGCTCGGCGGTGGCGATGAAATCGCCCGGCGGGACGTTGCCCAGCTCCGGGCTGTCCCAGCGGGCGAGGGCCTCGAAGGCCACGGTCTGCTTGCTGCGGATGTCCACGATGGGTTGGAAGACCATGTAGAACTCGCGCTCGAGGTCAGCCCGGCGCAGGGCCTGTTCGGTCAGGCCTTCGCGATTGAGCTGCTGACGATGGGCGGTGCTGAACAGGCAGGCCGTGCCGGGGCGGTGACGCTTGCTCTGGTACAGGGCGTAGTCGGCGTATTCATAGACGTCCGTGGCGGAAAAGGCCTGATCGGGAAAGGTCGCGAGGCCCAGCGAGCCGCTGATCTGGATGGGTAGGTCCACCAGCAGGAAGGGCTCGCGCAGGCTGGCGCAGATCCTTTCGCCAAACGTCCGGAGCTGCTCATCGTTCAAGACTCCGGTGATGATCAGGCTGAATTCGTCGCCACCCAGGCGGGCCAGGTGGACGTCTTCGTCGAGCAGCGTGCTGAGGCGCTGGCCGACCTGATGGAGCAACCGGTCGCCCACGCTATGGCCATAGAGATCGTTGACCGGCTTGAAGCCGTCCAGATCGATCAGGCCCACGGCCAGGCGGGTCCCCTGGGCGCGCGCGTCGGCCAGCAGCGTATCGAGGCGGGAGAAGAACTGCCGTCGATTGGCGAGGCCGGTCAGGCTGTCCTGGTTGGCCAACTTGAGATTTTCCTCGCTGAGTTTCGCCGTCTGCGCCTGCATGTTCACCAGGCGGGTGAAGTCGCCGTACTGCGCCTTGAGGATGACCAGCATGGCAATGGACACCAGCAGGACGTCGATCGCCGTGGCCACGAAGGTGCTGATGGTGGTGGAGGCGAAGAACACCACGAAGGCGGTGTTGACCACGGCGGTGGTGGCCAGGGCCGCGGGCAGCAGGTGCATCATGCAGAAGATGCAGCCGATCACGGTGATCGCCATGTAGAAGCCCACATGCGCCTGGGTGTAGCTGTCGCCATAGGGAAACAGCGCCAGCGCCCAGGCGGTGAAGGCCGAGGCCACGAAGGGCGCGAGCCGGTTGGTGCGCTTCAGGGCCGTGAGCATCTGCGTCGGACTGCGCGGCTGGTTGCGCGTGCGGAACCATTCGGCCGCTCGGACCACACCGAACAGCGTCATCACCAGCGGGCAATAGAGCACCAGCCAGCGTGGCGCCACGGCATAGTGGGTGCCGGCCAGCATCAGGGTGTTGGTCAGCAGGATGAAGTACATCATCGGCAGCTGGCGCGACAGCGCAAGGTATTGCGCCTTGACCAGGCCAGGATTGTCCTTGGGCACGGACATCAGGGCGCGCACGCCGAGCAGGAGTTTCTTCATCGGGCAGGGCTCTGAAAATACGACCAGGTAATAGCTTGCACGGAATATCCTTTCCAGCCTGGGCGGAGCAGGGCTAGGGCTGCGCTCATGAGAGGCTGTCGGCTGGCGCCAGGAATTCTGCAATCTTTACGACTAGTGGCACTTGGGCAGCAGAGCGGGGGCGCCGCGTGGAAAACTGCCGTGCGCAGGCGTTGGCGGGGGAGCAGTAAAAAGCCCGCCAGTTGGCGGGCTTTTTCAGGTGCGCAGTTCTTAACCCAGCTTGGTCAGCAAGGCGTCTGCCGCGGCTTCCGAGCTGGCCGGATTCTGGCCGGTGACCAGGTTGCCGTCCTCGACCACGAACTCGCCCCAGTCCGGGCCCTTCTCGTAGCGGGCGCCGAGCTTCTTGAGTTCGTCTTCCACCAGGAAGGGCACCACGTCGGTGAGTTGCACGCCGGCTTCTTCGCTGTTGGTGAAGCCGGTGACGGTGCGGCCCTTGACCAGCGGGGTGCCATCGGCGGCCTTGACGTGGCGCAGCACGCCGGGGGCGTGGCAGACCAGGCCGAAGGGCTTGTTGGCCTGGGCGAAGGCTTCGAGCAGGGCGATGGAGTCGCGGGATTCGGCGAGGTCCCAGAGCGGGCCGTGGCCGCCGGGATAGAAGACGCTGTCGTAGTCCTCGGCCTGCACCTCGGCAAGCTTGACGGTGCTGGCCAGCGCCTGCTGCGCCTCGGGGTCGTTCTTGAAGCGCTCGGTGGACTCGGTTTGGGCGTCGGCGGCGTCGCTCTTGGGGTCCAGTGGCGGTTGGCCGCCGGCGGGGGAGGCCAGGGTGATTTCGGCACCGGCGTCCTTGAAGACGTAGTAGGGAGCGGCGAATTCTTCCAGCCAGAAGCCGGTTTTCTTGCCGGTGTCGCCGAGCTGGTCATGGGAGGTCAGGACCATCAGGATCTTCATCTCGGTTTCCTCTTGCACGCGGGGTGGGTGTGGTTAGACAGACCCCGGATGCGTCCGGCTAGTGCCCCTGAGAGGTCAGGGCTGGGAGCCAGCGCTCGCTGCCCTGCCTGTGGAAGGGGCAGGGCAGCGTAGGGGATCAGCCCCAGTTGCCGATGCCGCGTTCGCCGGCGGCGACGGTGGAGGCCACGTCGGTGAGGTCGTGCGTACCCACCAGCTGGATCAGCGAGTCCGAGGCATCGATCTGACCGCGGTCACTGCCGTCATGGAAGACGTAGGTGTCCTTGCCATAGTGGAAGACGGCGGCGTGCACGTCGCCGGTGGTGGTCTGGACCACCTGCTGCAGGGCGGCGTAGAGGCTGGTCGCGCCCTTGAGGGTGGCGTCCGCCACGGTGGTGACCGCCGAATCCACGAACAGCGAGGAGCCGAAGACGATCTGGTCGTCCTTGGCGTTGTAGTCGGTCACAGTGACGTGATTGGCGGCCAGGGAGCGATTGGCGGCGGCGCTGCTGGAATCGTCGAAGTTGACCAGGCTGGAGGTGAGCAGGCTGAGGGTGTCTCGGCCTTCACCCAGGGTGACGGTGGCGCCATGGCCATAGTTGCCGCGTACGGTGGCGTTGTGGGCAGCCACCCCTTCGGTGAACAGCAGGTCGACGAAATCGTTGCCGGCACCAGCCTTGATGACGATGTCGGCCTGCTGGATATGGGCGCCGATCTGGTCGTTGCCGGCGCCGCTGTCGACGGTAAGGGTCTTGACCCGGCAGTTGCTCAGGGCGGCCACACTGTCGAGTTCCGGCGCGGCGATGGTGCTGACCTGAAGCAGGTCGTTGCCGCTGCCGGTGGTCACGCTCTTGAGGAAGGCGCTCTGGCTGGAATAGAGGTGATCCAGGCCGTGCTCGTAGCCATTGAGGAAGTCGATCGACAGTCCGGCGGTGGACGTTGAGCCGTCGAAGGTCTGCAGGCCGTCGAAGTTGTTGAGGGTGATGATGTCGCCTTCGTGGAACTGGTTGTCAGCGGTGTCGGTGAGGCTGACGGTGAGCTTGGTGATGCTCGAATCCAGGGTGCCGTCGCTGGCGGTGGCGCCGCGGGTATGACCGTCGAGGCGCGTCAGCTGGCCTTCCCAGTGACCGGTCAGGTTCAGTTCGTTCAGGGTCGAAGCCGCCGCGTAGTGGGGGCCCTTGGCATCGAAGGTCTTGGCGAAGCCGACGTATTCGGGGGTGGCGTTGATGTCGAGGGTCAGCCGCGGCTGGCTCTGGAAGGCGTAGTAGGTGACGCCGTCAGAGATGCCGGCCGGCTTGGCGGGGGCGGCGGTCAGCGGCGCCTTGGTGGCGGCGGCGGCGGTGAACAGGGGAGCGGGGGTGTCCAGGGGGTTCTTGTAGGTCATTGCGGTCATCCTTAATGCAGGTCAGGCCTTGCGCTCGCTGGACACGTTCTCGCGCAGGGCAAGACGTTTCACACAGCTGAACGTCACGCCGACAGTGCCTAGCTTTCCACGGAGCTACAGCGAACCACGCCGCAATTTCATCGGGCCACTAGTGGGATGCCGCTAAACGGTAGTGCGCTAAAAGTTCAATAGGCAGACGATTAAGGCGACCAGCAGCGCGATCAGCACCGGTGACCAGCGGGTGCGCAGGAGTAGCGCCAGGGCCAGGGCGGCCAGGACGACATCCGTCAGGCTGCGGATCGCCCCCGTCCACACCGGATCGTAGAGCGCCGCGAGTAGCAGACCGACCACCCCGGCGTTGAGTCCGGTCAGCAGGCGTTGCCAGCCGGGGTGCTGGCGCAGCGACTGCCAGAAGGGCAGGGCCGCGAGCAGGAGCAGGGCGCCGGGCAGAAAGATCAGCAGGGTCCAGAACAGGCCATTGAGCCAGGCGGGCAGGGCCGCGGGTACCAGGGTCCCCAGGTAGGCGGCAAAGGTGAACAGCGGGCCGGGCACCGCCTGCGCCAGGCCGTAGCCGGCCATGACCTGGCTATCACTGACCAGGCCGCTGGGCACCACCACCGCCTGCAGCAGCGGCAGCACCACATGGCCGCCGCCGAACACCAGGGCGCCGGCGCGATAGACACCCGCGGCCAGGTTGTCCCAGACGGGCAAGAGCAGCAGCGGCAGCAGGAACAGCAGCAGTGCGACGACACCCAGGCGTCGGGAGAGTCCCGTTTGCAGGCTCGGGGCCGGCGGGGTGTCGGCGGGCGCCAGGGCCAGGCGTCCGACCAGGGCGGCCAGACCCAGGCCCAGCAGCTGGCCCACCGAACCGGGCAGCCAGAGCGCCAGGCCGGCGACGACCAGCGCCAGGATGCGACGCGAGGTATCCGGGCAGAGGCTGCGGCCCATGCTCCAGACCGCCTGGGCCACCACCGCCACGGCAAAGACCTTGAGCCCATGCACCGCGCCCGAGTCGGCCAATCCCGGAAAGTGGGCGAGGCCCAGGGCGAACAGGATCAGCAGCAGGGCGGAGGGCAGGGTGAAACCCAGCCAGGCCGCCAGCAGACCCCAGCCACCGGCGCGCCCCAGGCCCAGGGCCATGCCGACCTGGCTGCTGGTCGGACCGGGCAGCAGCTGGCAGAGCGCGACCAGCTCGGCATAGGCGGCTTCGTCCAGCCACTGGCGCCGCCTGACGAAGGCCTGGCGGAAGTAGCCGAGGTGGGCGATGGGGCCGCCAAAGCAGGTGCAGCCCAGGCGCAGGAAGATCAGGAAGACCTGCCAGGCGCTGTCCTTATCGCGGGCGATGTCGCGCATGGCGGCCCCGATCAGCCGCGCGGCGCCGCAGAGGGAACTACTACCTCGCCATCTTCCTTGACGAAAGGTCCACGCTGCGGCTCGGGCAGGATCTCCAGCACCCGTTCCGAGGGCCGGCAGAGCCGGGTACCCAGGGACGTCACCACGATGGGTCGATTGATCAGCAGGGGATGCTGCAGCATGGCGGCGATCAGGGCCGCGTTATCCAGCTGCGGATCGTCCAGGCCCAGTTCGGCGTAGGGCGTACCCTTCTGGCGCAGCAGCTCGCGCACCGGCATGTCCAGGTCGGCGATCAGCCGCTCCAGCTGCGCCCGGTCGGGCGGTGTCTCCAGGTAGTGGATGACCGTCGGCTCGACGCCGCTGTTGCGAATCAGGCCCAGCACGTTGCGCGAGGTGCCGCAGGCGGGGTTGTGGTAGATCGTGATGGTGCTGGTCATGGACGGTCTCGACGGTGGGAAGCGGCACCCCGTTCGTACCAGCCACGCGAGCCGTTCACCAGGCGCACGACCAGCAGCATCAGCGGTACCTCGATAAGAACGCCCACCACGGTAGCCAGGGCGGCGCCCGAGTGGAAGCCGAACAGGCTGATGGCGGCGGCCACCGCCAGTTCGAAGAAGTTGCTGGCGCCGATCAGCGCCGAGGGACAGGCCACGCTGTGGCTCTCGCCCACCAGGCGATTCAGCCAGTAGGCCAGGGCCGAATTGAACAGCACCTGGATCAGGATGGGCACGGCGAGCAGGGCGATCACCAGCGGCTGCGCCAGGATGGCCTCGCCCTGGAAGGCGAACAGCAGCACCAGGGTCGCCAGCAGGGCGGCCATCGAGAGAGGGCCCAGACGGGCCAGGGTGCGGTCGAAGGCGGCCTGTCCCTGGCGCAGCAGCGCCCGCCGCCAGAGCTGGGCGAGGATCACCGGCAGCACCAGATAGAGGACCACCGAGAGCAGCAGCGTGGCCCAGGGCACCGTGATCGACGACAGGCCCAGCAACAGGCCGACGATGGGGGCGAAGGCGAAGACCATGAGGGTGTCGTTCAGCGCGACCTGGGACAGGGTGAACAGCGGATCGCCCTGGGTGAGTCGACTCCAGACGAAGACCATGGCGGTGCAGGGCGCCGCTGCCAGCAGGATGAGCCCGGCGATGTAGCTGTCCAGTTGCTCCGTCGGCAGCCAGGGCGCGAAAAGCTCGCGAATGAACAGCCAGGCGAGCAGCGCCATGGAGAAGGGCTTGACCGCCCAGTTGACGAACAGGGTGACGCCAATCCCGCGCCAGTGCTGGCGTACCTGGCCGAGGGGGCTGAAATCCACCTTGAGCAGCATGGGTACGATCATGACCCAGATCAGCAGACCGACCGGCAGATTGACCTGGGCCACCTCGATCCGGCCGATAGCGCGGAACAGGCCCGGAGCCAGCTGGCCAAGGGCGATGCCGGCGAGGATGCAGAGCGCGACCCAGAGGCTGAGGTAACGCTCGAAGGTGTTCATGGCGGGTGCTGCCGGAGGGCAGGCGGGGGGACTGTGCATGGCGGGCCTGGTCTTGTGGTTGGCGGTGGAGGGACGGAGGTCAGCAGGAGCAGCGCGGCGATTCGCTGACCGCGCAATCATCGCCAGCGCAACAGTGCTCGGTCAGGTAGCCGAGCAGGGCATTCATCTGGTCATAGGCCGCGCGATAGATGAGATTGCGGCCCTGCTGTTCCACCGAAACCAGACCGGCATTGGCCAGTTCCTTGAGGTGGAAGGAGAGGTTGCTGCGGGCTACCTCGAGCTGATCGGCCAACTGGCTGGGGGTAAGGCCGGTCGTGCCCGCGACCACCAGGGCGCGGAAGACCCTCAGGCGCTGGGCGTGGGCGAGGGCGGCGAGGGCGGAAACGGCAAGCTCTTCATTCATGGTTCAATAATACAAGGATCGTTGAATCATCGAATGATAGGGCGTGGTGGGCGTCTGGTCGAGCCCCTATCAGCGGCGCAGCTGTCGCAGCGCTTCCAGCACCTGCTGCAGCGGGCGACTCAGGGGTTTGTCGCGGCGCAGCACCAGAGCCAGGGTGCGGGTCAGGGGCGGTGCCAGCGGCTGCACTCTTAGTCCGTGGCGATGGTGCTCGGTGGCCACGGCGATGCCGGGCACCAGGCTGTAGCCGAGGCCGGCGGCCACCAGTTCCTTGAGCGCCTCGATGCTGCCCAGCTCCATCACCGGCCGGCTAGCCTGGCCAGCGCGGCGAAACCAGTCGTCGATCAGCAGCCGGGTGCTGCTGCCGGTCTCGAAGGCCAGCAGCGGCGTCTCGGCCAGGTCGGCTGGCGCCAGCGCGCGCGCTGGCAGGGGACTGGCGGGGGGCAGCAGGGCGACGAAGGCATCCTCCAGCAGGGGTTCCACCTGCAGGTTGCGACCGCTGGCGGGCAGGGTGACCAGGCCCAGGTCGAGGCGGTTGTCTTCCACCGCCCGCAGGACGTCCAGGGTGTTGCCGGTGCTGACCCGCACATCCAGCTGCCGAAAGCGCTGGCGCAACTGGCCCAGTAGCGGCGGCAGGAGGTGGATGCAGGCGGTGGCGCCGGTGCCGATGGCGACCCGGCCGGCGACCGTGTCGCCATGGCTGGCCAGGGCCTGTAGGGCCTGGTCCACCGCGGTCTGGATCCGTTCGGCGTGATCCAGCAGCAGACGACCCGCGGCGGTGGGCTTGAGGCCGCGCCCCAGGCGCTCCAGCAGCTTGAGGCCCAGGCGCCGTTCCAGCTGGCGGATCTGCAGGCTGACCGCCGGCTGGCTCAGCCCCAGGCGATCGGCTGCGGCGGAAAAGCTGCCGGTAGCGACGACCTGGACGAAGGTCTCCAGCTGAGTGAGGTTGAGGTCGGCCATGCCAAGGTTTCGCTTATACCAGTGATAACCGAGCATAGCTTTATCTTTGGCTGGCCGTCCCGGCATGATCGCCCCATTGACCCCGCGAATGGACCTCTCCCGTGAACACCGCTCTGCAGTTGCGCGATGCCACCCCTGCCGATCTGCCGGCCATCCAGGCCATCTATGCCCCGCACGTGCTGCATGGCTGCGCCAGCTTCGAGCTGGAACCGCCGGACCTGGCCGAGCTGGGCCGCCGCCTGGCCGCGGTGCGCCAGGTCGGGCTGCCTTACCGGGTGGCCGAGCTGGAGGGCGAGGTGGTGGGCTATGCCTATGCGGTGCTCTATCGCCCGCGACCGGCCTATCGCCATACCGCGGAAGACTCGGTGTACGTGCGTGACGGCCTGGGCGGCCAGGGCATCGGCCGCCGGCTGCTGGAAGAGATCGTCGCGGCCTGCACGGCGGCGGGTTTTCGCCAGCTGGTGGCGGTGATCGGCGACAGCGCCAACCTGGGCTCCATCGCCCTGCACCAGCGGCTGGGCTTTCGCACCGTCGGCACCTTCGAGGCGGTGGGCTTCAAGCACGGGCGCTGGGTGGACACGGTGCTGATGCAGCGCAGCCTGGGAGAGGGCGAGCGGACCCCGGGTGCGCGCTGATGACGCCGATGCCGAGCGATCGCGCCATCTGGCAACTGGGGCTGATGCAGTTGCTGGCCTGGGGCCTGGCCTTCTATCTGCCCGGGGTCTACGGTCCGGCGATGGCCGCGGGGCTGGGCTGGGACGCGCGCTGGGTCTATGGCGGCTTTTCCCTGGCGATGCTGACCATGGGCCTGGTCTCGCCTTTCAGCGGCGCGGTGATCGAACGCCTTGGTGGCTGTCGCACCCTGCAACTTGGCCTGGTGCTCGATGCCCTGGGCTGCCTGGGCCTGGCCGCGGCCCAGTCGGCGCCGCTGTTCTACCTGGCCTGGGTGACCCTGGGCGTGGGCATGCGCCTGTCGCTGTACGACGCCGCCTTCGCCACCCTGGCGCGGTTGGCCGGCGAGCGGTCGCGGGCGGTGATGGTGCGCATCACCCTGCTGGGCGGGCTGGCCTCGGCGGTGTTCTGGCCACTGGGGCATTGGCTGCTGGAGTTGTTGGGCTGGCGCCTGGGGCTGGTGGTCTATGCCGGCATCGCCCTGGCCGGGCTGCTGTTGCTTCTACCACTGCCCAATGTGCGGGGGCGCCTGCCCAGTGCCGAGGTGCCCGTCGCGGCGGCGGCTGGTTCGCCACGCCTGGCCGGGGCGCTGTTCGCCACCGGGATGGCACTGATCGGCTTTCTTTCGGCGGGACTGTCGGCCCATCTGCCGGCGCTGCTGGCCGAGCGTGGGGTGCCGGTGGGGGTGGCGGCGCTGTGGGGGATCGGTCAGGTCTGCGCGCGGCTGGCGGAACTGGCCTCCGGGCAGCGGCTTTCGGCGCGCCAGCTCAATCTGTTGCTGGGCCTGGGCCTGCCGCTGAGTTTCGCCCTGGCGCTGGCGAGCGAAGGCCACCTGGGCCTCACCGCCGGCTTCGTCTTTCTCTATGGCGCCCTCAACGGCCTGGTGGCGGTGCTGCGAGCCAGCCTGCCGCTGGAGCTGTTCGACCGGGCGCTCTATGCGCGGCTGACCGGCAAGCTGCTGGCGCCGAGCTTTCTGCTCTCGGCGGCCGCGCCCTGGTGCTATGCCCTGGCGCGGGAGAGTTGGGGGGATCGCGGTCTGCTCGGGCTGTGCCTGCTGGTCAGCCTGGGCGTGACCCTGGCCGCGCTGGGGCTGCTCGGCCGGCGGCGTCCGGCGCCGGCCTGAGGCGGGCGCGCTAGTTCAGGCGGCGGGCGAACTGACCCACCGCACCCACCACGCGCTGGGCGCCGTCCTGGATTTCGGTGATGCGGGTACCGGCGGCGTTGGCCAGTTGCAGGCCCTGTTCCGCCTGGTGCTTGCTCGCCGCCATGTTGGCGACCGCGGTCTGCGCCAGCTGCTGGTTCTGCTGCACCACGCCGACGATCTCCTCGGTGGCCTTGCTGGTACGGCCGGCCAGTTGGCGGACCTCGTCGGCCACCACGGCGAAGCCGCGACCCTGTTCACCGGCCCGCGCCGCTTCGATGGCGGCGTTGAGCGCCAGCAGGTTGGTCTGTTCGGCGATGCCGCTGATGGTCTTGACGATGGTGCTGATGACCAGCGACTGCTCGCCCAGGGCCTCGATGCCGTTGGAGGCGACTTGCAGCTCCTCGGCGATCTTGCGCATCACCGAGACGGTGTTCTGCACCACCTCGGCACCCTGGCGGGCGCTTTCGTCGGTCTGCTGGGAGATGTCGAAGGCGACCTTGGCCGCCTCGGCCACCGCCTGTTCCTGTTCCACCTGCTCGGTGATCACGGTGGCGAATTTAACCACCTTGTACAGCTCGCCACGGGTGTTGAGCACCGGGTTGTAGGAGGCCTCCAGCCACACGGTACGGCCATGGCTGTCGAGGCGCTTGAAGCGACTGGCGATGAATTCGCCGCGATTCAGCCGCGCCCAGAACGCCTGGTATTCGGCGGAATTGGCTTCTTCGCTGGTGCAGAACTGCCGGTGGTGCTTGCCCTGGATCTGCTGCAGCGAATAGCCCATGCCCTGCAGGAAGCGGTCGTTGGCGGTGAGCACCTCGCCGGCCAGGTTGAATTCGATGACCGCAGTGGATCTCAGCAGGGCATTGATCAGCCCGGAGTGCTCGGTGGAGGTCTCGACCTGTTCGGTACGGTCGTTGCCATAGCAGATGGTCTTGTGGATGCGGCCGTCGGCGTCGCGCAGCGGCTGCCAGGTGGCATAGAGCCAGGCTTCCTGGCCGTTGGCGCGCAGCAGGCGGTACATGCCGCTGGTCTGGTTGCCCTGGCTGAGCGCGCTCTTGAGGTCGCGATAGCAGGGCAGTTGTTTGACGTATTCCGGAATGAAGGCATCCAGCGGACGCCCCACCACGTTCTCGGCGCGATAGCCCATCTCGCGACAGAAGCGTTCGTTGACCCGCTCGACGTTGCCGCGCTCGTCCACGGTAAGACTTAGCGCCTGGCTTTCGAAACCGGCGTGCAGCTGACGCAATTCGGCGACCTCGGCGCGCAGTTGGGCGAGTTCGGTCTTGAGAGGGCGATTGAACATGGCAGGACACCGAGAGGAGTGAAGGTATGACTTCCACTACTTCGACGGTGCCGGGATTTTCTTAAGGGGAGCGCAGCGACTTTCGACTAAAGCCGCAGCCGTCAGGCCTGGCGACTGGCGATGAAACGCCGGAAGACTTCCAGGGTGGCCTCGCTGACATGGTGCTCCATGCCCTCGGCATCGCGCCGTGCGGTATCGGCGTCCACGCCCAGGGTCAGCAGGAAGGTCTCCACCACATGGTGGCGGGCGCGACTGGCTTCGGCCAGGGCTTCGCCTTCGGGGGTGAGGAAGACGCCGCGATAGGGACGCTGCACGATCAGGCCGGCGGCGGCCAGGCGCTTGAGCATCTTGGCCACGGTCGGCTGGGCCACGCCGATGCGCGCGGCGATGTCGACCTGACGGGCTTCACCGCCGTCCCGGATGAGGTCGGAAATGAGCTCGACATAGTCTTCGATCAGCTCCTGACGATGCGCCTCGCGGACCTGTTGAAAACCTTCCATATGAATGGATGGATCGACCAACCGATTCAGCAGTTCGTCGTCCTTTGTCATGTTGCCCACCTGAATGACCTTCTCCGCAAAGACCTGAGGCGCGTCGAGAGGACGCGATCGGGCGCCATTTTGACCGAGTTGCGGGCGAATACCAAAGATTCCTTCGCCAATGGGCGTTATCGACGGATGAGATAGAGATTTTTTATTGCTGGATGTGTGAATTTTAGCCTAGGCTAAATTCTCCAAAGGGTAGTCCTACCTTGCCGCACGAGTCCGCCATGAAAGAATCCGCCAGCTACGTCGAGCCTGCCTGGCAGGAGCCTGCGCCGTCCGCCCGGCCCAGTCTGGGGCGGATGAATGCCAGCGTGCCGGTGCCCGAGGGCGGCAGCTGGTTGCGGCGGCTGCTGGCCTTTCTCGGCCCCGGCTACATGGTCTCGGTGGGCTACATGGATCCGGGCAACTGGGCCACGGACCTGGCCGGCGGCTCGCAATTCGGCTACCTGCTGCTGTCGGTGATCCTGCTCTCCAACCTCATGGCCATCCTGCTGCAGGCCCTGGCCGCACGGCTGGGCATCGCCACCGGGCTGGACCTGGCCCAGGCCTGCCGCGCGCGTTATTCGCGGCCGGTGAGCCTGCTGCTGTGGATCGCCTGCGAGATCGCCATCATCGCCTGCGACCTGGCCGAGGTGATCGGCACCGCCATCGCGCTGAATCTGCTGTTCGGCATCCCGCTGATGTGGGGCGCCATCCTCACGGCGCTGGACGTCTTTCTCATCCTGCTGCTGATGAATCGCGGCTTTCGCTGGCTGGAAGCCTTCGTCATCGCCCTGCTGACGCTGATCTTCGTCTGCTTCGGCGTGCAGATGGTGCTGGCCCAGCCGTCCATCGCCGCGATCGCCGACGGCTTTCTGCCCAAGGCGGAAATCGTCACCAATCCGGCCGCGCTCTACCTGGCCATCGGCATCATCGGCGCCACCGTGATGCCCCATAACCTCTATCTGCATTCCTCCATCGTGCAGACCCGCGCCTATCCGCGGACCGAGGAGGGGCGCCGGATGGGCCTGCGCTGGGCGGTGGCCGACAGCACCCTGGCGCTGATGCTGGCGCTGTTCGTCAACGCGGCCATCCTGATCACCGCGGCGGCGGTGTTCCACAGCGCCGGGCGCACCGACGTGGCCGAGATCCAGGATGCCTACCATCTGCTGTCGCCGATGCTGGGCGTGGGTATCGCCTCGCTGTTGTTCGCGGTGGCGCTGCTGGCCTCGGGCATCAATTCCACGGTCACCGCGACCCTGGCCGGCCAGATCGTCATGGAAGGCTTCCTGTCGCTGCGCATTCCCGACTGGGCGCGGCGGCTGATCACCCGCGGCATCGCCGTGATCCCGGTGGTGGTGGTGACCGGTCTCTATGGGGAAAGCGGCACGGCCAAGCTGCTGGTGCTGAGTCAGGTGGTGCTGTCCATGCAGCTGCCCTTCGCGGTGATCCCACTGGTGCGCTTCGTCTCGGATCGCCAGTTGATGGGTAGCTTCGTGATCGGTCGGCTCACACAGGTGCTGGCCTGGGCGATTGCCGGGCTGATCGTGGTGCTCAATGTGAAGCTGCTGGCCGATATCCTTCTCGGATAGCGGATAACTGAGGTCTGACGACCTTTGGTGGCTCTGGAATGCTGGTCTGGGAACTTCTAAAAGCGTGACGGTATCAATCCGTTACCACAATAAGTTCTTCCCATAACCACCCTGGAGCACTTGCCATGTCCTACGACGCCCGCCACACCCCAGCCTATGCGGCCACCACGGCCACCGCTACCGCACCGCTGCTGAAGCGTATTTCCTGGAGTTCGATCATCGCCGGCGTGGTCATCGCCCTGACCGTGTCGCTGCTGCTGAGCCTGCTCGGCACCGCTATCGGCTCGGCTTCCATCGATCCACAGCAGGAAGCCAATCCGCTGTCCGGCCTGGGCAAGGGCACCGGCATCTGGGTGGGCGTCAGCGCCGTGGTGTCGGTCTTCGTCGGTGCCTGGATCGCCGGTCGCCTGGCCCAGCGCGAAGGCGCCCTGCACGGCATCCTGGTCTGGGCCAGCGTGACCCTGGTCAGCGTCTATCTGGTGTCCAGCGCCGTGAGCGGCGTGGTGCGTACCGGTCTGAACGTGGCGGGCAGCGGTCTGTCGATGATCGGCAGCGGCCTGTCCCAGGCGGCACCGGCCCTGACCAACCAGGTTCAGGACCAACTGCGTCAGCAGGGCATCCAGCTCGACCTGGGTGATCTGCAGAACGAACTGGAAACCGCGCTGCGCCAGACCGGCAAGACCGAACTGCAGCCGGAGAATCTGAAGCAGCAGGCTCAGGGCGCCGAACAGGACGCCAAGAACACCGCCCAGAACAGCGCCAGCAATCCGCAGCAGACCGATGACCAGCTGAGTGCACTGCTGGATCGTCTGAAGCAGCGTGGCGATCAGGCCTGGAACGCCGCCGACCGTCAGGCGCTGGTCAACCTGATCAAGGCCCGCACCGGCAAGAGCGACGCCGAGGCCAACGCCATCGTCGACAAGGCCCAGCAGACCTACCAGCAGGCCTATGCCAAGTACCAGGAACTCAAGGCCCAGGCCGAGCAGAAGGCTCGCGAAGCCGCTGACGTGGCTGCCCGCAAGGTCTCCCAGGCCAGCTGGGTCCTGCTGATCAGCCTGGTGATCGGCGGCATCGTCGGTGCCATCGGTGGTGCTCTGGGTCGTCGTACCCAGCCGGCCAACAAGGTGGTTGCCGCCTAAGCGCAGCATCCGCCGTATCCCGCGGGATACGCTGACCTAGCACGAGGCCCGGACTGGTGACAGTCCGGGCCTCGTCGTTCAGAGATGACGCCTCGCCTAACGGTCTGGCCGCAGTACCCGGGCGAGCAGCTGCCGGCACAGCACCAGGTCTGGGCGCTCGGCGCCGAACAGGGTGCGATAGATCAGCGGGGCGACCAGGCCATCGAGCAGGACGTCCAGGGTCGGAGCCGGTTCGCCACGGCTGCGGGCGCGTTCGAGCAGCAGCTCCAGGCGTTCCCGGGTCGGCTCGGTGCAGCGCACCGCGCAGCCCGGATCGGTGGCCGCCAGGGCGTCCCTGAGCATCGCCTGGCCGGGGGTTGAGGCGAGGTCGTCGACATAGTGTTCCAGCCAGCGTTCGAGATCGCCTCTCAGGCTGCCGGTGTCCTCGGGCGGCTGGTCCGGGCGCAGACGCTGCAGGTCGACGTCGGCCAGGAGACTGGGCAGATTGCCCCAGCGACGATAGAGGGTCGAGGGCGTGACCCCGGCGCGCGCGGCGATCAGGGGGACGGTGAGGGCTTCCCGGGGCTGCTCCTGCAGGAGCGCCAGGACGGCCTCGTGGATGGCTTGCTGAACGCGGGCACTGCGGCCACCGGGACGGGCTTGCTTGCTGGTCATGGTGACAGGATACCCGGCTCTTAACGCAAACGCATTGCTTTTGCTGCGGGAAGGGTTCAGGCTTTAAAGCAATTATTTAGCTTTAAGGTGCGGATATGTCTTCGCTGAACGGCTCCTCCTCTGCACGCCTGACGCTGCTGGGTTCAGTGCTGCTGACCTTCCTGGCCGCCTCCAGCGCGCCGACCCCTCTCTATGCCAGCTACCAGCAGGCCTGGGGCTTTTCCACCTTCTGGCTGACCTGGGTGTTCGCCGTCTATGCCTTCGCCCTGCTGGCGGCCCTGCTGGTGGGCGGGCGGCTGTCCGATCACCTGGGGCGGCGGCCAGTGATCCTGGCGGCACTGCTGCTGGAGGCGGGTGCCATGCTGCTGTTCCACCAGGCGCATGACCTGGCGGATCTGGTGCTCGCCCGCGCCCTGCAGGGACTGGCGACCGGGATCGCCACCAGTGCTCTGGGTGCGGCGCTGCTCGACGTGGATGCCGAGCGCGGTCCCTGGTTGAACAGCCTGACGCCGCTGCTTGGCATGGCGATCGGCGCGCTGGGCTGCGGCCTGCTGGTGGAATTCGCGCCGGCGCCGCTGCAACTGGTCTATCGGCTGTTCTTGGCGCTCTTTCTGCTGCAGGGCCTGGCGCTGCTGCGCCTGCCCGATAGCGGTCCGCGCCGACCGGGTCTGCTCGCCGCCTTGCGCCCCCAGCTGGCGGTGCCGCCCCAGGCCCGCGCCATGCTCTGGCGGGTCCTGCCGCTGGAGCTGGCGGTCTGGGCCGTGGGCGGCTTCTATCTGTCGCTGATGCCGGCGTTGGTCAAGGCGGCGACCGGTACGACGTCGATCCTGGTCGGCGGGGGCGTGGTGGCCGGCCTCACGCTCACCGGTGCGGCCTGTCTGCATGGCTTGCGCCTCTGGCCGGCGGCGCGCCTGCTGCGGCTGGGGGCGAGCACCCTGGTGGCCGGTCCGGCGCTGCTCTGGCTGGCGGTGGCCAGCGGTCAGCTGGGACTCTTCGCTCTGGGCACCCTGGTGACCGGCGTCGGCTTCGGCAGCGGCTTTCTCGGCGCCACCCGCAGTCTGCTGCCGCTGGCGGAAGCGACCCAGCGCGCCGGGTTGCTGGCCGCCTTCTATGTGCTCAGCTACCTGGCGTTCTGCCTGCCGGCCCTGGCGGTCAGCGCCCTGGTGCCACGGCTGGGCCTGACTGGCGCCGCCGAGCTCTATCTGGTCGGGGTGATCCTGCTGGCGCTGCTGGGGGTGCGCAATAGCCTGCCCCGTGCCTGCGTGCAGCCGGGATAGGCTTTGTCTGAAAAGTGCCTGCGCTCGGTCATGCTGCGTTAAAAATCCGTTCGGAATGCTCATTTACCATTCGTAAACTCCGCTTCCTCACGGATTTTTGCCTTGCCTGACCTTCGCTCGGCGACTTTACAGACAAGCCTTAGAGCAGGATGTCGGCGGGACCGAAAATGGCCCGCTCGACGGGGCTGCCGGTGACCCGCTCTTCATTGGAGAAGCCGTCGTGGTCGCGCAGCGGGCCGAAGTCGATGCCGGTCAGCTGCTCGATGCGCAGGACGCTGCACTGGTAGGTGCGCAGGCGACCGAAGGCGATGGAGAGCTCGTCCAGCTCGCGGCGCTGGTCGATGAGGTAGGCGCTGGCGGAGGGCTTGCCGTCGTCACCGAGAAAGGCCACCACCTTCCAGAAGGCTTCGGGGATCCGGGCGTCGCGATAGGCGCGGTCATCCGCACGCAGGACCGGGCCGCTGAAGACGCTGACCCGTGCCTGCCAGCGCTGGGTGTTGTCGAGAATGTAGTCCTCCAATTCCAACCAGGTCTTCTGGTTGAAGGCGGCCATCTGCGGCGCGCAGTTGGTGAAGTGGAAGGTGTCCTTATTGGCCTGGGCCGCGGCGGCGCCCCAGTTGGGATCCTGGCGCCGTACCAGATGGCCACGGTCGAGCAGGTTGTCGGCATAGAGCGCCTCGCCGAGCTGGGCCTCCAGCGGCACCCGGCCGTCGTAGGCCCAGGCGTCGCGACTGCGGGGCACCTCGACGTGCTGGTCGCCAGCGATATTGACCCCGACCCAGAGCGCCATTCGCCGGCTGCGCGAGAGGCTGACTGAGAAGTGGGTGTAGTCCAGGCGGTCGCCCGAGGCGGGCAGGGGATAGACATCGCCGGCCAGGGCCGCGCTCGGACGGGGCCAGGGGACCTGGAAGTCCCCAAGGAAATCGGCCTGGTAACCCTGGCGGTCGGCCAGGCTGGCGGCGGGGGTGATGCGCGGCTCGGCGCTTCTCAGACCGGCGGGTTGCGCCGGCAGCAGGGGACGCAGGTCGGCGAGGCGCGGACGATAGGCGAAATCGACGGCAAAGGGCGGGCTGGACATGGCGGCGCTCTGGCGAAAAGGGGCGAACCGCCAGCGCAGCACAGGGAGGTTACCGGACGATGACGACGGTCAGCGAAGTGGTATGCACCGGCGCTAGCTGGCAAACTCGTTCGCGACCTAACGATTCCAACCCTTGAGTGAACCGCCCATGAAGCTATCGCTGTTTTCCCCCTTTGCCCGCCAGAGCGCCTGGCTGCTCGGCGTGCCCGGCCTGCTCCTCACCGGCGCCGCCCTGGCCAGTCAGCAGTCCGACGCCAAGGGCTTCGTCGAAGACGGTGACCTGACCCTGCTGCTGCGCAACTATTACTACCTGCGCCAGAACGAAGGCGACGGCCATGGCGCTGAAACGCGCAACAGTCGCGATCCGCGCAGCTGGACCCAGGCCTTCCTGCTCAACTACACCTCGGGCTTCACCCAGGGCACCGTGGGCGTGGGCGTGGATGCCTATGGCTATCTGGGTCTCAAGCTGGATGGCGGCGATGGCCACGCCAACACCCCGAACATGCCGGTGGACGGCGACGGCAGCCAGCGCAGCGAATTCAGCAAGGGCGGGGCGGCGGTCAAGCTGCGCGTCTCCAACACCGTGCTCAAGTACGGCGACCAGCAGCCCACGGCGCCGGTGCTGGCGGCGGGTGGCAACTGGCTGTTTCCCCAGACCGCCCGGGGCTGGAGCCTGGTGAGCCAGGAGGTCGATCACCTGATGCTCGAAGGCGGTCACTTCACCGCCGCCACGGCGCCGCGCACCACCGGTTCGGACGGCGGCATCTTCGCCGGTTACGCAGGGGTCGAAGCGGCTTCGGCCAGCTACGCCGGGGGCGTCTACAAGTTCAGCGATCACCTCAGCGCCTCGCTCTATGCCGGGCACTTCGAGGATGTCTGGGACCAGTATTACGGCAACCTCAACTATGTGGTGCCGCTGGCCGCCGAGCAGAGTCTGACCTTCGACGCCAACCTCTATCGCACCCTGGACGCGGGCAGCGCCAAGGCCGGCAGCATCGCCAATACCGCCGGCTCGCTGGCCGCCGCCTTCCAGACCGGCGCCCACACCTTCACCCTGATCCACCAGCGTATCCATGGCGACCAGCCCTTCGACTACGCGGTCTTTGGCGCGCCGGTGCCGGGGTCCTTCGGTGACTCCATCCTGCTCGGCAACTCGATGCAGTTCTCCGACTTCAACGGCCCGGGCGAGCGCAGCTGGCAGGCCCGCTACGACCTGAACATGGAAAGCTATGGCGTGCCGGGCCTGAGCCTAATGGTGCGCCATACCCGCGGCAGCGGCATCGACGGCACCCACCTGGCCGCCGATTCGGCGTACGCCGGTCTCTATGGCGACGGCGACAAGGAACACGAGACCGATCTGGAGGCCAAGTACGTCCTGCAGAACGGCCCGGCCAAGGACTTGAGCTTCCGCCTGCGCCAGGCCTGGCATTCCGGCAGTCAGAGCACCGGCGGCACCGTGGCCGAGACGCGGCTGATCACCGAGTATCCGTTGAATATCCTGTGATGGGCGGCGCTCTGCAGGTTGGGTTGAGCGCAGCGAAGCCCAACGGTGCCGAGGTCATGCGCGGCTTGTTGGGCTTCGGCGATAAGGCCGCCTCAACCCAACCTACAGGGCTGGGCCTGGTGGGTTGGGTTGAGCGCCGCGAAGCCCAACAGTCCATTGGCCATTGGCATGTCCGGGAGTGCCCTCACCCCAGCCCTCTCCCAAGGGGAGAGGGGGCAGTTCGGTGTGATCGGGCACCGTGTAGGTTGGGTTGAGCGCAGCGATGCCCAACAGTCCGTTGGCCATCGGCATGTCCGGGAATACCCTTACCCCAGCCCTCTCCCATGAGGAGAGGGGGTAGCCGCGTAGAGTGGATAACGGCGCAGCCTTATCCACGCCCAGGTGCAAAGGGCAGTGGAAAACGCGGCGCGGTTTTCCACGCTACGGATACCCTGGCAGCGCGACACCAGGGGACAAGCTACCACCCGCGCCGGACCCAACCGCCCCCTCTCCCTCGGGGAGAGGGCTGGGGTGAGGGTTGCCCCCCCGCCAACGGTGCCAGGATCGAGCGCGGCTTGTTGAGCTACGGCGATGGAGTAGCCTCAACCTAGCTAAGGCCAACCTTGGCTACTTGCCACCTTTGGCCATCGGCATGTCCGGGAATACCCTCACCCCAACCCTCTCCCAAGGGGAGAGGGGGCAGTTCGGTGTGATCGAGTGCCGTGTAGGTTGGGTTGAGCGCAGCGAAGCCCATTTCAGACTTTCGCTCGCGATTCCTCCAGCAGCCGCTCGATCTCCCCATGCAACCGCTCGGTCGCCCCCGCGCGGTCGATCCACCATTCGGTGGACCAGACGCGCAGCAGCGTCCAGCCGAGGCCCTGGAGGATGGCGCTGCGGGTCTTGTCGCGGTCGCGGGCGGTGGCGGCGCTGTGGTAGGTGGCGCCGTCGCATTCGATGCCTACCAGGTAATCGCCCGGGCGGTCCGGATGGACGATGCCCAGGTCGATGCGGAAACGCGACACACCGATCTGCGGCACCACCTGCCAGCCCTTGGCCTGCAGCGCCTGGGCCACGGCTTCCTCGAAGGGCGAGTCGTGTCCCCCCAGCGAGCCCTTGACCGCGGCGGCCAGGGCCTGGGGACCGCGCTGGGCGAATTCCAGGAACAGCTTGAGATCGCGCACCGCGCGGGCATTGGTGCGGTTGAGGTCGATCAGCCCCGGATCGAAGGAGGAGAACACCAGCATCTCCCGCCGCGCCCGGGTCACGGCGACGTTGAGGCGTCGCCAGCCACCGTCCTTGTTCAAGGGACCGAAGTTCATCGACATCGTATTGGCGCCCGGCTCGGTGGGGCCGAAGCCGATGCCGAGCATGATCAGGTCGCGCTCGTCGCCCTGCACCGTTTCCAGATTCTTCACCACCACCGGCTCGGCCAGGTCTTCGGCGAAGTGCGCCTCGATCTCCGGGTGCTGCTGGCGCGCGCGGTCGAGCAGGTCGGTGACCAGGCGCTGCTGTTCGCTGTTGAGGGTGATGATGCCCAGGCTGAGACCGGCAAACGCCGGATCGAGCAGGCGCTTGACCGCCTCGGCGACCATGGCCTGGGCTTCCAGCGCGTTGTGCCGTCCCTTGCCCTTGGCGTAGACGCCGTCCACCCGCCGCCATTCCACCGCGCTCGGACGGATCTCCGGGGCGGGGAAGGTGATGAGCTTGCCGTCGTAGTAGTGATGGTTGGAAAAGGCGATCAGGCTCTCGTGGCGACTGCGGTAGTGCCAGTTGAGGCTGTGGCTGTAGATGCCGGCGCCCAGGCATTCGTCGAGGATGCTCTCCAGGTCCTCGGCGGTGTCGTCCTCGCCGGCGGCGCGGTCGAAGAAGCGCGTCGGCGGCATCTGCCGGGGGTCGCCCGCGATCACCACCTGCACACCGCGGGCGATGGCGCCCACCGCGTCCCAGGGCGCGATCTGCGAGGCTTCGTCGAAGATCACCAGGTCGAACAGGCCGCCATCGGGCGGCAGGTACTGGGCGATGGACAGCGGACTCATCAGCATGCACGGCGCCAGCCGCGCCAGGGCGTCGCCCATTTCCAGGGCCAGCTGGCGCAGCGGCTTGTGCCGCCGCTGCTTCTGCAATTCGTGCTTGAGCACGGCGAAGCCGCCGCCCTGGCGCGCCGCGTCGTTCTTCGGCGGCAGGCCGTGGCAGAGCAGGGCGCGGATATGGCGCACGGCGAGGGTCTGCAGGCGATCGTCCAACCGGCGATAGGCCTGGATGTCGCTCTCGTGCTCGGCCGGGACGAAGTCGCGCAGCAGTGGCTCGGCGTCCAGGGCGGTGGCGGCGAACCAGCGGGCATAGGCGGTTTCGAAGACGGCTGCGAGATCCTCTCCGGAGCCGACCGTCACGCGCGCGATCAGCGCTGCCAGGCCGAGGGCGTCGGCTTCCTCGCGGACCCGCTGCCAGTCGCACCAGGCCTTGAGGCGACCGGGCTGGCGCAACAGGGCGGCGGCGGTGCGTACCAGCTCGGCGGCCGGGGTGTCTGCCGGCAGTCCTGCCTGCTCGGAAAAGCTCTGGCGCGCGGCTTCGGCGGCCTCCAGGGCGGCGGAGAAGGCGCTGCTGGCCGGTGCCAGGGTAGTGTCCACCGGCTGGTCCTCGGGATGCTGCAACCGGCGCGCCGCCGCCTGGCGCAGGGCCAGCAACTGCTCGGGCGTTTCCGCCAGGGTCGGCAGCGCCGTGCTCAGCCTTTCCGCGAGGGCGCGGCGCGCGAGCAGGGCCTCCAGGTCGCTGGTGACGCCCTGCCAGCCGCTGATGGCGGCCAGGCTGGGCGTCAACTCGTCCAGTTCGGTAAGCAGGGTGCGCTGGCGCCGCAGGCGTGGCAGGTCGGCGGCCACGTCGGGCTGGCCCTGGGTTTCGCCCTGGCGGGCGAGATCCTGGGTGACCTGGCGCTGGGCGCGGCTGGCGAAGATCCAGAAGCGCTGCCCGGCGGCGTCCCAGGCGGTTTCCAGCTGGGTCAGGGCGACGCGGCGACAGGCTTCGGCGGCATAGGGCACCGACAGCTCGCGCTCCAGCGTCTGGTAGTCCCGCAGCAACTCCAGGGCGCGCCCCAGCTGGCGCTGACGCTCGGCGGCGCCAGGCCCGAAGGCGAAGGCCAGGTCCTGGCCGGCGGCGTTCTGCAGCAGCTCGGCGAATTCCAGCAGGCGCCGGGGCGCCACCTGATCCGCCAGCGGCAGGCCAAGGACGTCGCGCAGGCGTTGCCGCGCCTGCTGCAGGGCCTGCTGGGTGTCGCGCAGCCGTTCGGCGGCGCCGACCAGGGCGTCCTGCCAGGCGTTGGACCAGGGATGGGCCGGCAAGAGGGCGAAATCCGCCGCCAGGCTGCGGCCGGTCTCGGCGTGCAGGGCCAGGCGGCGCACGGCGTTGCGTAACTCGGCCAGGGCCTCGGCGTCGTGGGCGTCGGCATTGGGCCAGGCCAGGCGCGGTGTATCGGGGGCGGCGTCGCGCAGGACGCGGCCAATGCTCTGCTGCAGGGTCAGGCCATTGGGCCAGCGCCGGTGCAGGCGCTCGACCACTGCATTGAGGCGATCGCGCAGGCGTTCCACCTCGGCGGCCTCGGCCAGCCATTCTTCTTCGTCGAGGCCGTCGCGGGTATCCCAGGCGCGCTCCAGCTGCTTGAGTACCTCGGCCTTGGACGCCTTGCTCGAATGCAGCTCCAGGCAGAATTCGCCCAGCCCCTGGGCCTCCAGGCGGCGATAGACCACGTCCAGGGCCGCGCGCTTCTCGGCGACGAACAGCACCCGCCGACCGAGCGCCAGGTTGTGGGCGATCATGTTGGCGATGGTCTGGGACTTGCCGGTGCCGGGCGGGCCGTCCAGCACGAAGTCCTGGCCACCGGCCGAGGCCAATACCGCCGCCAGTTGCGAAGAATCCGCCGGCAGCGGGGTGAAGAGTTCGGCCGGGGTGACCTGGCGATCCAGCTCGCGCTCGCGGGGAAAGCTGCCCCCGCTCAGGTAGGCGCCGGATTCCGTGGTGCGCTCCAGCAGGTGCCGCACCAGCGGGCTTTCCATCAGCTGGTCGCTGCGCTCGGTGAGGTCCTTCCACATCAGGTACTTGGCGAAGGAGAACTGGCCGAGCAGCAATTCGTTGCTGACCTCGAAGCCGGGCAGATCGCGCACCGCACGGCGGACCCTGGTCCAGATGCCATCCACGTCGATGCCGTTGCCATCGCCGGGCAGCGGGCCGTCGAGACCCGGAATGTCCAGATCGAAGTCGTGGCGCAAAAGCTCCAGCAGGGTCAGGTTGAAGCGCGGCTCGTCCTCGAACAGGTGCAGGGTGATGCCGCTGGCGGCGCTCTGTCGCTCCAGGCGTACCGGCAGCAGGATCAGCGGCGCACGATAGTGCTTGGGATCGTCGGCCGCCTTCTTCCAGCGCAGGAAGCCCAGCGCCAGGTAGAGGGTGTTGGCGCCGCCCTCGTCGAGATCACTGCGGGCGCGGCGATAGAGCTCCACCAGGGCCGCGTCCAGTTTGGTCGCATCCAGGGGCGCGACCACCTCGCCGCGGGCCAGGGCGCCGCGGGCGTATTCGTCGTCGAGATTCTCGTGCTCGCGGGCTTCGTGCAGCACGGCGTCGCGCCCGCTCACCGCCAGATCCGGCAGCGGCACCAGACGCAGTGCCCGGCCCTCGGCCAGGCGATCTTCCAGCGCCGCCGGCTCGGGGCAGAGCAGGGGCACGCTGCGGGCGTTGTCCGGCACATGCAGCAGGCGATTGCGGGTGGTGAGGTCGAGCAGTTTGCGCTGCCACAGCGCCAGGCGCCCGACCGGGGTGGTCGGCGCCGCCTCGACGTCCACGTCGAAGGCCGGCAGCGGCGGGGCTTCTTCCAGGGCTTCGCCGGGCAGCAGCAGGCCGTCCGCATGGATGGCCGGCTGGCCGGGCACCGCCAGCGGGCGAATGCGTTGCAGGCGGGCGCGGCGGATGTCCAGCGCCAGTACGAAGGACTCGTCGTCCAGCTGCCGCTCGGCCAGTTGCACGGCCTGGCTGAAGGAGGGCGGCGGCGAGGCGGTGGCCTGGGTGGTCTCGAAGACCAGCAGGTCCTTGAGCGCCACCCGCTTGCGCACCGGCTCGGCGTCGTCGGTGAGCAGCTGGGCGAATTCCTGGGGCTGCAGCCAGACCCCGGCGAAGGCATGGCCGCGGGTAATGACCAGCAGCGGATTGAGACCGGCCTGTTCCAGCGCCGCGCAGGCGAGCAGGGCGAGATCCAGGCAGGTGGCCAGGCCGCCGTCGAGGATGGCGCCCGGCGTGCGGATCTTCTGGCCCTGGCGCTCGAAACTGGCCGGCGGCACCGCATAGGTCAGCTGCAGACCGCACAGCGCAGACCAGAGTGCCGAACCCAGCTCCCAGACGCGTCGCCGCGAGCCGCTCTGGTACCCGTCCAGCGCCGTGGACTTGCCGGCGCGGCGCAAGACCTCGGCGGCCGCGCCCAGCAGGCGATCCACTGCCGGGTCGTTGGGCATGACGAAGGCCGCGGCCAGCTCGGGCATGCTGTCCACGCCGCCCCACTGGTTGCGGGCCAGCAGCTCGACCGGATAGCGCCGCGTCTGCAGGATCTCTTCGCCCTGGCGTACCGTGAAGGTCAGCTGGGCGACCAGGCTTTCCTGCAGGCTGCCGAGCAAGGCGGCGTCGAATTCGAGGTCGCGATCATCGAGATGAAGGGTGCCCTTGGGGTCCAGGCGCTCCAGGTGCCAGGTGCGCGGGACCACGAAGGCCGGCTCGGCAGTCACCGTCAGGCTGACGTCGACCAAGGGGTCCTGGCCGCTGTGGGTGAGGCGCAATTCGCGCAGCACGGGCACCGCGTTCTGGTGCGCCGCAAAACCGATCTTGCCGGCCAGCACCAGTTCGACATCCACGCTCATCGCCTACCACCCTTGCTTATTGCCTAAGGTAGATGAATGTACAGTAGTGGACGGGTCGATGCAGCCCATAGCCGGCCTGGGCAAGCGGAAAAAGTCCTTTGGTGACGGGCGGTTGCGTGGTTTGAGGGATAGGTCGCGCTTCAGGCCGCCGGGGTCGGGAAGACCAGGCTGAAATGGATGCCCCGCTCATCCTGCTCGACCTCGGCGCGGCCGCCGTGCAGGCGCATGATGGCGGCGACGATGGCCAGGCCCAGGCCGTTGGAATCATGGGGCTGGTGGCGCGAGGGATCGGCGCGGTAGAAGCGGTCGAATAGCCGACGCAGGTGCTCCGGTGCCAGCGCCGGCCCGGCATTGCTGACGCGGATGCGCCCGCCGTCCGCCTGCAGGAGGATCTCGCCGTCCGGCTCGGCATAGCGGATGGCATTGGCCACCAGGTTGCTCAGGGCGCGGCGCAGCATCAGCGGATCGGCGACCACCTCGCCGCCGCCCGCTACCACCAGGCGCAGGCCGCGCTCGTCGGCCGGCCCTTCGAAATAGTCGGCGATGCGCGCCAGCTCTTCGTCCAGCTGCAACGGCTGCGGGGTCAGCACCGCCTGGGCGTCGTCGGCGCGGGCGAGGAAGAGGATGCTTTCCACCAGCCGCGAGATGCGCTCCAGCTCCTCCAGGTTGGACGCCAGCAGCGCCTGGTAGTCCTCGGCACTGCGCACCTGGCGCAGGGCGACCTCGGTATGGCCCATGAGGGCATTGATCGGCGTGCGGATCTCGTGGGCGAGGTCGGCGGAAAACTGCACCAGTCGGCCATAGCCGTCGGCCAGTCGCGCCAGCATGGCGTTGTAGTTCTCCACCAGCGGTTGCAGCTCGCGCGGGGCATCGGCCAGCTCCAGGGGCGCGGCCAGGCGGGTCGGGGTGATGCCGCCGGCATGGCGGGCGATGCGCCGCAGCGGCGCCAGGCCGCGTCGCAGCAGCAGATAGCCGAGGCCAGCGGTACACAGGAAGGCCAGGGTCACCGCGCCGATCAGGCCCAGCCGGAAATCGGCCAGGGTGGTGTCTTCGTTGCGCAGCACATGGGCGGCGGTCAGCTCCACCGGGCCTTCGGGGGTGTTCACCGCGACCCGCGCCGCGCGCCAGCGGGTGCCGTCGGCCAGCTGGCCTTCGCGCAGATCGGCCCGGGTCGGTCGTCGGGTCTGGGGGATGACGGCCAGCTCGGGAAGGGCGATCTGCAGCGGATTGGAGGCGATCACCGGCTTGGCGCCCGGCGCGCCGATGAGAAAGACGTCCTGCTCGTTACCCAGCATGTTGGCGAACAGCTGTGGGCTGCGCTCCAGCGTTTCCAGCGACAGGTCGGCGCTGAGCAGGCTGCGAAAATGCGCCAGGCGACCGAGCAGGGCATAGTCGGCGCGCTCCAGCACCGTCCGTTCCAGGCTGTGGTAGAGGAACAGGCCGGCGCCGCCCACGGCGAGCAGCGCCACCAGGGCGAATCCCAGGGTGGCACGGAGGATCAGCGAGGGTGAGCGGGCGCTCAAGGGCGGACCTCGCAGACGTAGCCGATGCCGCGCACGGTATGGATCAGTTTGACCGGGTAGGGGTTGTCGACCTTGGCGCGCAGCCGCTTGATGGCCACGTCCACCACGTTGGTGTCGCTGTCGAAATTCATGTCCCAGACCTCGGCGGCGATCAGGGTGCGCGACAGCACCTCGCCTTCGCGGCGCAGCAGCAGGTGCAGCAGGGCGAATTCCTTGTTGGTCAGCACGATGAGGTCGTCGCCGCGGGTCACCCGGCGGCGCAAGAGGTCCAGCTGCAGGTCGGCGAGGTGGAAATGCTCGGGCTCGCGCACCACGCCACGCCGCAACAGGGTGCGGATGCGCAGCAGCAGCTCGACGAAGGAGAAGGGCTTGACCAGGTAGTCGTCGGCGCCAAGCTCCAGGCCGCGGATGCGATCCTGCAGGCCATCGCGGGCGGTGAGAAAGAGCACCGGCACGTCGAGCTTCTTGCGCAGCACCTCCATGATCTGCCAGCCGTCGATGCCGGGCAGCATGACGTCGAGGATGATCAGGTCGTAACGGCCGTCCAGGGCCAGGTGCAGGCCGTCGGCGCCGTGCTGGGTCCAGTCGACCGCGTAGCCGGATTCGCCGAGGCCCTTCTTCAGGTACTCGCCGGTCTTCTGGTCGTCTTCGATGAGGAGAATGTGCATGACGTAATGGTAGGGCTTCCGGTCGCTGCGCTGGGTGACATTTTTGTCATTCGCCGGTCATCTTGCTGACCCCCCACGCGTCGCACTGTGGCGGGGCGATTCCCTATCCCAGGAGGCTTCATGCGTACCCAGACTCTGCTCCGAGGTTCCCTTGCCCTGCTGCTCGCCGGCAGCGCCCTGCTGGCCCAGGCCGCGCCCATGCCCACCGTCAAGCCCATGCGCGGCACGGTGGACAGCGTCCAGGGCGACACCCTGGCCTTCACCACCCGCAATGGCGCCCACCAGACCCTGATGCTGGATGACAAGACCAGCTACCGCGCCGTATCCAAGGCCAACCTGGATCGCATCGAGGCCAACAGCTTCATCGGCTCCGCTGCCACACCGCAGCCCGACGGCACCCTCAAGGCGTTGGAGGTGACGGTGTTCGAGGCCAGCCTGCGCGGCTCCGGCGAAGGCCACTACGGCTGGGAAAATGCCGATGGCAGCACCGGCACCATGACCAACGGCACCGTGGGCGAACTCAAGAAGGCCAACGGCCGCACCCTGACCGTGCAGTACAAGGGCGGCGAGAAGCAGCTGGTGGTGCCGGAAGACGTGCCCATCGCCTATGTCGAGAAGGGCGACCGCAGCCTGCTCAAGCCCGGTGCCAAGGTAGTGCTGTTCCCCGCCGAAGACGGCAAGCACGCCAAGGGCGTGGCCGTAGGCAAGGACGGTTTCACCCCGCCCATGTAATGAACTACCCAAAGCCAGCTGCGCGTCGGCCAAACGGCGTTGAAAAGCCCCTGGGTCGCCAGCCCTGCCTAGGCGGCCCCATCGGAATGCTCATTTACCATTCGTAAACTCGAGCGCGAGTCCGATCCGCTTCCTCAGGGCCTTTCGCCTTGTTTGGCGCTAGCTCGCAAGGCTTTGAATAGTCCATGTAGTTAAGCGGTCGCCTGGCGACCGCGTCCAACTTTCCGTGGAGGGGAACCCCATGACCACCTCGCGACGGCGCCTGGTGCACCGCTGGCCGGTGCGCCTCACCCACTGGCTCAACGCCCTGGCGATGCCCTGCATGTTCATGAGCGGCTGGGCGATCTACAACGCCTCGCCGCTGTTCTCCTTCACCTTTCCCGCCTGGTCGACCCTCGGCGGCTGGCTGGGCGGCGCCATCGCCTGGCACCTGGCGGTGTTCTGGCTGCTGGCGGTGAACGGCCTGGTCTATCTGCTCTATGGCCTGTTCAGCGGCCACTTCCGGCGCGATTTCCTGCCCCTGTCGCCACGCGCCATCGGCCGCGATTTCATCGCCGCCGCACGTCTGCGGCTTGGCCACCAGCTGGGCACCTACAACGCCGTGCAGCGCCTGCTCTACTGGGGTGTGCTCGCCCTCGGGGTGCTGGTGGTGCTCTCCGGACTGGCCATCTGGAAACCCGTGCAGCTGCAAGGGCTGGTCGCGCTGCTGGGCGGCTTCGACACCGCCCGCTACGTGCATTTCTTCGCCATGGCCGGCATCGGCGCCTTCGTCGTCGTGCACCTGGCCCTGGTCATCCTGGTCCCCCGCACCCTGCCGCCGATGATCACCGGCCGGGCGCACGAGGAGGTTGACGATGAGTCGGCGTGAACGGCTGCGCCTGGAACCGGCGCAACAGCGGCAGGTGGAAAATCTGCAACGACGCCTGCTGCTCAAGCAGGGCCTGACGGTGGGCGCCCTGGCGATGCTCAGCGGCTGCAACCTGCAGGACGGCGACAGCGTCGACAAGGTGCTCTGGTCCATGTCGCGCTTCAACGACCGGGTGCAGGCCTGGCTGTTCGGCCGCGAGCGCCTGGCGCCGACCTATGCCGCCAGCCAGATCACCAACCCCTTTCCCTTCAACGCCTTCTACCCCGAATACAACGTTCCGGAAGTGGACCTGAGCGACTATCGCCTGGAGGTCTCCGGCCTGGTCGCCCATAAGCAGGCCTGGACCCTGGAAGACCTGCGCCGCCTGCCGCAGCGCGCCGACATCACCCGCTTCATCTGCATCGAAGGCTGGAGCGCCATCGGCCAGTGGGGCGGGGTGCCGCTGCGCACCTTCCTCGAACGCATCGGTGCCGACACCACGGCCAAGTACGTCGGCTTCAAGTGCGCCGATCGCTACTACTCCAGCATCGACATGGCCTCGGCGCTGCATCCCCAGACCCTGCTGGCGCTGGACTTCGGCCAGGTGGCCCTGCCGCCGGACTACGGCTACCCGCTGCGCCTGCGGGTACCCACCAAGCTCGGCTTCAAGAATCCCAAGCACATCCAGGCGCTGTTCGTGACCAACGACTATCCCGGTGGCTATTGGGAGGACCAGGGCTATAACTGGTTCAGCGGGATCTAGATCCCACTCAACGTCTGCTGCGCGTCGGCCAAACTGCGTTGAAAAGACCCTGGGTCGCCAGCCCGGCCTAGGCGGCCCCGTCGCAATGCTCATTTACCACTCGTAAACCCGAGCGCGGGTCCGATCCGCTTCCTCAGGTCTTTGATTCGCTAGCGCTCACCCTTCGGGCCAGGCTGCGCCTGTTACTCCCGCAGGTCGTTGCGCCTTGTCTGTCTCTAACTCGCGAGACGTTGAGCGGGATCTAGCCGGCGGAACCCCCGTCGTCGGGGGCAGTCGAGATACCACCCATCCTTTACCCAGGAGTCTCGCCATGTCCGCCCATCCCTCGATCGGTTTCATCGGCTTCGGTGCCATGGCCCAGCGCATGGGCGCCAACCTGCGCGAGGCCGGCTATGCGGTCAGCGCCTATGCCGAGCACCAGCAGGACGGCGAGCGCCACGGCACGCCCATGGAGCCCCTGGCGACCCTCTTGCCCCAGGCGGAGGTGGTGATCGTCTCCCTGCCCAACGACGCCATCCTCGAACAGGTGCTGCTCGGCCCCGACGGCGTCCTCGCCCGGCTGGAGAGCGGTCGTCTGCTGATCAACACGAGCACCAACTCGCCGGCGCTGGCGCTGCGCCTGGAGGCGGCCGGTCGCGCCCGGGGTATCGCCGTGGTCGAGGCCCCGGTGTCCGGCAGCACGCCCGAGGCGGAAAAGGCGCAACTGGTGGTCCTGGCCGGTGGCGAACCCGAAGCGGTGGAGCGCGCCCGTCCCATCCTCGAGACCCTGGGCAAGACCGTGCACCACGTCGGTCCGACCGGACAGGGCGCCGCCATCAAGCTGGCCATCAACGGCCTGATGGGCGCCGGACTCGCCGCCCTGGCCGAGGCGCTGGCCTATGCCACCCGCGCCGGCCTGGATGCCGAGGTGCTGTTCGAGGTGTTCGGCGACCTGGCGGTGCTCTCGCCCCATCACCAGCGCAAGCTGGCGGCGCTGCGCGACGGCGACTTCGCCCCGCAATTCCCGGCGGCGCTGATGCACAAGGACATGGGCCTCCTGCTGGCCGAACTCAACGCCACCTACCAGGGCGCCCCGACCCTGGCCGCCGCGGCGCAGCAACTGGCGCTGGGCGCCGAACTCCATCCGGACGCCGACTACCTGATCACCGCCGACGTCCTGCTGGAGGAAGCCGAAGACGCCGCCACCCGCTGACACCTGACTTTCCCCCTTCCGGGACGACGTCTAGACTGCTCCGGTCCGTCGTCCCGGAATCCCTGCCGCATGACCGCTACCGGCGCCGTCCCTCAGTTCTGGCGCGATCCCGCGCTGCCCTTTCTCGAAGCCCGTTCCATCCAGGACGGCCGCGCGCTCTGCTATGCCCCTCATTCCCACGAGACCTTTTCCATCGGCACCGTGCTGGGTGGGCGCAGTCGCTATCACAACGGTCGGACCCGCGAATTGGTGGGGGCGGGGACCCTGGTGCTGATGAATCCCGGTGACGTCCATGCCTGCAATCCCCAGGGCGAGGCTGCCTGGCGCTATCGCATGCTGCACGTGGATGCCGGCTGGCTGGCCGAGCTGCAGCGTCCGGGGCGCGACGACTTCCAGCCCCTGGCGGCGCAGCTGTCGCGGGACGGCCAGCTCTATGCCGGCCTGGAAGCCCTGCATGCCTGCCTGGTGGATCCCGACACTCTCACCCTGCAGCGCCAGAGCCAGGCGCTGCTGTATTTCGAGGCCGTGCTGGCCCGCCTGGGTCGCACCCCGGCCGCGGCGGTGCCGGTGCGCGAGGATCGCCGGCTGAGGCGCGCCGCCGAATTTCTCGATGCCCATTGCGGCGAAGGAGTCAGACTGGACCAACTCAGCCAGGTGGCGGATCTCTCGCCCACCCAGCTGATTCGCAGCTTTCGCCGGCGCTTTGGCCTGACGCCCCATGCCTATCTGATCGACCGGCGCATCCGCCTGGCGCGGCAACGCCTGCGTCAGGGCGAGGGGCTGGCCGAGGTCGCCCTGGCCACCGGTTTCGCCGACCAGGCCCACCTGCAGCGCACCTTCAAGCGCCTGGTGGCGGCCACCCCCGGTCAGTATCGCGCCGCGTCAGCCCTCCCATAGCAGCGAAGCGGCGCAGAGCACCAGCAACGTGGCGAGGGCGCGATTGAGCAGGCGCAGGCGACCTGGCGTCAGGGCGCGGCCACGCAGCCATTGACCGGCCACCGCCCAGCAGGCCAGGGAGGCGAAACAGATCACCAGGTAGAGGCCGGCGAACAGCGCCAGGCGGCCGCGATCCTCGCCCACGAACAGTGCCACCCCGGCCGCGGCGGCGAGCCAGGCCTTGGGATTGAGCCATTGCAGCAGGGCGCCGTCGCGAAAGCCCGGGCAGGCCGCCACTGCGCCGCTGCCCAGGTCCCCCGAGGCCCGTGCCAGTTTCCAGGCCAGGTACAGCAGGAAGAGGGCGCCCGCCACCCGCAGGATCCAGAGCAGCGCCGGCCAGGCGGCCAGCACCTCGTGCAGGCCGAGGCCGACGGCGACCAGCAGGACGACGAAGCCCAGGGTGGCCCCGGCGACATGCCACAGGGCCGGTCGCCAGCCGTGGGTGAGGCCGGTGTTGAAGCCCACCAGATTGACCGGGCCGGGAGAGAGGGACGCCACCAGGGCAAAGGCGGCCATGGACAGGATCAGGGTCATCGCGAGGTCTCGACAGTTGTGGAGACCTGAACCTAGCGGGGATGCCCCCTGGCGGTATTGAAGAAAATGACCCTTGCAGCCCGACGAAAGGCGGGAATTCGCGGCGTTTCGCTGACGTCCATTACAGCGAGCCCAGCGCTCCCCCGGTGGTTTCAACGTCGCTGTCGGCCACCGGGGCTTTCTTTTCTCTCGTCCGGGTACGCTAGGGCGCGATGGGCAGGGTGAAGCGGAAGGTACTGCCTTCGCCCAGGGCGCTGGTGACGCTCAGCTCGCCGCCATGGGCTTCGACGATGCCTTTGGCGATATACAACCCCAGCCCATGACCGGTAGGGTTGTCTTCCTGGACATGCCAGAACCGCTCGAACACCCGCGCCTGCTGCGCCTGGTTCATGCCGCGACCGTTGTCCGTCACGCTGATCTCCGCCAGGTTGCCGACCTGCCGCATGCTGAGCTGTACCAGACCGCCCGGCGCGGTGAACTTGATGGCATTGCCCAGCAGATTCATCAGTACCTGGAAGATGCGTTCGGCTTCCACCAGGACCTGGAGCTCCGGATCGGCCGCGTATTCCAGACTGATGTTCTTGATCTCCGCCAGCGGGCGCGACAGCAGGATGGGCTGCGCGCAGACGTCGGCCAGGCGCGCGGGCTTCAGATCCAGCGCCAGGCGATCCGATTCGATCTTGGACAGGTCCAGCAGGTCGCTGATCAGGGCGTTCATGCGATTGGCCGCGGTCTCTATCACCTCTAGCGAACCGGGCAGGCGATCATCGCCCGGGGCCAGCTTTTCCAGCTGGCGCTGCAGCATTCCAACCTTCATCAGGATGATGGTGATGGGGCTGCGCAGGTCATGGGAGACCGCCGCGACGATCTCGTCGCGTAGACGCACCGCCTGCCGCTCGCGTTCGACCTGGCGTGCCAGATCCAGCTCGATGGCCGAGCGGCGCAGGTCCTTGGCGGCGAACAGATCGGCCTGGCGCCAGCGTTCGGAACGCAGCCGTACCAGCTCCTTCCAGGCATCGAAGGAACGCCGCGGATGCGGATAGTTGAGCCCTGGACCCGGCATGGGCACCGTGGCTTCCAGCTTGGCCGGGTTACCGCTCCAGACCACCGTGGTAACGATCTCGGGGCGGAACCAGAGCACCAGGTTGCGCACCGGCTTGGGCAACGTCAGGGCCAGCACGCCACTGGCGCTGGCGCTGTAACGGCGGGCGTCGGGCAATTCGTCGGCCAGGCAGCGAGTCGCATAGATGCCCGAAGTGTCCATCTCGGCCGTGACCCAGGCGGCGAGGACGCGAATGTCCTCCGCGCCGGGGCACTCTCCCAGGGTGCAGAGCTCGTCCTCCACCAGCACCGCGACCCCGGCGGCATCCACCAGCTCCAAGAGGTCGGTGGGTCTTTCGCAGAGTCCGCTGAGCACCTCGCCACGGCTGTCGCACATGCCCTGGATCAGGGCTGCCAACTGCGCCTCGCGGGCGTCGATCTCACGCTGCACCTGGCGATTCTCCAGAGCGCGGATCATCAGCGATACCAGCACCCCGACCGAGCGGCAGGCCATCCGCGTGCGATAGGGCAGATACAGGGGTTCGCGGTGGCCACAGCTGATCAGTCCCCAGAGCTTGTCGTCGCTGATCAGCGACACGCTCATGGAGGCGCGCAGACCCTGGTTGCGCACGTACTGGCAGTGGATGGGCGATACGCTCCGCAGCACCGCATGGGTCAGATCGATGGGGTCGCGCTCGGTGCCATGGAGAAAGGCCGGTACCAGCGGGATCGCCTCGTACTGGGCGTCGGGAATATTGCGGATCCAGTTCTCGTGATAGAGCGCCCGGGCCTGGGCGGGGATATCGCTCGCCGGAAAGTGCATGCCCAGGTAGCTGTCGATGTCGTTGACCCGATCCTCGGCCACCACCTGGCCATCGCCGCCATCATCGAAGCGATAGACCACCACCCGATCGAAGCCGGTCAGGGCGCGCACCTCGCGTACCGCGCCTTCGCACAGCTCGGGCAGGGTACGCGCCTGTTGCAGGCGGGCCAGGGCACGGGCCAGCCCTGCGGGTTCGACACCGCCATGGTCGTCCGGCTCGAATTCCAGGAACACCAGGCCATGGCTGCGGTGCAGGATCACGTCCATGTCGCGGGCCGGGCGCGTCCAGCTCAGCGGATTGGCTTCTTCCAGATGCTCCAGGGTCAGCGCCTGCCGCACCTGTTCGTACAGCTCGAGGGACAGGACCTGCTGCAGTGGTCGATCCAGCAACTCGACCTGGGGCTTGCCGAACAGCTCGGGGAGGTTGCGGCTGGCATGCTTGATCAGCCCTTCCGCCTCATCGAACGCGATAAGGTAGCCGTGTGCCTGGATGGCGCCTGGAATGCGGATCGGCTCGCTTTCGCAGCTTTGCAGGGACTGACCGGAGGGTGCAGCAATCATGCGACTGTCTCAGATGAACTCTTGAATAGGACCGCAACGAGGCGGTCCTGTTAAAGCTTTAGCACCGAATGGCTGTGAATGTGATGCCGTTCACGCGCTGCCAGCAGTCACCGCACCATTTTCGCATTCGCAGTACCTGATAACCATTATCGCGATCATTTTTTGCCGAAGGGTTCATCTTTGGCCGCGGATCCTGAGACTGGTCTCGCGTGCTGACGGCGGTATCATGACGCTTTGTCCAGAGTTCAGTCATGGCCCGCTTCCGCCCCTTGCCCATCATCGACCGCAGCCGGGATGACCTGTTCATGCGCGAGGCCCTGGCCCTGGCGGAGCAGGGCGCCGCCCAGGGCGAGGTGCCGGTCGGGGCCGTGGTGGTGCTCGATGGCGAGGTCATCGGCCGCGGCTTCAATCGCCCCATCGGTGCCCACGATCCCAGCGCCCATGCCGAGATGCAGGCGATTCGCGACGCCGCCGCGCGGCTGGCCAACTACCGGGTGCCTGGCGCGACGCTCTATGTGACGCTCGAACCCTGCAGCATGTGCGCCGGCCTCATCGTCCACAGTCGCATCCAGCGCCTGGTCTATGGCGCCAGCGAGCCGCGCGCCGGCATGGCCCAGAGCCGCGGGCGCTTCTTCGAGCAGGACTTCCTCAACCACCGGGTGCTGGTGGAGGGTGGGGTGCTGGCCGAGGCCTGTGGTCAGGTGCTGACCGACTTCTTCCGCGCGCGGCGCAATCCCGCGGCTAGCGAAGGCTAGGCCGCCAGTTCGCGCATCCGCGTGAGCACGGCATTCAGGCCGTTGCTGCGCGATTGCGACAACTGCCGTTCCAGGCCGAGTTCGCCCAGCCAGCCGTGAATGTCGAGGCGGCCCAGCTCTTCGCGGGTCAGGCCATTGGCGCGCACCAGCACCACGGCGAGCAAGCCCTTGAGCACCCGGGATTCGCTGCTGGCACGAAAGAAGTGACGATCGCCCTGGGCTTCATGGGTCAGGCGTACCCGGCTCTCGCAGCCCTGTACCAGGTCTTCGTCACGCTCCTCGAGCACCGCCGGCAGGCGCTCGGCCCACTGCAGCAGCAGTCGCGAGCGCGCCTCCCAGCCCTTGGCGATGACAAAGGCGCGGCGGGCTTCCGCCGCATCGGGAAGCAGATTCATTGCAAGAGCTCCAGGGCGTTGTCCAGGGCGGTGAAAAAGCGCTGCAGGTCCTCGGCATCGTTGTACAGGCCCAGGGAAACCCGCAGCGCACCGGGGGTCTGCAGGGTCTGGAACAGCGGCATGGCACAGTGCTGACCGGCGCGCACCGCGATGCCCTGTTCGCCCAGCAGATGGGAGAGATCGCCGACGTCCACGCCCGCGACCTGGAAGCTGGCCAGGGCGATCTGGGGTTCACCCAGCACCCGCACGCCGTCGCGGGCAGCCAGCCCGGCCAGCAGCTTCAGGCTCAGGGCCTGCTCGTGACCGCGGATCAGCGTCTCGTCCTGGCCCTGCAGCCAGTCGACCGCCGCGCCCAGGGCGATGGCCGCGCCTATGGGCGGCGTCCCCGCCTCGAAGCCCATGGGCGCGGCGTGGAAGCGGGCGTCGGTGAAGGTGGTGTGCTGCACCATCTCGCCGCCGAATTGCCAGGGCTTGAGGTGCGCCAGGCACTCGGCCTTGCCCCAGAGCACGCCGATGGCCTCCGGGGCATAGAGCTTGTGGCCGGAGAACACATAGAAATCGGCGTCGAAGTCGGCCGGGCGATGCCGCCCATGGACCGCGCCCTGGGCGCCATCCACCACCAGCCAGGCCGGCGAGCGTGCCCGGATCAGGGCCGCGAGTTCCGCCAGCGGCTGCCAGGTGCCGAGCACGTTGGACAGTTGGCTGACCGCGACCACGCGGGTGCGCGGCCCCAGCAACCGCTCGGCGGCTGCCAGATCCAGATGACCACTCGCGGTCAGTGGGATGACCCTGAGCTCGAGGCCGCGACGCCGGGCCAGCTGCTGCCAGGGCAGCAGGTTGGCGTGGTGCTCCAGGGCACTGATGAGAATCTCGTCCCCGGCTGCGAAGGCGTCTTCCAGGCCATAGGCCAGCAGGTTGAGCGCCTCGGTCGCGCCGCGGGTCAGCACCACCTCGGGCGGCGCGGCAGCGCCCAGCCAGGCGGCGATCCGCCCCCGGGCGCCTTCGTAGGCGGCGGTGGCGCGCTCGGCAGCCCAGTGCTGGGCCCGGTGCACATTGGCCGCGCCCAGGCTGTAGCTGGCCAGCAGGGCATCTAGCACCACCTGGGGCTTCTGCGCCGTGGCGGCGCTGTCGAGGTAGGTGATGCCGTCGGCGGCGAAGGCGGTGAAAGCCGGGAATTCGGCTCTCCAGGGGGAGGGTAGCGACATGGCGACAGCTCCGGGGTAGCCCGCGCGAGGCGGGCTGCCCGGTTGTGGACTCAGTTGTGCGCGTGCAGCGCTTCGTTGAGTTCGATGGCGGTCTTGTTGGTCTTGCATTCGACGGCGCCGGTTTCCGAATTGCGACGCAGCAGCAGGTCGCTCTGACCGGCCAGCTCGCGCGCCTTGACTACCCGTACCAGCTGGTTCTGCTCATCCAGCACGGCGACCTTGGTGCCCGCGGTCACATAGAGACCTGATTCCACGGTGCAGCGATCGCCCAGCGGGATGCCAATGCCGGCGTTGGCGCCGATCAGGCAGCCTTCGCCGACGCTGATGATGATGTTGCCACCGCCGGACAGGGTGCCCATGGTGGAGCAGCCGCCGCCCAGGTCCGAGCCCTTGCCGACGAAGACGCCAGCGGAAACGCGGCCTTCGATCATGCCGGGGCCGGCGGTACCGGCGTTGAAGTTGACGAAGCCTTCGTGCATCACGGTGGTGCCTTCACCCACATAGGCACCCAGGCGCACGCGGGCGGTATCGGCGATGCGCACGCCGGCCGGCACCACGTAGTCGGTCATCTTGGGGAATTTGTCCACCGAGAAGACTTCCAGCAGCTTGCCGCGCAGACGGGCTTCCAGCTGCTCGGCCGGCAGTTCGGCCAGGTCCACGGCGCCCTGGTTGGTCCAGGCCACGTTGGGCAGCAGGGCGAAGATGCCGCTGAGGTTCAGGCCGTGGGGCTTGACCAGGCGGTGGGACAGCAGGTGCAGCTTCAGGTAGGCCTCGGGGGTGGAGGCGGGCGCGGCGTCTTCGGCCAGCAGGGTGGCCACCAGCGGCTTGGTGCTTTCCGCCAGGCGGGTCAGCAGCGCCGATTGCACGGCATCGATGCCCTTGAGGGCTTCGGCCAGGCCGCGGGCCTGGGCCGGGGCGAAGGCGATGGCCTGGTTGCCGCCCTGGTAGTCCAGCAGCGGCGCGACTGCCTCGACCAGCGCCGCCGGGGGATTCAGCAGGGGCTGTGCATAGAAGACTTCCAGCCAGGCGTCCTGGCGATTCTGGGTGCCGACACCGAAGGCGATACTGAAGAGGGCATTCGACATGAGACTGTTCCTTTGCAGAGGCACCGATCCGGTCGGTGCGAGATGTTCGGTAGTAGGGGCGGTGGCCGCGGGGTCAGTTCAGGGCCGCGGCATAGAGCTCGGGCTTGAAGCCCAGCAGGGTACGGTCGCCGAGATCGAGCACGGGTCGCTTGATCATCGAAGGCTGCGCCAGCATCAGGTCGATGGCCTTGGCGGTGTCGAGGTCGGCCTTCTGGGCGTCGTCGAGCTTGCGGAAGGTGGTGCCGGCGCGATTGAGCACCTTGTCCCAGCCATGCTCCGCGCACCAGGCCGCCAGCCGCTCGCGGTCGATGCCGCTCTGCTTGTAGTCATGGAAGTGGTAGGCCTGGCCGTGCTCGTCGAGCCACAGGCGGGCCTTCTTCATGGTGTCACAGGCCTTGATGCCGTAGAGGCTCAGGCCACTGGCCGCTGCGGGCATGGCGTTCTCCTGCGAAAGACTGCAACCGCGGATTATGCCATGACGGGCCGGAAAAGGGCCGGGCGTCGCGCCCTGAGTGAAGAGGGCGGAGGCCGGAAAGCAGAAGGCCGGGGAGTCCCCGGCCTTGGCGATCAACCGCGGCTTTTCACGCCGTAGGTTTCGTCGAGGGTGCCGGGGGTGCCGTCACCCTTGGGCGCGTAGTCCCGCGGCGCTTCGGTCGGACCGTCGATGCGCTCGCGACTGGAGGGGTAGCGCTGCTCGGCGCTGTGCAGCGAGGCCAGCAGGTGCTGACGGGTCAGTTCGTCCTGGGCCAGGCGCTCGGCGCCTTCGGACAGGTGCGACTGCATGTCCTGGTAGGTCTGGGTGAGCTTGCGCACCAGGCCGGCGGTGGTGCTGAAGTGGCTGGTGACCTCGTGCTGGTAGTCGTCGAACTTCTTCTGCAGATCATCCAGCTGGCGCTGCACCCGGCTCGGCGCGGCACCCGGCACCAGGCGTGCCAGCAGAAAACCTATCCCGACCCCGATCAGCAGCGCGACCAGGGGCAACAACCAGGTAGTGAGCGACTGTTCCACGAAACTTCCTCTATGAGCGGCTTTGCTTTACGGTAACGGCAGACCGGCGAGCCTGTACACTGGGTTGCGTCTTCTGCCATTCGCTGGGCGTCATCATACCCCGCACTCAGGCATCGCGCAGGATCGACCCTATCAAAATCAACTCCTTGGATGAGCACTGTTCGTCCGGGATCACGGAGTCAAGCGTGTCAGCCCGTGAACAATCCCTGCTGCTGGAGGGCCCCGCGGGCACTCTGGAGGCGCTGTACCAGAGCCCGGATGCCCCCACCGGCGCGGTCCTGCTCTGTCATCCCCATCCGCTCCATGGCGGCGCCATGCAGAACAAGGTGGTCGCCACCCTGCAGCGCATCGCCCGGGATGCCGGCCAGGCCACCCTCAGATTCAACTTTCGCGGCGTCGGCGCCAGCACCGGCGTGCATGCCGGTGGCGAAGGCGAGATCGACGATGCCGCGGCCGCCGTGGCCTGGCTGCGCGACCGTCACCCCGACCTGCCCCTGACCCTCTGCGGCTTCTCCTTCGGCTCCTGCGTCGCCGCCTGTCTCGGCGGGCGCCTGGAAGGCGAGGGCGTGGCGGTGGAACGGCTGTTCATGCTGGCGCCGCCGGTGGAGCGTTTCGCGGTCGACGGCCGCCTGCCCCAGCGGGCGCACCTCACCGTGATCCAGCCCGAGGCCGACGAGGTGGTGACCCCCGAGCGGGTCTATGCCTGGTCCGCGGCGCTCGAACAGCCGCACGAATTGCTCCGCGTCGCCGACTGCAGCCATTTCTTCCATGGCAAACTCGTCGAACTCAAAGATCTGGTCCTGCCCCGCCTGCAGGCCTGACCCTCGTTAGTCTCTCGGATTTCCAGCGCCTCCATGACCACTCGCATCCTCACTGGCATCACCACCACCGGTACCCCGCACCTGGGCAACTATGCCGGGGCCATCCGTCCCGCCATCCGCGCCAGCCTGGCCGACGATGCCGACTCCTTCTATTTCCTCGCCGACTACCATGCCCTGATCAAGTGCGACGACCCGGCGCGCATCCAGCGTTCGCGCCTGGAGATCGCCGCCACGTGGCTGGCCAGCGGCCTGGATCCGGAGCGGGTGACCTTTTATCGCCAGTCCGACATCCCCGAGATCCCCGAATTGACCTGGCTGCTCACCTGCGTTGCTGGCAAGGGCCTGCTCAATCGCGCCCATGCCTACAAGGCCGCGGTCGACCGCAACCTGGAGCAGGGCGAGGATCCCGATGCCGGGGTCACCATGGGGCTCTACAGCTATCCGGTGCTGATGGCCGCGGACATCCTGATGTTCAACGCCCTGCGTGTGCCGGTCGGGCGCGACCAGATCCAGCACGTTGAGATGGCCCGCGACATCGGTCAGCGCTTCAACCATCTGTTCGGCAATGGGCGCGACTACTTCGCCCTGCCCGAGGCGGTCATCGAGGAAAGCGTCTCCACCTTGCCCGGCCTCGATGGCCGCAAGATGTCGAAGAGCTACGACAACACCATCCCGCTGTTCGGCAGCGCCAAGCAGCTCAAGGACGCCATCGCCCGCATCGTCACCGACTCGCGCCTGCCCGGCGAGCCCAAGGATCCCGACAGCGCCCACCTCTTCACCCTCTACCAGGCCTTCGCCACCCCCGAGCAGAGCGCGGCCTTCCGCGCGGCCCTGCTGGACGGCCTGGCCTGGGGCGAGGCCAAGGGCCAGCTGTTCGAGCTGCTCGACGCCGAGCTGGGCGAGGCCCGCGAGCGCTATGCGGCGCTGATCGCCCGTCCCGATGATCTGGAAGACATCCTGCTGGCCGGCGCCGCCAAGGCCCGCCGCTATGCCACGCCCTTCCTCGGCGAGCTGCGCGAAGCCGTGGGCCTGCGCTCGCTCAAGACCCAGGTCGCCACCGGCGGCGCCAAGAAGAAGGCCAGCAAGACCGCCCGCTTCGTCAGCTTCCGCGAGAGCGACGGCAGCTTCCGCTTCCGCCTCCTCGACGCCGACGGCACCGAACTGGCCCTGTCGATCCCCTTCGCCGAGGCCAAGACCGCCGGCATCACCAGCAAGCAGCTGGTCACTACGCCGGCCAGTGTCGTGGCGGGAGAGGGCAACGGCTTCCAGCTGCTGCTGGCAGATCAGGTGGTGGCCGAGGGCGTCGCCAGCGATTCCCCCGCCGCGCGCGATGCGCTGATCGAGCGGACGCGCACCGCACTCGCGCAATTGGCCGAGGCCTAAAGGGCACCCGCGGTCCCCGGCGTTGTCAACGCCAGGGACCGCCATTACAGTGACCACCCTTTTTTCCCACCCGACCAGAAGCCGCCATGACCCCCCTCGAGCGTTACCAGGCCGACCTCAAGCGCCCGGAGTTTTTCTACGATGCTGCCCAGGAAGAGGCCGTCCGCCATCTGCAGCGCCTCTATGACGAGTTGCTCGCCGAGCCCGCGTCCAAGGGTGGCCTGTTCGGCAAGCTGCTCGGGCGCAAGACGGTCACGCCGGTCAAGGGTCTGTATTTCTGGGGTGGGGTAGGGCGCGGCAAGACCTATCTGGTCGATACCTTCTATGACGCCCTGCCGTTCAAGCAGAAGATGCGCACCCACTTCCACCGCTTCATGAAGCGGGTCCACGAAGAACTGCGCACCCTCAAGGGCGAGAAGAATCCGCTGACCATCATCGCCCGGCGTTTCGCCGACGAGGCGCGGGTGATCTGCTTCGACGAATTCTTCGTCTCCGACATCACCGACGCCATGATCCTGGCGACCCTGCTGGAAGAGCTGTTCAAGAATGGCGTCAGTCTGGTCGCCACCTCGAACATCGTGCCTGACGGCCTCTACAAGGACGGTCTGCAGCGCGCGCGCTTCCTGCCAGCCATCGCGCTGCTCAAGGAACACACCGAGATCGTCAACGTCGACAGCGGCGTGGACTATCGCCTGCGCGCCCTGGAACAGGCGCAGCTGTTTCACTATCCGCTGAGCGACGAGGTCGAGGCGGCGATGGCCAAGAGCTTCCGTTCGCTCACCGTCGAGTGCAACGACCTCTGCGAAGACGTGCCGCTGATGATCGAGAATCGCGAGATCCGCGCGCGCCGCACCTGCGAAGACGTCGCCTGGTTCGATTTCCGTGCCCTCTGCGACGGTCCGCGCAGCCAGAACGACTACATCGAGCTGGGCAAGATCTTCCAGACGGTGCTGGTCAGCAACGTCGAGCAGATGGATGCGCTCAAGGACGACATGGCGCGGCGCTTCATCAACCTGGTCGACGAATTCTACGATCGCCAGGTCAAGCTGATCCTGTCGGCCGAAGTAGAGCTCAAGGACCTCTACTCCGGTGGCCGCCTGGAGTTCGAATTCCAGCGCACCCTCAGCCGCCTGCTGGAAATGCAGTCCCACGAATACCTGGCCCGTCCGCACAAGCCGTGAACCCTGCCCGGGTTGAAGGATCAATCCTTTGACCCAGGTTTTCGGGAGGTACGTGTGAATTCCGATCCCTTCGCCGAGTGGGACGGCTCGCCCGCCCAGGCGCGCATCCTGCAGAAGCAACTGGCCACCCAGGTCCTCTTGCACGACGACTTCGGCGCGCCGCGGCGTTACGCCGGGGTCGACGTGGGCTTCGAGGAGGGGGGCGAGATCACCCGTGCGGTCGCCGTCCTGCTGGATGCCGAGACCCTGCAGCCACTGGCTCATGCCGTCGCCCGCATCCCCACCGTGATGCCCTATGTACCGGGCCTGCTGTCCTTTCGCGAATTGCCGGCGCTGCTCCAGGCCCTGGCGGAATTGCCGGAGACGCCCGAGCTGGTGTTCTGCGATGGCCATGGCATCGCCCATCCGCGCCGGCTGGGTATCGCCGCCCATCTTGGGGTGGTCACCGGTCTGCCGACGATCGGCGTGGCCAAGAAGATTCTCACCGGTCACCACGGCGAACTCGCCGAGACGCGCGGCAGCCAGGTCGACTTGCGGGATCGCGAGGGCGGGGTGATCGGCACGGTGCTGCGCAGCAAGGACCGGGTCAAGCCGCTGATCGTCTCGCCCGGGCACCGGGTCAGCCTGGCCAGCGCACCGGCGCTGGTCATGGCCTGCGTAAGGCGTCACCGTCTGCCGGAACCGACGCGGCTGGCCGATCACCTGGCCTCCCGTCGCCAGGGTTCGGCGGCGACCCAGGCGCTATTTTCTTTCTAGCTTGCGGTTGCTTTTCTGGCGTGAACGGGTATCATGCCGCAGCTTTCTTGGCGGGGGATGCCTAAGCCTGCCGAGATCGCCGTAGCGGACGCCGACCCGAGCCCCCGAAGAGCGTCTGTTTCCGGCTGCCCCTGACTTGTCTGGGGTTGCACTGTTGTGTAGAATTTGCCGTCTTTTTACCAGGGCGGCCTCTGAGGCCATAGAGAATGAAAACTTTCACCGCAAAACCGGAAACCGTTAAGCGCGACTGGTACGTCGTCGACGCTGCTGGCCAGACTCTGGGTCGTCTGGCTACTGAAATCGCCACTCGCCTGCGTGGCAAGCACAAGCCCGAATACACCCCTCACGTTGACACCGGCGACTACATCGTCGTCATCAACGCCGAGCAGGTTCGTGTGACCGGTGCCAAGACTACCGACAAGATGTACTACCATCACTCCGGTTTCCCGGGTGGCATCAAGTCGATCAACTTCGAAAAGCTGATCGCCCGTGCTCCCGAGCGCGTCATCGAGACCGCCGTCAAGGGTATGCTGCCGAAGAACCCGCTGGGCCGCGACATGTATCGCAAGCTCAAGGTGTACAAGGGTGCGAACCATCCGCACACCGCTCAGCAGCCCCAAGAACTCAAGTTTTAATCGGGATAGTACAACATGTCGGCAACTCAAAATTACGGTACCGGCCGTCGTAAGACTGCCACCGCTCGTGTCTTCCTCCGTCCGGGCACTGGCAAGATCTCCATCAACGATCGCGCTCTGGACACCTTCTTCGGTCGCGAGACCGCGCGCATGGTCGTGCGTCAGCCCCTCGAGCTGACCGAGACCCTGGAGAAGTTCGACGTCTACGTTACCGTCGCTGGCGGTGGTGTGAGCGGTCAGGCCGGTGCTATCCGTCACGGCATCACCCGTGCGCTGATCGAGTACGACGAAGGCTACCGCAGCTCCCTGCGCAAAGCCGGTTACGTCACTCGTGACGCCCGTGAAGTCGAGCGTAAGAAAGTCGGTCTGCGCAAAGCGCGTAAGCGTCCGCAGTACTCCAAGCGTTAATCCTTCGGGATACGCTCGAAAAACCCAGCCAA
>Ga0153990_1000016_pt1 | contig 102739 bp, 99 predicted proteins | sample TSNC074MetaG_FD_104739 | JGI IMG/M metagenome (GOLD analysis project Ga0153990, IMG submission 104739) | Attine ant fungus gardens microbial communities from North Carolina, USA - TSNC074 MetaG | ecosystem: Host-associated > Fungi > Mycelium > Unclassified | place: USA: North Carolina, Jones...
ACCGTCTCGGTATCCCGGCCGATGGCGACCAGGTCCTCGGGGCGATAGCCGTGGTCGACGCGTTGCACCTCCTGCTCGATGATCGGGCCTTCGTCGAGGTCCGAGGTCACGTAGTGGGCGGTGGCCCCGATCAGCTTGACGCCGCGCTCGAAGGCCTGGTGGTAGGGCTTGGCGCCCTTGAAGCCGGGCAGGAAGGAGTGGTGGATGTTGATGGCGCGTCCGGCGAGCTCCTGGCAGAGCTCGTTCGAGAGGATTTGCATGTAGCGCGCCAGCACCACCAGTTCGGTCCCGGTCTCCGCCACCAGGCGCAGCAGTTCGAGTTCCTGCTGCCGCTTGCTGTCCTTGGTCACCGGCAGGTAGACGAAGCGGATGCCTTCCCGCTCGGCCATGGCACGCAGCTCCAGGTGATTGGAGACGATGGCGGTGATTTCCATCGGCAACTCGCCCTTCTGGTGGCGATAGAGCAGGTCCGCGAGGCAGTGATCGAACTTGCTCACCATCAGCAGCACGCGGGTGGGGCGGGCGGTGCTGTACAGCTCCCATTGCATGGCGAAATCGGCCGCGACCGCGGCGAAGCCATCGCGCAGCGCCTCGATCCCGCTACTGGCGCCGGGGTTGAAGCGGAACACCGTGCGCATGAAGAAGCGCTCGGTGAAATCGTCGTCGAACTGCGCCATCTCGGCGATGTAGCAGTCGTTGCGGGCGAGATAGGTGCTGACGGCGGCCACGATGCCCGAGGTGGCCGGGCAACTGACATTGAGGATGTAGGTGGGCAAGGTTTCCATGTTCGCGTCCGGATTTCACCAGTGGAGGAAGATTTCGCTGCGGCGTTATTTCCTGTTGGGAATATAAAATTCACGGATGCTTTTATAGGGCAAGCGCAGGCGCTCGTCCAGAGTCAAGTAATAAAAATTTCCCAGCAGTTATAAGTTCGTCTTTTACCGGTGAAATCCCCTTTCACCGGTGAAGCGGACGCGGCTCAGTCGTCCTTGAAGGTCATGATCGACAGCAGCTTGATCGGCACCTGGTTCAATCGCTCCGGGCCGTGGGGAATGTCGCTGTCGAAGGTCAGGCTGTCGCCCGGGCCCATTTCATAGAGGTGGTTGCCATGGCGATAGACCAGGCTCCCTTCGAGCAGGTGGATGAACTCGGTACCGGGATGGGAAAAGGTAGGGAATTCCTCGCTGGCATCGTCCATGGAGACCAGATAGGCCTCCAGGCTCTTCTTTGGTCCGCGAGAGTGGTTGAGCAGGTGATAGGTGTGTCCCTTGTCGGTCCCCCGGCGCACGACCTCGAGACCTTCGCCCGCCTTGACCAGCAGGGCGTCGCGTTCCTGCTGGTCGTACTGGCTGAACAGCCGCGACAGCGGCAGGCCCAGCGTGTCGCACAGCCGGCCGAGGGTTTCCAGGCTGGTGGAGACCTGGGCGTTCTCGATCTTGCTCAGCATGCCCTGACTGATACCGGCCATGCGCGCCACCTCGGCGGTCTTCAAGCCCTGATTCTGGCGCTGGCGACGAATCTGGATGCCTATGTACTGCTCGATCTTCAGGCGTGGCTCACGGCTCGGGGATTCTTGCATCATTTTAGTTTTGAGAATAAAAAATTCGCACCAGTAAAGTGCAGGAAAGAGGGCGGATGCACGCGGGCGTCCGATGTAGCTCCCATCATGCCGGAAAAAGTCCCTGCGGGCTGCCGCCTGAATTTTCCTTGGGATCCGCACGGTTAACTCACTGGCAGAAAAATTCTGGCATACCAATCGGCACCGCTGACGCGACTTGGCAAAGTCCTTGCTTTCCTGATGGGAAGATTAAATTCCCATTGGGAATATAGTGGACCTCACTCAAGGAGCCCGTCATGTTGCCCAGCGAAACCCAGCATCTCATCGACCAGCACGCTATCCGCTATGTGCTGGCCCAGTTCGTCGACATCCATGGTTCCGCCAAGACCAAGTCCGTGCCGGTGGCGGGCCTTGCCGCCGTGGCGGAGGAGGGTGCGGGCTTCGCCGGCTTCGCCATCTGCGGCATGGGCATGGAGCCCCATGGGCCTGACTTCATGGCCCGTGGCGATCTCTCCACCCTGATCCCTGTGCCCTGGCAGGCTGGCTACGGTCGGGTGGTATGCATCGGTCACGTCAACGGCAAGCCCCATCCCTATGACAGTCGCTACGTGCTGCAGCGCCAGGTACAGCGCCTGAGCGACCGAGGCTGGAGCCTGAACACCGGACTGGAACCCGAGTTTTTCCTCATGCGCCGCGATGAGGTCGGCAAGTTGTCCCTGGTGGATGGCAGCGACACCCTGGACAAGCCCTGCTACGACTACAAGGGCCTGTCGCGCTCGCGGCTGTTTCTCGAAAAGCTCACCGAAGCCCTGCAACCGGTAGGCTTCGACATCTATCAGATTGACCACGAAGACGCCAACGGCCAATTCGAGATCAACTACACCTACAGCGAGGCGCTGGAGTCGGCGGATCGCTTCACCTTCTTCCGTATGGCCGCCGGCGAGATCGCCAACGAACTGGGCATGATCTGCTCCTTCATGCCCAAGCCCGATCCCAAGCGCGCCGGCAACGGCATGCATTTCCACCTGTCGCTGGCCAGCGCCACCAGCCGCAATCTCTTCCACGACGACAGCGATCCGCGTGGCATGGGCCTGTCGCGCCTGGCCTACCACTTCCTCGGTGGCCTGCTGGCCCACGGTCCGGCGCTGTGCGCCTTCGCCGCGCCCACGGTGAATTCCTACAAGCGCCTGGTGGTCGGTCGCTCGCTGTCCGGCGCCACCTGGGCACCGGCTTTCATCGCCTACGGCGCCAACAACCGCTCGGCGATGGTTCGGGTGCCCTATGGCCGCCTGGAGTTTCGCCTGCCCGATGCCGGCTGCAATCCCTATCTGGTCACCGCCGCCATCATCGCCGCCGGTCTCGACGGCATTGAGCGCGAGCTGGACCCGGGCGCGCCCTGTAACGAGAACCTCTACAACCTGAGCCTCGAGGCCATCGCCGCGCGGGGCATCGAGACCCTGCCGCAGAGCCTCAAGGAGGCCTGCGACGCCCTGGACGCCGATCCGCTGTTCCGCGAGATGCTCGGCCCGGAAATCGTCGACGAATTCATCAAGTTGAAGCGCATGGAGTGGGTGGAATACAGCCGCCACGTCTCCGACTGGGAGATCCAGCGCTACACCGAATTCTTCTGATCGCTACCGCTTTATCGATCGTTCTTCGGGCGCCGCGGCGCGCCCCCTGCCTGCGAAGGAGTGACACCCATGTGTGGAATCGTTGGACTCTATCTGAAGAATCCGGCGCTGGAGACCCAGCTCGGCAGCCTCTTCGAGCCCATGCTCGAAGCCATGACCGACCGCGGTCCGGACAGTGCCGGTTTCGCCATCTATGGCGACGAGGTGGCCGAGGGCTGGGTCAAGCTGACCCTGCAGGCCACCAGCGAGGGCTATGACTTTGCCGCCCTGGTCACCGCGTTGCAGCAAAAACTCGCTGCCGAGCTGGACTGGTTCCAGAACGCCAGCGCCGTCGTGCTCAAGATCCGCGCGGCGGAAGCCGAGGTGCGCGCCGCCCTAGCCGAACTCGCGCCGGAGGTGCGCATCATGAGCGCCGGGCGCAGCATCGAAATCCTCAAGGGCATGGGCCTGCCCCAGGAGATCGCCAGCCGCTTCGGCCTGGCCGGCATGCAGGGCAGTCACATCATCGGCCATACCCGCATGGCCACCGAGAGCGCCGTGACCATGGAAGGCAGCCACCCGTTCTCCACCGGCGCCGACCTCTGCCTGGTGCACAACGGCTCGCTGTCCAACCACTCGCGGCTGCGTCAGAACCTCAGGCGCGCAGGCATCGCTTTCGAGACCGAGAACGACACCGAGGTGGCCGCCGGTTACCTGACCTGGCGGCTGCGCGAAGGCGACAGCCTCAAGCAGGCCCTGGATCGCTCGCTGGAGGATCTGGACGGCTTCTTCACCTTTGCCATCGGCACCCGCAACGGCTTCGCAGTGATCCGCGATCCCATCGCCTGCAAGCCGGCGATCCTTGCCGAAACCGACGACTACGTGGCCATGGCCTCCGAGTACCAGGCGTTGTCGAGCCTGCCCGGCATCGAGCGGGCCAAGGTCTGGGAGCCGGCACCGGCCACCCTGTACGTCTGGGAACGCGAGTCGGCCTGAGGAGCAGCGCACATGAAAACCTTCGATCTCACCCAAACCGCCGTACGTGACCTCAACCAGGCCCTGCACGACGCCGCCCAGACCGCTGCCGAGCGCGAGTGGTTGGTTACCCATCCCAACGGCGCCCACAACCTTGCCGTGGGCGTGAACGCTGCCGTTTCCGTGGATATCAACGGGCACGCCGGCTACTACTGCGCGGGCATGAACCAGCATGCCGCCATCACCGTACATGGCAACGTTGGCGTCGGCTGCGCGGAGAACATGATGTCCGGCGCGGTACGGGTCAAGGGCAGCGCCTCCCAGGCGGCCGGTGCCACCGCCCATGGCGGCCTGCTGGTCATCGAGGGCGACGCCGGCGCGCGCTGCGGCATCTCCATGAAGGGTGTCGACATCGTCGTCGGCGGCAGCATCGGCCACATGAGCTGCTTCATGGGTCAGGCCGGGCGCCTGGTGGTCTGCGGCGACGCCGGCGACGCCCTGGGCGATTCGCTGTACGAGACGCGCATCTACGTGAAGGGCAGCGTCGCCTCCCTGGGCTCGGACTGCATCGAGAAGGAGATGCGCGCCGAGCACCTGGCCGAGTTGCAGGAACTGCTCGACACCGCCGGCTTCGCCGAGCGGGCCGCCGACTTCAAGCGCTACGGCTCCGCCCGCCAGCTCTACAACTTCAAGGTCGACAACGCCTCGGCCTATTGATCGCGCAGGAGAATCGCCATGACTGACCAGAACACCCCCGTGCTGCGCGAATCGGCCACCTTCGATCGCCTTACCATCCAGGAAATCCAGCGTGCCGCCGAGACCGGCATCTACGACATCCGCGGTGGCGGCACCAAGCGCAAGTTGCCGCATTTCGACGACCTGCTGCTGCTGGGCGCCAGCGTCTCGCGCTATCCGCTGGAGGGCTACCGGGAGCGGTGCGGCACCGACGTGGTGCTCGGCACCCGCTTCGCCAAGAAGCCCATCCACCTGAAGATCCCGGTGACCATCGCCGGCATGAGCTTCGGCGCGCTCTCGGCCAACGCCAAGGAAGCTCTCGGCCGCGGTGCCAGTATCGCCGGCACCAGCACCACCACCGGCGACGGCGGTATGACCCCCGAGGAGCGTGGCCAGTCCCAGCACCTGGTCTACCAGTACCTGCCGTCGCGCTACGGCATGAACCCCGACGACCTGCGCAAGGCCGACGCCATCGAGATCGTCCTGGGGCAGGGCGCCAAGCCCGGCGGTGGCGGCATGCTGCTGGGCATGAAGGTCACCGAGCGGGTGGCCGGCATGCGCACCCTGCCCATCGGTGTCGACCAGCGCAGCGCTTGCCGCCATCCCGACTGGACCGGCCCGGACGACCTGGCGATCAAGATCGCCGAATTGCGCGAGATCACCGACTGGGAAAAGCCCATCTACGTCAAGATCGGCGCCAGCCGGCCCTATTACGACGTCAAGTTGGCGGTCAAGGCCGGCGCCGACGTGGTCGTGCTCGACGGCATGCAGGGCGGCACCGCGGCGACCCAGGAGGTGTTCATCGAGCACGTCGGCATCCCCATCCTGCCGGCCATTCCCCAGGCGGTACAGGCGCTGCAGGAGATGGGCATGCACCGCAAGGTGCAGCTGATCGTCTCCGGTGGCATTCGCAATGGCGCCGACGTGGCCAAGGCCATGGCCCTGGGTGCCGACGCCGTGGCCATCGGCACCGCTGCCCTGATCGCCCTGGGCGACAACCATCCGCGGCTGGACGCCGAACTGCGCAAGCTCGGCTCGGCCGCCGGTTACTACGATGACTGGCAGAACGGCCGCGATCCAGCTGGCATCACCACCCAGGACCCTGAACTGGCCAAGCGCCTCGACCCGGTTGAGGGCGGTCGTCGGCTGGCCAACTACCTGCGGGTGCTGGTGCTGGAAGCCCAGACCATGGCCCGCGCCTGCGGCAAGTCGCACCTGCATAACCTCGACCCGGAAGACCTGGTGGCCCTGACCATCGAGGCCGCGGCCATGGCGCGGGTGCCGTTGGCCGGTACCAGCTGGGTACCGGGGCAGAGCGGGTTCTAGGGGCAGGCTCGGTCCCCTTGGGTCGGGGACCTGTTTATTGACCGCGGCCACGGCGGTCCGCCGTTGCGGCTGCTCCCAAGGTGCTCTGTCTGATCGCGGCCATGGGCCGCTCCTACAAAGTCAGATACCTGGTAGGAGCGGCCCATGGCCGCGATTGGGGCACACACGCGAGGTGTTGTTTCGGCAGGCCGCCTGGGTGCCGGGCCGCACGACGACTCACGTTCCCTTTCATCCCTCAGCGAAGGAAGCTCGACATGATCGGTAAAGACAAGGCGGTTGCGGTTCTGGTGGCAGCCCTCGGGATGCCCGGTATGGCCCTGGCGCAGGAGGCCCGGCTCGACAGCGGCGACACGGCCTGGATGATGATCTCCAGCGTGCTGGTGCTGATGATGCTGGTCCCCGGCCTGGCACTTTTCTATGGTGGCCTGGTGCGGGCGAAGAATCTGCTCTCGATCTTCACCCAGAGCTTTACCGTGGCCGGGGTAATCGGTGTGCTCTGGGTGGTCTACGGCTACAGTCTGTTCGCCGACACCACTGGCATGGTGGCTGGCGAGTTCAACTTCCATAGCCTGATCGGCGGCTTCAAGCACTGGATGCTGCTCGACGTGGTGCGTGACAGCCTGGTGGGCACCATTCCGGAAAGCGTCTTCGCCACCTTCCAGATGACCTTCGCGCTGATCACTCCGATGATCATCGCCGGATCCTTTGCCGAGCGGATGAAATTCAGCGCCGCTGTGCTGTTCTGCGCCCTCTGGTTCACCTTCTGCTACCTGCCTCTGGCGCACATGGCCTGGAGCGGTCCGGGTGGCCTGCTCTATGACTGGGGCATCCTCGAATTCGCCGGTGGCACCGTGGTGCACATCAATTCTGGCGTTGCCGGGCTGGTGGCCTGTGTGATGCTCGGTCGGCGTCAGGGTTACAGCCTCCAGGCCATGCCGCCGCACAACCTGGGCTTCGCCCTGACGGGCGCAGCGCTGCTCTGGGTCGGCTGGTTCGGCTTCAACGTCGGTTCCGCGGTGGCCGCCAGCGCTAGTGCCGGCATGGCCATGCTCACTACCCAGATCGCCGCCTGCGCCGGCATCCTCGGCTGGCTCGCCGTGGAATGGCTACGCACCGGCAAGGCCAGCGCCCTCGGCGTCGCCTCCGGTGCCCTGGCTGGCCTGATCGCCATCACCCCGGCCTGCGGCTTCGTTGGTCCGGCCGGCGCCCTCGCCATGGGCCTGCTGACCGGCGCTCTCTGCTACATGGCGGTGGTCTATCTCAAGCGCACCTTCGGTTACGACGATGCGCTGGATGCCTTCGGCCTGCACGGCATCGGCGGCATCGTCGGCTCGCTGCTGACGGGCGTCTTCGCCAGCAAGAGCCTAGGCGGCTACCAGGACATCGCCATTGCCAGCCAGGTGATGATCCAGCTCAAGAGCGTTCTCTTCACCGTGGTCTTTTGCGGGGTCATGACCTTCGTGCTGCTCTGCGTCACCCGGGTCCTGACCCGCGGCCTGTGCGTGTGCGAGCAGACCGAGGCTCAGGGCCTGGACCTCTTCCAGCACGGCGAAAAAGCCTACGGCTGAGTCGGCACCTCGCACCGCGCCAGCCACCGCAACGGTGGCTGGTACTCCTCAGCCCTTGGACTGCGCCGGATCCGCACTGCGTGGATAGGTGCGCTCTTCCTCGATGCGGCCATCCGCGGTGTGGATCTTGACGCTGCCGGTCTTGCCGTCCAGGTATTGCGCGGCCTGGTGGACGATGGCGTCCTTGGTCGAGGCTTTGAGCAGGGCGCGATCGCCATGCTCTTCCTTGAATTCCCAGCCGGTGTCGGTGGGTAGGATGTGGTAGTTCTGCATCTGGTCTCCCTGGGGCCCTTGGCCCTTGCCTGGTCTTGGGTTGCGCCTGTTTCGACCCGCTTTGGCTCAAGAACATTCGAGCGAAGCGGCGCAGCCAGGCCAGAAACAGGCCGCGCTACTCAGCCCTGCAGATAGACCACCTGGGTGTGGGTGTACTCATAGAGGCCGTGCTTGCCGTCGGCGCCGCCGATGCCGGACTTGCGTACCCCGGCGTGGTAGCCCTGCATGGCTTCGAAGTTCTCCCGATTGATGTAGGTCTCGCCAAAGTCGATCTCGCGCATGGCGTGCATGGCCTTGCCCAGGCTGCGGGTATAGACGGAGGAGGTGAGGCCGTATTCGCAGTCGTTGGCCAGGGCGATGGCTTCGTCGAGATCATCGACTATCTGGATCGGCAGCACGGGGCCAAAGATCTCTTCGCGCATGATCGGCATGTCCGCGCGACAGTCCGCCAGCACCGTGGGCTGGAAGTGAAAGCCGCGACCCAGGTCGGCACGACGGCCACCGGTGACCAGGCGGGCGCCCTGGCCGAGGGCGACGTCGACCTTGGCCGCTACCTTGTCCAGACCGGCGGCGTTGATCAGCGGTCCCATCTCCACGCCGGTGTCGGCCTGGGGGTCGCCATAGCGGGTGGCGGCCATGGCGCGGCCGATGCGCTCGATGAAGTCCTCGGCCACCGCGCGCTCCACATAGACCCGCTCGGCGCAGTTGCACACCTGCCCGGTGTTGATGATGCGCGAGTCGCGGATGGCGCGGACCGCCAGGTCCAGGTCGGCATCGGCCAGGACGATGGCCGGCGCCTTGCCGCCCAGTTCCAGATTGAGCTTCGTCAGATTCGGTGCGGCAGCGGCCATGATCCGCGAGCCGGTGGCGACGCTGCCGGTAAAGCTGACCATGTCGATGCCGGCGTGGGCGCTAAGCTGGTCCCCCACGGAACCGGCGCCGCTGACCAGGTTGAACACCCCGGGCGGCAGATCCGTCTCGGCCACCAGGCGGGCGAATTCATGGGCATTGATCGGGGTTTCTTCGCTGGGCTTGATGACGATGGTGTTGCCGGTGAGCAGCGCCGGCGCCAGCTTGCGGGCGATCAGGAAGAAGGGGAAGTTCCAGGGCAGGATGCCGGCCACCACGCCCAGTGGCTTGCGCAGCAGAAAGATCTGCTCGTCGGGTCGGTCGCTGGTGATGATCTCGCCTTCGATGCGCCGTGCCCACTCGGCCATGTAGTCGAGGTAGTCGGCGGTGAAATTGACTTCCACCTCGGCCAGACCGTGGATCTTGCCCTGTTCGGCGACAATGGTTTGCGCAAGTCGCGGTGCCTGCTCGCGCAGCTTGGCGGCGATGCGCCTGAGATGGCCGGCCCGCTCGATCGCCGGTTTGCGCGCCCAGGCCTTTTGCGCGCGGCGAGCGGCGGCGATGGCCTGGTCGACGTCGTCGCGGCTGGAGGCCGGTACCCGGGCCAGGGCGTCGCCGGTGGCCGGGTTGTGGACGAGAAAGTCCTCGGCGGCCGGCAGGAAACGGCCATCGATGTAGTTCTGGTAAAGGGGCAGATCGGCCATGGCGGACTCCGGGTCAGTAGGTGCGAGAGGGCGCCTGGGGCGCGTCGAGGGGGCGATAGCGGGCCAGGTTGGCCAGCGCTGCCTGGCGGAACAGGCTGATGTCGATGCCGACGGCGACGAACTGGCAACCCCAGTCGCGATAACGCCGGGCATCGTCTTCCTGGGGCGCCAGGATCCCGGCCACCTTGCCGGCGGCGCGGGTGGCGTCGATGGCGGCGCGGATGCGCGCCTGCACCTCGGGATGGCCCGGATTGCCGGCATGGCCGAGGCCGCTGGAGAGATCGGCCGGACCGACGAAGACGGCGTCCACCCCGTCCACCGCGGCGATTTCGGCGACGTTGTCGCTGCCCAGGCGCGACTCCACCTGGACGATCAGGCACAGCTCGCGATGGGCGTTGTGCAGGTAGTCGGGCACCGCGTCCCAGCGGGTGGCGCGGGCCAGGCCGCCGCCGACGCCGCGGATGCCATGCGGGGGATAGCGCATGGCCCGCACCAGGGCGCGGGCCTGGTCGGCGGTCTCCACCATGGGCACCATCAGCGTCTGCACGCCGATGTCCAGCAACTGCTTGATCAGCACCGCATCGCCGGTCACGCAGCGCACCACCGGCGCCGTGGGGTAGGGCGCCACCGCCTGCAACTGGGCGAGGATGCTCGGCACCGTGTTGGGCGCGTGCTCGCCGTCGATCAGCAGCCAATCGTAGCCGGTGCTGGCGGCGATCTCGGCGGCATAGCCGGTGGCGAAGCCGGCCCAGAGGCCATAGAGGGTATCGGTGCCCGTGAGGCGGGCCTTGAAGGGATTGCGTGGCAGGTCCATGACGGTGGTCTCCAGAGGAATCAGGAAGGGGTATCGGGCAGGCGCACCAGCAGGCCGTAGCTCAGGGCGCCGGCCACCGCGACCGCGGCGGCGATGCCGAGGGCGAGGCCGAAGGAGCCGGTCTGCTGGACGATCATGCCGGTGATGACCGGGGCGAAGGCGCCGCCGAAGTAGCCGCCGAAATTCTGGATGCTGGCCAGCGAGGCGACCTGATGCGAGGGCACGGCGACGCTGACCAGCGACCAGGTGCCGGCCACCGCCACGTTGAGGCTGAACAGCGCCAGGCTGAAGCAGAGGATGACGCTGCCGATGCCGGTCACCCCGGCGCTGCACAGGGCGAACAGCCCGGCTGCGGCCAGACCGCCGCAGATCGGCAGCTTGCGGCTGAAGGCCAGGCTGCGCCCGCTACGGGTCAGGCGATCCACCAGCAGGCCACCGCCGATCACGCCACAGGCGCCGGCCAGGAACGGCAGACTGGCGACCCAGCCGGCCTGGGCCAGGGACAGGTGATGGACCCGCTCCAGGTAGGCCGGCAGCCAGGTCAGAAACAGCGACAGCATGTAGATGATGCCCACATAGCCGATCACCACACCCCAGGTCAGGCGGCGGCGGAACAGCCCCAGCCAGTCGGCGAAGGTCAGTCGCTGGCCGGCGTCCTGGGGGGGCAGCCCGGCGTCCAGGTGGGCCCGCTCGGCGGCGTCCAGCGCCACCTGGACCCGGTCGCGATAGCTCAGGTACCAGAGCGCCGCCACCAGGACGCCCAGTACGCCCATGGCGATGAACATCTGTCGCCAGCCCAGCCACAGCAACAGGGCGGTGAGGATCGGCTGGGAGATCGCCGGTCCCAGGGAGGAGGAGAGGTTGAAGATGCCGGAGGGCAGGCCGCGCTCGCGCACGTTGAACCACTCGCTGACCACCTTGGCGCCGGCCGGGAATTGCGGCGCCTCGCCAATGCCCAGGCCGACGCGGGCGAGGATCATCAGGTGCAGGCTGCTGAGCAGCCCGAGCACGCCCTGGGCGATGGACCAGAGGCAGATGCCCAGGCCCAGGGTCAGGCGCGCGCCGAAGCGATCCAGCAGGCCGCCGATGGGCAGCTGGGCGAAGGCATAGGCCCAGGCGAAGGCCGACAGCAGCAGGCCCATCTCGGTAGGCGTGAAGCCCAGTTCGCCGCTGATGGTCTGGTTGGCGATGGCCAGGGTGCTGCGGTCCAGGTAGTTGACGAAGCCGGCCAGCACCAGCAGCGCGAGGGCGATCACCTGGACCCGCTTGAGCCGGGCACTCTTGGGTGGCAGCGGCGTTGCCGCGGGGCGCACATCCGGCAGGGGCGTCGCCAGGGTGTCTTGGGTCGCTTTCATCCAGCCCTCCCGGGCAAGGCCTCAGTGGCGATAGGGACGTTCCAGGGCGCACTCCGGATTGAGGCGCACGCCGAAGCCGGGCCGATCCAGCGCCGAGGCGCGCATGCGGCCGCGCACCGGGACGGGTTCGTCGAGCAACTGCGGATGGAACATGGGCACCACCTCGTCGGCCTTGGGCGCCATCATCAGGAACTCGGCGAAGGGACTGTTGGTGCGGGTGATGACGAAGTGGTAGCTGTAGACCGAGGAGCCGTGGGGCACCACCAGGGCGTTGTGGGCATCGGCCAGGGCCGAGATGCGGATCAGCTCGGTGAGGCCGCCGCACCAGCCGACGTCGGGCTGGAGGATGTCGCAGCAACCCATCTCCAACAGCAGGCGGAAACCCCAGCGGGTGGCTTCGTGCTCGCCGGTGGTGACCAGCATGCCCTTCGGCACGTTGCGTTTGAGTTCGGCATAGCCCCAGTAGTCGTCCGGCGGCAGCGCCTCCTCGATCCACTTGAGCCCGAATTGCTGGGCGCCCTGGGCCAGGCGGGTGGCGTAGTTGAGGTCCAGGCTCATCCAGCAGTCGAGCATCAGCCAGAAGTCGTCGCCGACCCGTTCGCGCATGGTCGCCAGGGCCTCCAGGTTCTTGCGCAAGCCTTCCTCGCCCTCGGCCGGGCCATGCTGCAGCGGCAACTTGCCGCCGATGAAGCCCATCTCCTTGGCCAGGTCCGGCCGGGCGCCGGTGGCATAGAACTGCAATTCGTCGCGCACGGCGCCGCCGAGCAACTGGTGCACCGGCTCCTGGCGCAGCTTGCCGAGCAGGTCCCAGAGCGCGAGATCCACCCCGGAGATGGTGTTGAGCACGATGCCCTTGCGCCCGTAGTAGAGGGTGGAGAGGTACATCTGGTCCCAGATCTTTTCCAGGTCGGTGACCTTGGCACCCTCCAGGAAGCGCGCCAGATGCCGCTCGACGATGAAGGCGCCCAGCTCGCCGCCGGTGGTGACGGCGAAGCCCACGGTGCCGTCGCTGGCCTCGACTTCCACCACCAGGGTGCCCAGCACATTGATGCCGAAACTGCGCCGGCTCTGGCGGTATTCCGGGTACTTGGCCATGGGCGTGGCGATGTGGTCGTCGATCCAGTGGCCGTCGCCCTGGTCGTGGTAGTCGGCGCCGCCGCCGCGAAGGGTGTAGGCGCGCACCTGCTTGATGGTGGGTAGGGTCATGGCGAGGCTCCCTTAATGACTGGGCGTGAGCTGGGGTTGGGGATCGGCCTGGTCGCGGCGGCGCAGGCCGAGGATCAGGGCGGCGGCGACCAAGGTGGTGCCGGCGAGCAGATAGAGGCCGGCGCCGGGGTGGGCGAAGGTCACCTCGGCCCAGCGCTTGGCGAGAGGCGCGATGAAGCCGCCGATGGCGCCGCAGGTATTGATCAGGGCGATGCCGCCCGCGGCGGCGCTGCCGCGCAACTGGTCGGACGGAAAGGTCCAGAACAGCGGCTGCACGGCGATGAAGCCGGCGGCGGCGAAGCACAGGGCGATCAGGGCATAGAGCGGCGAGAAGGTCACCGAGGCGGCGATGCCCAGACCGGAGATGGCCAGGGTGGCGGCGGCGGTGCGCCGGCGTTCGCCGGTGCGATCCGACCAGCTGGGGATCAGCCAGGCGGCGAGCAGGGCGCAGACCCAGGGAATCGCCGAGACCAGGCCGACCAGCAGCCCGACCTTCTGCCCGAGTAGCCCGGCCACCTGGGTCGGCAGATAGAAGACCACGCCATAGACGCTGGCCTGGATCAGCAGGTAGATGCTGCACAGTAGCAGGATGCGCGGCTGTCCGAGCAGGCGCAGCAGGCCGCCGTGGTGCGGCTTGGCGGCGTCCTCGGCATCCAGCGCCTGCTGCAGCGTCTGCTTTTCTTCGGCACTCAGCCAACGGGCATCGCGCGGCCGATTGTCCAGGTAGAACCAGGCCCAGACACCCACCAAGCTGGCCAGTAGCCCTTCGACCAGGAACATCCACTGCCAGCCGTGCAGACCGCCGAGGCCGTCGAATTCCAGCAGCAGGCCCGACAGCGGACTGCCGAAGATGAAGGCCAGGGGTGCGCCGAAGTAGAAGAAGCCCAGTGCTCGGGCGCGGTAGCGCGAGGGGAACCAGTAGGTGAGGTAGAGGATGACGCCCGGGAAGAAGCCGGCTTCGGCCACCCCGAGCAAGAAGCGCAGCACATAGAAGGCCGTCGCCGTGTGGGCGAACATCATGGCGGCGGAGATCAGACCCCAGCTGACCATGATCCGGCACATCCACAGCCGGGCGCCGACGCGGTGCATGATCAGGTTGCTGGGAATCTCGAGAAAGGCGTAGCCGACGAAGAAGACCCCGGCGCCAAAGGCGAAGGCCGCGTCGGAGATGCCGGTGTCGGCCTGGAAGGCGACCTTGGCGAAACCCACGTTGGCCCGATCGAGAAAGGCCATGACGTACATCAGCAGCAGGAAGGGCAGCAGGCGCCGGGTGACCTTGGCGACCAGCCCCGGTGACAGGGTGGTGTGCATGGCGATCTCTCTTGTTGTTGTGATTTGGCCACGGCTCAAGGTAGTCGCAGTTGCAATGCCTGGATAATCGCTTTTTGTTTAGGACCGATACCCTTAAGGTATCGATTCGCGCGCGGGGCTTGGCCAGAGCCTTCCCGCCCTGCAGGACCCGCCGCCGCTCGCCCCATCAGGACGCCGCCGATGAACGCTTCCCCCCATGCCCGCGCGCTGTTCAGTCGCCTGCGTTACAAGCACCTGCTGATGCTCGTGACCCTGGCCGGTACCCGCAATCTGCACCGCGCCGCGGAAGCCCTGCACATGTCCCAGCCAGCCACCACGCGGATGCTGCAGGACGTCGAGGAAGCCTTTGGCTGCGCGCTGTTCGAACGCCAGGCGCGCGGCCTGAAGCCCACGGCGCTGGGCGCGGAGATCCTGGAGTTCGCCCGGCGCGCCCTCAATGGCTTGGATCGCTGCGCCGAAGACCTTGATGCGCGGCGCTCCGGTGGCTATGGGCATCTGGCGGTGGGCGCCATCATGGGCGCCTTGCCCGATCTGGTGGTACGGGCCATCGCCGAGAGCAAGGCGCGCCAGCCGGGCCTGCAGCTACGCATCCTCGGCGACACCAGCGACCAGCTCACCGAGCTGCTGGAGCAGGAACGGATCGATGTGGCCATCGCCCGTTTCACCCAGCCGGCCGATCTCGGTCGCTTCACCTTCGAGCCCCTGGGCAACGAGCACCTGGCGGTGGTGGTGCGCACCGGGCATCCGCTGGCCGGGCGCGCCGCGCCCGATCTGGCCGAACTGGTGGCCGAGTGGCCGTGGATCCTGCAGCCCGAGGCCAGTCCGGCCCGGGTGGCGCTGGAGGCCGCCTTCGCCCGGCGCCAGTTGCCACCTCCCGCGGACGTCATCGAATGCGGCTCGGTATTCGCCATGCTGCAGCTGGTACAGATCACCGACGCCATCCTGGTGCTGACCGAGGCGGTGGTGCGCGATCACCTGCGTACCGGGCTGATGGTCTCGCTCGACCTGGAGATCACCGAACCCCTGACGCCCTTCGGTATCCTGCTGCGCACGGGGCAGGTACCCGGCGCGGCCCTGGAAGGCTTTCTCGGCCTGCTCAGGCAGCAGGCCGCTGGCGCCGCGGCCTGAACGAGACGGGGGACGCCGCCGGCTGTGCACGGCGAGAAATATTTTCGCTACGCCTGTTGTTTCTTCCCTGATAAATCAGTATCTTAGCGGCCGCTGGTGCAGAGAACCCCGCTGAACAGGTTCTCGGCAAGTGCCAGCAGGATGCCGCAAGGCTTCCATGCGCAGCGGTAGTTCAGTCGGTTAGAATACCGGCCTGTCACGCCGGGGGTCGCGGGTTCGAGTCCCGTCCGCTGCGCCACCTACCACCCGCGAGCTCTGGCTCGCGGGTAACGAAAGAAGCGGCCCTTGCGGCCGCTTTTTTTCGTCCTGCACCTTTGTCGCCAAGTCTTGCCGCCAGGAAACCCCCGACGCTTCGTTAGTCTCCAATGGCCTAACGTCGATGCGTAGGAGTGGCCATGAAGATCGCCTGTCTGGGTTGGGGGTCGTTGATCTGGAAGGCGGCGGAATTGCCGGTCGCCTCGGACTGGTTCGAGGACGGCCCCAGGTTGCCCATCGAATTCGCCCGGGAAGGTGACAGCGGCGAGTTGGCCACGGTCATCTGTGACGGTGTGGCCGAGGTCCAGGTGCTCTGGGCCTATCTGGCGGTCGACACCCTGGAAGAAGCGCGCGACGCCCTGCGTGAGCGCGAGGGGGTGTCAAGAGAGCAGCCCGAATGCATCGGCAGCTGGCCGCGTGGTCCGCATTCGCCCTTTCAGCCGCGCATCGCCGCCTGGGCCGCGGAGCAGGGCGTCGACGCCGTGGTCTGGACGGCCTTGCCGCCGCGCAGTGGTGGTCTGAATCAGCGCATGCCCACGGCGGCGGAAGCGCTCCACTATCTGCGCACCCTCGATCACGAGCGGCAGGCCCATGCGCGGGACTATATCCGGCGCACGCCCGTGGCCATAGATACTGAATACCGTCGGGTAATAGCCCAGACCTTCAACTGGCAGCCCCTGCCCGAAGCCCAGCCAGACCTGGACGCCTCGGCCTGAGGCGCATGCCAGAGCGTCTAGCCGGGTCCAAGCCCGGAAGTTTTGCCAACTTCTGCATGATTATGCAGTTTAGTTGAGCGTTCTTACTTGGCTGGCTGTTCTTTGATGGCTTCGGTTACTACCGGGTAACTTGCGAAGAGGCCTCGCAAGACCTTGTTGGCGCCAATCCGCCGGCCTGGCTTAAGGTTTTCTTAATATTCAAACTTGCAGACACAAGAAGTGGCCTCTATTTTTTCAAAAGGATTACTTGTCGCTGGCATCCGGGGCATCAATCCTTTATTGTCGCATGCAACTTTCGCCCGCGGGCGAAGTTTCCACCCGCTTTTTCAAATAGCCCTCAGGAGTGCCTATGTCCCGTCTCGCCGAATTCCGTGCCGCCGAAGAGCAACTTCGCGCCCAATTGCAGCTGCTCGAAGATCTCAAGCAGGACAGTTCCCTGCAAAAAGAAATCGAATTCGAAAGTAAGCTCCAGGCCCTGATGGATGAATACCACATGAACCTGGGCGATATCATCGGCATCCTGGATCCCAACGCTGCCCCCAAGCACAAGGCGCAGACGCCGCATCCGGAAAAGCCGGCAGGCAAGCGTCGTCCGCGCAGCACCAAGCGTTATCAGCATCCCAAGACCGGCGAAATCATCGAAACCAAGGGCGGCAACCACAAGTTGCTCAAGGCTTGGAAAGCCGAACACGGCGCCGATACCGTGGAAGGCTGGTTGCAGTAACGTCTCGACGGGATTGCAGTCGGTAGCCGTGCAAGGCGAGTCTACCGACTGGAATCTTTTCCCACCGCTGGAGCCTCTTCACCTCGCGCACTTCCGCCCTCTTCAAGTCCTTACCAGGGACGAATATGTTCCAGGCAGCTGCTCTAGCTGCAATCACCCCCGCATTCATCATATCTTTTAGTCGCCTCTAGGCTCATAAGAAAGGCCAGTGCCATTCAGACTTATGCAGAGGGTCTAGGGTGCGGGGATAACGGCGAAGGCGGCTTGTTTCCGCACTGGATAAGCGGCATTCAGCCCAGCAAGGCTAATCTTCGGCGCGCAGGCGATAACCCACGCCGGGCTCCGTGACGATATAGCGCGGTGCTACCGGATCGTCCCCGAACTTCTGTCGGAGATGGCCAATCACGATGCGCAGATAATGACTGTCCTGCGCATGGGTCGGGCCCCAGATATCGATCAGCAATTGCCGCTGGGTCACCACCCGTCCCGGATGTTGGGCAAGGGCGGCCAGCACGGCGTATTCCTTGCGCGTCAGGGCCACTTCGCTGCCGCCCAGTGTGACCCGGCGATAGGCGAAATCCACTTTAAGATCGCCAACCTCCAGCGCCGCCACCTGCTGGCTCGCCGTGGCCGAGGTCTGGCGCAACAGGGCGCGACTGCGCGCCAGGAATTCCTGGATACCGAAGGGCTTGGTCACGTAGTCGTTGGCGCCGGCATCCAGGGCGCGGACCTTCTCGCGTTCGTCCGCCCGCACCGACAGCACCAGCACCGGTACCGCGGACCATTCGCGCAATTCGACCAGCACCTCCTGGCCGTCGCGATCGGGCAGACCAAGGTCGAGAATCACCAGGTCCGGCTGGCCCAACGCCGCCTGGGCCAGGCCTTCGGTGCCGGTGGCGGCTTCGCTGACCTGGTAGCCCTGGGCCGCGAGACTGATGCGCAGGAATTTGCGGATCTGGGGTTCATCGTCGATGACGAGGACGTGAGCGGGCATCTGAACGGGTTCCACACGAGAGGGCGTCATCATAGCCGCTGCGGCTGCCGCATGAGCCAGTCTTATGCCGCCGGAGGAGCGGGCAGCGGCAGGTGCATGCGCATCGTGGTGCCGCGACCGTCCAGGCCGTCTTCCACGCTGACCCGTCCGCCATGGGCGCCAACCATGCCCTGGCAGATCGCCAGACCCAGACCGGTACCCTGGCCACCGCGATCGCCGCGCGCCGCGGTATAGAACATGTCGAAGATCCGCGTGCGATCCTCGGGCGGAATGCCCGGGCCTTCGTCGGCCACGGCCAGCTGCAGCTCATTGCCCTGACGCAGCAGGCTGATCTCCAGCCGCCCGCCGGGTGCGGAGAAGCGGATGGCGTTCTCCAGTACATTGACGAGCGCCTGTTCGATCAGCGCCGGATGAACCCAGAGCAGCGGCAGACCCGGCTCGATCCGGGTGGCTACCCGCAATCCCGTCAGCAGCGGCTGCAGGCGTTGCAGGGCACTGGCGAGGATGTCGCCGGGGTCGACCCAGTCCCGCGCCAGCTGCAGGCTGCCGTGGCCGAGGCGGGTCATGTCCAGCAGATTCTGGATATAGCGGTCTAGGCGTTCGGCCTCCTGGCGGGTGGCGTCCAGCAACTCCTGGCGATCGCTGGCGGGTATGGCTTCGCCCAGAGTCGCCAGGGCATCGATGGAGCCGCGCATCACCGTCAGCGGTGTGCGCAGGTCGTGGGACACCGAGGCGAGCAGGGCGCTGCGCAGCTGTTCGGTCTCGCCGTGCAGGCGCGCGGCCTCGAGATCCTCGCTGAGGCGGACCCGGGCCAGGGCCTGGGCCAGCGGCTGCGCCAGGCTGGCCAGCTGGCGACGCTCGGCGTGATCCAGCGGCTGGCCGTCGTCACGCCGTACGCCCAGCACGGCCAGGCTGCCGCCCTCGCCGAGCAGCGGCCACCACCACCAGCCGCCGGAGGGCAGGGTATCGGTGCCGCGACCCGCCGGCTTTTCCTGCTTCCAGGCCCATTCGGCGGCGATGCGTTCGTTGTCGGCCAGGTGCAGATCGCCCGGTTGGCTCACCAGCTGCCCCGCCTTTTCCGGCAACAGCAGGCAGACGTGGCGCGTGGCGTCGCCCAACTGCTTGAGGGTGACGCTCGCCACCGCCTGACGATCGCTGGCAGCGCTCAGCTGGCGGGTGAAGTCCAGCAGCGCCAGGGTCTCGCGCTGGGTCCGGCGTAGCGCCTGCAGCTGGCGCCGCTGACGGGCGGCCAGGTCGCCGGTGAGCAGGGCCATCAACAGGAAGAAGGCCAGGGTGAGGACGTCCTGCTCGCGGTTGATGGTCAGCGAGAAGGCCGGCGGGATGAATAGGAAATCGTAGGCGAGAAAGCCCAGCAGGGCGCAGAACAGCGCCGGGCCACGACTGCTGCGGACCGCCACCAGCAGGACGGCGGCCAGAAAGATCAGTGAGATATTGGGCAGTTCCAGCAGTCCCGATAGGCCTTCGGCGATGGCCGCGGCCACGGCGGTCGCCAGGACGGCGGCGCCATAGGGTCCGGGCTTGATGGACCGGCGCGGGCGGGCGGCGGGCGGGGCGTCGCGATCCAGATCGAGGATGGCGATCTCCAGCCCCTGGGCCAGGCGCAGCAGGCGACTCGCCAGACGGCGCCGCAAGCTGAAGCCGCGCGGCCGGCCGCGGCCGATCAGCAGCACGCTGGCGCGCTGGTCGCGGGCATGGCGGACCAGGGCGCGGGCCGGATCGCTGTCTCTCAGGGTCAGCACCTCGCCGCCCAGGCGTTCGGCCAGGCGCTGGCTGGCCTGGAGGTTGGCGCGGGCGCCGTCGTCCAGCGGCTGGCCGGTGTCGACGTGGACCAGGGTCCAGGGCAGGTGGCGCTGGTCGGCGAGGCGACTGGCATGGCGCACCAAACGCTCCGCCGAAGGTGCGGTGCCGGCGCCGACGATCAGGCGACCCAGTAGCGGCGGGGCGGCCTGGCCCTGCTGGCGGTATCTCAGGGCGAGCGCCGAATCCACCTGGGCGGCGGCGGTGCGCATGGCCAGCTCGCGCAGGGCGGTGAGATTGGTCTGGCTGAAAAAGGCATCGATGGCCGCGCGCGCCTGCTCGGGCACATAGACCTTGCCCTCGCGCAGGCGCTCCAGCAATTCCCGGGGTGGCAGGTCGATGAGCACCAGGTCATCGGCGTCGAGCAGCACCTGGTCCGGTACCGTCTCGCGCACCTGGACGCCAGTGATGTCGCGCACCTCGTCATTGAGGCTTTCCAGGTGCTGGACATTGACCGTGGTGTAGACGTTGAGGCCGGCGGCGAGCAGGTCTTCGACGTCCTGCCAGCGCTTGGCATGGCGACTGCCGGGGGCGTTGCTGTGGGCCAGCTCGTCGACCAGCACCAGCTCCGGCGGATCCGCCAGCAGGCCTTCCAGATCCAGTTCGCTGAGCTTGAGGCCGCGGTGCTCGACCCGCCGCAGGGGTTGCTGCGGCAGGCCGGCGAGGAGGGCGGCGGTCTCCCGCCGCCCATGGGTTTCGACGATCCCGGCGCGCACCCGGCGGCCCTGGCGCAGGGCGGTCTGGGCCGCCTGCAGCATGGCGTAGGTCTTGCCCACGCCGGGCGCCGCCCCCAGGAAGACCTTGAGGCGGCCACGGCCTTCGCGGTGTTCGGCGAGCAGCGCTTCGGCGCGCCCGGTGCTGTCGGTCATTTGCTCAGGTCTGCCAGGGCCAGGTTGAGGAGCAGGACATTAACCGTTGCCGGACCGAAGCGCGAGGTGCGCGTCTGTTCGCTCACCAGGGCTTCCAGGCGTTCCGGGGCCAGGCCGCGCGCGGCCGCGACCCGGGCGATCTGATAGCGGGCGCCGGCCGGGGTGAGGTCCGGGTCGAGGCCGCTGGCGGAGGTGGTCACCAGTTCCTGGGGCACCGGGCCCTGGCCGGTCACCTGGACCTCGGGCAGTGCCTTCTCGATCCGCTCGCGCAGCGCCGGTGCCGACTGGGCCAGGTTGCTGGCGCTGCTGGAGACGGTGGCGTAGTCGCCAGCCGAGGGGCGCGGCTGGAACCACTCGGGGCCGCTGAATTTCTGCGCGATCAGGCGTGAGCCGACCACGCTGCCGTCGGCGCGCTGGATCAGGCTGCCGCCGGCCTGGTCGGCGAACAGCACCTGGCCGAGCACCGTCACCAGCAGGGGGTAGGCGCCCCCGGTCAGGGCGCTGAGCAACAGGAGCATCAGCACGGCGGAACGCAATTGCATGAGCATGGCGGTCTCCTCAGACCAGACCCAGGGCGCCGAGCGCCAGGTCGATAGCTTTGATGCCGACGAAGGGCACGACGATGCCGCCCAGCCCATAGATCAGCAGGTTGCGGCGCAACAGGGCGGCGGCGCTGGCGGCCTTGACCCGCACTCCGCGCAGCGCCAGGGGAATCAGCGCGACGATGATCAGGGCGTTGAACACGATGGCCGACAGGATGGCGCTCTGCGGACTGGCCAGGTGCATCACGTTGAGCACGTTCAGCTGCGGATAGATGCCGGCGAACAGCGCGGGCAGGATGGCGAAGTACTTGGCCACGTCGTTGGCCACCGAAAAGGTGGTCAGGGCGCCGCGGGTCACCAGCAACTCCTTGCCCACCTGCACCACGTCGAGCAGCTTGGTGGGGTCGGAATCCAGGTCCACCAGGTTGGCGGCCTCGCGGGCGGCCTGGGTGCCGTCGTTCATCGCCATGCCGACATCGGCCTGGGCCAGCGCCGGGGCGTCGTTGGCGCCGTCACCGCACATGGCCACCAGCTTGCCCTCGGCCTGTTCGCTGCGGATGCGCTCCAGCTTCTTTTCCGGCGTGGCTTCGGCGATGACGTCGTCCACCCCGGCCTCGGCGGCGATGGCGGTGGCGGTCAGGGGGTTGTCGCCGGTCACCATCACGGTGCGGATGCCCAGGGTACGCAGCTCGGCGAAGCGCTCGCGGATGCCCGGCTTGACCACGTCCTTGAGGTGGATGGCGCCCAGCAGCCGGCCTTCGCCGCAGACCAGCAGCGGGGTGCCGCCACTCTTGGCGATGGTCTCGATCTCCCGGGCCAATACCTCCGGCAGGTCGGCGCGGGTCTGGCCGAGAAACATCAGCACGGCGTCCACCGCACCCTTGCGATACTCGCGGCCCTGCCAGTCGATGCCCGACAGGCGCGTCTCGGCGCTGAAGGGAATGGGGATAACCTGGGCGCGCGGCGGCTCTTCCAGCGGGTGCAGGTTGCGCAGGTACTCCACTATCGAGCGGCCTTCCGGGGTCTCGTCGGCCAGCGAGGCGTAGAGCGCACCCTCGGCCAAGCCCTTGGGCGTGATGCCGGGGGTAGCGTACAGGGCGCTGCAACGGCGGTTGCCGAAGGTGATGGTGCCGGTCTTGTCCAGCAGCAGGGTATGGACGTCACCGGCGGCTTCCACGGCGCGCCCCGAGGTGGCGATCACGTTCAGTCGGACCAGGCGATCCATCCCGGCGATACCGATGGCCGAGAGCAGGCCGCCGATGGTGGTGGGGATCAAGGTCACCAGCAGCGCCACCAGGAACAGCAGCGGCAACTCACCACCGGCCAGGGCAGCGAAAGGCTGCAGGGTCACCACCACCAGCAGGAAGATCAGCGTCAGGCCGATCAGCAGGATGTCCAGGGCGACCTCGTTGGGGGTCTTCTGCCGCTTGGCGCCTTCCACCAGGGCGATCATGCGGTCCAGGGTCGACTCGCCGGGGTTGGCGGTGATGCGCACCCGGATCCAGTCCGACACCACCCGCGTGTTGCCGGTGACCGCCGAGCGATCACCACCGGATTCGCGGATCACCGGTGCCGATTCCCCGGTGATGGCCGCCTCGTTGACCGCGGCCACGCCTTCGATGATCTCGCCGTCACCGGGGATCAGCTCGCCGGCTTCCACCCGCACGATCTGGCCCTTGCGCAGCGAGCTGGCCGGCACCATCCGGTGCTCGCCGTTTTCCTCCAGGCGGGCGGCGAGATTCTGGCCGATGCCCTTGAGACTGTCGGCGCGCGCCTTGCCACGCCCCTCGGCGAGCGCTTCGGCGAAGTTGGCGAACAGCAGGGTGAACCACAGCCAGAGGGTGATCTGCACCGCCACCCCGGTGCTCACGCCATTGTCCGGCGCCAGGCACAGCAGGGTGGAAAACAGCGCGGTGATCTCGACCACGAACATCACTGGCGAGCGGATCTGCTGGCGCGGGTCGAGCTTGACGAAGGCCTGCCGCAGCGCCTGGCGCCACAGGGTGCCAGGGGTAGGAGTGGGCAGGGTGTGGGTCTGGGCATCCATTTCAGCGGACTCCGAACAGTTGCAGATGGTCGGCGATCGGCCCCAGGGCGAGCGTCGGCAGGAAAGTCAGGCCGCCCACCAGCAGCAGGGTGATCACCAGCAGGGTGACGAACAGCGGGCCGTGGGTGGGAAAGCTGTTGGGGCCGAGCGGCACGGGTCGCTTGGCGGCCAGGCTGCCGGCGATGGCCAGGATCGGCAGGATGTAGCCGAAGCGACCGATCAGCAGGGCCAGGCTCAGCATCAGGTTGTGGAAGGGGGTGTTGGCGCTGAAGCCGCCAAAGGCCGAGCCGTTGTTGGCCGTGGCCGAGGTGTAGGCATAGAGCAGCTGGCTGAAGCCATGGGGGCCCGTCGCGCCGATCCCGGCCACGCCGGCCGGAACGCTGGCGGCGATGGCGCCCAGCACCAGTACGCCCAGCGGCATGACCAGCAGGGTCGCCACCAGCAGCCGTACCTCGGGGGCTTCCAGCTTCTTGCCCAGGTATTCCGGGGTACGACCCACCATCAGGCCGGCGATGAAGACGGCGATCAGCACATTGAGCAACATGCCGTAGAGGCCGGCGCCGACGCCGCCGAAGATCACCTCGCCGAGCATCATGTTGAACAGGGCGATCAGGCCGGTCAGGGGGGCCAGGCTGTCATGCATGGCGTTCACCGAGCCGTTCGATGCCGCCGTGGTCACCGTCGCCCAGAGCGCCGAGGCGGTACCGCCGAAGCGGGTCTCCAGGCCTTCCAGGGACGCCCCCTGGGTGATCGACAGACCGGCCAGCGCGGGGTTGGCGTGATTCTGGGCGCCGATGGCCACGGCGCCGCCGACCACCAGCAGGCCGAACATGGCGGCGAAGATCGCCCAGCTCTGTCGCCGATCCTTGACGTAGTGGCCAAAGCTGAACACCAGCGCGGCCGGAATCATCAGGATGGCGGACAGCTCCAGCAGATCGCTTAGCGCCGTGGGGTTCTCGAAGGGGTGCGCCGAGTTGACGCCAAAGAAGCCGCCGCCGTTGGTACCCAGCTGCTTGATCGCGATCTGGCTGGCCGCCGGGCCCAGCGGCAGGGTCTGGCTGGCGCCCTGCAGGGTGGTGGCATCGACATAGGCGGCGAAGGTCTGGGGCACGCCCTGCCAGATCAGCAGCAGCGCCAGGGGCACGCACAGCGGCAGCAGCACATAGAAGGTGGCGCGAAACAGATCGACCCAGAAATTGCCGATCTCCTGGGCGCTGCGGCGGGTGATGCCGCGGGCCAGGGCGGCCAGCACGGCGACGCCCACCGCGGCGCTGACGAAGTTCTGCACGCCCAGGCCGACCATCTGGCTGAAGTAGCTCAGCGAGGCTTCGCCGCTGTAGGCCTGCCAGTTGGTGTTGGTGACGAAGCTGATGGCGGTGTTCAGCGCCAGGGTCCATTCCAAGCCGGGCAGGTGCTGCGGATTGAGCGGCAGTTCGCCCTGCAGCAGCAGGATGGCGAACAGCAGGATGATCCCCAGCAGGTTGAACAGCACCAGGGCAATGGCATAGGTGCGCCAGTCCTGGCCACGGCCATCGGTGCCCACCACCTTGAGGGTCAGGCGCTCCAGGGGCCCGCCGACAAAGGTCAGCCAGGTCCGCTCGCCTTCCAGCGCGCGGTAGAAGTAGCGCCCCAGGAAGGGCGCGGGAAGAAAGGTCAGGGCCAGGAAGGCCAGGATCAGGAACGCGGCTTGGCTGTCCATGCCGCCTCCCTAGGACCGGCCGGCGCGCAACAGCGCCGCCAGCAGATAGACGAACAGACCCAGTGCCAGGAGCAGGGCCAGAAGATTCCAGGGGGTCATCGCGAGTTCTCCAGAGACGGCCGTTGCCGCGTGGAGAAATTGTCGGGAGGAGGGGTGTAAAGAAGCGAGGCGGGGAGCGGTGGCGGGGCGTAAAGAAAGCGTTAAATCGGCCCCGCTCGCCAGTGCTGACGGGGCCTTGCGACTATTGCTTGGGCGCGGCCTGCTGTTCTTCCTTGGCCTTCTTGTTGGCCTCGTGGTGCCCGATGGCGCAGCCCGCGGCGGCACCGGCAACGCCGTGACCACCGGCGACATGACCCGCGGCGCCGCCGACCACGGCGCCCTTGACGCAACCGGCGGCGAAGGTGGCTTGGCTGGCGCCGAGCAGCAGAGCAGACAGGGCAAGGGTAGGCAGGAGCTTCATGGTGGCGACCTCTCGTGGGTGCGAAGTAATGTCCTGTAACAATTGACCTGGCGGCGCTCCGGGGGTTCGCTGCCTCGTGCAAATCTTCCGTGGACAAGCCGCAGGCCAGAGCCTGCCAGCCGCCAGGCTACGGGTGGGGCGCCTGATGCAGGACGGCCCAGTAGGCTGGTTTCGGCCGTTGGTGGCGGTCGAACAGCAGCGGCTGGTCGTCTCCCGGTACGCCGGGCGGGTTGTTCAGATAGCTGTGGTCGTCGGCCACGCCCCACCAGGTCACGGCGCTCACCTCGGGGTGCCTCAGGACCATGGCCATGAAGTCGCGATAGCGTTCGGCCTGAAGGTCCAGCCGCTGCGGCAGACCGAGTACGGGGTGGTAGTCGTGGTGCTGATAGAGACTCATGTCCAGTTCGGTGATCTGGTTTTCCATCCCCAGCTTGGCGAAGGTGGTGAGCGACTGATCGATGGCCGCCAGCGCTGGCCAGTAGATACTGATATGGGTCTGGTGGCCGATGCCCTGCACCGGCACCCCCTCGGCCAGCAGGCCCTTGACCACCCGCGCCAGGCAGTCGCGCTTGGCGGGCTCGTGGGTGTTGAATTCGTTGATGAACAGGCGCGCCTGGGGATCGGCGGCATGGGCGGCGCGAAAGGCCTCGGCCAGATAGTCCGGACCGACCACCTGCAGCCAGCGATCGTCACGCAGGCAACTGGGCTGGTTGGGGTCTATGGCCTCGTTGACCACGTCCCAGGCATAGACTCGCCCGCGGTAGTGGCCGACCACCGTGGCGATATGCGCTCGCAGGCGCTGCAGCACCTGCTCCCGGGTGGCCGGCTGCCCATCGGCACCCTGCCAGAACCAGTCCGGGGTGTGGCTGCCCCAGAGCAGGGTATGGCCGCGCACCGCCAAGCCGTGCTGCTCGGCGAAGGCGACGATGGCATCGGCCGGCCCGAAGACATAGCGATCTTCCTGCGGATGGATGCGCAGGGGCTTCATGGCGTTCTCGGCCACCAGGCTGCCGAATTGCTGCGCCAGCAGCGCCCCGTCGGGGCCTGCCAGTTGATCGGGTTCGATGGCGGCGCCGATCTTCAGACGCCCGCCATAGGCCGCCGCCAGGGAGCGGGTAGCGATCGGCTCCGCGGCCAGGGCAGCGGCACTCCAGAGACCCAGAGACACCAGCAGGGCGAGCAGAGCGCGCGGCATAGTGATGATCTCCCAGCAATCGGTAGTGGGTGGCGGACGGCCGTTCAGCCATGAGTATGCGGCGACTCTTCCTTGGCCTTGGCCGCCAGGTGGTGGCCGATGACGCACCCGGCCACCGCACCGGCGATGGCATGGTGACCGGCGACATGCCCGGCCACCCCGCCGACCACGGCACCCTTGATGCAACCCGCCGCCAGACTCGCCTGGCTGAGGGCAAGCAGGAAAAATGACAGGGTGATGACCGCAAGACGTTTCATGGCAGGTACCCGAGGCGTGCTGGAGCGCCGAAGGTAACGGCACCCGGGTTAACAGGCGCTTAAGACCAGCGCCTATGCCGCTGCCCGCGTAGCGTGGAAAACGGCGCAGCCTTTTCCACCGGCAGCCATCAAGGCCTCTCCCGGCGGCTACGTGGACAAGCTTCGCGTTGTCCACCCTACGGCGAAACCCCCATAAAAAAACCGCCCCGAGGGGCGGTTTTTCAGTACCGAACGCTAGCGTCAGACTTCGACGGCGGCGATACGGGCCTTTTCCGCGCTTTCACGGAATTCGGCGATCTGATCGAAGCTCAGGTAGCGGTAGACGTCCGCAGCCATGCTGTCGATGCTCTTCGCGTATTCCATGTACTCCTCGACGGTGGGCAGCTTGCCCAGGATCGAGGCCACCGCTGCTAGCTCCGCCGACGCCAGGTAGACGTTGGCGCCGTCACCCAGGCGGTTGGGGAAGTTGCGGGTGGAGGTGGAGACCACGGTGGCGTTGGCGGCCACGCGGGCCTGGTTGCCCATGCACAGCGAGCAGCCCGGCATTTCCATGCGCGCGCCAGCCTTGCCGTAGATGCCGTAGTAGCCTTCCTCGGTCAGCTGGTGCTGGTCCATCTTGGTCGGCGGCGACAGCCACAGACGGGTCGGGATCGAACCCTTGACCTTGTCCAGCAGCTTGCCGGCGGCGCGGAAGTGACCGATGTTGGTCATGCAGGAACCGATGAACACCTCGTCGATCTTGTCGCCGGCCACCTGGGACAGCAGGCGGGCGTCGTCCGGATCGTTCGGGGCGCACAGTACCGGCTCGTTGACCTCGGACAGGTCGATCTCGATGACTTCGCTGTATTCGGCGTCGGCATCGGCGGCGAGCAGTTCCGGGTTGGCGATCCAGGCTTCCATGGCGCGCGCGCGGCGCTCCAGGGTGCGCGGGTCACCGTAGCCTTCCTCGATCATCCAGCGCAGCAGGGTGATGTTGGACTGCAGATACTCGGTGATGGACTCGGGCGACAGCTTGATGGTGCAACCGGCGGCGGAACGCTCGGCGGAGGCATCGGACAGCTCGAACGCCTGCTCCACGGTCAGGTCTTCCAGGCCTTCGATCTCGAGGATGCGGCCGGAGAAGATGTTCTTCTTGCCCTTCTTCTCGACGGTCAGCAGGCCCTTCTGGATGGCGTAGTAGGGGATGGCATGCACCAGGTCACGCAGGGTGATCCCGGGCTGCATCTTGCCCTTGAAGCGCACCAGGACCGACTCCGGCATGTCCAGCGGCATGACGCCGGTGGCCGCGGCGAAGGCCACCAGGCCGGAACCGGCCGGGAAGGAGATGCCGATCGGGAAGCGGGTGTGGGAATCGCCACCGGTGCCGACGGTGTCGGGCAGCAGCATGCGGTTCAGCCAGCTGTGGATGATGCCGTCGCCCGGACGCAGGGAGACGCCGCCACGGGTGCGGATGAAATCCGGCAGGGTGTGGTGGGTCTTGACGTCGATGGGCTTGGGATAGGCCGCGGTGTGGCAGAAGGACTGCATCACCAGGTCAGCCGAGAAGCCCAGGCAGGCCAGGTCCTTCAGCTCGTCGCGGGTCATCGGGCCGGTGGTGTCCTGGGAACCGACGGTGGTCATCTTCGGCTCGCAGTAGGTGCCGGGGCGCACACCCTCGACGCCGCAGGCCTTGCCGACCATCTTCTGCGCCAGGGTGTAGCCCTTGCTGCTCTCGGCCGGCTGGTCCGGCTTGTTGAACAGGTCGGTCGGACCCATGCCCAGTTCGGCACGCGCCTTCTCGGTCAGGCCGCGGCCGACGATCAGCGGGATACGGCCGCCGGCGCGGACTTCGTCCAGCAGCACGGGGGTCTTGAGTTCGAAGGTGGCGAGCACCTCGTCACTGCCGTGGCGGGTGACCTTGCCGGCCTTGGGATAGACGTCGATGACGTCGCCCATTTCCAGCTCCGACACGTCGAATTCGATCGGCAGGGCGCCGGCGTCTTCCATGGTGTTGTAGAAGATCGGGGCGATCTTGGAGCCGAAGCAGAAACCACCGGCGCGCTTGTTGGGCACGTAGGGGATGTCGTCGCCAAAGAACCACAGCACCGAGTTGGTGGCGGACTTACGGGACGAACCGGTACCGACCACATCACCGACATAGGCGACCGGGAAGCCCTTGGCACGCACTTCCTCGATCTGCTTCAGCGGACCGATGCTGCCTTGCTGCTCGGGCACGATGCCGTCGCGAGCCATCTTCAGCATGGCCAGGGCGTGCAGCGGGATGTCCGGACGCGACCAGGCGTCAGGCGCAGGAGAGAGGTCGTCGGTGTTGGTTTCGCCCGGCACCTTGAACACGGTCAGGGTGTACTTCTCGGCGATTTCCGGACGCTTCTTGTACCACTCGCCCTCGGCCCAGGACTGCATGACGGCCTTGGCGTGGGTATTGCCCGCCTTGGCCTTCTCGGCCACGTCGTGGAAGGCGTCGAACATCAGCAGCGTGTGCTTGAGTTGTTCGGCGGCCACGGCGCCCAGTTCGGCGTCGTCCAGCAGCTCGACCAGGGTGGCGATGTTGTAGCCGCCCTGCATGGTGCCCAGCAGCTCGGTGGCGCGCTGCTTGGAGATCAGCGGGGACTGGGCTTCGCCCTTGGCGATGGCGGAGAGGAAACCGGCCTTGACGTAGGCGGCTTCGTCGACGCCCGGCGGCACGCGGTTGGTAACGAGGTCGACGAGGAATTCTTCTTCGCCGGCCGGGGGATTCTTCAGCAGTTCGACCAGACCGGCCGTTTGCTCGGCGTTCAGCGGCTGGGGCACGATGCCCTGGGCGGCACGCTCTTCTACGTGTTTACGATAGGCTTCAAGCACAGGTTGACCCTCATCAGTGGTCCAATATTGCGTCCGGGGGCTGGCGCCCCGAAATGTATCCGGCAGGGTAAGACGGGGGAGGCTGCGGGCAGGACCGCCGTCGCGCCGGACGCATTCCGCTGGAAGCTGTTTTCAAAGTTTTACGCCGGCTGCTGGAGAGCTGATCGGCAGCAGGGCGGTTGATGAGGCCGCCGCTGCCGGATCGCCGGATACTTTGCTCGTGACGCTTTGAAAACAGCTTCGTATCGGACATTGCGCCTATAAGGCTGCCTAATTCTACGCCAAGCCTCGAGCGAAGTTAAGCGCCGCGTTGTCGCATCGCTGCGTCGGCTGTTTAGACCTTGGCCGCAGGCTGCTACCGGCCCAGGTGCGCGAAGCGTCCGCTGAAGGGTTTGGCGATGGGGTAGGCCAGGTCACCGTGCTTGCTGGTGCCCAGGCCCAGGTCGACCAGGGATTCGGCCAGCTTGACCGCGGCGCTGACGCCTTCGATCACCGGAATGCCGATGGCTTCGCTCAGGGCCTCGCGCAGATCGGCCATGCCGCCACAGCCGAGCACGATGGCGCCGGCGCCTTCCTCGTCACGGGCGCGGCGGCCCTCGGCGGCGATCAGTTCGATCAGGCTGTCGTCGGCGGCTTCCAGGGCCAGCACCGGCAGGTCGATGCAGCGCACCGAGGTGCACAGCTCGGCGAAGCCGTAACGCTGCAGCAGGTGCTCGGCGATGATGCGCGTGCGGGTGAGGGTGGTCACCACCGCGAAGCGGGTGGCCAGCAGGCTGGCCAGGTGAAAGCCGGCCTCGGCGATGCCCAGTACCGGCCCCTGGGCCATTTCCCGCGCGGCCAGCAGGCCCGGATCGCCAAAGCAGGCGATGACGTGGGCCGCGCAGCCTGCCTCGACGCCCTTGCGCATCTCTTCGATCACCCCGACCGCGGCCACGGCCTCGTCGTAGTGACTTTCGATGGACACCGGACCGGCGTCCGGATTGCTGGCGAGAATGGTGGTGCCCGGTCGGGCAATGGCCTGGGCCGCGCGACCGATCTTGGCGGTCATGCTGGCGCTGGTGTTGGGATTGATGACCTGAATCTGCATGGGAGCCTCAGCTGCGTTTGAAGATGCTGCGGAAATCGGGCTCGGCGGCCGTGGGCCGGTCGATCCGGAGGGATTCGCGGATGAGGCGCAGGTGCTGCGCCATCCACTCGCTGGCGGCCGTGCCGTCGCCGCGGGCGAGCAGGTCCAGCAGGTCTTCGTGCTGACCGCAATCGCAGCCCAGGCTGTGCCGCGAGCCATAGATGGCGATCAGCAGCGAAGAGCGACTGGCCAGTTGGGCCACCTGTTCGGTCAGCACCTGGTTGTCGGCCAGGGCGGCGAGTTCGACGTGAAAGCGCGCGGACAGCTGGATCGCCAGGCTGTGGCGGCCGCCATGCTGCGCTTCGTGCTCTTCGAGGCACAGTTGCCGTAGGGGCGCGAGCTGGGCGCTGTCGACGCGGGCGGCCACCAGCGGCATCAGCGCCGGTTCGATCAGTTGGCGCGCAGCGAGGATGTCCTGGGCCTCCTTGGCGCTGGGTTGGGCGACCTGGGCGCCGCGATTGGCGCGCAGGGTCACCAGCCGCTCTAGGGCCAACCGCTGCAGCACCTTGCGAATGCCGGTGCGGCTGATGCCGAAGGTTTCCGCCAGGGTGTCTTCCGGCAGCCGGGTGCCCGGGGTCAGACGATGCTCGACGATGGCTTCGAGAATGTCCTGGTAGATCCGTTCGTCCCGGGGCGAGGCGGCAACGGCGAGCGACGAGGGTACTGCACTCATGGGCTGACTCCGGCGATTTGCCTGAATTGTATACAAAGTCTCGGGCGACGACGATGGGCGAATGCGTTCCGCCTCGTGCGCCAAGGTAGCGCCTGTCTGCCACCAAACGCCCCAGAGAAGTGCATATGCGGTAACGCTTGCAGGCCTGGGTTAGAGCCTTTTTTCTCTAAAATTCTCTATCGAGCCAGGAGGTTAAGGACATTTTCCGGTAGCTGGCACGTTCTCTGCCTGGTGGATTGTATACAAAACAAGGCGGGCGCCGTATGCAGGTGCCCGCTACCACGGAGGAGGCGATTCATGAACCAGCAGATTCCCCCGGGCTACAGCCCACGCCTGTACAACGAAGACCTCGGCCCGGTCGAGCAGAAATGGAGCTGGTACAACATCTTTGCCTTCTGGATGAGCGACGTGCACAGCGTTGGCGGCTATGTCTTCGCCGCCAGCCTGTTCGCCCTGGGGCTGGCCAGTTGGCAGGTACTGATCGCGCTGCTGGTGGGGATCTGCATCGTGCAGGTGGTCGCCAACCTGGTCGCCCGGCCCAGCCAGCAGGCCGGCGTTCCCTATCCGGTCATCTGCCGGCTGGCCTTCGGCGTCTTCGGCGCGAACATTCCGGCGGTGATCCGTGGCCTGATCGCGGTCGCCTGGTACGGCATCCAGACCTACCTGGCCTCCAGCGCCCTGGTCATCGTGGTGCTGCGCTTCTTTCCCGCGCTGGCGGTCTATGGCGACAGCAGCTTCCTGGGCCTTTCCTACCTGGGCTGGGGCGGCTTCCTCACCCTCTGGTTCCTGCAGGCCTGCGTCTTCTGGGCGGGCATGGAGTCCATCCGCCGCTTCATCGACTGGGCCGGTCCCGCCGTCTATGCGGTGATGTTCCTCCTCGCCGCCTGGATCGTCTGGCGCGCCGGCTGGAGCAACATCAGCTTCACCCTGGCGGAAAAGCAGCTGACCGGCTGGGCGGCCTTTGGCCAGGTGATCGTCGCCATCGCTCTGGTGGTGTCCTATTTCTCCGGCCCCACGCTGAATTTCGGTGACTTCAGTCGCTACTGCCGCTCCATGCAGGATGTCCGGCGCGGCAATTTCTGGGGCCTGCCGATCAACTTCCTGGCCTTCTCTCTGGTCACCGTGGTGATCGTCTCCGGCACCCTGCCGGTATTCGGCGAGATGATCCACGACCCCATCGCTACCGTGGCCCGTATCGACAACACCACCGCGGTGCTGCTGGGCGCTTTCACCTTCGTGACCGCCACCATCGGCATCAACATCGTCGCCAACTTCGTCTCGCCGGCCTTCGACTTCGCCAACGTGGCGCCGAGCAAGATCAGCTGGCGCGCCGGCGGCATGATCGCGGCCGTGGCCTCGATCTTTATCACCCCCTGGAACCTGTTCAACAACCCCGAGGTGATCCACTACACCCTGGATGTCCTGGCCGCCTGCATCGGCCCGCTGTTCGGCATCCTGCTGGTGGACTACTACCTGCTGCGCAAGGGCCGCATCGACGTCGATGCCCTGTTCGACGATTCCCCGCAGGGCGCCTACTGGTACAGCGGTGGCGTCAACTGGGTCGCGGTCCAGGCGCTGGTGGCCGCGGCCCTGATCGGGTTGTGCTTCACCTTCGTGCCCTGGTTCAAGCCGATCGCCAACTTCGCCTGGTTCACCGGCTGCTTCCTCGGCGGGCTGTTCTTCTATGCCCTGAGCCGGCGCAGCGCCAGCCCGCTGCCGAGCCGCGGCGTCGCCGCGGTGTGATTTGACCTGAGGTTCTGCACGACCGGCGCGGGCCACCCGCGCCGGTCGTTGCCGTTTCCGGCTAGACTAGGCGTTTTGCTCCAAGGCTTGCCGCCCATGCCCGCTCCTGTCATCAAGACGCCCTGCGTCGGCCTGTGCTCGACGATGTTCGGCGACCACGTCTGCCGTGGTTGCAAGAGATTCCACCACGAGGTGGTGAACTGGAATCTCTACGGCGAAGAGGAGCGTCGCGCCGTCTGGGCGCGCCTGGAGCTGCTGCTGGTGCAGGTGGTGTCGGCCAAGGTCGATGTCTTCGATGCGGGGCTGTTGCGCCAGCAGTTGCAGCAGCGCAGCATCCGCTTCCGGCCGGATCAGTCCGAGTATTGCTGGGCCTATCAGTTGCTGGCCCGGGGTGCGCGCCATATCCAGCAGCTGGACGCCTATGGGGTGCGCCTCCTGCCGGAATTTCGCGAGCGCCCGCTGGCCGAGTTGCGCGACGCCATCGACCGGGAATTCTTTCTGCTCTCCGAAGCCCACTACGACCGTTACATCGCCCCGCGCTTCCTGCTCGAAGGGGTCGACAGCCGCGTCTGAGCGTCAGCAGGCGAGCGGCGCTGCCCAGGCGCGCGCCTTTCTCTATAATGCGCGGCTTTTGCACGGGGTTACGCTGATGTCCTTGCCCGAGATGAACGAATTCCTCGGTTGCCGTACGCCGGATGCCTGGGTCGAGGCCGCGCTGCAGGATCTGCCGACGCTGCTGCAGGACCACGCCAACAACGAGAAGAAGGCCGCCGGCGCCGCCTTCCACTACCTGTTCACCTATTCCAATCGCGCCGAACTGTCCTGGAAGATGTCGCGCATCGCCCGCGAAGAGTTGCGCCACTTCGAACAGGTGCTGCAGATCATGAAGCGCCGCGGCATCGAGCACCGCAACGTCAGCTCGGCGCGCTATGCCGGCGCCCTGCGCAAGCTCTGCCGCAACCATGAGCCGCTGAAGCTGACCGACAGCCTGGTGATCGGTGCCTTCATCGAATGCCGCTCCTGCGAGCGCTTCGGTGCGGTGGCGCCCCATCTGGACGCGGAGCTGGGCAAGTTCTACAGCGGCCTGCTGGCCTCCGAAGCCCGGCATTTCCAGGACTATCTCAAGCTCGCCTACCTCTATGGCGAGCGCGACGACGTCGACGCCAAGATCGCCGAGGTCCGCGCCCTGGAAGTGGAGCTGATCACCTCCAGCGACGGCGAGCTGAGATTCCACAGCGGTATTCCAACCGCTGCCTGAGTCGCGCTACTTGCAGGCCTTGGTCTGGCCCACGTAGGGATTGCCATGGCCCATGATGCAGGCCAGGCGCTGATTGCGCTGGCGCTCCCAGGCCTCGGGCGGGTACTGCTTGGTCCAGGCGGTGTAGAGCTGGCTGTCCTGCTTGGACAGCCGCAGGCCGTAGCGATCGCTCATGTAGAAGTAGGTGCGGGCGACCATGCCGCGGATCTCCGGACGCGGCATGGCGGTCTTGGCCTTGAAGTCCACCACCATCTGGCAGGCGCCGTACTGGCTGGGTTTCTGCGGCAGCCAGCCAAAGGCGAAGTTGCTGCGATCGCCATTGACCTCGCCGACCACCGGCACCAGGTTGAAGAGATCGGCCTCGGCCTTCTGGTACACCGGATCGCTGGCCGTGCAGTTCTTACGCCCGCCTTTCTGCCAGCACTGACGCTGGTGACCGATCACCCACGCTGGCACGATGTGTTCCCACTCGATGCGGCTGGCGCGCTGGGCGCTCTTGCGCGGGACGTAGCCGCAGCTCTTCAGATCCACGGTCTTGCCGCTGTAGTGGCAGCCGCAATAGAAGTCCACGCCCTGCTTGGCATAGACCTTGGTCGCGACCACCTTGGCTTCGCTGAAGGTGCGGGGCGGCTGGGGTGTCGCCAGGGCGCTCAGGGAAGCCAGGCTCAGGCAGAACAGCAGGGCGGGGCGCAACGACATGGAGAATCCGTCCGAAAAAGCGCGGATACTACCGACCCGCCTGGGGGCGCGGTGTGACTGGGTTCACTGGAATCTGCCGCGCATCACCCGCTGGCTGAAGCGAAACACGATTCGATATCAATGACTTAGAGGTATGGCATGGCAGCCTGGGACATCTTCTGCACTGTGGTGGACAACTATGGGGACGCGGGTATCACCTGGCGTCTGGCCCATCAGCTGGTCGCCGAGCATGGACAGCAGGTCCGCCTCTGGATCGACGACCTCTATCCCCTGGCGCGGATCCAGCCGGGGGTCGATGGCACGGCCGAGCAGCAGTGGCATCGCGGGGTCGAGGTACGCCTCTGGCATGCCGACTGGACGCCGGCCGAGCCGGGCGACGTGGTGGTGGAAGCTTTCGCCTGCCAGTTGCCGGAAGGCTTCATCACCGCCATGGCGGGGCGCGCCGAGCGACCGCTCTGGCTCAATCTGGAATACCTGAGCGCCGAGGAGTGGATCGAAGGCTGTCATGCTCTGCCGTCGCTGCAGCCCACCGGGCTGAACAAGTACTTCTTCTTTCCCGGCTTTACCGCCAAGGTCGGCGGTTTGCTGCGCGAGCGCGACCTGCTCGAGCAGCGGGACGGCTTCCAGCAGGCGGTCGCGACGCGGGACGATTTTCTTGCCGGGTTGGGCGTCCGCCGGCAGCCGGGCGAGCGCCTGTTCTCGCTGTTCGCCTACGAGAATCCGGCGCTGATCGACTGGCTCGATGCCCTGAGCGCCGCTAACCGGCCGACCTGCCTGCTGGTGCCGGAGGGGCGGGTGCTGGCCAACGTCGCCGCCTGGCTGGGCGTCGACTGGCTCAAGGCCGGCGACAGCCACGGCCGTGGCGCGCTGCGGGTGCAGGTGCTGCCCTTCGTCTCCCAGCAGCAATACGACCGCCTGCTGTGGTGCTGCGACTTCAATGCCATCCGCGGCGAGGACTCCTTCGTCCGCGCGCAATGGGCGGCGCATCCCTTCGTCTGGCACATCTATCCGCAGGAAGAGGACGCCCACTTCGTCAAGCTAGAGGCCTTCCTGGCGCGCTATGTGGCGTCCGGGACTCCTGAACTGGGCGCGGCGGTCAGTGCCCTGTGGCTGGCCTGGAACGGTCGTGGCGACCTGGCTGCGGCCTGGTCGGCGCTGGATACGCAGGTCGAAAACTGGCGTCTGCTGGCGCGTGACTGGAGCGATCGGATGGCTTCTCACAGCGATCTTGCCGCCAGCCTGGTGCATTTCCATACAGATTGGCTATCATATGGCGCCTCGAAATCCCGTTCTTCCATCCATACGGATAACCGCATGAAAACCGCACAAGAGTTCCGTGCCGGCCAAGTGGCCATGATCGATAACGCTCCCTGGGTCATCCAGAAAGCTGAATACAACAAGTCCGGCCGTAACGCTGCAGTGGTCAAGATGAAGCTGAAGAGCCTGCTCTCCGGCAGCGCGACCGAGACCGTCTTCCGCGCCGATGACAAGCTCGAGCCGGTGATTCTGGATCGCAAGGAAGTAACCTATTCCTACTTCGCCGATCCCCTGTACGTCTTCGTCGACGCCGACTACAACCAGTACGAAGTGGAGAAGGACGACCTGGGCGAAGCCATCGCCTTCATCGAAGACGGCATGACCGACGTCTGCGAAGCGGTGTTCTACAACGACCGCGTCATCTCCATCGAATTGCCCACCACCATCGTGCGCCAGATCGCCTACACCGAGCCGGCCGTTCGCGGCGACACCTCGGGCAAGGTCATGAAGACCGCTCGCCTGAACAACGGCTACGAGCTGAAGGTCTCCGAGTTCTGCGATATCGGTGACCACATCGAGATCGACACCCGTACCAACGAGTACAAGTCGCGCGCCAAGGTCTAAACCAGGCGTCTCGACCAGAAAGCCCGGCTTGCCGGGCTTTTTGCTGTCTGGGCTTTCGCCGCGGGCCGGCCTGGCCGGTCTCTCCAAATCCGTTCGCCGCTGGATAGAATTGCCGTGGAATCGCTGTTTACCTTGTTGATCGATGTCGTCCTCGGGGCGGTGCTGGGCGTGGTGGGTGGGCTGTTCGGCATCGGTGGCGGCCTGATCGCCATTCCGGTGCTGGCGCTGCTGTTCGGCCTCGACCAGCAACTGGCCCAGGGCACCGCCCTGGTGATGGTGGTGCCCAACGTGCTGCTGTCGGTCTACAAGTACAACCAGCGCAACCGCATCGACTGGCAGCGCGCCGCCTTGCTAGCGGGCGCGGGCATGGTCTCGGCCCTGGTGGGCACGGCGCTGGCGGTGTCGCTGGATGCCCGCTCGATGCGCCACGGCTTCGTCGGCTTCCTGCTGCTCCTGGTGCTCTACAACCTCTGGCAACTCTATCGCCGTGGCCAGCCACCGCTGACCACGCCGAGCCGTCTGGGCCTTGGCGTGCTGGGGCTGGTGGCGGGACTGGTCGGCGGGCTGTTTGGCGTCGGCGGGGCGGTGATCGCCACGCCCATCCTGGCGGGTGTGATGGGGCTGACCCAGGTCGCGGCCCAGGGCATGTCCCTGGCCATGGCGTTGCCCACCACGGGCGTCACCCTGGCCAGCTATGCCTGGCATGGCGAAGTGGATTGGAGCGTCGGCATTCCCCTGGCCATCGGCGGCCTGCTCAGCGTCAGCTGGGGCGTGAAGCTGGCCCACCAGTTGCCCGAACGGCTGCTGCGTCTGCTGTTCTGCGGTTTTCTGCTGCTCTGCGCGGTGCTACTGGCGCTGCGCTGACTACTGCCGAAAGCCGTCGGCGATATGCTCGGCGAGGGTGTCGATGATCGGCGAGGCGCTGCGTGGATTACGCAGCAGTTCGATGGAACAGGAGGGCAGGTCGGGCATGCCGTCGGCTTCTCCCAGCCGGCGCAATTCGCTCGGCAGCAGGCTCTCCAGCTGCGCGGTGACCGCCAGGCCTGCCTTGACGATGCCCAGCAGCGCGGCAAGGCTGGGGCTGCTGTAGGCCAGGCGATAGCCACGGTCGCGATTGTCCAGGGCGCGGCGGGCCCATTCGCTGAGAAAGCAGGAGGTATTGAACATCGCCAGCGGCAGCGGATCGCGCTGGTGAATGTCGAACCCGGGTGCCTCGGCCCAGACGAAGCGTTCCCGCCGCAACGGCAGACCGATCTCGTTGCCCGGTTCGCGGGTGACGATGGTCAGATCCAGATCCTGGCGCTGCAGCAGACCCGCGGTGGGCTCGCAGTGGACATCCACCTGCACCAGCGGGTAGGCCTTGGCGAAGCCCGCAAGGATGCCCGGAATGAACCTCATGACGTAGTCGTCAGGGGTGCCGATGCGCACCGTCCCCACCATGTGCGGCTCGCGCAGAGTGGTCATCACCTCCCCATGCAGCTTGAGGATCCGCCGGGCGAAGCCCAGCAGGATCTGGCCTTCCGCAGTCAGACGGACCTGGCGGCCGTCACGCTCGAACAGTCGGCGCTGCAGCACGTCCTCTTCCAGCTTGCGCATCTGCATGCTCACCGCGGACTGGGTGCGGTTGACCACCTCGGCCGCGCGGGTGAAGCCGCCCTGATCGGCGATGGCGACAAAGGTGCGCAGCAGATCGGTCTCTATGCTAGGGTAGTTCATGGCATCAGCTTGGTGAATGGATAGCATCAGAAAGATTCGTTGGATTGATGTTAAGCCAGCTTCCAGACTTGAGCCATACCCTCTGGAGAAGGAGATGCACCATGGCTCAGCTCATGGCTCACCGAGATTCGTCCGGGCGTTCCCCTGGTGTTGCGGGCGTCACCTCTCGTCTGCGGCAGGCCTGGGCCTGGTTGCGGAGGGCGATGGAGCTTTCCCGCCAACGCCGAGCGCTCTATCGGCTGGATGAAAACGCGCTGCACGACCTCGGCCTGAGTCGCGCCGATGCCTGGCAGGAGGCCGACAAGCCGTTCTGGCAGCAGCCCGCGGAGGAGCGCCGCCGCCGATCCTGCTAGGGTGAAAGATCCCTTCCTCTTTCAGGAGCTCGGATGGACAGCCTTTCCCTGCGCGAGGCCCGGCGTCTGGCCTTGCGCGCCCAGGGTTTCGGTAATCAACCCAAGGGTGGCGCGGGTCCGGCCGCCCTGTATCGCCAGGCCGCACGCCTGAACGTGCTGCAGATCGATTCGGTCAATGCGCTGGTGCGCTCCCACTACCTGCCGCTGTTCAGCCGTCTCGGCCACTATGCCTTCGCCGATTTCGATGCCCTGGCCTGGGGGCAGGGGCGCAAGCGCCAGCTCTATGAATGCTGGGCCCACGAGGCTTCGCTGGTGCCGGCCGAGGTCTGGGCCGAGCTGCGCTGGCGGCGCGATCAGGCGCGCCAGGGCATCGGCATCTATCGGCAGCTGGCGCGTTTCGCCGTCGAACAGCCGCAGGTCGTCGCCCAGACCCTGGAGGCGGTGGTGCAGCGCGGTGCCCTGGGCGCCGGCAGCCTGGCCAAGCGGGTCGAGCAGGCCGGTCCCTGGTGGGACTGGAGTCCGGGCAAGCTGGCGCTGGAGTGGCTGTTCGCCGCCGGTGAGGTGACGGTGGCCGGGCGGCGCGGCTTCGAGCGCCTCTATGACCTGCCCGAGCGGGTGCTTCCGGCGGAGATCCTCGCGGCGCCGGCTGTTGCGCCCGAAGCCGCCCGCCGCGCCTTGCTCCTTCGCAGCGCCCGTGCCCTGGGCGTGGCGAGCGAGGTCCAGCTGCGTGACTATTTCCGTCTCAGTCCGGCCGAAGCCCGCCAGGGCCTCGCCGAATTGCTGGAGGAGGGCAGTCTGCAGCCCCTCCAGGTGCAGGGCTGGTCGAAGCCGGCCTATGTCGCCGAGACGCCCAGTCACGGGCGCCCCGTGCGCGCCGCGGCGCTGCTGTCGCCCTTCGATTCGCTGGTTTGGGAGCGTGAGCGCACCGAGCAGCTGTTCGGCTTTCGCTATCGACTGGAGATATACACGCCGGCGCCCAAGCGGGTCTATGGCTACTATGTGCTGCCCTTTCTCTACCGGGAGCGGCTGGCGGCGCGGGTGGATCTGCGCGCCGAGCGGGCGCAGTCGCGGCTGGCGGTGCATGCCGTGCATCTGGAGGCGGCGGGGCTCGATGACGAGGGGCTGGACGCCCTGGCGGGGCGGTTGCGTGCCCTGGCCGACTGGCTCGGTCTCGCCGACCTGCAGTTGCACGGGCCGGCGGACGTCTTGCGCGAGGCGGTGGCGCGGCACTAGGGCGCGCCGCGCTCTTCCTTAGCGGCGAATGCCCTTGAGCGTCTCGGCGATCATGAAGGCCAGTTCCAGGGACTGGTCGGCGTTCAGGCGCGGGTCGCAATGGGTGTGGTAGCGATCGGACAGCGCGTCTTCGGTGACCGGGCGGGCGCCACCGATGCATTCGGTGACGTTCTGGCCGGTCATCTCGATATGGATGCCACCCGCGTAGGTGCCCTCGGCCTGGTGCACGCCGAAGAATTCCTTGACCTCGCCCAGCACGCTGGCGAAATCCCGGGTCTTGTAGCCGGTGGACGCCTTGATGGTGTTGCCGTGCATGGGGTCGGAGCTCCACAGCACCTGGCGACCCTCCCGCTCGACGGTCTGGATCAGGCGCGGCAGGTGGTCGCCGACCTTGCCCACGCCCATGCGCACGATGAGATTGAGGCGACCCGGATCGTTCTCGGGGTTCAAGGTATCGATCAAGCGGATCAGGTCTTCGCTGGTGGTGGAAGGACCGACCTTGACGCCGATGGGGTTGTTCACGCCGCGCAGGAATTCGACGTGGGCACCGTCGGGCTGGCGGGTGCGATCGCCGATCCAGAGCATGTGCGCCGAGCAGTCGTACCAGTCGCCGGTCAGGCTGTCGCGCCGGACGAAGGCTTCCTCGTAGTTGAGCAGCAGCGCCTCGTGGGCGGTGAAGAAATTGGTTTCCTTGACCTGGGGGGCGGTGTCCAGGCCGCAGGCACGCATGAAGGCCAGGGTCTCGTCGATGCGGTCCGCCAGCTGGTGGTAGCGGTCGGCCAGGGCCGAGTTGGCGATGAAGTCCAGGTTCCAGCGATGGACCTGGTGCAGGTCGGCGAAACCGCCCTGGGCAAAGGCGCGCAGCAGGTTGAGGGTCGCGGTGGACTGGTTGTAGGCCTGGATCAGGCGCTGCGGGTCGGGGATGCGGCTGCCTTCGGTGAAGTCGATGCCGTTGACGATGTCGCCACGGTAGGCCGGCAGGGAGACGCCGTCCTGGACCTCGTCGCCGGACGAGCGCGGCTTGGCGAACTGGCCGGCCATGCGGCCAACCTTGACCACCGGGCAGCCCGCGGCGAAGGTCATGACCACCGCCATCTGCAGCAGCACCTTGAAAGTGTCGCGAATCTTGCCGGCAGAAAATTCGAAGAAGCTTTCCGCGCAATCGCCGCCCTGCAGCAGGAAGGCCCGGCCCTGGGTGACCTCGGCGAACTGCCGGCGCAATTCGCGGGCCTCGCCGGCGAACACCAGCGGCGGATAGCCGGCCAGGGTGCGCTCGACATCGGCGAGACGGGCTTTGTCGGGGTATTCGGGCTGTTGCTGGATGGGCAGGCCTCTCCAGCTGGTGGGGCTCCAGGGCGCGGACATGATTCTCTCTGAGGGTGCGATGAAGCCGTCCATGGTAACCGATCACGGGCGCAACGCTCGATAGACAGTGCCCATCGCGGCTACCATGGGCGGCTATAGAGGAGGGTGGTGATGGTCGAGACGGAAGTGTTGCTGGAAGAGGTCGTCGATGACCATGGCCGGATCCGGGTGGTGGAGGTGGGGCCCTATCGTTTCCTGGAGTTTGGCGAGGAGGTGGAACAGAGCTGCGTCTTCACCGCGGACCCCGCCTGGCTGGAATACGACTACAACCGCGCCATGCTGCTGGGCGCGCTCTGCCACCCGCAGCCGCGGCGAGCGCTCTTTCTCGGCCTGGGCGCCGGCACCCTGACCCAGGCCTGCCTCAAGTGGTTGCCCCTGGAGGCGGTGGAAGCCCTGGAACTGCGCCCCGCGGTACCGCGCCTGGCGCGCCAGCATCTGGGCCTCGACGAGGACCCGCGCCTGGCCATCCGCATCGGCGATGCCCTGGACCTGCTCGACAGCGCGGCGCCTGCCGATCTGATCTTCGTCGACCTCTATACCGATGTCGGCCCCTCCAGTGCCCACTTGGCCTGGCGCTTCCTGGAAAACTGCCAGGCCAAGCTCAACCCCGGCGGCTGGCTGATGATCAACCAGTGGAGCGCCACCGACGGCAAGCCCCTGGGCGCCGCACTGCTGCGCGGCCTGTTCCGCCATCATTACTGGGAGTGCCCGGTGGTCGAGGGCAATGTCATCCTGCTGGTGCCGGCCAGTCTGGAGCAGGAGCTGGACGAGGCGGGCACGCGGCAGCGCGCCCGGGAGTTGACCCCGCGGATAGGGTTCGATGTGGAGGCCTATCTGGACAACCTGCGTGCGGCAACCTGACCACAAAAGTAGACCAAGGTTCTCTGGAGAAATGTCCAGGGTTCGGGTATCATTCGCCCCGGTCTTTTTGACCTTCCGTTCAGGAACTGCATTTTCCCGGTCCGCCGCCATGGCCACACCGGTCGTGCGTTCGCCCGACGGCGAACAATCCTAGACGCTTCACCCCTTTTTCATCCGCTATTTCGCAAAAAGCTCACACCTTGGCTGCCTGGGCGACTTCGGTCATTCGGATAAGCGCAGCTCTTGGCTTTGGGGTCTTTGCGAAGCACACGAGGCAAGACAATGACCCAGGACACCAGCGGTTTCGCTGCGCTCAATCTCAATCCCGCCATCCTCGCCGCCATCAAGGCCGTCGGCTACGAAGAGCCGTCGCCCATCCAGTCGCAGTCCATCCCGGTGATTCTCTCCGGCCACGACATGATCGGCCAGGCCCAGACCGGTACCGGCAAGACCGCAGCCTTCGCTCTGCCGCTGCTCTCCAAGCTCGACCCGTCCCGCCGCGAACCCCAGATTCTGGTGCTGGTTCCCACCCGTGAACTGGCCCTGCAGGTGGCTACCGCCTGCGAAACCTATTCCACCGAGATGCCCGGCGTGAAGGTCGTGGCCCTCTACGGCGGCGCGCCCATGGGCCCGCAGCTGAAGTCCCTGCGCATGGGCGCCCAGGTTCTGGTCGCCACCCCCGGTCGTCTGTGCGACCACCTGCGTCGCGACGACAACCTGCTGGCCACCGTCCAGCACCTGGTGCTCGACGAAGCCGACGAGATGCTCAAGCTGGGCTTCATGGATGACCTCGAATTCATCTTCGAAGCCATGCCGGAATCCCGCCAGACCGTGCTGTTCTCGGCGACCCTGCCGCCGTCGATCCGCGCCATCGCCGAGCGTCACCTCAAGGAGCCGCAACACGTCCGCATCGCGGCCAAGACCCAGACCGTCGCCCGCATCGAGCAGGCGCACCTGATGGTCCACGCCGACCAGAAGCCGGCCTCGGTGCTGCGCCTGCTGGAAGTGGAGAACTTCGACGCCCTGATCGCCTTCGTGCGCACCAAGCAGGCGACCCTGGACCTGGCCGAGCTGCTGGAGCGCCAGGGCTATCGCGTCAGCGCCCTGAACGGCGATATGCCCCAGGCCCAGCGCGAGAAGACCATCGAGTCGCTGAAGGATGGTTCGCTGGATATCGTGGTCGCCACCGACGTCGCCGCTCGCGGCCTGGACGTGGCGCGCATCACCCACGTCCTGAACGTGGACATGCCCTACGATCCGGAATCCTACGTGCACCGTATCGGTCGTACCGGCCGTGCCGGTCGTGAAGGTCGCGCGCTGCTGCTGGTCACCCCGCGCGAGCGCCGCATGCTGCAGGTCATCGAGCGCGTCACCGGTCAGCGCGTCGGCGAGATCCGCCTGCCCGACGCCGAAGCCGTGCTGGAAGCCCGTATCTCCCGCCTGGCCGATGGCGTGGGTTCGCTGCTGGCCGATGCCGACACCACCCATGGCGCCCTGCGTCAGGAGCTGTGCGAGCGTCTGCAGTGCGATCCCTCGACCCTGGCCGCGGCCCTGCTGGCCAAGCTGACCAGCGGCCGCGCCCTGGACATCGAGTCGGTCCGTCGCGAGCAGCCGCTCACCCCCGGCGCCGGCCGTGGCGAGCGTCCCCGTGGCGAGCGCAGCGAACGGGGCGATCGTCCCGAGCGTGGTGAGCGTCCGGACCGTGGCGAGCGTCGTCCGATGCAGCCGTTGCCGGAAGGCCGCGTGCGCTGCCGCACCGCCCTGGGCGCCCGTGATGGCGTCGCCGCCAAGAACCTGCTGGGTGCCATCATCAACGAAGGTGGCATGGATCGCGAGGCCATCGGCCGCATCCAGATCCGTGACTCCTTCAGCCTGGTGGAGCTGCCCGAGGAAGGCCTGGAGCGTCTGCTGACCAAGCTCAAGGACACCCGTGTAGCCGGCAAGGCCCTGCGCCTGCGTCGCTATCGCGAGGATTGATCCCCAGGCTTTTGCTTGGCGATAAGAGGCCCCGGCGCTGTAAGGCGTCGGGGCCTTTTTGTTGCGCTGGAAGCCTGGTACGACCAACCTGTGCTCACGCGCGTATACGCTACGGGTCGCCGTTTTCCCCCTTGCGAAGGGACTGGTAGGCCGCGAAATCCACGGGAACGGTCTCAGGCAAGAACCGTGGGAGGAGTGGGATTGCGAGCGCTGCTAAGGGCTAGCTGCCTCTGACAGCGAGATGTACCTGGTAATGTTCCAGAACGTACTGGACGTCTTCGGCGACTCTTCGCCGCTCCCCACAGAATACGAAAGTACCCAGGCCATCCTTGTGGCAGAAAAAGGCGCCCGACGCTATGTCTCCCGGACGCGGTAGGGTCTTCATGCTCAATGTCGAAAGGCTTTCGATCGCTGCGAGCGTCAGGTGGGAGACATGGAGCGTTTCGCGGGACAGGTGCTTTTTCGGAAACATCATATAGGCCCAGGCTTCGCAGCGGCGGCTGGCCTGCAGGGATTCACAGAGGCCGAGTTGCAGGGCGAGGTGAAGCAGGCGCAGGTCCAGGCCATGAGCGAACGCTATCATCTCGGTCGTATGTCCGCCGCCCGGGCGGAAGGCGATTTCCAGCAATTCCAAACCAGCGCCTGCGTCGCCGAAGGCTTCGATGTGATAGACCCCGTCAGGGCAATCGAACGCAGCTATCACCCGTTCGGCGAAGGGACGCCAGAGCGCCTCGAGATCCTCCTGGGGAACTGAGAGATACCCCAGTGGTTGCTCGGCAAGGTAGTCGATGGGTTTCCCCAGGTATTCACCGGCACTGAGGAACGCCAGTTGCTTGCCGAGAACGATGGCATCGAGTTGATACAGAGGCTGGCTGTTATAGGTTTCGATGATGTACTGGTGTTCGCTCATGTCCTGGTAGCTGTCACCCGTATCGCGGGGGAGGCCGGAGAGCTCGCGGGCATCGGTGATGATCCTGACCCCCACGGCGCCCGCCAGCGATCGGGGTTTCAGAATGACCGGAAGGGTCGCCGCGCCGCTTTTCAGCTCGTCGAAGGTGACTTCCTTGGCGGTGGGTATGTTGAACAGCTGGGCGATCTGTTTCATCCGCTTCTTGTCGCGAAACCGCACAGCCATATCGAGCGTAAGCCCTGGCAAGCCCCAGCGATCGTTGGCCCACGCCGCGACGTGCACCGCGAATTCGTCATTGGGAAGGACTGCGGTAATGGCGTAGGTGTCGGCGATTCGATCAAGGACGCTGTCAATTTCGCCATGGACGGCGAAGTCCCGGACCAGGAAGGTGTCGCTCCGCACCAGTTCCGCTCCAGCCTGGCCCAGCAGGTCCTCCAGGAGGTAGACGAATGTCCATCGCGCTAGCTCATAGGTGTCCCTGAGTCTGGCGACCACCTCATCGACATCCAGTTCGGAGGAAATGATCAATAGGGTGTTGGGCTGGTCAATTCTCATGATGAACGGGGCCTTTGGTCGTGGCGGATATCTGTGGGAGCAGCGGTCCCAGGCCGCTATCTACGGTTCAGCGTCAACAGCGACGCTGTAATGCCTGTTCAGGTAGTCGATGTCCTGAAGCACGAGATCGCGATCACCGCAAAAGACGAATGAGCCCAGCGAGTCCTTGTAGCAGTAGAATTCTCCCGAAGCGACGTCGCCGGCCTTGGGTATCGAATGGGTGCTAAGCGTTGGCAGATTTTCCAGGGGTGGTAAGGCCACCTCTGTGACGTAAAGCGGTGTGAGGGAAAGGTGCTTTTTAGGAAAGGTCATATAGCCAAAGGCTTGGGCCCTCCGCTGGATATCGACTGAAGGATCCAGGCCCAGTTGTGCCGCGAGATGGATTAGCTTCAGGTCCAGCCCGTAGACCATCTCTATCATCTCGACAATGGCCGCGCCGCCAGGTCGATAGGCGATTTCCAGCAGTTCTGCGCCAGCAAAGGCCTCTATGTGATAGACCCCGTCAGGCGCGTCAAAGGCGGCTATCACGGATTCGGTAAAATGGCGCCAGATATCCTCGATCATCTCCTCGGGAACCGCTATCACGCCGACCGGTTTTTCCTGCAGGAAATCCATGGGTTTGCCTAGATATTCGCCGGCCGATAGGAAGGCCAGTGTTCCTTTACGGACGATACAATCAATATGGTAGATGCAGGCTGGATTATAGGTTTCGATAAGATACTGATGTTTGCTCATATCCTGATATTCAGGGTTCGAATCGATATCGATGGACGACATTTCGTCTGCTTCGTTAATGATCCGGACGCCTTGAGCGCCCGCCAGTGAGCGCGGTTTGACGATGATGGGAAACTGCACCTGCCCAAGCTTGATTTCATCGAGCGTTATTTCTCTGGCGGTCCTGATTCCTGCGCGCTGAGCGATCTCTTTCATTTTCTTCTTGTCGCGAAACCTTTGCGCCTCTTCTCGGGTGATGCCTGGAAGTTGCCAGCGCTCATTTGCTGAAGCGGCTACGTAGAGCGAAAATTCGTCGAAAGCCACCGCGGTAGAAATGCTGTAGTGGCGAGCTATCTTATCAAGCGCTGCCTCTACCTCGGTGGCAATGGCGAAGTCAGAGACGAGAAAGTTTTCCGGGCGTTTCAATTCCTCTCGCGCCTCGCCCAGATAATCCTCCAGCAGGAAGACGAAACTCCAGGTCTGCAGGTCATACTTCGCCTTGAGCGCCGCTACGTTCAAGGCGACATCCAGGTCGGAAGAAACGATCAGTACCGTATGTTCGAGCTGCATTTCCAAATCCTGTCATGCTTGCGGCTATTGGTGCGCGCAGGGCCTCGGGCCCTGCGCGCTTAGAGCGCCCCACTGTTTCCAGATGGGCGCCGGAAGTCTTCAGATATAACTTTTCAGGCTTCCGCGCCGTTTGACATCCAGCGTGGCACAGTGGAAGGAGCCACCGAAGGTCTGAAAGTGCTTGAAGGGACAGAGGATGGTCTTGAAACCCCACTGGCGGAAGGCGTTGATCAGAGCCTCCTCGTCCTGCTCGACGACCACCGTTCTTTCGTCCAGCATCAGCACATTGATGTGAATCCACTTGGAAGTGATGTAAAGAGGATGGTCGTCGGGCAGGTTGGACGGCGGCGGAGTCAGGATTTCCCAATCTTTGAAGATGTCAGGAATCTGCGGTACCCAGCCCTTGTTGACGAGTACGCGGCCTGGCGCCAGCGGCAGTATCGTCGTGTCGATGTGCATGGGTCCTGGCTCTTCGAACTCATAGATGTGGATGCGATAATCCGATCCGAGGGTTCTGCGCAGCCACTCGATGCCCTTGTTATTCGTTACATGGCTACGCTGGCCGATGATGTCGCGGCCCATCTTCATGAAGTCGGCCACGTCAAATAGCGGTTCCACCTCGGTGATTATGGAGTTGAATGGAATCTCCTGGTCGAAGTCATAATCCTTTTTCCAGATGTTGTCTTTCAGCATCGGCTTGGGGGCTGAGATCCAGTCAGCACCTCTGCTGAAGTAATCGTTCAGGATGTCACGAAAAGCGAAGGTCTCGAAGTAACGGCTGCGCCAGGCCATGGGCACTTCAATGATCTTTTTGCCGATTGCGAAAAGGCAGTCCCTTGGCATGGCGGAGTAGAAGGTGCCACCTGTAGTGAAATGGGGAGTCACTATGGGCTGATGGTGATTGAACTCGTTTGGCCGTCTTACTCTTATGCCCTCGGCTTCCAGGATCCTGGCCAGCGTATTGACTTCCTGCCTGGCCTTGATGACCAGCTCTTCCGGAAATCGCTGTCCAGAGTGTGTCTGGAAAAAGTCGCTCGACTCTCTGGGTATGATGGCTCTCAGACCGGTATCCCATTCAGGTACGCGGATGTCATCCATTATGCCAACTATGACCTCCTCCAGGGGATCCCACTCCGTATAGACTTCTACGGGGCTTTCCAGGTTGGAAAAGGATGACGGCTCTTCTGTTTGGAATTCCATGATAAATGGCCTTCGGCAGTAAATGAAGAGTATATGTTTGGCGAAAAAATAGTGGGTGGCAAGAGAGGCGGTTAGGAAGTTATATATTGTCGGATTATAAGATGACGGTATTCGTATGTGATGGTCGGGTGCCGGTGCTAAGGGTGCGGGTGAGTGTACGCGCCTTCTGCTTAATTGATAGTTCTTGCTTGGGTGGTGATTTGTAGTGGATGTTCCTGATTACTGCTGCGTTTTTCTGAAATGCCTGTGGTTGGCGGCTTGGCCTGGTTAGGCTAGTTCATATAACGAAGATACGCCGGTCCGCGCGATAGGTATTGGCATGCATGTAATAAGCAGGCCGAAAATTGATATGCTGATAGTATTTCTTTGGAAATCATGCTGCCGGCATGTTCATGGCTTATTAAAGTCGCTTCGCGAGATTCCACGTTGCGTGGAGGGGCTACGGGGCGCTATCGAAGGCCCACTGTGGAAGTTGCCCAGGAGGTTGGGCTGCACCTTGCCAGCATCGGTACCCTGTGACGCGAAGATACGCTGGTCAAGGCTGATCGCCGCTCGGCTGTGCCTTTCCTGCAAATCGGGATAGGCCGGTTCGCCAGCGGCACAAAGGGAGATGCCTAATCCCTGGGTGGCTCGCGCTAGAGCCATAGATAAGTCTTCGGCGTCGAGTGCTTCTTGAAGGGGCAGGGCAGCCTGGGTATCGAAGGTCTGGGCCTTTCCAGTTGGGCCGCAGCAGCAAGTTCGCTTCAGCTAAGACCTTATCTCTTTGCCGAGCCAAGATGCGATCTGGTGGGCGGCAATGGATATTGCCAAGGGAGGGCAGGCTTGGCTGCGCTCTGTGGCTGTCAGCGATATATCAGCATCCTACCGGGCAGCGGTCCGGATGCCGCCTGCGCTGTCGGGCTGGTTGCGCCCAGCCAAGGGCGCCGAGGTACGTCCAGATGCGGCCGCAGGGTCTGCGGTCGCTTTAAAGAATTACCTTGTCCTTGAGCTTTTCCGCCGCCAGCTGCAGCGCCTGGATGACCCGCTCCTTGTCGTAGTTCTGGATGTTGTTGGTGTCCAGGTACATGGAGAAGCCCGGCAGTTCGTGCTCGACATAGCTGGGAGAGGCGCCCAGGTCGCGACGGAAGTCCACCACCTGATAGATCTGCACCGGCTTGCTGAAGCCCTTGACGGTGATCCAGCTCTTGTCGCGGCACATGATGGTTTCCTTGACCAGCGAGTAGGTCTCGTGGCTGATCAGGATCTCGCCGGCATCGGCGGCATTCTCCAGGCGGCTGGCCAGGTTCACTTCGCGACCGATGATGGTGTAGTCCATGCGCGTGCTGGAGCCGAAGTTGCCGACCGTGCAGTAGCCGGTGTTCAGGCCCATGCGGATCTCCAGCGGCTTGTTGATGCCCTGGCTGCGCCACTGCTGGCGCAGGACCTTCATGTGCTTGCGCATGGCGATGGCCATGGAGACCGCGGCCACGGCGTCCTTCTTGGCGCCCTGGCTGTTGGCGTCGCCAAAGAACACCATGACGCAGTCGCCGACGAACTTGTCGATGGTGCCACCGTATTTGACGGCGATCTTCGACATCTCGTTGAGGTAGTTGTTGAGCATGTCGGTGAGGGCTTCGGCCTCGAGTTCTTCGGACAGCTCGGTGAAGCCCTTGATGTCGGAGAAGAACACCGTGATCTTCTTGCGCTGGGTACCCAGGGCGATGTGCTGCTTGCCGGTGAAGATGGACTCCCAGACCTGGGGCGAGAGGTATTTGGCCAGGTTGTGCGCGAGGATCGCCGACTTTTCCTGCTCGCGCTTGAGGTCGTCGTTGATCTGGATGAGGCGCTTGCGCTGGCGATGCAGGAAGTAGCCGGTGCCCCAGAGGTGCAGCATGGTGCCCACCACGCTGGTGACCGCCACCAGCAGCGGACTGGTGAGGTCGACACCCTGGAAGAAGGTGGCGCTGCCCAGCGCCGCGGCGCTGGTGGCGAACAGCAGGCACAGGCCCAGCAGGCGCGGACCACCGCGCAGCATGCTGGTATAGCCGAGCATGAACAGCAGCATCAGGGTGGGCATCAGCGGGAAGCGCAACACCACCGCCGCCATGCCGACATGGATGGCGTCCAGGGCGGCGAGGATGATATCGGTCTGGGCGCCGCGATCGCGTCTGAGCTTGAGGCTCAGGGTCTGGGCCACATGGGGGTAGAGCAGGGCATAGGGGATCAGCCACAGGCCCACCGCATCGGCCTGGGTGTAGTACCCAGCGGTGACGCTGGCGGCGGCGATCAGATAGGCGAATACCCGGGCGTAGTAGACGCCCAGGCTGTCACCGGACGCAGCGAGGAACCGGTTGAGCGCAAACTTCATCTGTCGGGTCCGTTTCGAAAAAGGCGAGAGGTCGGGATAACTCCGTTCGCGACGATGAAAGCGGCCGGGTTTTCTAGCATTCGCGATCTTAGCCGACCGCCCCGGTAGCGGCCAAGAATGTCAGCCATTCCGCTGCTGTGACAGCCAAATTCGGCAGTCGTCCCTGGGGTACACTGCGGCATCTTTACAGGAGAGACGCTATGGATGCCCTCGAAGCCCTTTGCAATCGCGCCTCGGTCGGTCGCCTGACCGAACCGGGCCCAACGCCCGCGCAACTCGAGACCCTGCTGCGCGCCGCGGACCGGGCGCCGGACCACAAGCTGCTGCGCCCCTGGCGGCTGATCCTGGTGAGCGGCGCCGGCCGCACGGCGCTCGGCGAGCTCTATGCCGATGCCCTGCGCCGGCGCGAGCCCGACGCCGATGCGGCGGCCCTGGACAAGGCGCGGCGCATGCCGCTGCGGGCCCCCCTGGTGATCGCCGTCGTCGCCACGCCCCAGGAACACCCCAAGGTGCCGGTCCAGGAGCAGATCATCACGGCCGGCTGCGTCGCCCACGGCCTGGTCAACGCGGCCTTCGCCCTGGGCTTGGGTGCGGTCTGGCGCTCCGGTGAGTTCAGCTATGATCCCTGGGTGCTGCAGGGGCTGGGACTGGCCGAGGACGAGCAGCTGGTGGGCTACATCTACCTGGGCACGCCGGAGATGGCGCCGCGGATCCCGGCGCCGCGCGATCTGAGCGGCCAGGTCAGCCATTGGTCAGGACCGGTCTGAGCGGCAGGGTGACGGTGGCGAGAAAACCACCGTCCGGGTGATTGCTCAGGTGCAGTTCGCCGCCATGGCGCTGGATGGCGCGGCGGGCGATGGCCAGCCCCAGGCCATAGCCGGTGGCCTGCTGCTGATCCGAGCGGAAGAAGGGCTCACCCAGCCGGGGCAGGTCGTCGACCTTGACCCCGGGGCCATGGTCACGCACCTGGATGCGCACCTCGCCCGCGGCGGCGGTCGCCGAGATGACGATCGGCAAGGCAGGCGGGTTGAAGCGCAGCGCATTGCGCAACAGATTGTCCAGGGCCCGTTCCAGCACATCGGGCCAGCCGTCCAGCCGCAGGGCGGCGGGAACGTCCAGCTCTACCCGCTGCTGCGGGGCGCTGAGCTGGGCATCCTCGACCAGGCCTTCCAGCAGTGGGTGCAATTCCAGCTGCTCGGGCGGACCGGGATCCGCTTCCTGGCGGGCCAGGGCGAGAATCTCGCCGATCAGGGTTTCCAGGCGGTCGCATTCCAGGGTCAGGCGCGGCCACATGTTGCCCAGGTCATGGGGATCGGAGCGTTCGGCCAGCGCCAGGGCGATGCGCAGGCGGGCTAGGGGGGAGCGTAGCTCGTGGGACACGTCGCGCAGCAGCTGCCGCTGGCTGTCGATCAGGCGCTGCAGATGGGCGCCCATGCGATTGAAGTCTTCGGCCAGCACGCCCAGTTCGTCCTTGCGGCGGGCGAGGCGGGCAAGGGTGTCCTGCTGATAGGCGGTCTGCCCGAGATCGTGGACCGCACGCCTGAGATGATTGAGCGGGCGGGTCAGGCTGAGGGTCAGCAGGAGGCTGAACAGGGTCAGCACCACCGTGGCGATGGCCAGCATGCCGACCGGCCAGAACAGGCTTTGGCGGCGCCAGGCGCCCAGTTCGGGGGTGGGCAGGTGGTAGATGAACAGGTAGGTCTGGCCGCTCGGGCTGGTGTATTCGTCGGTCAGGCGTCGCCAGGGCAGCGGCCGGTTGGGGTCGCGGGCGCCGGGGCCGGGGCGCTGCTGACGCTGCGGCTGGTCGAGATCCTGGTCGAAGATGCGCGGTGGCAGGGTGCCGCGCACCAGGGGCGAGCCGTTCTCGCCGAGCACCAGCACATCGATGCCGTAGCGGCCCTTGCGTTGCTCAAGCAGGCCTTGGGCGGCGGCGGGACCGTCGTTTTCATAGCGTTGCACCCACTGTTCGGGGAGGTCGCGCAGGCCGGGATGCTGCGCGAGGATCCAGGAGTCCTGGTCGGCCAGGTGGCCGAGCAGCATGGTCAGGCCGACCGCGGACAGGATGGCCAGCCAGAAGGTGGCGAAGATGCGCCAGAAGAGGGAACGAAAAACCATGCAGTCGCCTTAGAAGCTGCTCAAAGTCTGCTGCGCGTCGGCCAAACGGCGTTGAAAATGCCTTCGGAATGCTCATTTACCACTCATAAACTCCGCTTCCTCAGGCATTTTCGCCTTGTTTGTCTCTAGCTCGCGAGATTTTGGGCAGGTTCTTGGTCAGACGCTGCGCCGAGGACCATCGGCGCAGCGATCGGGGATCAGGAGGACTTGTGGTCCTGCTTCCACTGCTGGAACTCGGCCCACTCCTTGGCGCGATCCTCACGCTTCTTTTCCATTTCGTCGAAGCGCTTCTGCTGATCGGGCTTGAGCAGGGCGCGAATGGACTGACGGGTCTTGTCGCGACTGCCATCCAGCTGATCGTGCAGGGCCTTGCGCTGATCCTCGGGCAGCTTGTCGAGGTAGCTCTTGACGATCTCGCGCTGCTGCTGGCGTTCCTCGCCCATCAGCTTGCCGACCTGCTCGCGTTGCTCGGGGGTCAGCTTGAGACCGCGCAGGGGGCCATCGCCACGCGGACCGCCGTCCATCAGCTTGCCGTGGGGCGGCGGGGTGATGTCGGTGCTGTCCTGGGTAGCGGCCAGGGTCAGGGTCGGCAGCAGGGCGGCGAACAGCACGGCGGGCATGAGTTTGCGCATCGGGAAATCTCCTTGGGATGACCGGTGCAACACCGGATGAGCCCAGTCTAGGAGCGGGGGAGTCAGTGGCGGTCAGCGGGGGTAAAGAGGGGGTAAAGGCTGCGCGGTGGGCTAGACGCTGTAGTAGTAGCCGCGGCCCCGCAGCGCCAGGATGCGCGGACGACCGTCGGCATGGCTGCCGAGTTTGCGGCGCAGATTGCTGACATGCATGTCCAGGCTGCGATCGTAGAGGGTCAGCTTGCGGCCCAGGGCCGCCTGGGCCAGGGCCTGCTTTTCCAGGGGTTCGCCCGGTTGCCGCAGCAGGGCTTCGAGGATGCGGCTCTCGGTGAGGGTCAGGGTGATCTCGGTTTCGCCGATGTTGGCGACGCCGCGCGCCAGACTCAGCGACAGGTCGCCCAGCTGCAGGCGGGCCGCGGGCTGGGCCGGATGACTGCGTCTGAGGATGGCTCGGAGGCGCGCGGTGAGTTCGCGCGGATCGCAGGGCTTGGCCAGGTAGTCGTCGGCACCCAGCTCCAGGCCGAGGATCCGGTCGAGGGGTTCGCCCCGTCCCGACAGCATCAGCACGGGCAGTTGCGGATGATCGCTGCGCAGCTGCTTGAGCAATTCCAGGCCACTGCCGTCAGGCAGCATCACGTCCAGCACCACCACATCCGGTGTCGCCTCGCGCAACTGGGTGCGGGCGTCGCTGCCGGCATGACAGGCGGTGACCTCGAAGCCTTCCTGTTTCAGCCAGGCACCGAGCAGGTCGCACAGTTCCTGGTCGTCGTCGATCAGCAGTATCTGACTCATGGGATCAGTCTCGCGGTTCATCCATGGGTTGCAGATGGCGCGCCAGATAGAGGCCCTGACCGAGCATGAACACCAGGGTCATCGCCAGACTGCCAAAGACCTTGAAGTCGACCCAGAAGCTTTCGTAGGTGAAGGCCACGTAGAGATTCGCGCAGCCGCAGACGATGAAGAAGACGATCCAGGCGATGTTCAGCCGCGTCCAGATGGGGGCTGGGAGGCGCACCGCGTGGCCCAGCATGCGCTGGATCAGCGGCTTGTCGCCGATGAAATGGCTGCCCAGGAAGGCCAGGGCGAACAGCCAGTTCACCACCGGCGCCTTCCATTTCAGGAAGGTCTCGCTATGGAAGGCCAGGGTCATGCCACCAAACACCAGGCAGGCGATCAGCGTCAGCCACTGACTCTTCTCCAGCCGGCGCTGGGTCGCGAAGATCGCGCCGTAGACCACCAGGGAGGCGATGATCAGCACCGCGGTGGCACTGAAGATGCCGCCCAGGGTAAAGGCGTGCCCGGCGAACTCCACCGGACGCGGATCGAGCTTGTAAACCAGGAAGAACAGGAGCAGGGGGATGAAATCGATGAATTGTTTCATTAACGCAGCCGATAGCAGTGCATCGCGGCATAATACCTGATGAAGCCGGAGGAGAAAGCCATGCGTATCGACCTGCACTGTCATACCACCGCGTCGGACGGCGCCTTCGCGCCCGCCGAGGTGGTCAGACGCGCCCATGAGCGCGGGGTGCAACTGCTGGCCATCACCGACCACGACACCCTGGATGGCTATGCCGAAGCCCTGGAAGCCGCGGACGGCCTGGGTCTGCGTCTGCTGCCCGGGATCGAGATGTCCTGTACCTGGGGTGGGGCGACCCTGCATGTGCTGGGCTACAACTTCGCCCCCGAGGCGCCCGAATTGAACGCTGCGCTGGAAGCCCTACACGAGGGACGCTGGGAACGCGCCCGGGAAATCGACCGGCGGCTGGCGGCCAAGGGCATGCCCGGCACCCTGGACGGCGCCCGGGCGGTGCAGCTGGCCCTGGGCGACAGTCGCAATGCGCCGGCCCGGCCGCATTTCGCCGAATACCTGGTGCAGGCCGGCTTCGTCGAAGACCGCGGCGATGCCTTTCGCAAGTGGCTGGGCGGCGGCAAGCTCGGCGACGTCAAGCAGCACTGGCCGACCCTGGCCGAGACCCTGGCGACCCTGAAGGGCGCCAAGGCCTGGATCAGTCTGGCCCACCCGCTGGCCTATGGTTTCACCCGCACCAAGCTGCGCAAGCTGATCGGCGAATTCGTCACCGGCGGTGGCCACGCCATCGAGGTGGTCAATGGCGTGCAGCCGGCGGAGCAGGTCGGCACCCTGGCAATTCTGGCGCGGGAATTCGGTCTGATGGTCAGTGCGGGCAGCGATTTCCATGCGCCGGCCGACTGGTCGGAGCTGGGGATGTACCGCCCGTTGCCCGAAGATCTGCCGCCCCTCTGGGCGCGCTTCAGTCAACCGCTGTACCCTCAGAATCGGGAACCCCAATGAGCCAGTTCATCGAGATTCATCCGCAGAATCCCCAGCCGCGGCTGATTCGTCAGGCCGTGGAAATCATTCAGTCCGGCGGTGTCATCGCCTATCCCACCGATTCGTCCTATGCCCTGGGCTGCCGTATCGGCGAGAAGAGCGCGGTGGAGCGTATCCGCCGCATCCGCCAGCTCGACGACAAGCACAACTTCACCCTGGTGTGCTGCGACCTCTCCGAGCTGGGCATCTATGCCAAGGTGGATACCAGCGCCTTCCGCCTGCTCAAGGCCTACACCCCCGGGCCCTATACCTTCATCCTCAACGCCACCCGCGAGGTGCCGCGCATGCTGCTGCATCCCAAGCGGCGCACCATCGGTGTGCGGGTGCCCCAGCATCCCATCACCCTGGCGCTGCTGGAGGCGCTGGGCGAGCCGCTGATGAGCGTGAGCCTGATCCTGCCGGGGGATGATGAGGCCCTGGGCGATGCCTGGGAGATCCGCGAGCGTCTCGAGCATTTCGTCGACCTGGTGATCGAGGGCGGTCCGGGTGGCCTGCAGCCTTCCACCGTGATCAGCCTGGCCGACGACGAGCCGGAAGTGATCCGCGTCGGTGCCGGTGATCCCACGCCCTTCATGATCGAAGCATGAGCGAAGCCCTGGACCCTCAGCTGCTCGAACCCGAGCAGCTGCGCCTGGCGCTGGTCTATGGCGAGGCCTTCACCGAACTGCCCCAGGACCTCTACATTCCGCCGGATGCGCTGGAGGTCTTTCTCGAAGCCTTCGAGGGGCCTCTCGACCTGCTGCTCTATCTGATCCGCAAGCAGAACATCGACATCCTCGACATTCCGGTCGCCGAGATCACCCGGCAGTACATGAGCTACGTCGAGCTGATGAAGGCGGTGCAACTGGAGCTGGCCGCCGAATACCTGCTGATGGCCGCCATGCTGGCGGAGATCAAGTCGCGCATGCTGCTGCCGCGCGCCGAAGGCCTGGAGGCCGAAGAGGAAGACCCGCGCGCCGAACTGATCCGCCGGCTGCAGGAATACGAGCGCTTCAAGAAGGCCGCCGAGGACCTCGACGACCTGCCGCGGGAGGGACGCAACTTCGTGGTGCCCAGCTTGCCGGCGCCCGAGGCGCGGGCGCGCAAGCTCCTACCCGAGGTGGAGCTGGGCGAGTTGCTGCTGGCCATGGGCGAGGTCCTGCGCCGCGCCGACCTGTTCGAGAGTCACCAGGTGACCCGCGAGGTGCTGTCCACCCGCGAGCGCATGAGTCAGGTGCTGGAGCGCCTCAAGGATGGCGCCTTCGTACCCTTCGTGGCGCTGTTCACCCTGGATGAAGGCCGGCTCGGGGTGGTGGTGACCTTCATGGCCATCCTCGAGCTGGTCAAGGAATCCCTGGTGGAGCTGGTGCAGAACGAGCCCTTCAGCCCCATCCATGTCCGCGCCCGGGTCAGAGACACTGATGCGGAAGAGGTCGCTCAGGCGTAAGCCAGCGCTGCCGTCGCGGCCGCGCTCTTGCGCTTGCCGACCCGCAACCGGGCGCCTTCACCGGCCGCGGCCAGGGCCGCGGCTTCAGCCACGCTGGGACTGCCGGTGTGTTGCAAGGCGACCGCACTCGGCGCGGCGATGCCCTCCTGTTGCGCCAGACGTTCGGCGGAGAAGCCCTGCAAGGGCAGTTGCCAGCGCTGGGCCAGGTGTTGCAGTGCGTTTTCCTCCACACGGCGGTCCACCGTCGCCAGCGCCGTGAGGGCGTTGGGGTCGCAGCCGGCCTCCTGCAGCACTGCCAGGGCCAGCGCGGTCAGCTCCTCCACCGAACAGCCCCGGCGGCAACCCAGGCCCAGGACCAGCGCCATCAGGCCTGAGGCGCCTGGCGATGGAACAGCCAGCTGCAGGCGAGTCCCAGGAGCAGCCAGAACGGCAGGTTGCTGGCCAGCACGGCGATCTGGAAGTGCCGTTGCAAGGCCTCCGGTGCCAGGCTCGCCTGAGCGACGGGTTGGGGCGCACCCAGCAGATGGGGAATGAGCAGCAGCCCGAGGGCGGCGATCTTGAAGCCGGGATGGCGAGTGAACGCCAGGAGCGCGAGCGCCGCGGCAGTGGCACCGGCAGTGCCCAGCCACCAGGCTTGACGCAGGGTGAGATCCGCCGCGGCTGTGCCGGGTAGCTCCGGCGGCAGGCCGAGGCTGGGCGCCAGGCAAAAGGTGGCATAGCCGGCCAGGCCCCACAGCAGGCCCTGGTGCAGGCGGGTCGGGCGTCTTAGATTGAACAGGCCCGCCAGGATCAGGCCGAAGCCTACCGCCACCACCAGGTTGCCGCCAAAGGTCGACAGGGTTCGCGGCCAGCCATCCGCCGGCGTCCAGGCTGCTTCTTCACCATGATGATGCTGTCCGGCCATGGCGGGCGCCTCGGTCTGGACCTCGTAGGTTTCCGCCTGGAGGATGAGCGGGGTCAGCCACAGGCTTTGCAGGGCACTCAGCAACAGGGCCGCAAGGAGGCCGGCCACGCCGGCACTGAAGGCAATACGCTGGAACATGGCGAACTCCTTTTAGTGGCAGGGGAAGCCTTCGCTATGGCGGGTATCGTGAGCGCCGTTGTGCAGCGCCTCGACATGGGAGAAACCGGCTAGAAGCACCAGGCCCAGGCCGAGCAGGCAGGCGAGCAGGGTGGCGGTCAGGCGCTGGGTGCGGGTACTGGTCTGGGGCAGGGCGGTGGTCGAGCGGGTAGCGGTCATGGCAGGGCCTCGGAGTCGAAGCGGCAGGGACGCGCCGAGGCAGCGAGCCGCAGGCGGCCGCCGTCCAGCACGACCGCCCACCGCGGGTTGCTTGAAAGCAGCAGGCCGGTCTCCGGACTCACGAGGGTTGCAGGCTGCAACTACCAGGATCGCCTTCCCCAGACTTGCCGGCCGGGTGGCTCTGTGATCCTGCGCTCGTCTACCGTTGCGGGGGCAGTGCCGGACTCGGACCGGCTTCCCGTTTCACCGCGACCCATGGCGGAGTCGCGACACCTGAAGCAGCGGCGAGCAGACCACGCGCCTCGTCCGCCGGTCAAGTCTGGCCGATTGACACCCCGGCGGGGCGCTCGTAGCCTGTCGCGTTCCGAGGTGCTCTTGTCGGCAAGAGCTTGAAAGGGAACGCGGTGCGACACCGCGGCTGCCCCCGCAACTGTAAGCGGCGTTTTTAGCCTCTCCACTAGAGCCTGTTCATAATTTGCTGCGCGTCGGCCAAACTGCGTTGAAGCTGCTTTCGGAATGCTCATTTACCATTCGTAAACTCCGCTTCCTTAAGCATCTTCGCCTTGTTTGACTCTAGCTCGCGAAATTATGAACACGCTCTAAGGCCACTGCTCATGCGGGAAGGCCGGAGCCGGGCGCCGCGAGCCAGGAGACCTGCCTCGCCACGTTTCGAACACGCAACCGGGCGGGGTGATCCGGGCTGCCATTGGGGCCTCGCCGCGGCGCGAGCGCCTGGCATGCCTGCCCGTCTTCTTTCGCTTTCTCTTTAAGGGCAGCCCATGAAAACCCTGGCCAAGACCCCCGTCACCATCGTCACCGGCTTCCTCGGTTCCGGCAAGACCACCCTGCTGCGACACATGCTCGACCACGCCGAAGGCCGCCGCATCGCGGTGATCGTCAACGAATTCGGCGAGCTGGGCATCGACGGTGAAATCCTGCGCCAGTGCAGCATCGGCTGTACCGAGGAAGAGGCCCAGGGCCGCGTCTTCGAACTGGCCAACGGCTGCCTGTGCTGCACCGTGCAGGAAGAATTCTTCCCGGTGATGAAGGAGCTGGTGGCCCGCCGCGGCGACATCGACCATATCCTCATCGAGACCAGTGGCCTGGCCCTGCCCAAGCCCCTGGTGCAGGCCTTCCAGTGGCCGGAGATCCGCAACGCCTGCACGGTGGATGCGGTGATCACCGTGGTCGACAGCCCCGCGGTGGCGGCCGGCACCTTCGCCGCCCATCCCGAGCAGGTGGACGTCCAGCGCCGCCAGGACCCCAACCTCGACCATGAATCGCCGCTCCACGAGTTGTTCGAAGACCAGCTCGCCAGCGCCGATCTGGTGATCCTCAACAAGGCCGATGGCCTGGATGCCGAGGCCCTGGCGCGGGTACGTGCCGAGGTCACCGAGGAGTTGCCGCCGGCGGTCAAGGTGGTGGAAGCCAGTCGCGGCGTGCTGCCGCTGTCGGTTCTGCTGGGGCTGCAGGCCGAATCCGAGGCCCATATCGACAGCCGTCCCACCCACCATGACCTCGAAGGTCATGAAGACCACGATCACGACGAATTCGACTCCTTCGGCGTCCAGCTGCCCGAGGTGGCCGAGGCGACCCTGCTGGCGGCCCTGGCCGAGGTGGTCAAGACCCATGGTGTGCTGCGGGTGAAGGGCTTCGCGGCCATCGCCGGCAAGCCGCTGCGACTGCTGGTCCAGGGGGTCGGCACCCGCTTCGACAAGCACTTCGACCGCCCCTGGAAGACCGATGAGACTCGCAGCACCCAGCTGGTGCTGATCGGCCAGGAGCTGGACCAGGCGGCCATCACCGCCCAGTTGCGCGCCGCGGTCGCCTGACGCCAGATGCATCTGCTGCGTACCCAGCCGGGCGGCTTCGTCCCCGACGACGGCATCGCCCACCTGGCGCAGACGCCCGGTGAGATCGTCGTGCTCTGCAGTGGCGATTCGCACCTGGCGCTGCTGGCGGAGGCGACCCGTAGCCTGGACGAGGACTATCCGAGTCTGCGCCTGGCCAATCCCATGCAGTTGCAGAACCACGCCTCGGTGGACCTCTATGTCGAGGAGGTGCTGAGCCAGGCTCGGGTGGTGTTCATCTCCCTGCACGGCGGCCAGGGTTACTGGCGTTATGGCATGGAACGGCTGGCCGAGTTGGCCGCGCGGGGGCTGACCCTGATCGCGGTACCCGGCTGCGATCGGCCCGATCCTGAGCTGATGGCCCTGGGTACGGTGGCCCCGGAGCTGGCCGAACGGCTGTGGCGCTATCTGCGCCAGGGAGGGCTGGGCAATGCCCAGGATTTCCTGCATTGCCTGGCGGCCGAATGCCTGGGTGCCCCTTACACCTACCAGCCGCCACGGGAATTGCCGCGGGTGGCGGTCTATCAGCCGGAAGGCCTGGGTCTGGACGGCTGGCGCCAGCACTGGCGACCGGATTGGCCGACCGCGGCGCTGCTGTTCTATCGCACCCATCTGCAGTCGGCCAACACCGCCTTCGTCGACGTCTTCTGCCAGCAGCTGGCCGCCGAAGGGCTGAATCCGTTGCCTATCGCCGTGGCCAGTCTCAAGGAGCCGGCCTGTCTGGAGGAGGTGGAGCGGCTGCTGGACGAGACCAACGCCGCGCTGATCCTCAATACCACCGGCTTCGCCCAGTCCAGTCCGGAGCGGCCGAATCTGACGCCGTTCCGTCGCCCGGTGCCGGTGCTCCAGGCCATCTGCGCCCAGGACAATCGCGAGCGCTGGCTGGAGAATCCCCAGGGTCTGGGTGCCCGCGACCTGGCCATGCATATCGCCCTGCCGGAATTGGACGGGCGCATCATTACCCGGCCGATCAGCTTCAAGGGCCTGGCCTGGCGCTGCGAGCGCAGCCAGAGCGACGTGGTCAACTACCAGGCCGATGGCGAACGCATGGCCTTCGTCGCCCGTCTGGCGCGTAATTGGATCGAACTGGCACGGCGTCCTGCGGCGGACAAGCGCATCGCCCTGATCCTGGCCAACTACCCGACCCGCGATGGCCGCATCGGCAATGGCGTGGGCCTGGATACCCCGGCGGCAGCGCTCGGGGTGCTGCAGGCCCTGCAGACGGCCGGCTATCCGGTGGCCAATCTGCCGGACAGCGGCACCGCCCTGATCGAGCGCCTGCTCGGTGGGGTGACCAACGACAGCGCCCTGCGCGATCTGCGCCCGGCGTTGCAGAGTCTGGCGCTGCAGGACTACCAGGCGTTGTTCGCCGGGTTGCCGCTCAGCCTGCAGCAGGCGGTGACCGAGCGCTGGGGCGGACCCGAGACCGATCCCATGCACCGTCGCGGTCGGCTCATGGTGGCCGGGGTGCGCTTCGGTCTGACCTTTGTCGGCATCCAGCCGGCACGTGGCTACGACGTCGATCCGGCGGCTGTCTACCACGATCCTGCGCTGGTGCCGCCCCATGGCTACCTGGCCTTCTATTTCTGGCTGCGCGAGGCCTATGGCGCCCAGGCCGTGGTGCATCTGGGCAAGCACGGCAACCTGGAATGGCTGCCGGGCAAGGGCGTCGGGCTGTCGGCGGAGTGTTGGCCGGACGCCATTCTCGGACCGCTGCCCAACGTCTATCCCTTCATCGTCAACGACCCGGGCGAGGGCGCCCAGGCCAAGCGCCGCACCCAGGCGGTGATCATCGACCACCTGATGCCGCCGCTGACCCGGGCCGAGAGCTACGGGCCGCTGCGCGATCTGGAGCGGCTGGCCGACGAATACTATGACGCCAGCCTGCTGGATCTGCGGCGCGCCACCGAGTTGCGCGGCGAGATCCTGCAACTGGTGCGCGAGACCGCCCTGGATCGCGAGCTGGGGCTGGTGATCACCGACGATCCGGACAGCTGGCTGCCGCAGCTGGACGCCTACCTGTGCGACCTCAAGGAGTCCCAGATCCGCGATGGCCTGCATGTGTTCGGTGAATCCCCGACCGGGCAATTGCGTCGCGATACCCTGGTGGCGCTCTTGCGCATCCCCCGTGGCGATGCCCAGGGCGGCAATGCCAGTCTGTTGCGGGCGCTGGCCAAGGATCTGCAGCTGGACTTCGATCCCCTGGCCGCCGACCTGGGCGAGCCCTGGCAAGGGGCGCGCCCGGCTTGCCTGGCGGCGCTGTCCGCCGAACCCTGGCGCACCCTGGGCGATACCCGGGAGCGCCTGGAATTGCTGGCCCTGGCGCTGGTCGCCGCGATGGTCGATGCCGAGCCCCTGCCGTTGGCGCTGGACGAATTGCCGGCGACCCGTCCGGTGCTGGAACACCTGGTCACCCAGGTGGCGCCGGCACTGGACGGCTGTGGCCCTGCTGAAATCGGCGGCCTCCTGGCGGCCCTGGACGGGCGCTTCGTGCCGGCCGGTCCCAGCGGCGCGCCCAGTCGCGGGCGGCTGGATGTCCTGCCCACCGGGCGCAACTTCTTTTCCGTGGACGTGCGCAACCTGCCGAGCATGACCGCCTGGCGGCTCGGCTGGCAGTCGGCCAATCTGCTGCTGGAGCGTCATCTGCAGGAGGAGGGCGACCACCTGCGCCAGCTGGGTCTTTCGGTCTGGGGCACGGCGACCATGAGGACCGGCGGCGACGACATCGCCCAGGCCATGGCGCTGTTGGGTGTGCGCCCGGTGTGGCAGACCGGCAGCGCCCGGGTCGAAGACTTCGAGATCCTGCCGCTGTCGCTGCTGGATCGTCCGCGGGTGGACGTCACCCTGCGCATCTCCGGTTTCTTTCGCGATGCCTTCGGCGGTCTGGTACGGCTGTTCGATGCCGCGGTCCAGGCGGTGGCCGCTCTGGACGAGCCGGACGATCTCAACCCCCTGGCCGCCCAGGTTCGCCGCGAGCGCGCTGCCCTGGAAGCGGCCGGTACCGCTGCTGACCTCGCCCGGCGTCAGGCCGGCTGGCGCATCTTCGGCGCCCAGCCTGGTGCCTACGGCGCCGGTGTTCAGGGCGCGGTGGAAGAACGCCAGTGGCAGGATCGCAGCGAACTGGCCACGGCCTACCTCAACTGGGGCGGCTATGCCTATGGTACCGAGGATGAGGGCACCGCCGCCCGTGACGACTTCTCCCGCCGCCTCGGTCGGCTGCAGGCCGTATTGCAGAACCAGGACAACCGCGAGCACGACCTGCTCGATTCCAACGACTACTACCAGTTCCAGGGCGGCATGCTGGCCGCCGCCGAGACCCTGAGCGGCCAACGGCGCGCCAGCTACTTCGGCGACCATGCCCAGGCCGATCTGCCGAAGATCCGCACCCTGAAGGAAGAGCTGGGCCGCGTGGTGCGCTCCCGGGCAGCCAATCCCAAGTGGATCGCCGGCATGAAGCGCCATGGCTACAAGGGGGCCTTCGAGATGGCCGCCACCGTGGACTACCTGTTCGGCTTCGGCGCCACTACCGAACTGGTGGAGGATCACCAGTACCGGCAACTGGCCGATGCCTATCTGCTCGACGCCGATACCCGTGACTTCGTCGAGCGCCATAACCCCGAGGCCCTGCGCGACATGACCGAGCGCCTGCTGGAGGCCCAGCAGCGCGGTCTCTGGCAACAGCCGGGCGACTACCGCGAAGCCCTCGAACAGCTGCTGATGGATATGGATGAAGCCTGAGATGACTGCCCCTGTCTTTCCCCTGGCCGCCGTGGTCGGCGCAGACAGCCTCAAGTTGGCGCTGTGCCTGAATGCCATCGATCCCCGTATCGGCGGTGTGCTGATCGAAGGTCCCCGGGGCATGGCCAAGTCGACCCTGGCCCGGGGCCTGGCCGATCTGCTCGGCGGCGGTCCCTTCGTCACCCTGCCTCTGGGCGCCAGCGAAGAGCGCATCGTCGGCACCCTGGATCTGGATGCGGCGCTGGGCGAAGGCCGGGCGCGCTTCGCGCCGGGCGTACTGGCGGCGGCCCATGGCGGCGTGCTCTATGTCGACGAGGTCAATCTGCTGCCGGATCACCTGGTCGACCTGCTGCTGGATGTGGCGGCCAGTGGGGTCAACCGGGTGGAGCGCGACGGCATCTCCCATGAGCACGCCGCGCGCTTTTTGCTGGTGGGCACCATGAATCCGGAGGAGGGCGAGTTGCGTCCGCAGTTGCTGGACAGGTTCGGCTTCGCCCTGGCGCTGGACAGCCGGCCGGCCCCCCGGGAGCGGGCGGAGATCCTGCGCCGGCGGCTGGCCTTCGACAGCGATCCGTCAGCCTTCATTGCGCAGTGGGAAGCGGCGCAGGGGGAACTGCGTCAGCGCTGCGCCGTGGCCCGTACACGGCTGGCCGACATTCCACTGGACGATGCCGCCCTGGAGGCCATCACTGCAGGCTGCCACCAGGCCGGTGTCGATGGCCTGCGCGCCGACCTGGTCTGGCTACGCGCGGCGCGCGCCCATGCGGCCTGGCGCGGCGCCACGGCGATCGAAAACGCCGATATCGCCGCCGTGGCCGAATTCGCCTTGCGCCATCGGCGCCGCGAACTGGCGGATGGTCCCTCATTAATACCACCCCTACAGGATGATTTGACTCCCACTACTCTGGAGCGAGAGCCTGGCGATCAACAGGAGCAGGGGGATGCCGAGACCGCGCAGGGCGAGGGCGATAGCTGGGGTGCCCTGGCGCCGGAGCCCACTGCAACGGGTCCCAGACGCCGATTGGGCGGGGCAAAAAAGCCCTAGGCATCCGATCATCCGGCACCCTGGATCGCGATGCCCGAAGCGGGACGGGCAAGGCCGCAGGCGGTCGCCAGGGCGCGCGTTCGCCGGGTACCGAAGGCCCTGTTGCCTGGGTGCCGACGCTGCTCCGCGGGCGTCCCCGTCGCGCGGGTGATCTCCTCCGGCAACCACGCCGGCAGCGTCCGGCCCAGCTTTGGCTGGTGATCCTCGATCACTCCGCATCCACCCGCCGCCACGGTGCCCTGGCCCAGGCCAAGGGGCTGCTGGCCGACTGGTTCGAGCAGGCCTATCGCCAGCGGGTCAGGGTCGCGGTCCTGCAGACGGCGGGGGCGCGACCCGAATGGTCTTTCCAGGGCCAGCGTAGCGGGCAGGCCCTTCAGGCATGGCTGGAGCAGCTGGGCGCGGGAGGCGGAACGCCTTTGCTGGCGGGACTGGTGGAAGCTCAGGCCTGGTTGACGAGCCGTCGGCGGCAACACCCCGGCGAGGAATGCCAGCTGCTGCTGGTCACCGATGGACGTCTGCGTGAGCTGGAGGGGTTGGCCCTACCGGACTGTCCCATCCGGGTGCTGGATATCGAGTTGGGACCACTGCGCCTGGGACGGGCAGGGGAACTGGCTCGGCGCCTGGGCGCGGAATACCTTCACCTCGAGGAGGTACCGGTGGTCTAGCCACCGGTGCGGCGTAGGTCGGGTTGAGGCGGTCCCATCGTCGAAGCCCGACATCGGGGAACTCGAGCCTCGTTCTGTTGGGCTTCGCTGCGCTCAACCCAACCTACCAGAGAGCCTCAATGCCCGCCCTTCATCGCCTTGACCAGGGTAGCCACGTTGTAGCGGAACATGGCGGCATAGGTGGGCGCCGGGCCGTCCGCCGGAGACAGGGCTTCGACGTACAGCTCGCCACCCGGCTGGGCGCCGCTGGCCTTGGCGATCTGCTGTACCAGGCGCGGATCGTTGGAGTTCTCGAAGAAGTAGGTGGCGACATGCTCCTGCTTGATCTGGCGGATCAGCTTGGCGACGTCCTGGGCGGACGCCTCGGCTTCGGTCGATAGCCCCAGCGGCGAGATGAAGGTCACGCCATAGGCGTCGGCGAAGTAGCCGAAGGCATCATGGGAGGTCAGTACCTTGCGTTTGGCCTTGGGTACCTGGCCGATCTGCTCGCGGGCATAGCGATCCAGGGCTTCCAGTTCGGCGATGTAGCGATCGCCGTTGGCCTTGAAGGTGGCCGCGTCCGCCGGATCCACCGCGGACAGCGCCTTCACCACGTTGCGGGTGTAGACGACCACGTTCAGCGGGTTGTTCCAGACATGGGGATCGATACCGCCATGGTCGTGATCATGGTCCGCGTTGCCATGTTCATCCTCGTCTTCCGCCATCTCGCGGGTCTTGATCCCCTCACTGAGCACCACCGGCGGGCGCGCCTGGCCGGAGGCCTTGATCAGGCGGTCCATCCAGCCTTCCAGGTGCAGGCCGCTCATGAACACCACATCGGCCTGCTTCAGCGCCTGGGCATCGGTGGGCGTCGGTTCATAGGCATGGGGATCGCCATTGGGACCGACCAGGGAGGAGACCTGCACCTGATCGCCACCGACCTGTTTGACCACGTCGGCGATCACGGTAAAGGTGGCGACGGCCTTGACCGGTGCGGCCTGGGCCTGGCCGGCAGCGGCGAGCAGGAGGGCAGCGCCCAGGGAGAACAGGGATTTCATGGTGACTCCTTTCAGTGGGTGAGATGGGGGCGGGGGCGCAGCCGCCGGTAGAGACCCAGGCGACCGAACAGCAGGGACAGGAGGTAGCAGCCACCCGCGGTGAGGACGATGGCCGGACCCGAGGCGCAGCCGAGGTGGTAGGACAGCACCAGGCCGATCAGGCCGCTGAGGCTGGCGATCAGGCTGGCTACCGCCATCAGCCCGGGCAGGCTGTTGGCCCAGTAGCGCGCCGCGGTGGCCGGCAGCATCATCAGACCCACCGCCATCAGGGTGCCCAGGGCCTGGAAGCCGGCGACCAGGTTGAGCACCACCAGCAGCAAAAACAGCAGGTGATAGAGCGAACCGCGACCACCCACGGCGCGCAGGAAGCCCGGATCGAAGCACTCCAGCGCCAGCGGCCGGTAGATCACCGCCAGCACCAGCAGCGACAGGGTGGCGATGCCGGCGACCAGATAGAGCGCCGTGGCGTCGATGGCCAGGATGGTGCCGAACAGCACGTGCAGCAGATCCACGCTGGAGCCGTGCAGTGACACGATCAGCACCCCGGCGGCCAGGGACATCAGATAGAAGCTGGCGAAGCTGGCATCCTCGCGCTGGCTGGTGAAGCGGCTGACCAGGCCGGCGAGACCGGCCACCAGCAGGCCGGCGAGCATTCCGCCGATGCCCATGGCCGGCAGCGACAGCCCGGCGACCATGAAGCCCAGGGCTGCGCCTGGCAGCACGGCATGACTCATGGCATCGCCTACCAGACTCATGCGCCTGAGCATCAGCAGGACACCCACCGGACCGGCGCCCAGCGCCAGGGCCAGGCAGGCCACCAGGGCGCGGCGCATGAAGCCGAATTCGACGAAGGGTTCGACGAGAAATTGATAGAGGGTCATGCGCGTTCACAGACCGCCGCGTTGGCGTCCCAGCGTTCGGCGAGATTGCGCGCGCGGGCCAGATGCTCGCTGACCAGCACCTGATCGGTGTCGCCCCAGGCGATGGCCTCCCGGGCCAGCAGCAGGGTCTCGGGAAAGTGCTGGCGAACCTGCTCCAGGTCGTGCAGCACGGCGATTACCGTGCGGCCCTGGCCATGCCAGCGGCGGACGATGGTCAGCAGGTCCGCAGTGGTGCGCGCATCGATGGCGGTGAAGGGCTCGTCCAGCAGCAGCACGGGAGCGTCCTGCAACAGCAGGCGGGCGAACAGTACCCGCTGGAATTGCCCGGACGAGAGGGCGCCGACCAGGCGGTCCTCCAGGCCTTCGAGACCCACCGCCTGCAGCGCCCTGGCCGCTTCCTCCCGGTGGGCGGCGGTCACCCCGCGCCAGAGGCCCAGGCCGCGCCAGGCGCCCAGCACCACGGTTTCCAGCACGCTGAGGGGAAAGCTGCGGTCGATCTCGGCGGCCTGCGGCAGGTAGCCCAGACGGCGTTGCGGCACCGCGCGGTTGACCCGGCCACTCACTGGTCTCAGGGTGCCGGCGATGGCCTTGAGCAGGGTGGACTTGCCGGCGCCATTGGGGCCGACGATGGCGGTGAGGCTGCCGGTCCGGAAGCAGCCACTGAGATGATGGATGGCCGGATGTCGCTGATAGGCCAGGGTCAGGTCCTGGAGTTCGATGGCCGCGCTCATGGCAGGGCGACCGCCCAGAGCACGGCCAGCCACAGGGCGACCAGGGGAATGCTGGCGAGCAGCAGGCGGGCGGGTACGGAGAGCAGTAGAAGGGAAGCGCGCGGGGATGCCATGATCGAGCCTTGGATAACGTGCAAAAGTTATAACATAACAAATGCAGTAGCGTCATCAGGGCGCGCGGGATGAATCACGCCAGGCGAGCAGGGTCGGGTTTTGCCGCAGAATGTTCCCTGCCCCATGCAAGAGGCAGGGAAGGGCACGACCCTGTCAGGCCGCCTGAGTCTCCGCCATCCGCTCTTCCAGCCGTTGCAGGAAGTTGAGCAGCAGCACCTCTTCCTCCTTCAGCCCCTTGCGCTTGCGCGGTTTGGGCAGGGTGCAGAGGTCACCGGCGAGGAAGGCATCCAGCACCCCGGGATGGATGTAGCACTTGCGGCAGACCGCCGGGGTATTGCCCAGGGTGCGGGAAACCGCCTTGACCATGTCCACCAGTTCCTTCTTGGCATCGGTCTGGGTCTCGCAGCGCAATTCGCGCAAGGCTTCCAGGGCAAGGGCGCTGCCCGCCCAGGTGCGATAGTCCTTGGCGGTGAAGTCGGCGCCGGTGAGTTCGTGCAGGTAGGCGTTGACGTCCGAGGAGGTCACGGTATGGCGTTCGCCATCACCGTCCACATACTGGAAAAGGTGCTGGCCGGGCAGCTCCAGGCACTTCTTCACGGTGCGCGCCAGCCGCGGATCGCTGACCTTGATGTCGTGCTCCACCCCGCTCTTGCCGCGGAAGTGGAAGGCGATGGTGTTGCCATGCACCTCGGCGTGCCGGTTGCGCAGCGTGGTAAGGCCATAGGACTTGTTGCTCTTGGCATACTGGGCGTTGCCGACCCGGATCAGGGTCGCGTCGAGCAGGCTGATGACCGTGGCCATGACCTTTTCCCGACAGAGGCCGCGGCGGGCGAGATCCTCTTCCACCCGCTGTCGCAGCTTGGGCAGGGCCTGCCCAAAGGCCAGCATCCGCTCGTACTTGTCGGTATCGCGGATCTCGCGCCAGCGCGGGTGGTAGCGATACTGCTTGCGACCGCGGGCGTCGCGTCCGGTGGCCTGCAGATGACCGTTGGCGTCCGGACAGATCCAGACGTCGGTATAGGCCGGCGGGATGGCCAGCTTGTTGATCCGCTCGACTTCCGCCTGGTCGCGGATGCGCTCGCCAGCGGGGGTGAAGTAGGCCCATTTGCCACGCAGCTTGCGCCGGCTCAGACCCGGCTGGCTGTCGTCGACGTAGTTGAGGTCGGGCGGCAGGGGGGTGCAGAGGGCGGTACCGGTGTCGTCACGCTCATCGGCGGGGATGGGCAGGTCGGTCTGGGCGAGGCGTTGCATTACTTTCGAGGGTTTCGAGCGAGAGGTCATGACTGCACCGACGATTTCCTGGTCGAAACGGTGGACTCCAGGAAACAGGACCCGGTTCTCATGACAGCGCTCGAGCCGACCGACGCACAGTTGCGCGAAGCCTTGCTGGCCAAGGCACGGGCGCGCCGCCCAGGGGCCACCTTCTGTCCTTCGGAAGTTGCGCGCGACCTTGCGGCGGACTGGCGACCACTAATGGAGCCCCTGCGCGAGGTGGCACGGGAGCTGGCTCGCGCAGGGCGGCTGCGGGTGACGCAGAAGGGCGAAGCCCTGGACACCGAAGCGCCCTGGCGCGGTCCGATCCGATTAAGCTTGGCTTAAGCGCCGTTTAAGTTTCGATTAATGGCCGATGGCTACTCTGGAACCCGTTCAGACAGCAACCAGAGGAATCACCATGAAAAAGCTTACCGCCCTCGCGACCGCCGCCCTCTTGCTCACCGGTGTGGGCGTTGCCCAGGCCCGCGATCTCGGCCCCGACGAAGCCCTCAAGCTGCGTGACAGCGGCAAGATCAAGAGCTTCGAGGTGCTCAACCAGGCCGCCATCGCCAAGCATCCGGGCTCGACCACCCACGAGACCGAACTGGAAGAAGAATACGGTCGCTACATCTATCAACTGGAACTGCGTGACCCCAAAGGTGTGAAATGGGATCTGGAACTCGACGCCACCACCGGCGAAGTCCTGAAAGATCAGCGCGACGACTGACCGTTGTCCTCGCCGGACTCTTGCTGCTCGGCAGCGTCTCGCCGCTGATCCAGGCCCGCGACCTGGATCAGGACGAGGCCCTCAAGCTGCGCAAGGAGGGGGTTATCCGCCCGCTGGAGACCCTCTTGCAGCGGGTGAACGAACGCTATCCCCAGGCTCGGCTGCTGGAAGCCGAACTGGAAGAAGAAGACGGTCAGTATCGCTACGAGATCGAGATCCTCGTCGGCGATGTCGTCCGCGAATTGGAAATCGGCGCGATGGATGGCGCCATCATGAAGGACGAGGTGGACGACTAGATGCGCCTGTTGCTGGTGGAAGACGATGTCGCCCTGGCCGACGAAATTTCGGCGTTCCTTGCCCGCCAGGGCTATGCCGTGGACTGGCTCGCCGATGGCCGCGACGCTGCCTGGCAGGGTGCTCAGGAGCCCTATGACCTCATCGTGCTCGATCTCGGCCTGCCGGGGCGGCCAGGGCTCGAGGTGCTCAGCGAGTGGCGCGCAAAGGCGCTGGCGACGCCGGTCCTGATTCTGACCGCCCGCGACAGCTGGGCGGAGCGCATCGACGGTCTCAAGGCCGGTGCCGACGACTACCTCACCAAACCCTTTCACCCCGAAGAGCTGGGCCTGCGCATCGCCGCCTTGCTGCGGCGGGTTCGCGGCGTGGCCAACCAGCCGCTCCTGCAGGCCGCCGGACTCGCGCTGGACGAGGCGCGCCAGTGCGTGGTGCGTGGCAGCGAAACCATCTCCCTGAGCGCCGCGGAATTCCGTCTGCTGCGCTGTTTCCTGCTGCATCCCGGGCAGATCCTCTCCAAGACGCGCCTGAACGACCACCTCTACGACGGCGAGAGCGAGCGCGACTCCAATGTCATCGAGGTGCACGTCAATCACCTGCGGCGCAAGCTGGGGCGGGAAGTCATCGAGACGCGGCGCGGCCAGGGCTATCGCCTGGGCGGTGTCGATTGAGGTCCATCCAGGCCCGCCTCAGGGTCGGGCTGGTGGCCATTCTGCTGGTGGCGGGCCTGGTGCTGGTCCTCGGGGGCGCCTGGCTGGTGGACCATGCCTTGCGCCGCTACCTGGAGACCGGGCTGCGCGGCGAGACGGAAAATCTGCTCGCCGCCCTGGTACGTGGGCCCCATGGCCTGCAACTGGACGAGGGCCGCCTGGGCAGCCTCTACACCCGCCCGCTGTCCGGTCGCTATTTCCTCATCGAGATCCCGGCGCTGGATATCCGCTGGCGCTCGCGTTCGCTGTGGGACGCGCAACTGGAAGCGCCGCCCAGGAGTGGCCTGAGCGAGACCCTGGCGGACGGCCCCAGCGGCCAGCGATTGCTCACCTACCGCGCCGATTACCAGCGCTATGGCCAGACGGTACGGGTCGTGGTGGCCGACGACTACAACCCGCTGTTGACCAACCTGACGCGCATCCTCGCGTTCGGTGCCCTGCTGGGGCTGGCCACCCTGCTGCTGGTTCTGCTGCTGCAACGGCTGATCGTGCGCCGGGCACTGCGCCCGCTGGACCAGGTGCGCGAGGAGATCGCCCAGCTGCATCAGGGGCGCCGTTCGACGCTGGACGCCGGCGTGCCCACCGAGCTCGCGCCGCTGGTGGAGGAGATGAACGCCTTGCTGCGCCATACCGAGGACGGCCTGAAGCGCGCGCGGCATGGCATCGGCAACCTGGGGCATGCACTCAAGACGCCGCTGGCGGTGCTCACCAGCCTGGCCGAGCGCCCCGAACTCCAGGCACTGCCCGAGCAGCGCGAGGTCTTGCGCGAGCAACTGGCGCGTATCCGCCAGCGGCTGGAGCGGGAGTTGCGCCGCGCCCGGCTGGCCGGCGAGGCCCTGCCAGGCGCTCATCTGGATGCCGCCGAACTGCGCGAGCTTTGCCTGCTGCTCAATCGCCTGTATGGCGAGCACCTGCGGTTCGACTGCCATCTGCCCGAAGGACTGCGCCTGCCCTGGGACCGGGAAGACCTGCTGGAGCTGTTCGGTACCCTGCTGGACAACGCCGGCAAGTGGGCGGACCGGCAGGTTCGGCTGGAGGTGGCGCAGCGGGAAGAGGGTTATCTGATCCGGATCGAGGACGACGGACCCGGCGTGCCGGAGGCGCAGCGCGAGGCCATCCTCGAGCGGGGTTCCCGGCTGGACGAGGCGGTGGCCGGTCATGGCCTGGGGCTGGGGATCGCCAAGGACATCGTCGAAGGTTGCGGTGGAACCCTCGCCCTTGAGACTTCCCGGCTGGGTGGGCTGGCGGTGGTCATCCGCCTTCCGGCGCCGGTGCGCACAGCGTCTACGAGGTGACTTCTCGGTCAAGTTCTGCGGCGCGATGCCGATAACGGCATCAGCTCTTGCGATCAAGGAGAACCTCGTGAGCCTCAAACTTAAAGTCACCTTACTGGCGGTCCTGCCCGTCTGCCTGTTCACGCTCGTACTAGGTGGTCTGTCTTACTGGGTCTTGCACGACCAGGCGCTCAAGGACGTCGCCGATGCCCGCGAGCGGCTGATGGTGCAGAGTCGCAACGGCCTGCAGAACACCGTGGAAGCGGCCATGACCGTGGTCAAGCCGCTGTACGACAAGGCCGCCGCGGGTGATACCGAGGCGCGCCAGGAGGCCATCCGCCTGCTGTCCGCCATCAGCTACGGCAAGGATGGCTATATCTTCGGCTACGATTCCAACGTGGTCCGCCTGTTCAAGGGCAACGACCCGGCCGGGATCGGCAAGAGCTTCAAGGACAATCGCGATCCCAGCGGCGTCTACCTCAACCAGGAACTGGTCCGGGTCGGCAAGGATGGCTCGCATTTCAGTCGCTACAGCTCTTCGCTGCCGGGCAACAAGGACGTGCTGGTGCCCAAGCTCGCCTATACCGACTATCTGCCCAAGTGGGATCTGGTGATCGGTTCCGCGGTGAACCTGGATGGCGTGGAGGCCGAGGTCGCCGCCGTGGCCGACCAGGTCGCCAAGCGTACCCAGGACCAGCTCTGGCTGATCTTCGGTACCTCCGGCGTGCTGCTGGTGGTGATCGGTTTCGCCGCGCAACTTTTTGCCGCCCGGACCCTCAGGCCCCTGGCGCAGATTCGCGAGAACCTCGATGACATCGCCGCCGGCGAGGGCGATCTGACCCGCCGCCTGCCGGTCAACGGTCGCGACGAGATCGGTGAACTCGCCGCTGCCTTCAATCGCTTCGTCGATCGCATCCAGGGCACCATCGCCCAGGTCGTCGACATCACCCACCAGTTTACCGGTCTGCTTGACGATGTGGCCCAGCAGGCCCAGCGCACCGATCGCGACATGCAGCGTCAGCGCAGCGAAACCGATCAGGTGGCGACCGCCATCAACCAGATGTCCGCCGCGGCACAGGAGGTGGCGAGCAGCGCCCTGCGGGCCTCCGAAGCCACCCGCCAGACCGAGGAGAAGGGCCGGCTGGCCCGGGAGACGGTGGCCACCAGCGTGGCGCGCATCCACGAGCTGGTCGAGGAGGTACGCCAGAGCAGCGTCTCCCTCGATGGCCTCAAGCAGGACGTCGGCGCCATCGTCGGCGTACTGGACGTGATCCGCGCCATTGCCGAACAGACCAATCTGTTGGCACTCAACGCCGCCATCGAAGCGGCCCGGGCCGGTGAGGCCGGTCGCGGCTTCGCCGTGGTCGCCGACGAAGTACGCGCGCTGGCCAGCCGGACGCAGCAGAGCACCCAGGAAATCCAGGGCATGATCGATCGTCTGCAGCAGGCCACTGGCCGCGCGGTGGGTGCCATGGAGCGTTCGGGAGGCATGGGCGAGGCCACTACGGCCCAGGCCGAACAGGCGGGGACAGCCCTGGCTGCCATCAGCGAATTGATCGCCACCATCAATGCCATGAACACCCAGATCGCCAGTGCGGCGGAAGAGCAGACAGCGGTGGCGGAGGAGATCAATCGCAGCGTCCATACCATCGCCGGTGCCGTGGACAGCATGGCCCAGGGGGCTCAACAGGGTGCCCAGAGTACCGCCGGCATGGTCGGTCTGGGCGAGCGGCTGGACGGATTGGTTCGCCAGTTCCGTGTATGATCGCCGGCGCGTCGGGTACTCCGGCGCGCCTCTTCAGGTCGAGTTGGGGGTGCTCACGGGAACCCCACGGCTTCCGAGGCTCTAAGCAAGGCCTGTCATCCTTGTTTGGAATCGCGAAAGCCAATGAAAAGTGCTCGGCTGGAAAACAAGACGTTCCTGATCCTGCTGGTGGTGGTCTCACTGGCCTTCGTCTGGATCCTCACCCCGTTCCTGGGGGCGGTGTTCTGGGGCGCCATCCTCGCCATCCTGTTCGCCCCGCTGCAGCGCTGGTTCGTCCGCCGCTTCAACAACAGGCGCAACCTCGGGGCGCTCTGCACCCTGTTCGTGATCCTGCTCATCGTCATCCTGCCGGTGGTGTTCATCGCCATTTCCCTGGTCCAGGAAGGCTCGCTGCTCTATCAGCAGATCAGTAGCGGTCAGCTCAACTTCGGCCAGTACTACCAGCAGATTTGGGGCGCCTTGCCGGATTCGGTACGCAGCGTCCTGCAGCGCTTTGGCGCCGGTGACCTGGATGGCATCCGCCAGAAGCTTTCCGCCGGCGCCATGCAGGGCAGCCAGTGGGTCGCCACTCAGGCCTTCAGCTTCGGGCAGGGCACCTTCCAGTTCCTGATCGGCTTCGGCGTGATGCTCTATCTGCTGTTCTTCCTGCTGCGCGACGGTTCGCAGCTGGTGGCGCTGATCCGCAAGGCCATTCCGCTGAGCGACATGCACAAGCGCAGCCTGATGGCCAAGTTCACCGCCGTGGTGCGCGCCACGGTCAAGGGCAACATCATCGTGGCCGTGGTGCAGGGCGCCCTGGGCGGCTTCATCCTCGGCGTGCTGGGTGTGCAGGGCGCGGTGCTCTGGGGCACCCTGATGGCCTTCCTCTCGCTGCTGCCCGCGGTCGGCTCGGCGCTGATCTGGGTGCCGGTGGCCATCTACTTCCTGGCCACCGGCGCGGTGATCAAGGGCGTGATCCTGATCGTCTTCGCCGTGGTGGTGATCGGCCTGGTGGACAACCTGCTGCGCCCCATCCTGGTCGGCAAGGACACCAAGATGCCCGACTACGTGGTGCTGATCTCCACCATCGGCGGCATGTCGCTGTTCGGCCTCAACGGCTTCGTCATCGGCCCGCTGATCGCCGCGCTGTTCATGTCGACCTGGGATCTGTTCAGCCACCGCGACGACATCTAGCCCTGAGCGGGCTCCGGGAAAGCCGGAGCCCCAGGCGTCAGCCCTGGTCGGGCTCCGAGGGATAGCGGGTCGCGACCAGACTTTCCTTGACCTTGCGCAGGTGCGGCTGGAAATCCACGCCGCGCTTGAGCGTGACCCCGGTAGCGAGAATATCCAGCACGGTGAGCTGGATGATCCGCGAGGTCATGGGCATGTAGATGTCGGTGTCTTCCGGCAGCGGAATGTCCAGGCTGTGGGTGCAGACCTTGGCCAGCGGGGTGTTGCTGGCGGTGAGGCCGAGCACCGAGGCGCCGTTGTCGCGGGCCAGCTTGGCCACGTCCACCAGTTCGCGGGTGCGGCCGGTGTAGGAGATGATCACGAAGAGATCGCCGGTCCTGGCGATGGAGGCGAGCATCCGCTGCATCAGCACGTCCGAATGCGCCGACACCGCCATGTTGAAGCGAAAGAACTTGTGCTGGGCGTCGAGGGCCACGGGCGCCGAGGCACCCAGGCCGAAGAAGTGGATCTGCCGCGCCTGGATCATCAGATCGACCGCGCGATCCACGGTGCGGGCGTCCAGGCGCTGGCGGGCGCTGTCCAGCGAGGCGATGGTGCTGCTGAAGATCTTTTCCGCGTAGGCCTCGGGTTCGTCGTTGGCTTCCACCGCCTGGCTGACATAGACCGCGCCACTGGCGATGCTTTGCGCCAGCTGGATCTTCATTTCCGGATAGCCGCTCACGCCCAGGGAACGGCAGAAGCGGTTGACGGTGGGCTCGCTGACCTGGGCCGCCTGGGCCAGGGCGGCGATGGTGTAGCGGGTGGCCTGCCGGGGATTCTGCAGAATGACCTCGGCGACCTTGCGTTCTGCGCGGTTGAGTTCGCCGATACGGGTCTGGATGGTTTGCAGCAGGGTGCTGGCACGATCCATGAGAACTCCTAGTGGTTGTTGTGCCTCTATCCTAAGGCTATAAAAGGTGTGGGCCGGGCTTACCCCTGCGCCGTATTTTTTAATATAAAGACTACGCGAATCGCCCCGGCTCCCCTATGATGGTGCTGGAATATCTCAAACTTTAAGTAAAAGAACGAATATTTATGGCTGGCGTCCGAGTTCTACCCTGTACCCTGGCAATCTTCGGCGCGTTGGGCGATCTGGCCCTGCGCAAACTTTTCCCTGCCCTGTATCAGCTGGATCGTGAAGGTCTGCTGCACGAGGATACCCGCATCATGGCGCTGGCGCGTGACCAGGGCGATGGGGTCAAGCAGCTGGAGCACATCGAGGAGCGCCTGCGCCACTATGTGCCCAAGGCCGATTGGGACGAAGCGGTATGGACCCGGATGCGTGGTCGTCTCGGCTATCGCGCCATCGATTTCCGCAATCGCGAAGACTATACGGGACTTGCCGAGGATGTGGGTGAGACGTCGCCGCTGATCGCCTATTTCGCCACCCCGGCGCTGGTCTACAGCGCCATCTGCGAGAACCTCGCCGCCGTCGGCCTGTGCGAGCGCACCCGGGTGGTGATGGAAAAGCCCATCGGCTACGACCTGGAATCCTCCAAGGTGGTCAACGATGCCGTGGCGCGCTTCTTTCCCGAAGACCGCGTCTATCGCATCGACCACTACCTGGGCAAGGAAACCGTCCAGAACCTCATCGCCCTGCGTTTCGCCAACAGCCTGTTCGAGACCCAGTGGAACCAGAACTACATCTCCCACGTGGAGATCACCGTGGCCGAGAAGGTCGGCATCGAGGGTCGCTGGGGCTACTTCGACCAGGCCGGCCAGCTGCGCGACATGGTGCAGAACCACCTGCTGCAACTGCTCTGCCTGACCGCCATGGATCCGCCGGCGGATCTTTCCGCCGACAGCATCCGCGACGAGAAGGTCAAGGTCCTCAAGGCCCTGGAGCCCATCACCGCCGACCAGCTCGCCAGCCGGGTGGTCCTGGGTCAGTACACCTCCGGCTACAGCGACGGCAAGCCGGTGCCGGGCTATCTGGAAGAGCCCAATTCCAACACCGAGAGCCGCACCGAGACCTTTGTCGCCATCCGCGCCGACATCCGCAACTGGCGCTGGTCCGGTGTGCCTTTCTATCTGCGCACCGGCAAGCGCATGCCGCAGAAGCTGTCGCAGATCGTCATCCATTTCAAGGAACCACCACACTACATCTTCGCCCCCGAGCAGCGCAGCCTGATCAGCAACCGTCTGATCATCCGCATCCAGCCGGACGAGGGTATCTCGCTGCAGGTGATGAGCAAGGATCAGGGCCTGCGCAAGGGCATGCAGCTGCGCAGCGGTCCGCTGCAGCTCAACTTCTCCGAGACCTTCAAGCACCTGCGCACGCCGGATGCCTATGAGCGACTGCTGCTGGAAGTCATGCAGGGCAACCAGTCGCTGTTCGTCCGCAAGGACGAGATCGAAGCGGCCTGGAAATGGTGCGACCAGTTGATGGATGGCTGGTCGAAGATGGGCGATTCGCCCAAGTCCTATGCCGCCGGCAGCTGGGGTCCGCTGACCTCCATCGCACTGATCGCACGAGACGGGAGATCCTGGTATGGCGACGTCTGATCTGGGGCAGGGCGTGACCCTGCGCGAACTGCCTGACCGCGACGCCCACGCCGCGGCGCTGGCCGAGACCGTCACCACCGCGCTGCGCGAGGCCCTGGCGGCCCGCGGCGAAGCGCTGCTGATCGTCTCCGGCGGCCGCAGTCCGGTGCCCTTTCTGGAGCGCCTGGCCCAGGCCGAGCTGGACTGGTCCAGGGTGCTGGTGACCCTGGCGGACGAGCGCTGGGTACCCGGTGACCATCCGGACAGCAATGCCGGCCTGCTGCGCAAGCACCTGTTCCAGGGGCCTGCCGCCGCGGCCGGCTTCGTCGACCTCTACAGCCCGGCCAGCTCGACGGAAGAGGGCATGGCCCTGACCGAAGCCCGGCTGCGCGACGCCCTGGCGACGCCCGATGTGCTGGTGCTGGGCATGGGTGACGACGCCCATACCGCTTCGCTCTTCCCCGGCAGTCCCGGCCTCGAAGAGGCCCTGGATCCGGCCAGCGAGCGCCTCAGCTTCCCCGGCGTGGCACCGTCCGCGCCCCAGACCCGCATTACCCTGAGCCGTGCCTACCTGAGCCGCGCGCGGCAACAGATCCTCGCCATCCAGGGCGCAGGCAAGCGACAGGTGCTGGAAACCGCTCTGGCCGAGGGCGACGAGCTGGCCACTCCGATCAAGGCGTTCCTGCGCGAACCCCTGGTCGTCTTTTGGTGCCCCTGACGAGGAGTTGAGTTTTGGACATGCAGAACAAGATCGCGACCCTAGATGCCCTGTGCGCCCGCGCGCGGATCCTGCCGGTGATCGTGATCAACGATCCCGCTGACGTGCTGCCGTTCGCCGACGCCATGGCTGCGGGGGGACTGACCGCCCTGGAAATCACCCTGAGATCGGCCCACGGGCTGGACGCGGTGCGGCTGCTGCGCCAGGAACGTCCCGAGCTGGATGTCGGTGTGGGCACCGTGCTGGACGTGCGGATGTTCGACGCCGCGGTCGAGGCGGGCGCCCAGTTCATCGTCACCCCGGGCACCACCGAGGAGATCCTCCAGGCCGGGGTATCGGCGCCCATCCCGCTGCTGCCCGGCATCGCCACGCCCTCGGAGATCATGCAGGCCTACCGCCTGGGGTATCGCCGCTTCAAGCTGTTTCCTGCCAACGTCTATGGCGGCGTGGATGCGCTCAAGGCCTTTGCCGGTCCCTTCGCCGAACTCAAGTTCTGCCCCACCGGCGGCGTCAACCCGGGCAATGTGAAGAACTACTTCCAGCAGCCCAACCTGCTGTGCGTCGGCGGCAGCTGGATGCTGCCCGGCGATGTGGTGAAAGCCAAGGACTGGACCCGCGTCGAGCAGCTGTGCCGCGAGGCCCTGGCCACACTGGACTGACACTGCGGCCATCCGTCACCCGCCAGGCTAGTGCGGTGTCTCTGAAGTTCGCGCAAGAATTGGCGAGTGATTTTTTGGCTATGGCTAGGCGCCGGTACGAGTCATAGCAGGGCTATGGCGAGGAGTGGCAACGCCGCCATAGCCGAAAAAGCGCCGCCAAAATTGTGCAGGCAACTTCTGAGACACCACACTCGCTAGTCTGGCGCGAGCAGGGGCGCTATCATGCGCCCCTGTCTTTTTCCTGGCGCCCGTTCCGCGGCGCCTTTGTCGTCCACTACACCGGGAGGTGCCTGATGACCCTCGACAAGAATCCCTCAAACGAAATCCTCGAAGAAAGCGCACCCGCGCCGGCTGGCGAAAAGCTGCAGAAGGTGCTGTCGCGCCTGGGCGTCGGCTCACGTCGCGACGTCGAGGCCTGGATCGGCGAAGGCCGCATCAAGGTCAACGGCGTGGTCGCGCCCCTGGGCCTGCGCGTCATGCCCAAGGACGCCATCGCGGTGGACGGTCGCCTGCTCAAGCGCGACCAGGCCGAGGAAGTGGTACGCCGCGTGCTGATCTACAACAAGCCCGAAGGCGAGATCTGCACCCGTGACGATCCCGAAGGCCGACCCACCGTCTTCGACCGCCTGCCCAAGCCCAAGCAGGGCCGCTGGATCAATGTCGGTCGCCTGGATATCAATACCACCGGCCTGCTGCTGTTCACCACCGATGGCGAACTGGCCAACCGGCTGATGCACCCGTCCTACCAGATGGACCGCGAGTACGCGGTACGGGTACGGGGCGAGGTGACCGAAGAGATGCTGCTGCGCCTGAAGAACGGGGTGATCCTCGAAGACGGCCCGGCGCGCTTCACCGATGTCCAGCAGGCGCCGGAGGGCGATGGCTTCAACCACTGGTTCCATTGCGTGGTGATGGAAGGCCGCAACCGCGAAGTCCGTCGGTTGTGGGAATCCCAGGGCCTGGTGGTGAGCCGGTTGAAGCGCGTACGTTTCGGTCCGGTGTTCATGACCAGCGATCTGCCGGTCGGGCGCTGGCGCGAGATGACCCAGGGGGAGATCGACATCCTCGCGGGCGAAGTCGGCCTGCCGCCGGTGGCGCTGCCGTCCATGGGCGGCAAGACCAAGGAAAAGCTCGAGCGTCAGCAGCGCAAGACGGCGCGGCCGATCGATGCCGGTCGGGGTTCGCGCAACAAGCTCAACAAGACGGGCAAGACCGGCAAGCCCCAGGGGTCCGCCGTGGCCGAGCGTCCCAGCGAAATGGGTCGCAAGCCGGTCAGCAAGGGCCGTACCTCGCCGGGCATCGCCCCGCGTCGTGGTCCCAGTGGCGGCGGTACCGGCAAGGGCGGTCGCCGCTAAGCAGAGCGGTCGCCTGGCCCCAGGCGACCGCTAGGCCAGGCTGCAGAATCGATTGCGGCCTTCGGCCTTGGACTGATAGAGGGCGCGATCCGCGCGAAGCAGCAGGCAGCGCGGGGACTCGACGTCGCGCAGGGTCGCCAGGCCCAGGCTCAGGGTGACCGGCAGGGGGATGGCACCGGCGGTCTCCGACTGGGCCTCCACCGCCGCTCTCAGGCGTTCCGCCACGATATGCGCCGCGTCGTGGCCGGTGGCAGACAGCAGTACGCAGAATTCCTCGCCGCCAAAGCGAAAGACCATGTCCATGCTTCTCAGGTTGTTGCCGAGGGTGCGGGCGGTCTGGCGCAGCACGTCGTCGCCGACGCTATGGCCGAACCTGTCATTGATGCGCTTGAAGTGGTCCAGGTCCAGCATCAGCAGTGACAGCGGCTGCTGGGTCCGGCGGGCGAGTTCCAGTTCCCGCACCAGGGCGCGATCCAGGGCGCTGCGATTGCCGACACCGGTCAGGGCATCGCGCAGAGCGTTGTTCTGGGCTTCGCGAAACAGCAGGGCATTGCGCAGGGGAAACAGCAGGCTGCCGAGCAGGTATTCCAGCGCCCCGAGTTCGCTCTCCTGGAAGCGCTCCTGGCGGTAGAAGGTCAGGTCACCCAGGCGCAGGTCCCCCTGGCTCAGGTGATAGTGCACCTGATGACCCTGTTCTTCGCCCAGGCCGATGGCCACGTCTTCCGCGGCATTGCGGTAGCTGAGGCCGGGCAGGTCCACCAGGGTATCCACCTCCTGCCGGAAGAGTTGCAGGACCCGTTCGAGCTCCAGCGAGGTCTGCAGGACGCTGAGCAGGCGCTGACGCAGCGCGCCCAGCACCGCCGGATCGCTGTCGCGGGCGGGGGCGGCCAGGTTGGCGTTGCGCTGCTGGCGAGCGCGATCGAGATTGATGGTGTTGGACGAGGGCGGGACCATGCCTGTTCTCCTTGGCGGATAGTCCCTCTACAGCGAGAAGCGTGCCAGTCTCGCAGTGGCAGTAAAATCAATGACTTAGGCGTATGGTGGCGATTGGCCGTCTGTAAGTTGACGCCTGAAGGCCAGGCGAGTCGCTTTCGCGACCCGCTCGTGACGACTTTCCGACGCGGGGCCTATACCTTGAGTACCAGCTTGCCGAAATTCTCGCCGGAGAACAGCTTCATCAGGGTCTCGGGGAAGGTGTCCAGGCCTTCCACCACATGCTCGCGGGATTTGAGCTGGCCGTCGGCCAGCCAGATCGCCAACTGCTTCTGCGCCTCGGCATAGCGAGCCGCGTGGTCGAGCACGATGAACCCTTCCATGCGCGCGCGATTGCTAAGCAGCGCCAGATAGTTCTGCGGGCCCTGCACCTTGTCGCTGTTGTACTGACTGATGGCGCCGCAGAGCACCACCCGTGCGCGGAAATTGATCTGCGCCAGCACCGCGTCGAGGGTCGGACCGCCGACGTTGTCGAAATAGACGTCGATGCCGTTGGGGCACTCGCGCTGCAGGGCGGCTGCGAGGTCCGGTTCGGCCTTGTAGTCGATGGCGGCGTCGAAGCCGAGCTCCTCGATCAGATAGCGGCATTTCTCCGCGCCACCGGCGATGCCCACCACATGGCAGGCCTTGAGCTTGCCGATCTGGCCGACCATGCTGCCCACCGCGCCGGCGGCGCCGGAGACCACGATGGTCTGGCCGGCCTTGGGCTCGCCGACCTCCAGCAGGCCGAAGTAGGCGGTCAGGCCGGTCATGCCAAGCACGGAAAGGTACTGGGGCAGGCTGGCCTTGCTGGGGTCCACCTTGTAGAAGCCCTGGGGCTCGCCCAGGTAATAGTCCTGGATGCCGAGCATGCCATTGACGGTATCGCCCACCTTGAAGTCCGGGTGGTTGGACGCCACCACCTCGCCGACGCCCAGGGCGCGAATGACCTCGCCGATGCCGATGGGCTTGATATAGGACTTGCCCTCGTTCATCCAGCCGCGCATGGCCGGGTCGAGGGACAGGTACAGATTCTTGATCAGCACCTGACCGGCGCCGGGTTCGCCGATCGGCTGCTCGACGCGCTCGAAGGTGTCGGCGGTGGGTTCGCCGGATGGGCGTTTGGCGAGCAGGAATTGGCGATTGGTACGGGACATGGTGTTCTCCTGACGGGAAGGATCCAGTTCCGACCCGTCAGGAGGGGCGCGGGTTCTAACGGCGGCGTGCGGTCAGTAGCAAACTGGCCAAAAGACCGGCGACCAGGCCCCAGAAGGCCGAGCCGATCCCGCCCAGGGTCAGGCCCGAGGCGGTGACCAGAAAGGTGATGAGTGCCGGTTCGCGCTGGCCGGGGTCGGCGAGGGCGCCGTGCAGGCCGTTCATGATGGAGCCGAGCAGCGCCAGGGCGGCTACCGAGATCACCAGTTCGCCTGGCAGCGAGGCGAACAGCGCTGCCAGGGTGGCGCCGAACAGCCCGGCGATGCCATAGAAGAGTCCGCACCAGACCGCCGCGGTATAGCGCTTGCTGGCGTCCTCATGGGCCTGGGGACCGGTGCAGATCGCCGCGCTGATGGCCGCCAGGTTGATGCCATGGGAGCCGAAGGGTGCCAGCAGCAGCGAGGCGAGGCCGGTGGTGGCGATCAGCGGCGAGGCCGGGACCGCGTAGCCATCGGTGCGCAGCACGGCGATACCGGGCATGTTCTGCGAAGCCATGGCCACCACGAACAGCGGGATGGCGATGCCGATGGTGGCGGCCAGGGAAAAGGTCGGGGTGGTCCATACCGGCACCGCCAGCTCCAGGCGCAGGCCGTGGAAGTCCAGCAGGCCCAGCCCGGCGGCCAGCAGCAGGCCAGCCACCAGGGCGACCAGCACGCAATAGCGCGGCCACAACCGCTTGGCCACCAGGTAGGCCAGGGCCATGCCCAGCACCAGCGCGGTCTGGTTTTGGACCGCGGTGCAGATCTCGATGCCGATGCGAAAGAGGATGCCGGCCAGCAGGGCGGCGGCCAGCGCCGGCGGGACCCGGCGCAGCAGGCGGTCGACGCTGCCGGTGATGCCGCAGAGGGCGAGCAGCACGGCGCACAGCACAAAGGCGCCGATGGCATCGCTGTAGGGCACCGATGGCAGGCTGGTGACCAGCAGCGCGGCGCCCGGGGTCGACCAGGCGATGACGATGGGGGTGCGGTACTTCAGCGACAGGCCGATGGTGGTCAGCGCCATGCCGATGGACAGTGCCCAGATCCAGGAGGAGATCTGTCCGCTGCTCAGGCCGGCATTCTGGCCGGCCTGGAACATCAGCACCAGGGAACTGGTGTAGCCCACCAGCATGGCGACGAAGCCGGCGACCACGGCGGCGGGCGAGGTATCGGCCAGCGGGGAAAGGCGTTGCGGAGCCGCGTGCATCGATAAACCTCAGTGATGGCCGAACAGGATGGGGTAGAGGGACAGCACCAGCAGCAGGGCCATGCTCCAGTTGAACAGCCGTAGCCGTGCCGGACTGCTGAGCAGACGGCGCAGGCCCATGCCGAACAGCGTCCAGAGGCTGACGCTGGGCAGGTTGATCAGGGCGAAGAGCAGGGCAACCAGCAACAGGTTGGCGGTGAAGTTCTCTGCCGGAATATAGGCGGTGACCGCGCCGATGGCCATCACCCAGGCCTTGGGGTTCACCCACTGGAAGGCCGCCGCCTGGAAGAAGCCGAAGGGTTTGCCGCTGCCCGACTCCCGCGGTGTGGGGGCTGAGGCGGTAGCCAGCTTCCAGGCCAGATACAGCAGGTAGGCGCCGCCAATGACCCGCAGGGCGATCTGCAGCGGCGGATAGAGCACGAACAGCTGACCCAGGCCGAGGCCGGTGCAGATGACCAGCAGCATGTGGCCCAGGCTGATGCCGAACATGTGCGGCAGGGTCCGCCGAAAGCCGAAATTCACTCCCGACGCCAGCAGCATCATGTTGTTGGGGCCGGGCGTGGCGGAGGAGACGAAGGCGAAGAGCATGAAGGCGGAGAGCAGTTCGACGGTCATGAGGGGCATCCCTGGGCTTTGCGCCAGCTTAGCCAGGCCGCTCGGGCCGGTATCCGTACACCAAGGCCGCGAACCAGCGGTACAGTTTTCAGGAGTCGACCGAAGGGGTCAAACTGTCCTGGCTTTCGGTTTCGCTCTCCTGGCGGCCGGCCAGGGCCTGATTGAACGCCAGCCAGCCCTCTGCCGCGTCCGCTCCCGCCGACGCCAGCGCCGCTTGCACCAAGCGCATCTGTTCACGTCTCAGGGTCTGCTCCAGGGCGGCGCCACCCCGGGTCAGGGATAGCCGTCGCTTGCGCTTGTCCGCGGCATCCGTCTCCATGGCCACCAGTTGCATCTCCAGCAACTGCCGCAGCGGAATGTTCAACGCCTGCTTGCTGACGTTGAGCACCTCCAGCAGCGCCTTGTTGCTCAGGCCCGGCTCGCGCGCGATGAAGAACAGGATGCGCTGGTGGACCCGGCTCAGGCCGCGCCGCGCCAGCATGTCGTCGGCCTTGGCGGTGAACGCCTGGTAACCGAAGAAGAAGGTCTCCATGACCAGGCGCTGCTGGGAGGTCTGATTTAGGTCAAGCATATTGACTTGTCTTTCCGGAGTGGATTAGGGTCGGTCAAGTAGTTTGACTCATTACCAGGCCACGGGCCACAGGAGGGCAGATGGCATTTTCCGAACGGGTGACCCGACTCAAGAGCAGCCTGATCCGCGACATCCTGGCAGCGGCGCAGCGCCCGGAGGTGATGTCCTTCGCCGGAGGGCTGCCGGCCGAGCGCTGTCTGCCAGCGGTGGACTGGAGCACGATGCCGGCCGGCCTGGGTCAGTACGGCATGAGCGAGGGCGAGCCGGCGCTGCGCGAGGCCATCGCCGCCCAGGCCCGCGCCTATGGCCTGGACTGCACGGCGGACCAGGTGCTGGTGACCACGGGTTCGCAGCAGGCCCTGGATCTGATCGCCAAGCTCTATCTCGACGTCGGCACCCCGGTGCTGGTGGAGGGCCCGACCTACCTGGCGGCGCTGCAGAGCTTTCAGTTCTTTGGCGCCGAGTGCCTGGAGGTCAGCCTGACGCCGGAGGGCCTGGATCTGGAAGCCTTGCGCCTGCGCCTGGAAGAGCGACGCCCGGCCTTCGCCTATCTGATCCCGACCTTCCAGAATCCTTCCGGGGTGCGCTATTCCGCAGCCAACCGTGCGGCGGTGGCAGCCTTGCTGGACGAGTACGACGTGACCCTGGTCGAGGACGAGCCCTATCGCGAACTCAGCTACGACGGCGCGCCGGCGCGACCGCTGTGCGGCCAACTCCGGCGCAGCGCCTGGATTCACACCGGCAGCCTGTCCAAGACGCTGCTGCCCGGCCTGCGCGTGGGCTACCTGATCGCCTCGCCTGAACTGCTCAAGCCCCTGCGGGCGCTCAAGCAGGCGGCCGATCTGCACACCTGCCGCATGAGCCAATGGCAGGTGCTGCAATGGCTGGGTAGTGAGCGTTATGCCCGGCACCTGGAGGAGGTAAGGACCTTCTACCGTGAGCGTCGCGATGGCTTCGCGCGGGCGCTGACGCGACATTTCAGCGACATCGCCGACTGGCAGATTCCCCAGGGTGGACTGTTCTTCTGGTTACGGCTGAAAACGCCCCTGGATACCCGTACGCTGCTGGATGCCGCCCTGGCGCAGGACGTCGCCTTCATGCCGGGCGAGCCATTCTTCGCCGAACCGGATCGTCACCGCGGTCTGCTGCGGCTCAATTTCAGCCATGTGCTGCCCGAACGGCTGGATACGGGCCTTGCGCGCCTGGCCAGCGTGATCCGGGAAGCCACCCCCCATGACAAGGAGCTGTGAGATGTATCAGGTCTATGGCGATCGTCGTTCCGGCAACTGCTACAAGGTGGTGCTGATGCTGCACCTGCTCGGCCTGGAGTATCGCTGGCACGAGGTCGATATCCTCGCTGGCGAGACGCAGAGCGAAGCCTTTTTGGCGAAGAATCCCAATGGCAAGATTCCGGTGCTGGAGCTGGAAGACGGCACCTGCCTGTGGGAATCCAATGCCATCCTCAACTTCCTCGCCGACGGCACGCGCTTCCTGCCCAGCGAGCCGCGGCTGCGGACCCAGGTGCTGCAGTGGCAATTCTTCGAGCAGTACAGTCACGAACCCTATGTGGCGGTGGCGCGTTTCATCCAGCTCTACCAGGGGCTGCCGGCGGAGCGCCGGGAGGAGTACGAGGTCTGCCTGGTGCGCGGCTACAAGGCCTTGCGGGTGATGGAGCAGCAGTTGCAGCGCACGCCCTTCCTGGTCGGCGAGGACTACTCGATCGCCGATATCGCGCTCTATGCCTACACCCACGTCGCCCACGAAGGCGGCTTCAGCCTGGACGACTATCCGGCCATCCAGGCCTGGCTGGCGCGGGTAGCGGCGCAGCCGGGGCATATCGCCATCGGCTGAAACGCGAGCGGGGAGCCAAGGCTCCCCGCGGGACGCCCGGGCGTGATCAGCGAGCGCTGACCACGAATTGCCAGTACTGGTTGAGGCGGCGCTCGCCACCGTTGGCGGTCAGCAGCACGGAGGACGGCGGCTTGGACTGCAGCTCCGGCAGGGATTTCATCAGCGTCAGCCAGTTGCTGTAGTAGGTCTGCAGGCAGCGGCGGGCGGTGCCGTTGTTCTGCAGGGAGGTGAGGGCCTTCTGGTAGGCCGGCTCGATCTGCGACAGTGCCTGGACGACACAGCTGTCGGTATCGGAGAAGCGGGCCGTATCGCCGATGCGGGTTCCGGCGATCACCGCCTTGTTCGCGCAGCTCTTGAAGGCAACCATGCTGGCCTGCTCGAACTGCAGGGCATCCTGGTCCATGGCGAAAACGGGGGCGTTGCAGACAGCGGCTGCAACGAGGGCTAAGGCGTAAGCGTGGCGTTTCATGGTGGCGTCCCTGGCTACGTCATACAACGTGATGGCATCAATGCACAGCGGCAGACTGCGCCGCCGGACAAATGTTCAGCGCGAAAGGCGGCAAAGCGCCATCAGGTGAATTCCACCAGACCGACGGTAGTGAGACCTATGAACAGGGCGGTCAGGGCGACCATGGCGAACGCCAGGAGATAATCTTCCATCAGGGCTTTCCCTACTACGATGACGGCAGTAGGACCGATGGCAATTGGCCAGGTTCGTGCGGAAGCGCAGCGCGCGCAAGCGGGCCGACGAAAGGTCATCGGGCCGAGGGGAGGGCGACGACGCCCGATGGGCGCCGTCGCCTAGACATCACTCTTCCAGACGGTTCTTGTCGAGTTGCTTGGCCAGGCCGGCGCCCAGATCGGCACCCGTTACCGGTGCAGCATTCGGATCCGACATGGTGCGGGTCGCGAGCTGTTCGACCGCCTTGGCCTGCATCGGCGGCAGCTTGACGCTGGCCAGGCCGTCGCCGCCGTCCACGGCGGGGCTGGGCTGCTCCACGAACTCCCAGTCCTGACCCTGGTTCCAGGGACCGCGCATATCGCCTTCGCCTTGCGACATGTTGTAGTAGACGCTGGCGAATTCCGGCCGCGGTGGCATCTTGCCCTGGGGGAAGTTGGGCTGGATGGAGTGCAGCGCGTTCTCGAAAGACTTCTGGTGCGCGATCTCGCGGGTCATCAGAAAGCTCAGGGTGTCCTTGATGCCGGCATCGTCGGTGACGTTGATCAGGCGCTCGTAGACGATCTTGGCCCGGGCCTCGGCGGCGATGTTGGATCGCAGGTCGATGGTCGGCTCGCCGACGGTGTCGATGTAGGCCGCGGTCCAGGGCACCCCGCCCGAGTTGATCAGTTGCGGGCCGCCACCGTAGAGGATCTGGGTGAGGTGGGAATCATTGCCGGCACCGGTCAGGGAGCGGTACATGTCCGCTTCTTCCTGGGTCTTTTCCGCCAGGTCGCCCTTGGCGCCCTTGTTCAGCATGGCGATCATCGAACCGATGATTTCCAGGTGGCTGAGTTCTTCGGTGGCGATGTCGAACAGCATGTCCTTGCGGCCCGGGTCGAGTTCGGCTATCGCCTGGGTGAAGTAGCGCATGGCGGCGGCGAGTTCGCCTTGGGGACCGCCGAATTGCTCCAGCATCAGGTTGGCGAGACCGGGATTGGGTTCGGACACGCGCACGGTGTATTGCAGTCGCTTGTTATGGACGAACATGTAACCTCCAGGGGCTAGTCACGGTATAACTCGGGCGTTTCAGCGCTTCGCGGTCAGATCGGGGTCGGCGGAGCGTTCCAGGAAGGCGCGGGTGGTGGCGGGCAGGTCTTCCAGCAGCCAGGCCGCCATGGCCTTCTCCTGTTCGAGGATGCGTTCGCAGGCCTGCTGCGTTTCGCTGTCGCCGATCTCGGCAGCGGCCGCGATCAGCGTGGTGTAGGTGGCGATTTCGATGTTCTCGAAGACATAGCCGGCGATGGCCCCCTTGATGACCTCATCGCTCATGGGTGCGCCGCCGATGGCCTGGCCCAGCGCCATCAACTTGCCGCCCATGTCCTTGAGGGTCGAGGGGCTGCTGCCGTGACGGCTCAGGCAGCCTTCGATCACCTGCCGCTGTTCCTGGGTCTCGCGGATGTGCTGCTCGATACGCTGGCGCAACTGCGGATAGTGCTCGAGGCGCGCGGCCTGGGCCGAGAGCATCTTCTCGGCCTGTTCCTCCATGGCATGGGCATCACGCAGCCAATCGATGAGGTTGTCTTGCTTGGAAGCGGTCATGGAAAACTCCTGCTCGTGGAGAGTGGCGACAACGGGCTGGAGCGCCCCGCCAGATTGCGTTCTGTCTGCTTATTAGTGGTCCTGGCCTAGCCAGAGATTCGGGTGGCGACGGCCTTTCGGATCGATGGGGAAGCCCTGGGCTTTTTGTTTTACAAGCCCAGCGGCAGGGGATTGTCTGGAACGCCGAGTTGTTGGACGGGCGCCTGTCGGCTGTACAACTCTTGTATTAGCCAAATAGCGTCTTTAGTCATATCTTTGCCGTTCACCCCCTCGAGCAAACCGTTCATTCCGTACTTGCCGAAGCCAGGGACATCTGTGTCAGGATCCGGCGAATGCATGGGAAGGAGTCAGCATGAAAGGGGCTGAGGAACAGCTGCCAGGCGTAGGCCCGGTCAGGCCGCCGGAGGCACGCTGGCCGGATCCGAATGTGCCGGGGCTGGAGCCGGACGAGATCATCGCGCAACTGCGGGCGTCGGCTGCGGGCGCTGACTGGGCCTGGTACCAGCGCCGTGGCCACTGGTCTTGCATGGCCACCGGAAATGACGCCGGTGGCTGGCCGGAATTGCTCGACGACGAGGAACTGGCGCTACTGTCCGCCCAGACCTCGCTCCGCTGCTATCCCACCGGCAGTGGCCCGACCCCGCTGGGCTGGTTGCTGGCCCGTCCCGATGGCCATACCGATTTCGCCGCCCTGGCCCTGAGATTCGGCTTCGTGCTGCAGCGCCTGCAGTTGCAGCGGGCCCAGGCCATCCAGCAGGTGCTCTACGACATCACCTACCTGGCCAGCTCGACCCTGGATCGCCAGCTGTTCATGCAGCGCACCCATGAGTTGCTGGTGACCCTGATCGATGCGGAGAACCTCTGCCTGGCATTGCTCGATCCCGACGCCGACCGGATCCACTATCCCTATTACTTCGATCAGCGCGACGAGAGCCCGCCAGCGCCGGGTTCCTTCGAGCCGCTGGACCGCGAGCAGCCGAGCCTGACCGCCTTCGTGCTCATGCACGGCGAGCCGCTGCTGCTGCCCAAGGAGGCCATGGAGGCCGCCCAGGCCAACGGACCCTATTACTGCCAGGGCAGCGTGCCCGAATTCTGGATGGGCATACCGCTCAAGGATGGCGCCGACCGCACCTTCGGCGTGCTCAGCCTTCAGGTCTACGACCGCGAGCGCCGTTACGGCCCCGAGGACCAGGCGCTGTTCCAGGTCATCGCCCGCGACGTCGCCATGGCCCTGGACCGCATCCTCCGGCGCGAGGATCTGGAAGCCACCGTGGGCCAGCGCACCCAGGAGCTGTCGGAGGTCAACGCCCGGCTGCGCGAGCAGATCGCCGAGCGCGAACGCGCCGAGCAGTTGCAGGCGGCGCTGTTCCGCATCGCCGAGCTGTCCAGCGCCAGCACCGACATGCCGGAATTGCTGGGGGGGCTGCACCGCGTCGTCGGCGAGTTGCTCTATGCCCACAACTTCTACATCGCCCTCTACGACGACGCCTCGGGCGAGGTGAGCTTTCCCTATTTCGCCGATGAGCGCCGTACCGCGGCCCCCGTCGCTCGGCGCGGCAGCCGCGGCTATACCGAATACACCATCCGCCAACGGCGGCCCTGCATCATCGATCGGCACAAGGCCCGCCTGCTCATCGAGCGCGGCGAGATCACCCCGGTCGAGGGCACCCCGGAAGCCTGTTCCTGGCTGGGCATCCCGCTCTATGACGGCAAGCAGGTCCGCGGCGTGCTGGCGGTGCAGAGCTATCGCGAAGATGTCCGTTACAGCCAGCGCGACCAGGAGCTGCTGACCTTCGTCTCGCGCCACATCGATACCGCCTTGTCCCGGCGCAGCGCTGCGGAAGCCATCCAGCAGTCGCGCCAGGCCCTGGAGGTCAGGGTGCAGGAGCGCACCCGGGCCCTGGATGCGGCCAATGCCCGACTGCTGTACGAGAACAATCACGATGCCCTGACCCGGCTGCCCAATCGCAGCTTCTTGCAGCAGCGCCTGGGCGAACTCTGGACGGCGCTGGAGCGCGACGGTGCCGGCCTGGCGGTGATGTTTCTCGACCTGGACAGGTTCAAGCGCATCAACGACCAGTTCGGCCATCCCTTCGGCGATCTGCTGCTGGTGGCGGCGGGGGAGCGGCTGTCTGGCTGCCTGCGGGAGACCGACCTGCTGGCGCGGCTGGGGGGTGACGAATTCGCCATCCTGGTGCCCGGTGGCGGTCTGGAGTCGCCGGTGGCCATCGCCCAGCGCATCATCGACGCCTTCGATCGCCCGCTGGTGATCGACGACCACAGTCTGTTCGCGTCCTGCAGCATCGGCATCGTGGTGGCCGATCCCAGTCTGCATCGCCAGCCGGATGACCTGCTGCGCGATGCCGACACGGCCATGTACCGGGTCAAGCAGGGCGGCCGCGACAACTTCGCGGTGTTCAACCAGGAACTGCGCCAGGTGGTGTCCGACCAGGTGGTGCGCGAAGGCGCGCTGCGCAAGGCGCTGAAGAACGGCAACGAACTGGAGCCCTTCTTCCAGCCGATCATCGAGGTCGGCACCGGTCGCGTGGCGGCGCTGGAGGCGCTGATCCGCTGGCGACAGCCCGATGGCAGCGTGCTGGCGCCGGGGGCCTTTCTCCCCGAGCTGGAAGGCCTGCGCCTGATCGGACGGCTGGATACCTACATGCTTACGCGCATCGCCGCCACCCTGGCCGAGCCCGCCCAGGCCCACTGGCCGGTGGTGCACGTCAACTGCTCCAGCTACAGCATCGTGCAGCCGGAATTCGCCGACGAGGTGCTGAGCATCCTCGCCGCGTACGGTGTGGCGCCGTCACGGATCTGCCTGGAATTGACCGAAGGGGCCCTGGTCGCCGAGCCCGAGCGTGCCAAGGCGGCCATGGAGGCCCTGGATCGCCACGGGGTCTCGGTGGTGCTGGACGATTTTGGCGCGGGCTTCTCGTCGCTGGGCTATGTCCACGAATACCGCTTTCGCGGCCTCAAGATCGACAAATCCTTTGTGCTGCGTCTGGGCGACAGCACGCGCAGTGTCGCCATCGTCCGCGCCATCGTGCGCATGGCCGAGTCGCTGGGCCTGGATGTGGTCGCCGAGGGCGTCGAGGACGCCCAGGCACTGCAACTGCTCAAGGACATGGGCGCCCGCCATGCCCAGGGCTATCTGTTCGCCCGGCCGCTGGACCTGCAGGCGACCCGGCAGCTGCTGGGCAGGGCCGCCGGCTAGAAGGTGACGCCGGCCACCAGGATCAGGTTGGTGTAGGGCTGGCACTCGCCGGTACGGATCTGCACCCGCGCCTGGCGACACAGGGTCTTCATCTCGTCATGGGAAACCAGGCGGCGGCTGCCCAGGGCGCCGTCGGCGTTCAGGCGCTCCAGTTCGGCCAGGGCCGGGGGCTGGACCTCGAGGGTTTCCTCGGCGAGCAGGTGACTTTCCACCTGCATCTCGCTGAGCAGCGCCTGCACCACACTGAGGAAATCCGGGACGCCCGGGGTCACGGCCAGATCGACCAGGGGCGTGCCCGGCGGCACCGGCATGCCGGCGTCACCGATGACCACCAGGTCGCCGTGGCCGAGACTGGCGACGGCCTGGGACAGGGCGATGTTGAGCAGAGCGGTCTTCTTCACCGGGCGAGCTCCTGGCGGGTGGGGATGGAGGGCTGGGCGCCCGGACGGGTGACGGCGATGGCGGCGGCCTGCTGGCCGAGGGCGATGGCCGCCGAGACGCTCAGACCCTCCGCCAGGCCGGCGGCGAAGCCACCCAGGAAGGTGTCTCCGGCGGCCGTGGTATCCACCGCCTTGACCGGCGTGGCCGGGTGGTGCTGGCAGCTGTCGGCGGAGACCTGCAGCAGGCCCTGGCCGCCCAGGGTCAGCAGCACCTGGCGGGCGCCGGCGGCGACAAGCTGGCGCGCAGCGGCTTCGGCCTGCTCCAGATTTTCCACCGGCAGGCCGGTCAGCAGGCTGGCCTCGCTTTCGTTGGGCACCAGGTAGTCGATATGGGCGTACCACTCGGCCGGCAGCGGACCGGTGGCCGGCGCCGGATTGAGGATCACCGTCTTGCCCAGTGCATGGGCGCGGGCGAGGGCGTCGCCCACGGTGGCCAGCGGCACTTCCAGCTGGGCGATCACCAGCTTGGCCTGGTCGAGCACGCGTTCCTGGGCCTGCAGATGAGCGGCGGACAGTTCGCCGTTGCCACCGGCGACGATGACGATGGCGTTCTGGCCCTGGTCGTCCACCAGGATGGAGGCGATGCCGGTGGGCACCTCGGCCGCCACCGAGACGCCCTGGCAGTCGATGCCCTCCTGGAGCAGGCTGCGGGTGAGGAAGTCGCCATAGGGATCGGCGCCGACGCAGCCGATCATGGCGACCCGGGCGCCCAGGCGCGCGGCCGCCACGGCCTGGTTGGCGCCCTTGCCGCCGGGTGCGGTGGTGAAGGTATGGCCGGCGAGAGTCTCGCCGCCCTTGGGCAGGCGCGGGGTGCGCACCACCAGGTCCATGTTCAGGCTGCCGATGACGACGACGTCAGGGTGCATGGGAGGTCTCCAGAGCAGAGGGCGCCGCGGTGGATTCGCGCAGCACCAGCCGGGGTACGGCGATGTCGTGGGTGGAAGGGCTGCCGACCGTCTCGCGGCGCGCCAGCAGCAGCTGGGCGGCGCGTTCGCCGAGGTCGCGGATCGACTGGCCGATGGTGGTCAGGGCCGGGTAGAGATAGCGGCTGAGTTCGATGTCGTCGAAGCCCACTACGGACAGCTGGCCGGGGACGCTCAGGCCCCGTTCGGCGGCGGCGCGCAGCACGCCCAGGGCGATGGTGTCGTTGCCAGCGAAGATCGCGGTGGGGCGCTCCGTCCGGGCCAGCAATTCGCGGGCCGCAGCATGGCCGGCGGCGGCGGTGAAGGGGCAGCGCTGGATGGCGCCAGGGGCGATACCGGCCTCCGCCAGGGCCTGCTGGTAGCCGGTGATGCGCTCGCTGGCGACGGGAGAGTCGGCCGGGCCGCCGATGCAGGCGATGCGGCGATGACCGAGGTCCAGCAGGTGGCGGGTGGCGAGCAGGCCGCCCTGGTGGTGATCGATGCGGATATGCGCGGCCTGGACGCCATCCAGCGGGCGGTCGGCCAGCACCAGCGGGATGCGCAGGCCGGCGAGGGCGCGGGCGAAGCGCGGATCGCCGTCCACGGTGGCGACCACCAGACCGTCGATGCGGCGCTCCTTGAGCACCCGCAGATAGCGCAGCTGCTTGTCGGCGTCGTCATCGGAATTGCAGAGGATGACGCTGTAGCCCTGGCGTTCGCAGTGGTCCTCGATCCCCCGCGCCAGCTCGGCGAAGTAGGGGTTGACCGCATTGGGCACCAGCACGCCGAAGGTGCCGGTGGCGCGACTGCGCAGGGAGCGCGCCACGCCGCTGGGCACGTAGCCCAGCTCGGCGATGGCCGCCTCGACCTTTTCCCGCACGCCCGGACTGACCGGGCGGCTGTTGTTCACCACATGGGAGACGGTGGTGTAGGAGATGCCGGCGCGGGCGGCGACATCCTTGATGGTCGCCATCAGCCCTTGCTCTTGGCGCGCTGGCTGCGGTAGGTGTCGAGGATCACGGCGACCACGATGACCGCGCCGGTGATGATGCGCTTGGTCGGCTCGCTGGCGCCGATCTGGGCCAGGCCCGCGGCCAGCACCGAGATGATCAGTACGCCGAAGAAGGTGCTGATGACCGAGCCGCGACCGCCCATGAGGCTGGTCCCGCCGATCACCACGGCGGCGATCACCTGCAGCTCCAGGCCGACGCCGGCATTGGGATCGGCGGCTTCCAGGCGGGAGATCTGGAACAGCGCGGCGAGGCCCGCCAGCAGGCCCATGAGGGCGAAGACGATGACCTTGTAGGGCTTGGGATTGATCCCGGCCAGGCGAACCGCTTCCTCGTTGGTGCCGATGGCGATCAGGTAGCGCCCGAGCACCGAGCGGGTCAGCAGCAACTGGGCGACCACGATCACCAGCAGGGCGATCACGAAGGAGGGCGAGATGCCGAAGGCGAAGGGCGTCGACAGCCAGGCATAGGCATCGCCGATGTAGGCGGTGCGCGAATCGGTCAACTGGTAGGCCGCGCCGCGGGCCATCTCCAGCACGCCCAGGGAGACGATGAAGGAAGGGATGCGCCAGGCCACGGTCACGCTGCCGGTGAGGGTGCCGGTCAGGGCCGCGCAGAGCATGCCCAGGGCGGCGGCGGGCAGGATGCCCCAGCCCCATTCCAGGGTGGCGACGCTGACCACGGCGGCGGCCAGGGCCACTACCGAACCCACCGAGAGGTCGATGCCGCCGATGATCAGGATGAAGGTCATCCCGGTCGCCAGCACCATCAGATCGGGGATCTGGTTGGCCAGGGTGGTGAAGGTGGCATAGGAGAGAAAGTGACTGCTCATCAGGGAGAACAGCACGATCATGGCCAGCAGCGCGGCGGCCAGGCCGACGTAGGTGCCCAGGCCCAGGCCGAAGGCGCGCCGGGAGGAGGTGACGGGAAGACTGCTCATCGAATGGCTTCCTGAGAAAGGGGTTGCGGCGGGACAGGTTCTTCCAGCAGGGCTTCGCGGGAGCGATAGCCGGCGAAGGCGGCGGCCAGCAGCCGCTCCTGATCCCAGTCATGGCGTTCGAAGGTGGCTTCCAGGCGGCCGGCGGAGATCACGCCGATGCGATCGCAGATCAGCATCAGCTCGCGCAGATCGCTGGAGACCACGACCAGGGCCTTGCCCTGGCGGGTGAGTTCGGCCAGCAGGCCATAGATCTCGAACTTGGCGCCGACGTCGATGCCGCGCGTGGGTTCGTCGAACAGCAGCACCTGGCAGTCGCGTTCGAGCCAGCGGCCGATGACCACCTTCTGCTGGTTGCCCCCGGAAAGTTCGCCCACGGGCTGGCTGCCGTCGTTGCAGCGGATGCGCATGCCCTTGATATGACGCTCGGCCAGGGCGGCTTCACGGGCGCCGCTGACCAGGCCCTGCTGGGCGACCTTGGCCATGTTGCCCAGGGCCAGGTTGGCGCTGATCGGCTGGCTGAGCAGCAGGCCTTCGCCCTTGCGGTCCTCGGTGATCAGGGCGATGCCCTGGCGTACCACCTTGGCCGGCGAGGCCAGGTCGACCGGTTTGCCGGCCAGGTGTACCGCGCCGGAATCGGCGCGGTCGGCACCGAAGATCAGCCGCAGCAGTTCGGTCCGTCCGGCGCCGATCAGTCCGGAGATGCCATAGATCTCCCCGGCGCGGACGCTGAAGGAGACGTCCTGGACCTTGTCGGCGCGCGACAGGCCCTTTACCTCCAGCAGCGGCGGCCCGAACCGGCGCTCGCCCATGTCCAGGTGCTCGCCGAGATCGCGGCCGACCATGAGGCTGACGATCTGGTCGGTGCCGTACTCCGCCATGGGCGCATCGGCTACCAGGCGGCCATCGCGCAGCACCACCAGTTGCTGGGCGATACGCTTGAGTTCTTCCAGGCGATGGGAGATGTAGACCAGGGCCACGCCCCGGGCGCGCAACCGCTCGATCTGCTCGAACAGCAATTCCACCTCGCGCGAGGTGAGCATGGCGGTGGGCTCGTCGAGGATCAGCACCCGGCAATCGCCGATCAGGTTGCGGGCGATTTCCACCATCTGCTGGTGACCCACGCCCAGTTCGGCGATGGGGGTATCCGGATCGATGGACTCCAGGCCGACCTGGGCCATGGCCAGCCGCGCCTGTTCGCGCAGCTGGCGGCGGTCGATCCAGCCCAGCCGCCGGGGCAGGCGGTCGAGAAAGAGATTTTCCGCCACGGTGAGGGTGGGCAGCAGATTGAGCTCCTGCATGACCATCCGTACCCCCTGGGCTTCCGCCTCGCGGCGGCTGCCCGGGGCATAGGGTCGGCCGAGAAAGCTCAGCTCGCCGGTGGTGGGTTGCACCAGGCCACAGAGGATCTTGGACAGGGTGCTCTTGCCGGCGCCGTTTTCTCCAGTGAGCGCCAGCACCTGGCCGGCGCGCAATTCCAGGTCCACGCCGCCGAGTACCGGCTGTGCATAGGTCTTGCCGATGCCACGGGCGCTGAGGATGACCTCGGACGACATGGGGGCTCTCCTCGGATCAGGGCTGGGTGACGAGTTCGACCGGGGTCTCGATCACGCCGTCCTTGGCACCGGTGGGCTCGCCCTTGACCAGCTTGAGCGCGGCTTCGATCCCGAACACGGCCTGCTTGGCGGCGAACTGGTCGGCGGTAGCGAGGACGCGACCGTCCTTGAGCATCGGGTGGATGGCCTTGATGTTGTCGTAGCCGACGATCTGCACCTGGCCTTTCTTGCCGGCCGCGCGCACGGCGGAGACGGCGCCCAGCGCCATGCTGTCGTTGCCGGCCAGCAGGGCCTTCAGGTCAGGGTATTCGTTGAGCATGGCCGCGGCGACGGCGTTGCCCTTGTCGATTTCCCAGTTGCCGGATTGCACGCCGACGATCTTCATGCCGGCCGCTTCCATGGCGTCCTTGAAGCCTGCGGTGCGCTGTTGGGCGTTGGTGGTGGTGGAGACGCCCTCGATGATGCCGACCTGGTCACCCTGCTTGAGCTGCTTGGCCAGGTACTCGCCCACCAGGCGCGCGCCCTTGCGGTTGTCGGGACCGACGAAGGGGATGTCCAGGGACTTGGACTTGAGCACCTCGGGATCCAGGCGATTGTCGATGTTGACCACCTTGATGCCGGCGTCGCTGGCCTTCTTCAGTACCGGAACCAGCGCCTTGGAGTCGGCCGGAGCGATGACCAGGGCGTCGACCTTGGACACGATCATCTGCTCGACGATACGGATCTGGCTGGAGGTGTCGGTCTCGTCCTTGATCCCGTTGGAGATCAGGTCGAAATCGGCGGAATGGTCTTTCTGGTAGGTCTTGGCGCCGTCTTCCATGGTCAGGAAGAATTCGTTGGCCAGGGACTTCATGACCAGCGCGACCTTGGGCTTTTCGGCGGCCGTGGCGTGACTGGCGGCGAGCGGCAGGATCAGCGAAGCGGAGGTGAGAGCGATAGCCGCCAGCAGGCGGGCAGGGCGAAAGGCCAGCATAGGGGAATCTCCGAATTCTTATGGTTCTTGTGGTCGCGCAAACGTTTGCGCGAAAGCGAGAATGTCCGCTTCGTTGGTAGCTGTCAACGGAAGTCACTACATGAATCGATTCAGCGCCAGGGGACGGCAGGTTGGCCCCGGCCCTGTAGCCCCCGGTATACTGTGGAATCGTGTTCAACCAGGCGCCCGGCGCCCGAGAGTCTCTGCCATGTCCTTTTCCGAATCCGCCCTGAAATCCCTCATCCGCGCCGTGCCCGATTTTCCCAAGCCGGGGGTGATCTTTCGGGACATCACGCCGCTGTTCCAGTCGCCCGAAGGCCTGCGCGCCGTCATGGCGGAGTTGCTGGAGCGCTACCGTTCGGCGTCCTTCACCCATGTCGGGGCGCTGGATGCCCGCGGATTCCTCATCGGCCCGATCCTGGCCTATGAACTGGGCAAGCCGCTGGTGCTGTTTCGCAAGCAGGGCAAGCTACCGGCCGAGTTGCTGACCGAGGTCTACAGCACCGAATACGGCGACTCCGTGATCGAGGTGCACAAGGACAGCGTCGGCGCCGGTGATTCGGTGCTGCTGGTCGACGACCTCATCGCCACCGGCGGCACCCTGGTCGCCGCCGGCAACCTGATCCGCCGCCTGGGCGCCGAGGTCCACGAGGCCGCCGCCATCGTCGACCTGCCCGAACTGGGCGGCTCCAAGCGCCTGGAAGCCGCCGGCATCCCCACCTTCGCCCTGACGAGCTTTGCGCTGTCCGAGTATTGAGTGGCCCCTCGATCGCGGCCATGGGCCGCTCCTACAGGCGCACCGGATACCTGTAGGAGCGGCCCATGGCCGCGATAACAGCGTCGAACCTGACCTCAGCGTTCTGCCGGCACCTCCCGAGGTGCCTGTTCGCGGACAAGGCTGCGCCGTTGTCCACCCTACGACGGTGGTGCCTTTGCAGGACGGGTCGCATCGGCAGATCACCCTGGCCGTAGCAGATCACTCAAGTCGTAGGTTGGGTTGAGAGCAGCGAAGCTCAACGGATGTTGCCTCCGCGGCGCCTATCTCGTTGGGCTTCGGCGACGGAGCCGTCTCAAGACAACCCTCGATCTAGCGCAACCTTGGCAGCCTCTCGTCAAAGCTCAGCCGTCGGCCCTTTCGGCTCCAGCGGATACAGGTCCACCTCGTCCGCCAGTTTGGGCAGCTCGTCGAGAAAGGCGAGGGTGTGTGGCTGGTTGAAGTGGTCGTCCTGGGCGGCGACCGAGGCCCAGCGGGCCTGGATCACCCAGAAGTCGCCATCCTCGCTGCCCTGGAATACCCGGTAGTCCAGGCAGCCTGCATCGGTCACCGCAACGGCGGCGAGATCCAGCAGATGGGCGCCCAGCGCCTGGGAGCGTTCGGGCTGGGCCCTGAGCAGGGTGAGGCTGTGGACATCCGGCATGGCGTGCAGGTCTCCTGGAGGTTCGAGACTTCGACCCTCCAGGGTGGCGGACGTCGCAGCCGACTCAGCGATTGATCAGGCTGAGGAATTCGGCGCGGGTGGCATCGCTGGCGCGGAACTGGCCGAGCATCACCGAGGTGACCATGGAGGAATTCTGCTTTTCCACGCCGCGCATCATCATGCACATGTGCTGTGCCTCGATGACCACTGCGACCCCGGCGGCACCGGTGACCTGTTCGATGGCCTCGGCGATCTGCCGGGTCATGTTTTCCTGGATCTGCAGCCGACGGGCGAACATGTCGACGATACGCGCCACCTTGGACAGGCCGAGCACCTTGCCCTTGGGCATGTAGGCGACGTGGGCCTTGCCGATGAAGGGCAGCATGTGGTGCTCGCACAGGGAGTACAGCTCGATGTTCTTGACCAGCACCATCTCGCTGTTGTCGGAAGTGAAGAGCGCCTCGCCCACCACCTCTTCCAGCGTCTGGTTGTAGCCACGGCAGAGGTACTGCATGGCCTTGGCCGCGCGCTTGGGCGTGTCCACCAGCCCCTCCCGGCCGATGTCTTCGCCGAGTCCGGTCAGGATCGAGGAGTAGTGCTGTTCGAGAGACATTTGGGTTCCTGTTTGTCGATAAGGAGGTTGGCGCTCGGATGAGACGTCACCCGAGTCGCGGAGTCACTCGTCGCGACCTTCGAGCATGGTGCGCTTGAGCAAGACATAAAGCGAGCCGGTACCGCCGTGGCGGGGCAGGCAGGAGGTGAAGCCCAGCACCTGGGGATGCTGGCGCAGCCAGGTGTTGACGTGGCTCTTGATCAGCGGACGGCGCCCGTCCAGGCGCGCGGCCTTGCCATGGGTGATGCGCACGCAGCGGATTTCCAGGCGGGTGGCCTCGGCGAGAAAGTCCCAGAGGGTTTCCCGGGCCTTCTCCACGGTCATGCCGTGCAGGTCCAGGCTACCCTCGAAGGGGATCTGGCCGCCCTTGAGGCGGCGCAGCTGGGTGTCCTGGACACCGTCGCGACCCCAGTAGAGTTCGTCCTCGGCGCCCACATCGATGACGAAGGCATCGCTCAGGCCATCGACCCGGGTAGCGGTCGTGGTCCTGGTCGCATCGGCACGGCGCTGGGCGACCTGGCCCAGGTCGGCGCGCGGTTTGCCGGTGTCGGCGCGATCCTGCTTGAGCGGACGGATCCCGCGGGTGAAGTCGGCGAAAGAGGCATCGTCGTCGTGCATGGCGTTCTCCGGTGTAGGACGTCATTCTACCGGCGGGTCAGGCCTCGTGCAGCAATCGGCTCACCGCGGCCAGCGCGGCCCTTTGCCGCTCGGGCCAGTCGCCGGCGATTTCCAGCAGCGGCTGGCCATGGGCCTGCAGCCAGTCGCGGCAGTGGGCGAAGAACGCCAGCCGCTCGGTCAGCTCCGGCTGGCAGCGCTGACCGTCGTCCTGCCAGGCGACGTCGCGGGGGTCGAGCAGCAGGTGCAGATCGTAGCGGCGGGCCAGCAGCGCCGGCTCCAGCCAGGCGGGCGCGGTGCCGAACAGCAGCCGACTCCACAGCAGATTGCTCAGCAGATGGGTGTCCAGCAGCAGCAGGGGCGGCGCGGCGGCGCGCGCCTGGTCTTCCCGATGCACTTGCTCGCGGGCGATGAGCTCCACATCCGCCAGGGTGGTGTCGGTACCGTGCCGCTCGCAGTATTCGCGGACGTACTCGTCGACCCGCATACCGCCGAACCTTTCGCTCAGCACCTGCGTCAGCCAGGACTTGCCACTCGATTCGGGGCCGGTCAGTACCACCACCTTCATGGCGCGGTCGCCAGGGCGCGACGCCAGTCGAGCCAGCCATAGGCCGCCAGGCCGACGAAGACCGCATAGAGGATCGCGGTGGGGTAGAGGCCCTTGTAATAGAAGAGGCCCACATAGATGACGTCCAGCACGAACCACAGCACCCAGCACTGCAGGCGCTTCTGCGCCATCCAGAACTGGGCGACCAGACTGAAACCGGTGAGCGCGGCGTCCAGCCAGGGCAGGGCGGCATCGGTATGGGTGCCCATGAGATAGCCGAGGGCCAGGCTGCCCAGGGCGCCAACGGCCAGACCGGCCAGCAGGGGTTTCGCCGCCAGCGAAGTGACCTCGCGGCCCTGGTGCTGCTGGCCGCCCCTGAGCCATTGCCACCAGCCATAGAGTTGCAGCACCGCATAGATGCACTGCAACAGCATGTCCGAATAGAGCTTCACGTCCAGGAAGATCCAGGCATAGAGCACCACCATCACCAGGCCGATGGGCCAGGCCCAGATGTTCTGGCGCACCGTCAGCCAGACGGCGATCACCCCGAGAACGGCGGCCA